>Ga0207703_10000650_pt1 | contig 34849 bp, 30 predicted proteins | sample KBSSwiS12_FD_184304 | JGI IMG/M metagenome (GOLD analysis project Ga0207703, IMG submission 184304) | Switchgrass rhizosphere microbial communities from Kellogg Biological Station, Michigan, USA - KBS Switchgrass S1-2 (SPAdes) (version 2) | ecosystem: Host-associated > Plants > Roots >... | reverse complement strand
CGCGCTGCGTGGCGCCTGCGGCAATGCGGCAGGTCAGGCCCCGCCCGGGTACTCCACGGCGCATCCGTAGGCTTGGCTGCTGGGATGGCTTACGGGCTTGCCGGCCATCGCTTCGTCGAGCGCCTGAGAAACGTAATTGGTGGCCGTCTTGATGTCCGCAGGATCGGTGCTCGGTTTGCTGTCGATGGCACCGGCATAGATGAGCGTGCCCTTCGGATCGACAATGTACATATGAGGGGTGGCTTTCGCCCGGTAGGCGCGAGCTATGTTGCCGTCGGAATCCACGATCGTCGCAGTCGGCGACGCGTTCTTCGACTTTTGCCAGGCTTGTAGTCTGGCAACTGCTTTGTGATCGCGGTCGTTGGGTATCGTCTGAATCGACAGCCACGCGACGTCTTCGGCGACCGCCCGCCTCTGAGTCGCGGGCATGCTGCCGCCGTTGTAGTGCTTGCCTACAAAAGGGCAATCCGGGTTCGTCCACTCGAGCACGACGAACTTCCCCTTGTAGTTCGACAAAGCGACGGTCTTGCCCGCGACATCCGTAGCCGTAAACGAAGGCGCGGGTTTGCCAACCACCGCTTGCGCCATCGCGCCGCTCGCGGCCAGGAGCGTCACGCTGCACAGTGCACTCACCATCCAGTTCTTCATCGTCACGGGCTCCCATTTTCGCGGGCAAGGTGCAGCGTCAGCGTCCGATCGTCCAGCGTGCAGCTGCGCAATGCTTGTAACGTAATCTGCGATCGATCCGGATAAGTCTTCATAAGACGGGATGGGCGACGAATAGTTCGCGCCTCAACGATCCGGCATCAACGGACCGCAGTGGATACTAGCTCCTCAGTGGCTCCCGCCGGCCATGGCGCGGCAACTCTTGGCACAGGATCGACACACCTTTGCGCACTCCTCCATGCCGCTAAGCTGCTCGCAACTTTCGGCGCAGGCCTCGCAGACGTCCGCGCAAGCGCGGCATGTGCTCCGGTGCATGGGTGAAGCACCAAGCATGAAGTTCGCCGACGTCTGGCAGATTTCAGCGCAGCTGAGCATCAACCTGAAGTGCTCCGGCGCAACGTGCTTGCCGCCCATTTCGAGGCAGTACCGCATGGCCATCGTTAGACAGATGCGGTGGCAGTCTTCGCATGCCTTGATGCAGGACTGCATCGCAGGATCGATTGCCGTTGGGTGCTTCATGAGACCTCCTTCGCATCAGGTCGAGTGGGCCCCGGAGCCGGGCATAGCGGCCATTGTGCTCCGGCGTGACGATTTTAGCCCGTGCGAGGTGAGCCTCTGGAAGCGCAGCGCACCTTCTGCTAGAGCGCCCAACCGAAACGAAGGGTCGGGGCCAGCTCTTCTTCCGCGGGTGTGTCACGCAGCTGATTTGCACAGATCGCCGGCAGGCGCCGCAACCGCTGCGGCAAAATGGGATGCCGGAGTCGGTCAGTCTTCGATCAGCACGCTGCCATCTATGGCCCAGCGCCGTGGGTGATGCCACAGGAGACTACAGCTCGAGACGTTCCAGCTCCGCCTGCTGCTCCGAAATGATGCCGCGCTGCCGGCGAACCTCGTTGGCGAGTTGCTGGTTCTCGACGAGCAGCGCGCGGTGAGCAAGGACCTGCACGATCGCCCGCTTCAGCTGGTGATCGGACCAAGGCTTGCTGACGAACTGGAAAATGCCGTCAACATTGATCGCGCGCATGATGCCTTCGATATCGGCGTGCGCGCCGAGGATGATGCGCGCCGAATTGGCTTGCAGCTTCCGGGCTTCGGTAAGGAACGTGGCGCCGTCCATTTCCGGCATGCGGAAGTCGGAGATAATCAGATCGACCAGATGATCCTGCAGATATTCGAGCGCCTTGACCGGTGACGTGAAGCTCATCAACTGGGGGTTCGAGATCGCGGGTGGCACGTCGTGATTGAGGCAGATCCGACGCAGAGCGTTCAGGACGTTTGGTTCGTCGTCGACGATTACCAGTTTGGCCATGATCATTTTCTCCAGCGATTGCAGGTAGTTAGGCGCGGAGGAAGCCTCGCTGGAAGAGCGAGCGGACCGGCCGCGTCTGTCTGATCGAGATGGGGAGCAAGTGGCGTGCCAAAACGCCGCGGGCCGTCGCCTGCGGATGGGGCTCGCGGGGGGCCCGCGAGTCTTGCGTCGAGAAACGCTTACTGCGGCGAGAGATTCAGCGCCTTGGCGAGCCTGCCCAGCGCCTCGTATTCGGTGTCGATGTACTGGCGCAACGCCGGCCCTTTGCGGATCAGCAGTTGCTCGCCGGCATCGTCGAGAAACTTGCGTGTTGCCGGTGCATTCGCCGCTTTTTCGAACCCCGCCTCGAGCTCGGCAATCTTCGCCGGCGGCGTTCCCTTCGGCGCGAGCACGCCGCGCCAGAGTATCAATTCCTCGTCCGGAATGCCGAGATCGCGCAAGCTCGACGCCGCGGGCAGCGATGCGATCCGGTCGGCGGAGCTCAGGAGCACGCAGTTCGCATTGCCAGATTGGGCGTGCTGCAGTATAGGCGGCACCGATCCGACGTAGATGTCGATGTGCTTGCCGAGGAAAGCGGTCAGCGTTTCGCCCGCGCCCTTGAACGGAATGTCGCGCGCCTTGACCTTCATCGCACGAAAGATGCGCTCGGCCGCGAGCTGGCCGGGGCCGCCGATGCCGTCGTCGCCATAGGTGTACTTGTCCGGGTTCTTGCGCAGCTCCTCGATGAAGCTCTTGCCTTCGGTCGCGGCGAAATCCGGATGCACGCAGAAGACGTACGGCGCGCTGGTCAGCTGTATGACCGGAATGTAGTCGTTCGGTGTGTATGGCACCCTCATCGTGTTCGGCGACACGGTCACCGGACCCAGCCACACGGCGGCGAGCGTCTGTCCGTCGGGCGGCGAATGCACCATCTGCGCGACGCCGATCGTTCCGCCGGCGCCGGGGACGTTGATGATGACGATCGTATCCTTGATGAACGGCGTCGCCTCCTTGGCCAGGATGCGGAAGTAACCGTCGGTACCGCCGCCCGGCGCGGTGGGAACGATCAGCTTGATCACCTGGGCGGCCGCGGCCGAAGTCGCGGCTAGCAGCAGCATGCCGACGACGATGCGAACAAGTTTCATGGCGAGGCTTCCTCCGATTTTTGTTTATCCGCTGCTGCCGGTAGCAGCCGGTCGAAGCGGAACAAGCGGGCCGGCGTATCGGCGAGGATGATCCGGCGCGTCCCGTCGTCGGGCACCCAACCGGCGAGCCATCGCACGCAGTCGCGATAACTGATCTCGTCCTCGTGCGAGACGAACGGCCAGTCGCTGGCCCAGACCAGCTGTTCCGCGCCGCCGGCGTCTAGCAGTGCGTCGACATAGCGCTGTGGATCGGCGCCGCCCTGGCGATACGGCGCCGAGAGCTTGACGAACGTATCGCCGGTGCCCACGCCATCGAGCACCGCCTGGAAGCCGGCGCACGCGACGCCCCGCGCCGGATCGGGGCTGCCGAAATGATCGACGACGACTGTGGCGCCGCTGTCGCGGATCGCCGGCAGAACCTTCGCCAACAATGGCCCTTCCAGATAGATCTCGACATGCCAGCCGAGATCGCGCACGTTCGCGAAAAGCTGCCGGTACCCGGTGTCGGAAACATCGGGCAATGCGGAACGGCGGAACCAGTTGAGCCGGATGCCGACCGCGCCGCGAGCGCCCATTGCCGCGAGCGATGCGCGGGCGATGCCCGGATCGACGATGACGGTCCCGCGCAGCCGTCCCGCCGCGCGATCCAGCGCGTCCAGCAGCAGCGAATTGTCGGCGCCGTAGAAGCTCGGCGCGGTAAGTACGCCCTGCGAGATGCCGTTCGCGTCCAGCACGTCCAGGTATTCCTCGACCGTGCAATCGCGCTTCGGCACCGAGTGCCGGTCCGGCGCCAGCGGCGCATCTCGCCGCATCACATGCGCGTGGCAGTCGATGGCGGTGATTGTCGGGCCTCGCGCCGGACGAGCTTCAGGCATGCGCCATTATTAGCGGATGCCCGAACGCGCGCAACCGACGACGGCTGAAGTGACTTCGCGAGCAATCGCCGCGGCGGCACCTCGCCTAGTCGTCGATGACCAGGCGATATCCGACGCCGGTCTCCGTGAGCAAATGGCGGGGTTGCACGGGATCTGACTCCAGCTTCTGGCGCAATTGCTTCATGTAAATGCGCAGGTAATGCGTGTCGCTCTCGTGCGTCGGCCCCCACACTTCGGTGAGCAGCTGGCGGTGTGTGACGACCATTCCCAGATGCTTCGCCAGCGTCGTGAGCATCCTGAATTCGATCGGAGTCAGCCGGATCTTCTCGCCGTCGCGGCTCGCGGTGCGCCTTTCGAGATCGATTTCAGCGCTGTCGAAACGCAATACCGACGCCCCCGATTGTGGGCGCACGGCGTTGCGTAGCGCGGCGCGGACGCGCGCCAGCAGCTCGCCGACGCCGAAGGGCTTGGTGACGTAGTCATCGGCACCTGCGTCGAGCGCATCGATCTTGGATTGCTCCTGCACGCGCGCCGACAGCACGATGATGGGCATCGGCGACCATTCCCGGATTCGTCGGATCACTTCGATGCCGTCGATGTCGGGAAGCGCAAGATCGACGATGGCGAGATCGGGTTTGTGGGTTCCGGCGTCGATCGAGCCGCGGCGGCCGGTGGCCGATTCGACGACACGGTAACCTTCGACGCCGAAAGCGGCGCGCAGAAACCGACGGATCTCGGGCTCGTCCTCGACGATGAGAATGACCGGATGCGCGTCCGTCACGGTCAGCTCGATGCCGGCTCGGGCGGAACCGATGGCGCTTCTTCCAGAGGAAGCGAGAAATGAAATGCCGTTCCGCCGGCGGGCACGCTCTCCGCCCAGGCCCGTCCACCGTGCAACCGGACGATCGCGCGGCAGATCGCGAGCCCCAGACCGAAGCCGGTGCCGGCGCCTTCGACCGCGCCGCGATGAAACTTGGCGAATACGCGCTCGACGTCGCGTTCGGGAAGGCCGCCGCTGTAGTCCTCGACGGTAATGACGATCTCCTCGCCGCTCCGTTGCGCGCGCACCCGGACTATCGTTCCCGGCGGCGTGTGCTTGGCGCAATTCTCGAGCAGGTTGCCGAGCGCCTGCTCGATCAGCGTCGCGTCGACGCGCAGCAGCGGCAGATCGTCAGGCAGCTCGACGATCACCCTGTGTGCCGACATGCGCTCGGACAGACGCGCTAACACCGCCCCGACGATCTCGCTCAGCGAGGCCCAGTCGCGGTCCGGCTTGATCGCGCTCATTTCCAGCCGGGTCATCTGCAGGATCTTGGCGACGTGCTCCGACATCTCCCGTGCCTGGTCGAAGATGCTTTTCGCCAACGCTTTGCGCTCCGGCGCCGTCAAACGTTCGCCGCTCTGCTCGAGGCTCGACGACGCACCGGCCATGACGGCCAGCGGAGTGCGCAGGTCGTGCGATATCGAAGCGAGCAGAGTGCTGCGAATCCGCTCGGTCTCGGCTTCGATTTCCAGCGCCGCCTGCGCAGCTGCGCGGTCGCGGACGCTTTCGACCAGCCGGGAAATGATCAGCGCCACCGCGAGCATGATGGCGAAGGTCAGAAGGTACTGAACGTCGTCGACGGTCAGAGCCCCTTGCGGCGGCACGAACAGAATATCGAACGCCAGCACGCAAAGGACCGACGCGGTGATCGCGGGCCCGCGCGAAAAGCGCAGCGCGATGATCACTACGGCGAGCAGGTAGACCATCGCCACATTGACCAGATCGAATCGCGGACGCATCGCGAATCCGGCCAGCGTGCAGGCCAGTGCGGCGGCCGCCGCCCACGCGTAGCCGATCCATTGCCGTTTTGGGCTCACGCCATGACTGTAGCGCATCGCTGGCGTAAATTTGCCGTAAAAATATGCCGCAGTCCGCGCGGAGCGCGCCGCGGTGATCTAGCCTGTCGGAATGGATACGATCATCGAAACGCTGCCAGGACCCGCAGTGCAGGACGAGCCCGCGCCGCGGCGGCAGGGAATCGCCGGCCTTTCTCTGCTCGCGCTGGGCGTGGTCTACGGTGACATCGGCACGAGCCCGCTGTACGCCGCCAAGGAGACCTTCAATCCCCAGCATGGCATTCCGCTGACCACCGAGAACATCATCGGTGGCGTTTCGGCGATCTTCTGGGCGCTGATGATCGTCGTCTCGCTCAAGTACGTCACGTTGGTGCTGCGCGCCGGCAATCGCGGCGAGGGTGGAATCATGGCGCTGCTCGCGCTCGCGACTTCGTCGGTGCGCGACCGGCCCAGGCTGCGCAACGCGCTGCTCGCGGTCGGTGTGTTCGGCGCCGCGCTTTTCTACGGTGATGCGGTGCTGACGCCAGCGATTTCGGTGCTCTCGGCGGTGGAGGGATTGGAGGTCGGGACCGAGGCGCTCAAGCCCTACGTCGTGCCGCTGTCGGCCGGCATTCTGATTGCCCTCTTCGCCATACAGCGCTACGGCACCGGCACCGTCGGCCTGTTGTTCGGCCCCGTTTGCCTTTTGTGGTTCGCATCGCTCGGCGCCATCGGGATATGGCAGATCGGCAAGGCGCCGGCGATACTCGGGGCCCTCGACCCGACGCACGCGCTCAGGTTCGTGACCGGACACGGCTTCGCGTCGTTCATCGTGCTCGGCTCCGTGCTGCTCGCCTTCACCGGCGCCGAGGCGCTTTATGCCGACATGGGCCACTTCGGCAAGCGCGCGATCCGCATAGCCTGGTTTGGCGTGGCGGCGCCGGGATTGGTGCTGAACTACTTCGGGCAGGGCGCACTGCTGATTGCAAATCCGGAGGCACTCGAAAATCCGTTCTATCTCGCCTATCCCGGGTGGGCTCTCTATCCGATGGTCGCTCTCGCCACTGCCGCGACGATCATCGCCTCGCAGGCGACGATTTCGGGCGCGTACTCGATGACGCAGCAGGCCGTCCAACTCGGGTACCTGCCGCGCACGACGATCCTGCATACGTCCGCGCGGACCATGGGACAAATCTACGTGCCGGCCGTGAATTGGCTCCTGCTGCTGGTCGTCGTGGCCGCGGTCGTCGGCTTCGGCAGCTCGACCCGGCTGGCATCCGCCTACGGCGTCGCAGTGATGGGGACGATGCTGGTCACGACCTTGCTCACGTTTTTCGTGCTTCGCTATCGCTGGCATTACGCGCTGTGGCTTTCGGTCGCGGCCACCGCGTTCTTCATGCTGATCGATACCGTATTTTTTGCCGCAGCGATGCACAAGGTCCTCGACGGTGGATGGTTTCCGCTGGCGCTGGGCGCAATCGTATTCTTCATCATGGTGACCTGGCGCCGCGGGCGCGAAACGCTGCTCGAGCGCTTGAGTGGATCGTCGCCGCCGCTGGAAGGGTTTCTGAAGTCGCTTTTCCAGCATCCGCCGCAACGGGTGCCGGGCACTGCCGTGTTTCTTACCGCGAGCGCGAATGCCACGCCCAACGCGCTATTGCACAGCCTCAAGCACTACAAGGTCCTGCACGAGCAGAACGTTTTCCTCACGGTCGAGTTCCTCGATACGCCGTGGGTGCCGGTGGCGCGGCGAGTCGCGAGCGAGCGCCTGATCGACGATTGCTGGCGCGTCACGGCGCGCTACGGATTCATGGAGCAGCCGGACGTCGTGCTTGCGCTGGAACATTGCGCGCCGGGCGGGTTGCAGGTCGACCCGATGCGGGTCAGCTACTTCCTCTCGCGCGAGAAGATCGTTCCCGGAACGAGTGCCAAAGGTGTCGTCCGATGGCGCGACCGGGTCTTCGTGACGATGGCGCGCAATGCGGGGAGCATCACCGATTTCTTCAACGTCCCCACCAACCAGGTGGTCGAATTGGGCACGCGCGTCGAGATCTGAGACCCTGGAACCGGCGTAGCGCCCGCCCGCGCTCAGCCGTCTATTTTTCTCGCCACAAGGTCGATCAGCGCCGACATCCCGTCGTGCGCCTGCCCTTCGTGAATCACCGCATCGTAATCCTCGAGGACCAGGATCTCCCAGCCGGTGAACGTAGTTTGCAGCCACTCGCGGGTGTACATGTGCTCACGCTTCGGCGGCCCGCCGGTGCGATAGTCGACCTGCTCGGGCCGGTAGCCTTCGAGCAGGAACAGACCGCCGGGCTTTACCGCGGACATCATTCCGGCGAAAGCGTCATCGCGCCGGTGCGGCGGCAGAAACTGGATGAACACCGCGACCAGCGCGTCGTACTGGCTGGGGGCCCAGGGCCAGGTATAGGCATCTCCGAGCCGCTGATCGACGCTGACATTGCGCTGCTGCGCCAGGCGCTTCGCCTTGGCCAGCGCATTCGGCGCGAAGTCGAACGAGGTGACGCGATGACCCTGCTCGGCGAGCCAGACGCCGTTGCGTCCTTCGCCGTCGGCAACGCACAACACCGAGCTCGCCGGTCGGAGAAAATGCACGTGCTTGCGCAGGAACGCGTTCGGCTCCTCGCCGAACAGGTAATCGTCGCGCGCGAAGCGTGCGTTCCAGGTTTCGAGCGGTTTTTCGAAGTCGGGCATGGTTCTCAGTCAACGACTGGGGAATCCCATTTTCTTCAGGAAAGGCAACCACCGCGGGTCGTCGTGCACTGGCCGGAAGAACGGATCCGACGAAGTCATCGCCAAGCCGGGATCGCGCTGCGTGTAGGCCCGCTCCAGCCATTCGAACACGCGGTCGCGTTCACCGCGCCAGGTGCAAGCCTCCGCGATCTGGTAGGCGGCGGTGTTGCCATGGCGTTCGATCAATTGCGCCATCGCGGCGTCCGAGGCTTCCTTGCGGCCGAGCGCATGTTGCGCGAGAGCGATCCCCAGCAACCGAAAATCCGGCAGCGCCTCGCGCTCAGCCAGCTCGAGCGCTTCGGTCGGCCGGCCTTGCGCGAGGTTCGTGGCGCAGAGAAAACAATGGACCAGGCCCGCCTTGGGATTCAGATCGAGCGACGTCTTCAGCGCCGCCGTCGCCTCGTCGAGGCGGCCCGCCAGAAAGCAGCGCAAACCCAGCATACGATGAGCCGATGAACTCAGCGGATCCAGCGCCGCGGCCTGGCGCAACAGTTCGATACCCGCATCCGGGCCAACGAAAATCCGCGTCATGTTCGCGACGGCGCGCAGTACGTCGGCGTTCCCGGGCGCCAGTGCGACCGCGCGCTGATACTCGTCGTTGGCGCCTTTCCAGTTCCAGTCGAGGCTCTCGAGAACCTGTCCGAGACGGACGTGCCCTTCCGGCAGATCCGGCGCGATCGCCAGCGCTTGCTTGGCGGCATCGCGCGCCCGTTCGTATCCTTCCGTCACGGGCGCCCAACCGTAACCCGCCTGGATGGAGTAAGCCTGCGACAGCCCCGCCCAACCGAGCGCAAAATCCGGGTCCAGCGCGATCGCCTGCCGGAAGTAATCGACGCTCCGCGCCAGGTCGACCTCCGTCATCCGTTCTATGAAATAGCGCCCCTGAAGGTAGAGCCGATAAGCCTCGGGATTATCGGCGCGGCCAGTTGCCGCTGCCTGCACCTCGGCCTTTGCCTTCGCATCCGCGACTGCGCCCAGACCCTCGCCCAGTAGCGCCGCCCGCAGCTCCTTGACCACCGACTGCGCGATGTCGTCCTGAACGGCAAAGATGTCATCGAGCTCGCGGTCGTAGGTGTCCGACCACAGGTGCGAGTCGGTCGCGACCTGGATCAGCTGTGCCGTGATGCGGACCCGCTTGCCGGACTTCCGGACGCTGCCCTCGAGGATGGTGGCGACGTTGAGCTTCTGCGCGACCGTCGGAATGTCGATGTCCTTGCCTTTGAAAAAGAATGCCGACGTTCGCGACGCGACGCGCAGGCCGCGGATTTTCGCCAGCACATTGAGCAACTCCTCCGAAAGGCCATCCGCGAAATACTCGTTCTCCTCGTCGCGGGACATGTTGATGAACGGCAGCACCGCAATCGACGGTGTCTCGCGGTCGAGCGGCGCGAGCGACGTCTTAAGCGGCGGGAAACTCTGCGGCAAGTCCGGATGGCAGAGCTGGAACACCGCTTCGCGCCGCGCGAGATCCTTGAGCCCGTGCTCGCCCAGCGCCTTGGCGGTGACCAGCGGCGGCAGGTGATCGCGGCACAGATCGTGTGTCGACTCGGAGAGCAGCGTCTGGCCGCCATGACCGGCCCCCAGCAGGCGCGCGACGCGGTTGAGCGGGGCACCGAAATAATCGCCGTCACGGAGTTCGGCCGCGCCGGTATGGATCGCCATGCGCACGCGGAGCTTCGCCGCTTCCGGCCAGCGCTCGGCGTGGATCGCGCGTTGCGACTCCAGTGCCGCCGCCAGTGCATCGGGCGCCGTATGGAACGCCGCGCAGAAGGCATCGCCACCGGTCTTGAACACATGTCCGCCATGCGACGTGATGCACTGGCGGACCAGCGCGTCGTGTCGCGGCAGGGCGGCCTGCATCGCCGCCTGCTGCGACTCCCACAGGCGCGTGCTGCCTTCGATGTCGGTGAACAGGAACGTCACCGTGCCGGTTGGCAGCGGCGACTTCGAAGCGTCGGCGTGGGTGCTTGAGGACACGGTCGTGTGCGGATGGGCGCGGCCAGTCGTTCGCTGGCACGCCGTTTGCATGGATAAGACTATCATGCGGGTCCGTCCCGAAAAAGACCACTGATTCGATCGCCCCCGTTACCATGGATCGTCGCCAACGCATTGCTTCGATAGTCGCCGGAGTGCTGCTCTCGACCGGCGCGCTTGCGCTGGACGTCAACGTCGTCGGCCTGTTCCCGAACAAGGCCGTCGTGCAGATCGACGGCGGCGCGCTGCAGACGCTGTCGGTCGGGCAGAAGACCCGCGAGGGCATCGTTCTGCTGTCAGTCGAGCCCGACGGCGCGACGTTCGATATCCAGGGACAGCGGATGGCGCTCGGACTCGGCCATGCGCGGATGCAGCCGACCACTGCCGTATCCGCGATGGCCACCATCGACGAGCGCGGGCATTTTGTCGCCGACGGCCAGATCAACGGCGTTCCGATCCGATTCACGATCGATACCGGCGCGACGTTCATCTCGCTTCCCGCCGGCGAAGCTCGCCGCCTCGGGCTCGACTATCTCAAGGGTCGCAAGGCGATCATGGAGACTGCCAACGGCGTAGCAGCGGCCTATCGCGTCAAGCTCGACACCGTGCGCGTCGGCGATCTGACGGTGAACAACGTCGATGCGGTCGTCATGGAGGGCGACAGCCTGCCGGTCGCCCTGCTCGGCATGAGCTTCCTGAATCGCATGGACATCCGGCGCGAAGGTCAGATCATGACGCTGACCAAGCGCTATTAGTTCGCCGGCCACGTCATATCAGATCTGACGATCCCTCGATGCGGCCGTGCCGCGGCGCCACAAATCCTCGAAGCGCTGCCGCGTCACGCGCGCAAAAGCGGGCGAAGTGACGTCGACGCTCAGATCGTCGAAACCGAAGTAGGAGCCTGCCGACCAGTTGTGGCTGCCGATGATCGTGCGGTCCGCGTCGATGACCAGGAATTTCGAATGCAGCAGCTTGCGCGCCGCGTCGACATGAACTTTCACACCCGCATCGAGCAGGAAGTTGACGGCGGCCGCGTTGATCACCGTAGAGTTGTACGGATCGGCTGCCCGGTCCCTGTCGACGAGCACGCGCACGCGCACGCCGCGGTCGTGCGCCGCGGCCAGGGCGTCGAGCAGGCGCCGCGTCGGGTGCGTGCTGCCCGGCATCGCAATATGGAACATCGCCACATCGACGCGCTCCCCGGCCTCGGCAATGGCGGCCTTGACATGGTAGTAATAGCGCTTGCCGGGAAGCAGAATCGTGCGCGATGCCGTCGCCGCGTCCGGCGGCGGCACGATTTTCGGCGAGCGGGGCAGCTCGTGCTTGGTGTGCGGATGCAGCTGCGTTGTCACGCGCATCGCGACGCTCTCGAATACGCGGACCAGCCGTTCCGCCGGCTCGCCGAAGGTCTGCTCTGCCGCCAATACTTGCAGATCACGCGCCGGATCGCCCAATGCGCCAGTGCGCGGCGCCGACGGCTGCATGAACCCGATGACCGGCGCCCACTTGCGCATTAGCACTTCGCCGACGTGCTCGACGCGATCGCCCAGGTCGGTCATGCTGGCAAACGGCCCGCCGCGCAAACGTTCCGCGATGATCGCCTCGGCGAGTCCCACCGACAGGCCCTCGACGGTTTGCAGTGCCGCAGCATCGGCCAGGTTGACTTCAACGCGGATGACAAGCGTGATAGCGCGCATGCCATCGCGCGCTCGCTCCAGCGTGATTCCCGGCGCCTGTTGCGGCGCCGGCCCGAGGACCTGGCCGAACGCGTCGCCGAGCAGTCGCAGCGCGAACGCGCGACGCTCCCGGGCGGTCGGCTTCGCGGTCGCATAAGGCCAGCCGCCGCACGACGCCAGGATGCGCGCAAGCGCCGGACGTGCCGCGGCCACGGTGGGCGCCGGGGCGAGACCGGCGGCGGCCGCCAGGTTGTCGACCAGCACGCGGTCGACCATCGCTTCCCAATCGATGCGGTAGACGTTCACTACGCGTCGGCCGTGGGGCGCCGCAGCCACTGCGCCGCGAAGGCATCGCAAAGATAGGCGCTGAGCTCGGGCGACTGGAACCAAACGCTGTCCTGCGTGCTCAGCGCAAACGACGATAGCGACCAGTTGTGCGAGCCCAGCAGGACTTCGTCGTCGGCAAGAACGAACTTGACATGGCTGCCGCGCGACTTGCGCGAAGTCAGCCACCTTGTCGTCAATCCGAGCTGCTTTGCGACGGCCAGCGCCGTCGCCGAGCATTCGGCCATCTGCAGGTTGTCGCGGCTGCCGCCGATCAGCAGGCGGACGTCGACGCCGCGCCACTGCGCTGCGGCGAGCTCGTGCATGGCGCCCAGGACGCGCAGTTTCGGATCGGGTGTGGCCAGATCGATCATGAACACGCTCACCCATACTCTTCGGCGAGCGCGCTGCATCATCGAAGTGACGACGTCCTCGTAACTGTGGTCGGAAACCAGCGCGACCTGCGCATCGAGAACCCCGATGGCTTCAGTCGCCATCGCTGAGCTTCCGCGTCGTGCGCCATACCTGGCGGTGCATGAACGCCACCTGGCGGGTTGCCGCCTCGGTGAGCTCGAGGCCCGACGCCTGCAAGCGCATCATCTGCGCCTTCCATTCGACAAAATGGGATCCGGCGGGGTCGAGCGCGGTCAGGATGCCGGTGGCGACATGGTGCCGGGACTGCCCTTGCGTGCGTCCCAGCAGCGCTTGGAACAGGCCGGCGCGCGCATCGGCGTGAATCGCGTACCAGCGCGCCTTGCTGACGGACAGTTTCTTGTACGCGCTCACCAGCCGTCCATCGGCGCAAAGTAGATATCGACCGAGTAAGAGCCGTCGGCCGCGGTCGAATCGACCCACACGCCCGAGGCCCAGTCGATGTCGAACGACAGATCCTCGGTGGGAGGCGCATCGTTTCCCGCGTCGTATTCGGAGCCCCCGCCTCCCTGGGCGCCGCTGCCGCCGCCGCCCCAGCGACCGAGACTTCCATCGTCGTCGAGGACGCGGGCCTGATCGCCGACATCGATATGGTTGGCGAGCTCCGTCGCTTGCTCTTCGGTGAAGGGTCCGCTCAGGTCCTCGTCGAACCAGCTCGTGTCGTCGTCGATGTCGTCCTGATCGTTCATCGCGTGGACGGTTTCGTGATCGGTCGCGTGGATGCCGGGTTCGGGATCGGGGTCGGTCAGTACGCTGTCGTCGAGATCGATTTGGCCGTCGGTGTAGTGGCCCGCGGCGTCGCCGGGGACGTTGTAGACGTCCACCTCGTTGTATCCGTACTTGTCGAGGTTGGCATTGGCCAGCGCGGCGAGTGCGTCCAGCCTTTCGCCGTAATCCCAATCGGACCAGCCGTCGCGCACGTCGGCGGCGCTGTCGACGTCGAGGGGATTCATAGCCTCAGGGCGTGCTGAAATGCATTGCCGGCGCTTCTCCCCGCTTGGCATTCTTTCGCAGCCACGGAAATCGTAGGTCGGCCCCATTCCGCTGTCAACTTTCGCGATTCCCACGATTCGATCGCGCGCGCCCCAGGGTAAAACCGATTAGCATTGCGCCTTCGGGGAGGCGGCGATGCGAAGCAGCCGGTTCGGAGTCGTTGCAGGTTTTGTCTTCGCTGTGGCGATCACCGCGCTGCTGCTGCATTTGTGGCAATCGCAGCTGGTCGCGCCATCCGGCGCGACCCGGACGGCGTTCTCCGAAAAGCACGCATTCGCGACGCTGTCGGCATTGCTGAAAGAGCAACGGCCGCACACGGCCGGCTCGCCGGAAAACGCCGTCGTGCGCGACCGGATCCTTGCCGAGCTCAAGGCCGCCGGATACGCGCCCGAAGTGCAGGCAGTCTTTCAATGCGATACGGCGCCGCGCTTCCCCGGCTGCACCTCGGTCGAGAACATCATCGCCGTGCACAAGGGAACGGGCGACGGCAAGGCGGTGCTGGCAAGCGCGCACTACGACAGCGTGCCTGCGGGTCCCGGCGTCAGCGACGATGGCGCGGGTGTCGCCGTCGTGCTCGAGCTCGCTCGCGGCTTCGCCGCCAGGACGACCCGGAACGACGTCATTTTTCTCCTGACCGACGGCGAGGAGACCGGCTTGCGCGGTGCGCGCGCGTTCGCGGACCACCATCCGCTGATGCGCCGCGTCGGAGTCGTCGTCAACTTCGAGGCGCGCGGCGCGTCGGGGCCGAGCATGATGTTCGAAACCGGTTCCGGCAACGCGCGGCTGATGGATCTCTTCGCCCACGCGGTCGCGCGGCCGTCGGCGAGCTCGGTCAGCTACGAAGTCTACAAATTGCTGCCCAACGACACGGATTTTTCGGTCTATCGAAAGCTGGGATTGTCAGGCTTCAATTTCGCCTTCTCGAATTCGGCCTCGCTCTATCACTCGGTCCGGGACAATCTTCAATATATCGACCGTCGATCACTGCAGCACAACGGCGAGCATGCGTTCGAAGTCACCGGTGCGCTTGCCGACACCGACCTTTCAACGCTCACTGCGTCGTCCGATGCCAGTTTTTTCGACGTCTTCGGGCACGTCACCGTCGTCTGGCCGGCCGCGATCAACGTTCCGATCGCGTTGCTTGCGCTGCTGGGCCTCGTCGGGTTGATTGTCGTCCATCGCGATGCCTTCACGTTGGGTGCGACGGGCCGGGCCGTGATTGCTTTGGTCGCAGTACCCGTACTGCTGTTTGGATTGGGGTGGCTGCTGTCGTATCCGCTGGGCATCTGGCCCGGCGTGCATCCGCTCGACCATCCGCAGCCATGGCCGGCCCGCGTCGCGCTGGCGACGTCCGGAATACTCGTTCCGCTGCTCGTCGCCGGAATCGTCGGCTCGCGCGTCGATGCGCGGGCACTGCTATTGGTGAACTGGATCGTGCTTGCGCTGCTCGCGCTCGGCGTCGCGCTCACCATCGGCGGCGCGTCGTATCCGTTCCTTTGGCCGGTATTCGGCGTCGCCATTGCCGGATGGGTCGAGACTTTCGTTCGGAAACGCCCGACTCGCTCGCTGCGCGCGACCGCGCTGGTCGGGTTCGTTCTCGCCGCTTTCTTTTTGCTTGCGTTCCTGCTTGGGCTCGAGCTCGTGCTCGGCTTCGACCTGAGCCAGTACAAGATTCTGGTGCTGATTCCGTTCTCGCTGGCGCTGGTGCCGTTCTTTGCCGCAAGCGCCGGTGATCGATCGCGCGCCGCGTGGGGCCCGTTCGTGCTGTGCGCGCTGTGCGTCCTGGTCGTCGCGGGTGCGGCGGCGATCGCCAGCCAGACACCCAGCTATGCGGCGAACCATCCGCGCGGGTTGAACATCGTCTACTACGACGACCTGGCGGCGAAGCCGCGCTGGCTGATCGGGTTTACAGGCGCGCCGGACGAAGCATTTCTGAAGGCTCAAGGATTTCCGCAGCGAAACGAGGAGTACCGCCAGGTCGGACTGTTGAAGGCGCAAGGACGATTCAAGGACGCGAGCGGGCCGCACCTGCCGGCATCGAGCTTCACTGTCAACGAGGTCGCGACGCAGGGTGGGATAACCGTGGTGCGAGGAACCCTGCACAGCGGCCGCGGCGGCTTTCAGATCGGCATCGGGGTCGCGCCGAATTCGGGCGTGCAGTCGATCAAGCTCGACAGTCAGCCGGCCGTCAGCATCGAGCAATTGAAGGGCAAGGATCCGACGTTCGTGCGCATCTGGGGCATCGGAAGGCGCGACGTGCCGATGGAAATTGCGTTCGACGCGGTCACTGCGCCGAGGTTAATCTTGTACGAACGCTCGCCGTTGCCCGATTCGGACGAAGGACGGGCGCTGGTCGCGGCGAGGCCGGCCGACGCGGCGCCGGATTACAACGGGGATACGGCGCTGGTGTTCACCGTGATTGATCTACGGTAGTAAAGTGGTGACAGACGTCGGCCGCCCTTGGCAAAGCTGAATTGAAAGATTCGTCATGAACGAACAGACGGCACCGGGGGCCGCAAATGGCCATCCGGGTCCAGGACGCAACCGAGGTAGCGCGCTTCCCAGGCGTTGGTACCGAATCCTCGTAGCGGGTCGTAATGGCATCAAGGACATCATCGCAGGGCTTTTGGCGGCGGTGGTTCTGATTGCCAACATCGTCTCGTTCGGCGCGCTGATGTTTCCGGGCGACCTTGGCGCCGGCATTCCGACAGCGATCTGGGCGATGCTGGTGGGCAGCGGCATCGGCGGCATCTGGATCGCATTGAATACGTCACTGCCGCCGCTTGCAACAGGCATCGATTCGCCGACCGGAGCCGTTCTAGTGCTGTTGAGCGCGAGCGCCGCGTCCGCCGTTTTCGCGTCCGGTGGCAGCGCACAGTCTGCCATTCAGACCGTAATGCTGATTTTCACAGCCGCCACTGTGCTTTCGGGTGCATTGTTCTTTGGTCTCGGAGCCTTACGATGCGGTTCGTACTTCCGATTCGTGCCCTATTTCGTCGTCGGCGGATTCCTGGCCGCTACCGGCTGGCTCCTGGTTGCCGGCGCTGTCCGGATGACGACCGGCCACGCGCTCGCCTTCAGCAGTCTCGGCTCAAGCTGGAGCGAGATTTCGGTTGCGAGGTTCGGCGCCGCCGTCGTTGCTCTGATGGTATTGCTGGCCGTGCGCCGCTGGGCGAAGTCACCGTTTGCGATACCCGCCGCACTTCTCACGATGTGGGTGGTTGGCACTATCTCGCTCCGCCGGCTTGGCCTTTCCGGCCCTGAGCATGGTTGGTACCTGCCTTCGCTCAAGGGCCTGACCGAATGGTCACCCCTTGAAGCCGCTCGTACAACGCACCTTACATGGTCGACGATGTTGAGCCTCATCCCCGAGTTGCTCGCTGTCACGGTCGTGGCACTGATCTCGCTTGTGACCAAGGTGTCGAGCATCGAGGTCACGCGACAGGCGGCCGGGGATCTTGATCGCGAGTTTCGCGCGCACGGCATTGCCAGCCTGATTGCCGCGCCGTTCGGCGGCATCCTCGCAAGTCTTCAGATCGGTACCAGCCGTTTGCTCGAGCATGCGGGCGGCGCGACGCGGATGAGCGGGGCCATGTGCGGCGTTTTTCTCGGCGCCGTAGGCATTGCAAACTTGAATCTGCCGGGACTGATACCTGTTCCGATTGTCGCCGGCCTCATTCTCTACCTCGGCTATACATTCCTCATCGACGCCCTGGGGCGACCCTATGCTCAGCGCGCGTGGTTGGATCTGCTTCTCGCCGTCGGCATCATGATCGCGTGCGTTGAGTACGGCTACCTGATCGGCGTGCTGGTTGGTTTGGTGGGTGCCTGCGTGATGTTCGCCATCAGCTACGCGCGCCTGGGCGTCGTGCGCCGACACGTGACGCGGACAATGTTCGCAAGCTATGTCGACCGATCGGCGGACGTGTCCAGACACTTGCGTGAGACCGGCGATGCCATCCAACTCTACTGGCTTTCCGGTTTCATTTTCTTTGGCTCTTCCGAGAGCGTGTTCGAGCGCGTCCGCGATGATATCCAGGCGCTGGCACGGGGCCAGGTTGCATACGTGATCCTTGACTTCGGTATGGTGTCCGGCGCGGATTCCTCCGCGATCGCCGGCCTAGCCAAGTTGCGCAATTTTTGCAATAAACATTACGTCACGCTCGTTTACTCTTCGCTGCCACCGGGGCTGCGTGCAACCTTGCAACTCGGCGGCCTCTTCGGCGGCAAGAGCCGGCACCGGGCCTTTGCCGACCTCAATCTCGCGCTAGCGTGGTGTGAGGACAGTCTGGTCGCCAAGGCAAATCTCGGTACGCAGAAGGATCTCGCCAGCTTCGAGTCGTGGCTTCAGCATCAACTCGGTACGGCCGTCAGGGCCGCAGACCTCGTCAGCTATCTCGAGCGCAAGGATGCCGATGGGCCACAAATTCTCTATCGCGAGGGCGAGCCCGCAGACACCGTCGATCTTGTCGCCGCCGGCAATCTTGCAATCGACATCGCAATCGAAAACGGCGAGAGCCTGCGAGTGAGGCATATCACGACCCACACAGTATTGGGTGAGATGGGCTTCTTCAGGCACTCCGTGCGCTCCGCCACGGTATCATCGGACGGGCCGGCCACCATCTTCACGATGAGCCGCACCAACTTCGAGCGGATGCGGAAGGAGCGCCCGGATCTGGCCAGCGCCTTCGACGAGTTCATCTTGCGAGTTCTCGCAGACCGTATCGATTTCGCAAACCGCACAGTCGCGGCCCTGAGCGGCTAGCGGCCGGGCGCCGCGGCCCGAACTACCTGCTTACCAGAGAGTGATGCGCTGTTCGGGCGGCAGATACATCCTGTCGCCTTCCTTGACTCCGAAGGCTTCGTAGAATCCGGGCTGGTTGCGCAGCGTCGCGAGACCGCGCACCTGTTGCGGCGCATGCGGGTCGACCTTGATCAGTCGGATCGTCTCCGGAACGCGCGACTTGCCGCGCCACACCTGCGCCCAGCCGTAGTAGAGGCGCTGCTCCCCGGTCATGCCGTCGATGACCGGCGCGGATTTGCCCGCAAGCGAGATCTTGTAAGCACGATAGGCGATCGCCAGGCCCGAATTGTCGGCCACGTTTTCGCCGAGTGTCAGCGCGCCGTTGACGTGAAAGCCGGGCACCGGCTCGTACTGGTCGTACTGCGCGACCAGCGCCTGCGTTTTGTCCCTGAAGCGCTTGAGGTCGTCCGCGGTGAACCACTGATGCAGGTTGCCGTCGCCGTCAAAACGGCTGCCGCCATCGTCGAACCCGTGGCTGATCTCATGGCCGATCACCGCCCCGATGCCGCCGTAGTTGACGGCATCGTCGGCAGCCACGTTGAAAAACGGCGGCTGCAGGATCGCCGCAGGAAAGACGATCTCGTTCTTCTCCCGGCTGTAATAGGCGTTGACCGTCTGCGGCCGCATACCCCATTCGTTGCGGTCGATCGGCTTGCCGAGCTTGGCGATGTTGCGCCGGTACTCGAATTCCTGCGCTCGCATCCAGTTGCCGACGAGGTCGTCCTTGGCGACGGTCAGATTCGTATAGTCGCGCCATTGCGTTGGATAGCCGATCTTGGGCGTGAACTTGGCGAGCTTCGCCTTGGCTTCGGTCTTGGTCTCCTGGCTCATCCAGTCCAGCGCATCGATGCTCTGCCTGTACGCCGCGAGCAGATTGCCGACCAGCGTTTCCATGCGGGCTTTGTTCTGCGGCGGGAAATGTCGCGCGACGTAGAGCTTGCCCAGAGCTTCGCCGATCGATGTATCGATGAATTCCACGCCTCTCTTCCAGCGCGGCCGGTTCTCCGGCGTGCCGCGCAGCACCGTATCCTGGAAGGCGAACTGCTCGTCGACGTAAGCCTGCGGCAGATATAGAGCGGCGTCGTTCAGCAACTGCCACTTGAAATACGCCTTCCACACCGGCAGTGGTGTGTCGGTGAGCAGCTTGGCGAAGCCGGTCAGGTAGCTGGGCTGCGCGACAATCAGGTAGTCGACGCGCGAATGGACTTCCGAATCGGCGAGCCAGCGCTTCCAGTCGATGCCGGACGCGAGAACGGCAAGCTGCGCCAGTTCAACCTTGTTATAGGTCTTGACCGGGTCACGGTTCTCGACTCGCGTCCATTGCACCTTGGCCAACTCGGACTCGAGCGCGATGACCTCCCGCGCGGTCGTAGACGCATCGAGATCGCCGGTCATGCGGAACATCTTCTCGACATGCGTCGCGTATCGTGCGCGCACGTCCTTGAACTTGTCGTCGAGGTAGTAATCGCGATCGGGCAGGCCCAGCCCACCTTGACGAAGGTCGACGACGTACTTGCTGGAATCCCGGTTGTCCTGATGGACGACCGGCGAGAACGGCGCATCGATTCGACGGACGTTGAAGCTCGCCAGCAGTGCCGCGACGTCGCCTTTGTCCTTGGCGGCGTCGATGCGCGCGAAAAGAGGGGCGAGTGGCTTGATACCCTCGTCCTCAATCTTCGCCTCGTTCATGAAGCTGTTGTACAGATCGCGGATTTTCTGCGCCTCGGAGCCCGGGGCGACATCCGTCGATTTCGCGACTTCTTCGACGATCGCCTTGAGCTGCAGCTCGGTGTCTTCGCGCAGCTTGTCGAACGAGCCGTAGCGTGCCTTGTCGACCGGCATCTCGAAGGTATCGAGCCATTTGCCGTTGACTGCGCGATAGAAGTCGTCCTGCGGCCGGACGGAGGGATCGACGTATCTGAGGTCGAGGCCTGAGGCGAGCGACGAAGTGGTGGCGGTCGCGGCGCCGGCCGGCTCCGCCGCGATCGCGCATCCGCTGGCCGATGCGAGTCCGATGGCGGCAAGCAACGTGCGGGTAGTTTTAGCGATCATGCCGGGGAATTATCACACGTCGATCGCAGACGCTGCACACTACAGAGCGGGCAAGCGATTTCGACGTTCTGCGTCACTTTGCCCTCACCGGCTCCTGGTCACCCTCAGGAGATGGCCGGGGACGCGCTTGGCATACCCTGTGCTACATCCGGTCATAGCCCGGAATTTGTCCTTGGGGATTCGAACGTGAGCTTGTCTGCAACACTTTCGCCGGTTCAATCAGAGCGCGACGACCACCCGATCAAAGGGATGGTGGGCGAGACTCTTTTCCATGCCGTACAAGCCGACCCAATCGAGACGCAGCAGGCGATTTGCGAGGCGATCGCGGGGCTCATCCGAGATGGCCAACCCCAAATCAGCCGGCTCGAAGGCCTTCTTGCGCTGGAACGGCAGACACAGCCGGTGATCGATCTGCTGCTGACCCAGTACGTTGAGGGCGACGCGCAGATAGGCTCGTTCGAATGGAAGGCCTGGAATGCCGCGTTGCGGCTCAGCCAGTCGTTTTGCCAGGCACACGAATATTTTCTGGGCCACGTTGCGAAGCTCGCCAACGACTACTGGACCGACCCTGAGCCGTTGGTCCGGGTTCAGCTCTTCCATCACCGGAAAGTCGAATTGCTGCTGCGCTTGCTCCGATACAAGAAGCGTAGCCCGGAAATATGGAAACAGCTGCATCAGATCTATCGGCTTGCACATGAAAGGGATTTGCTGAAGCGCCTTGGGCGGACGATCGGAGAGCTGGAGCAGCAGTATCTGCAGATCCTGTTGCTGGAGGCGATGAACAACGGCCGGTTCTCGCCTCGTGAAGCGCTATGGGCGTATCGCTGGTTTGCCCGCTGGTGCAGCGGGCCGGAGCTGCGACTGTCGCAAGCCAACCGTAGCGTTCGCATCGAGTCGAAGGGTTTTGTGCTTGACCTGGGCGGCACCGATGGGCTCAAACGGGCCCCGGCCGGAGGAGGCGATCGCCCGGCAGGCGATCTGCTTTATTTCGACTCTTCGCCGTTGCGAGCAGTGATCGACCAGGAAATGGCCTCGTTGCGGGACAGCGCCACCCTTCCGGATGGGGCGAGCCCTGCGTCGCGCGCCGGGCAGCTCGCGCTGCTGAAAAAACTCGCGCTTCTCTTCGCCCCGAACGCGGTCGAAATCAAGCGCCGCGCGGAGCGGACGTCCGTTGCCCTGGCGGTCCAGGCCATCGCGGGCTTTCCTTACATCGTGGACGAATTGCACAGGAACGACACGCCTTCGCAAATCTGGCAGGTCAAGGACCGAAGCGACTCGGGTTGTCGCATGCGCGCGCAGATCGACAATCTGAACGGCGTGATCCCGGGGTCGCTGATCGCCGTTCGCGAAAGCGACACTGCGCCCTGGATCGTGTCGGTCGTACGCTGGTTCAGGCGGCTTATGGTCGACTATGTCGAGATCGGCGTCGAGCATCTCGGACGCGAGCCTCGCTTTGTCAAAGTGACCGATCGCGATGGCGATGTGTCCATCGCCGAAGAGCCGAACTCTGCGTCGAGGTGCTTCGCGGCGCTTTACCTGCCGCCGAGTGCGGAATATCCGACGATGCCGATCAAGACGCTGCTGCTTCCCGCACACGACTTCAGGACCGATTCGGATGTGACGCTGCTTTCATCCAACGCAACCTACCGGATGCGCTTGAGCGAGCCGCTCCAGCAGCAATTCGAATACATCTGGACCTCATTTTCGCTCGTCGACGAGACGGCACCGCTACCTTTGCCCACCATGGCAAGCGGTGACTAGAGCGATCGCAGTCGGCGCCTGAGCGGCGCGAGACCCCGCGCTTATGGTCAGGCGGCTTGCTTCGGTTTCCCCGCTGGGCTCCCCGGCTTGGCGTCCGGCATGATCGCGGCCTTGCGCTCGCTGCCGTATTTGGTCTCCAGCTGCTCGGGCGTCAGGAATCGCTGCTCGAGCTCCTCGACCTCGTGCATGCCCATGATGTCGTGCAGCTCCTCGAACGAGACCAGCGCGTCGGGACGATCGACGACCTTGCCGCTGTCGAGCGATTGTCTGAGCAGTTCGAGCCCGTTTTTCATGCCTTGCAGCGCGCACGCGGTCAGCAGGCGCGGATAGATCACGACTGCCACGCCGAGGTCCTGCAACTGCCGCGCGGACAGCAGCGGCGTCGTCGAGCGCTGCCGGATGCCGAAGCCCATGTTGACCGACACCGGCTTCACCACGTTCTTGGCGATCGTGCCGATGTCGTCAGCCGACATCGCCGCGTCGGCGAACAGCAGGTCCGCGCCCGCTTCCGCATAGAGGTTAAGGCGGCGGATGGCTTCGGCGAGGCCGTGCGTCGCCAGCACATCGGTGCGCGACTTGATGACGAAATCGGGATCGACTCGAGCGTCCGCCGCGGCGCGGATCTTCTGCACCATTTCGTCCGCGGAGATCACTTCCTTGCCCTTCAGATGACCGCAGCGCTTCGGCCACACCTGGTCCTCGAGCATCAGGCCGGCCGCACCCGCGCGCTCGAACGCGCGCACCGTGTGATGCACGTTGACCGGATTGCCGTAGCCGGTGTCGGCGTCAGCCAGGAGCAACAGATTCGAGCAAGCCGCGATCGCGCGCGCCGCCGCGACGTTTTCTTCGAGGCCCATCAGCCCGACGTCGGGCTGGCCAAGCCGCGACTCGCTGATACCGCTGCCGGTGATGAACGCGGCGGTATAGCCCATCTTCTCCACTAGCCGTGCGCTGAAGCCATCGAACACGCCGGGGAGGACGAGGATGTTGCGGGCGTCGATCAGCGTGCGGAGACGCCTGGCGGAGCTTTCTGCGGGGAACGACTGAGTCATCCAAGTCTTCCGTACTGCGGGGATTCGATTTTAACCCGGCGCCATTTTGTCGCGCTCGAAAAGTGCGGCCGCCTGGGAACGGCGGCGGACATTGAGTTTCTGGAAGGCGTTACTGAGATAGTTCTTGACGGTCTTGTCACTCAGAGCAAGGGCCTTGGCTATTTCCTTGTTGGTCTTTCCTTCTACGACCAATCCGAGAATCCGCCGCTCCTGCGGAGACAGCTTTTCGTCGTTTGCGCGCCTTGCGACAACGCCCGTGGCCAACAGCGACATACGGTTGAGGACGGCCCTGGTCACCTTGGGGTCGAGTATCGATTCGCCGCCGTAAACCGTCTCGATGGCATTGATCAGCGCCTTGGAGCCGATCTCTTTCAGAAGGTACCCGGCAGCTCCTGCCAGGATCGTCGATGTGACAGCCTCTTCGTCCGAATGCGACGTGAGAAACAGCACGCGCGTCCCTGGATTGGCTGACAGAATGTCGCGACACGCGTCCAGGCCGGTGCCATCGGGCAGGCGCAAATCCATCAGCACCAGATCAGGACGGTGCTTCGCCGCCCGTTCTATCGCGTCCGCGACGGTTCCCGCTTCGGCGACCACTTCGACTCTTCCCGTTTGACTGAACAGTGCTCTCAACCCAAGCCTGACGACCTCATGGTCGTCGACGAGCATCAGCCTGATTTTTGGTTTTGCCGCCACTAGTAGCTAGCGCGTCCTGCCGAGCTTTACGACAATTCGCGTCCCCTGATTCGGCGCCGAGGTGACCTGCGCGGTGGCGCCCATCTTCCGTGCCCGGGCGTCGATGTGATGCAATCCAAGCCCGCGGGCGTTGACTTTCTTGACCATGAATCCGCGTCCATCGTCACTTACTTCCAGGCAGACCACGCCTCGTCTCGTCTGCAGCGATACGCGACCGGACCGCGCGTTCGCGTGCCGGGTGGCATTGCTGATGGCTTCCCTGGCAATTTGGAGCATATGCAGCGCCTGCTCCGAAGTGAGCGCCCTCATGGCGCTCTCATCGATGTCGACGGTAAATGACATCCCTTGATTGCCCGCGGCCTGGACCGTCTTCTCGATTTGTGATCGCAGATCTTCACCCTTGGCGATTTGCAATCTGTGCCCGGTAATAAAAGACCGCAACTCCTGTATCACCAGGCTCAGACTGGCGGTGGCGTCCGCGACTATTTCAGCGGCCTTCTTCGGATTCGCCTGCATTATGCCCATGCAGGCTTCCAGATTGAGACCCACGGCGTAAATGGACTGGATACATCCGTCGTGCATGTCCTGGAACAGGCGCTCTCTTTCTTCGGCGAGCGCCTGGAGCTGTGCGCGCGTGCGCCGGCGCTCGACGCCGGCATTCTCGAGCGCCGCCTGGGTCTGCTCCAGCTCATCGAATGTCTTCAGCGCATAGATCCGCTCGGACTCCGCGTTCTGAATCACCAGTGCATCTACTTGGCCGGCGCGTATCGCAGCGAGTGTCGCTTCGGCTTCGGTCACCGGCTTCCGCCGGGCAGGTCGCCTCGGACCGGATCGGCCGGTCCTCGCGGGTCTCGCTGCGGCCCCGGGCCGCGATCGCGACGGCTTGGCGCCTTTTTTCCGCGGAGTGCTCATTTGGTCGACTCGATACCAAGACCCACCAGAACGCGCTCGGTATTCGACAAATCGCCGATGATCTTGCGAATCGGCTGCGGCAGTTGGCGAACGAGTGTAGGCAAAGCCAGAATCTGGTGGTCGCGCGCCAGTTTCGGATTCTTCAGCAGGTCGATCACCTTGATGCGATAGCGTCCATTCAGGTGCTCGACGCAGATTTTGTTCAGGTTGTTCAGCGCAGACCGGGATTTGGGAGTGTCCCCCGCGATATAAAGGGACAGCACGACCGTGGCCGGTGCCGACGAGCGCTGCTTGCCGGGCAGTTTTTTGGTTTGAGCGCTCATGCGTACTTTCGGGACCATGCATCGCTCTTGAGCTCGACGCCTTTTTTCGACATCACGAATTCGTGGAGCTGATTCGAGTGCCCCATCCCGCGAGCCTTGACCACCGACAGCGCACGCGCGCGCACTCCCTTGATTTCGCTGTTGCGCAGGGTAAGCCATGTGTCGACCAGCGAAGAGACGTTGACTCCGGTCGTCTCGGTTTCCTCCCCAGTGGGGATCAGCGCCGTCATGACCGCGGTAATGCCGTTCATTTTGAAAAAATCGACAAGACGCACGATCATCGAGGTTACTTCCGAAATGGAACCCATCGACAGCAAGCTCGTTATCGAATCGACAACGACGACCTGTGGCCGGTAGTCGACCACAAGCTCGTGAATCATCGCGAGGTGCATTTCCAGTCCTTGCGCCGTGGGCCGCGAGACGTGGAAGCGCAGCATGTCCGTGGCGACCAGCGGCGCGAGCTGGAGACCGATCGATTTCATATTGCGAACGATCTCGCTTTGCGACTCTTCGAGCGCGATATACAGCGATCGTTCGCGTCGGCCGCCGGCCTCGGCCACGAAATGTCCGGCGAGACTGCTCTTGCCGGTGCCGGCGCCGCCGGAAATCAGGATGGTGCTGGAGCGATAGAACCCTCCCCCGCCCAGTGCCTTGTCCAGCGTCGGAACCCCGCTGCTGACGACTTCGCTGGACGCGCGGTGGTCCAGCCTGATCGACGTTATCGGAACGACCGAAATACCAGTGGCTCCGATGAGGAACGGGTATTCGTCGGTGCCATGGACCGAGCCGCGGTATTTGACGATACGCAACCGGCGGGCGGTAAGCTGGTTTACGACGCGGTGATCGAGCAGGATGACGCAATCCGAAACATATTCCTCGAGGCCATGCCGGGTCAGCGCGCCATCACCGCGTTCACCGGTGACGATGGCGGTCACGCCTCTCTCCTTCAGCCATTCGAACAGCCGGCGGATTTCCGCACGAAGAATCGCCGCGTTCGAGAACCCCCCGAACAGTGCCTCCAGGGTGTCCAGAACAACGCGCTTCGCGCCGATGGAATCGATTGCGAGCCCCAACCGGATGAACAGTCCTTCGAGGTCGAAGCTGCCCGTCTCCTCGATTTCGCTTTTGACCACGCGTATGTGATCGACCACCACCTTTTTGCGCGCGATCAGCGCGTTGAGGTCGAACCCCATCGACGCGACGTTCTGGGCGAGATCCTCGGCGCTCTCTTCGAACGATATGAACACGCCAGGTTCGCCGTATTGCTGCGCGCCGCGAACAAGAAACTCCATCGCGAACATGGTTTTCCCGCAACCGGCGGTGCCGCAAACCAGGGTCGTGCGTCCCTTGGGCAGGCCACCTCGGGTGATCTCGTCCAGCCCTTGAATGCCGGTCGCGGCCTTCGGCAGCAGCCGCAGCGGTTTCGCGGCGCGGACTGAATCGCGCGGACGATTGCGAGAGAGCATCTTCTTGCGGGGCATGGGTGGCACCTTGGAAACGGGGAGTCGAGTAAAGCGCGATCCGGGCCTAGACGTAAGGCCCAAACGGCCCTATCGCCCTAGGGCCATCCTGCACTTGTGGCCGGCAAATCATCAATATATCCTTACTCAGCGTGTGCAAGGGCGCCGCAAAGATTCTATTCGAGGGCTGGACAGAGGTTTGGAAAGATAGCGACATGTCGAATCTGGAAAAAACGTTTGAGCGCTATGTCGCAGCGGAACGACAATTGTGCGACGAGGCAGCGCCGCTGCTCGGTGCGATTATCCGAGGTGTAGAATCCCGGTTGGGTGTCCGTATTTCCGAGCTCCGCGTGACAGTCGATTGGGCCAATAGCGTCGATGGCGCGATCATCGCGAACTGCACGATCGTTCAAGGTAACGAAACCGACCATTCGAGCCATTCAAAGCCATCGGACGGCGCGGCGGAGTCGGCTCGAACGTAGCGTCAGCGGTTTCGAACCCTGAATTCTACGCGCCGATCGAGCGCGTCGCGCAGATTGTCGGTGCCGGACCCTGCGGCCCCGGTGTCTCGGCAAGCCTCGATCTGACCTACCCCTTCGCCGGAGCCACCTCCGGCGCGCTTGCCTCGCGACGCGAGAACTTCTCCATCGACACCGAATACTCGCCCGTGGTCGCGTTGTGCCGCACGCAATATTCGGTCGGGTAGAACCCCGCCGTCGCGAACGCCTTCGGCGCCTTGATCGGCAGGCAACCGTTGGGCTTGCTCAGCATGTACGCGCGCGTGACCATCGCTTCGTAGAAGATCACCTTCCCGTCGTATACCCCGTAGATCCAGCTCCGCGTGAACGGCTCCTTGCCGAATTCAGGCCCGGTGGTATCGATCAGGTGATTGCCCATCGCCGGCACCACCGCTTCGACGTCGACATAATCCGGCGCCATGTAGTTCACGGGTAACGGCTTCCTCGCCGTCTTGAACTGATCGCAGCGGACCATCTCGGGGCCACAGGGCCCGGGTTCGATGGCGAAAACGTCCGCGATCGGCCCCATCTCGAAGTGAATGTCGAAGTGCGGAAAGTTGTAGACGCCCGGGGGAATATGTCCGGCCGGGTTCCAGTTCAGCAGTACCCATTTGAACGGGATGTCCGTGCGCAGAGCCACCGCGTCCGGCAGAGGAATGACGAGCTCATGCGTGTGCTGACACATGGTGTCGGCGACTTTCGCGCCTTCCTTGTCGCGGCCGAAGCAGCGATGCTCGTCGGAATTGCTTGGCAAGTTCTCCAGCGCGCCTGGGGACCAGACAACTCCTATCGACGTCGGTGCGCCGCCGCTTTCGAGCTCGGCGTAGCTCGACACCGTCCCCTCACCCAGCTTCATTTGCCAGCCGGGTATTCGGGAGGCCGACGTGCTGGCACGCTCGCTCGAACATCCGGTTGCCGCGAGCACGATAACAGCCAAGGCAATCATGAAACGCAAAGCCATGTGAGTTCCTCCCCTATTGACGAGCCCGATTACTCTTATTTTGCGGTGTGTTGCGCGCCTTCTTCAGCAGTTTCGAACCTTGAATTCGACGCGCCGATCGAGCGCATCGCGCAGATCGTCGGTGCCCGATCCCACCAGGTTCTCCCGGAAGCCCATCCCGACCGACGTCAGGCGTCCCGCAGTCTCGGGGCTCAGAGCCTCGATCCGCCGCTGGATCGTGACCGCTCGTTGCAGCGAGAGCGTGTCGTTGTATTTCTCCTGACCGGTGCGGCTGGTGTGTCCGACAATGTTGAGACAGGCCTTGGATGACGCGACTTCGCGCGCGACCAGGCGCAGCCACATGTTGTACGGACCGCTGACCTTCGGGTCCGCCAGAAAATCGAGCGAGCCGGGGCGGAACAGGAATTTGACCGAAAGACTGTTGGTCGCAAGGCCGAGGGCGACGATCTTTGCGAAAGCTTTTTCGGCCTCATCGGTGCGGCCGAGCTGGCTGTTGACCAGATAAAGGCCGTTGAGCACACGCAATTGCTGTCCCTCGGGACGCGACGCGGCCGACTCATAGTAGCGCAGCGCCTCCGCGTAGTTGCCGGCTTCGTACAGCTTCGAAGCTTCGCTGATCAACGCGGCGATCGGCAGTCGCGACATGTAGAACTCGTCAGCCGGGCCGCCGACCGGCGTTTCGGCGGTCTTGATCTGGCCCTCGACGACCCGATCCTTGGTCAATGATGGACTGTCCCGATAGAAAGCGGTCGGCGTCGTGTCGATTCCCTCGCTGCGCACCCTCGCCGCGGATTGTGCGACAACGAACCCCGTCTTGATATCGGTCAGCGACAGGCTGATGCGGAACGTTCCGGCGGCGCCCTTCGACGCGTCGATCGGCGTCAAGGTCCCGGCCAGGACAAACTGCGCCTTGCCCACGGTGTTCGCGCTGACCGGGGCCACGTCGAATTGCGCGAACTTGTCTGCGGCGCGTTGCAGCAGTCGCGAGTCGAGGGCTTTGGACGCATTCGTCTGCTGGCCGGTATTCCCGTCGATGGCAGGGTCGACCGCGATGACACCGCGCGGCACATCGGACTTGATCAACCCGGTCGAGGGCGCGAATGCCGGCAGCCGCCGCGCCTGGACCAGCAGATCGTCGATCGCGTAATCGACGCCTGCGTCGAACGACAATTCGGACGACGGCGCCGCTGGGCGCTCGGGTGCGGGCGGCGCTGCACATGAAGCAATCAGCATTACCGCAATCAGGCTGGCGGCGGTCAGCCCACTCGTCATGCACCGCGACGGAATCAGCGACATGAGCTTGCAAGCTCCTTCTTTTCGTCCGGGGTAAGCGTCTCGCCCAATGTTGCCTTTTCCATGATGCGGCTGCAACGCGGGCTGCTGCGCTCGGACGGGGCACTGGCGGAGACAGGTGCAGGCGAGGATGCCTCGGCCTTCGGCTTGCTCTTCGCAGTCGCTTTTGCCGACGCGGCGGTCGGCGTGGCCGCCGGCTGCGCCGAATCGGGTGCGGGTGCGGGGGCGGCCGGTGCGCTTGCTGCAACGCCGGCGGCGGAAACCGGGGGCGCCGGCTCGGGCTTGGGTACGATGGAGGGCGGCGCTTGCGACTCGCTAGCGGTCTTGTCCGATGCCGGCGGCGCGGTTGCCTGCTTCGGCGTGGGCGGAGAGACCGGCGGTGCGATTGCCGCTTCAGGGCTCTTCGAATCGCTCGGTGCGTTCAGTTTGTTAACCACGAACAGCGAAACCGCGCCAACCGCAAGCGCCGCGATGACGGCAAACAGCGCCTTGCGACCGAAACCACCACGGCTCGGCGTGGCCGAAGTGTCGGCGGCAATCGCCCTCGCCGCATTCGGCGGCGGCTTCGGCGCCTTCGGCGGCGTGGGAATGTTGGCGGCCAATTGCGCCGGCTCATCGGCAGCGGGCGCGAGATCGAGCTTGAGCTTCTGCAGGACCGCCGCACTCGGCGCGACCGCGTACAACTCGTGCGCCCGCCCGTGCTTGTCGTCCGGAGCGCCGATATGTCTGAACAGTTCGGCGTACGCGGAGTCCAGGCTGCCGACAGCCTCGAAGAAGGCGCGCGACGCCGTGATCTGCCCAGGCTCCGCGAAATCCATGATCCGCTTGGCGGCGTTGATGCCATCGCCGACGAAATTGGGCCGCGCTTCGAGGTCGGTCGACTCCTTGACCGACCCGAGATGAAGACCGGTGCGCAGGCGATTCGACGGAAAGCCCGCCGCGCCCGCGGCTTGCCCGAAATCCTCGGCGATCGCCAGTGCCATGTAGAGCGCGTGCTCGGGACTGGAGGTGAACGCGATCAGCGCCCCGTCGCCGGTGTCCTTGATCCGGTAGTCGACGTCGAGGAGCGTTGCAAGGTTCCTGCGCAGAACCGACGACAGCGTGGCCTTGGCAGCATACTGCTCGGCCGCGGTCCCCTTCGAATATCCGACCAGGTCGGTGAAGAGGAAGCTCGCGACAAGCGCGCGGCTGGTCGGATGCCGCTCGGTTTCGGTCACGGAGAATTCACCATGGACGTCGAGCGCAATAACGGAGCCCACTCTGTATTCGCCGGACATAGCCGACTACCGATTGACTCTTGGCGAACCAACTGGTGATCCACTGGTTATGAGATATGGGAACCGTGCACGAGTTGGTCACTTCCGGTTGATTTCGATGTTTTCTTTGCTGCCACTATGGGAGACTGCAATCATGATGCCGAGGCCGATTGCAATCACGACTCCGATCACTGTCCACGTTGTGCCGATGCTATCCAGAATACCCAATTTCCAGAGCGCGGCCAGAACGCCGCCGATGAGGATAACAAAACCAACGAAATACATAGCCGCCCATTTCACAATTAACCTCCTGACGGGATCAGATCCTTAACACTGCAATTGATTAGAACGTCGATCTGCAAACTTCACCTGCTCCGCGTTTGCCAGACTTCCCAGTGGAACTGGGTTAGCCCTTATGGCCAGTTTCTCGTTCATGTACAAAACGGTCCGATACGAGGTGTGGGTCGTGCCCACGGGTCAGTGCCCCCATTATCATCCCATGACCGATTTTGGTTCGAAGCATCGCCGAGAGGCCGCTTTGGGGAAATAATGCGATCGACCGGTCTTGGTCGATAGCAGACGTAGCGGTTCCCATGTTCCCCATTAGTCGGGAAACGGCACGCCGGAAACTCTCGCGCACTCCCCGATAAGCCGCTCCTGAATTTTCTTGTCCCTCGCCGCAGGCAACGGCGCGCGCGGCTTCCGGTGATGGAAGTACTCCCCGCTAACCATCGCCTCCGGATCATCGCTCGTCGCGAGCCACGCCTGCGTCTCCGCGCCCGCATCCAGGTCGTCCGTCGCGTTCCGGCCGCCCATCTTGGTTGGCACCCAGCCGGGATCGACTGCGTTGGAAAGAACGTCCGGCCACTTGCGCGCGACCGCGAACGCGAGCATCGCATCGTATAGCTTGGAGTCCGCGTACGCGCTCGATTCGTTCCACTTCCGCTCGCTCCAGGTCAGGTCTTTGAGGCTCGGGTCGCCGCTTCGGTGCAAGCCTGAACTCATGTAGACCAATCGCTTCGGCCTGCGGATCAGCGCGGTAAGGATGTAGGGCGCCAGCGTGTTGATCGCGAACACCTGCGGCAGACCGTCCACGGTCGCGATCCGGCGCGGCTGCAAATAGACGCCGGCGTTGTGGATCACGCCGTCGAACACGCCGAGCGCGTTGACCTGTTCGGCGATCCGCTTGCACTCGGCGATGCTGGAGAGATCGCCGGCAATCGCGGTTTCCGCGCCAGGCACTCCCGCGAGCGCTTCCTTCGCGCGCTTGTCGTTGCGCGCATGCAGAACGACGCGATGGCCATCCTCGACCATGCGTCGCGCGGCCAGCTGCCCGAGGCCGTCTGCGGATCCGGTGACGAAGATGCGTGCCATGGTCGAAGCCTTGATTGCCTGTTGTCTTATCGGTCAGAAAGCGTCTTAGCGTACCGACGCAAATAGCCGCAGGCAAGTCGCGATCAAGCGTGGGACTGCTATCCTTGCGGCCAACACAATCGCCCAGGCGATCCTGACAAGTCGAAACTACCGATGCGCCGAACCCACCCCAGCGTATTCCTCTTCCTGATCGTTCCGTTCGGCGCGATGGGCGGGTACCTGTCGGTGGCGATCGGCTATCAGCTGACGCAGGCCGGCGTCAGCGTGGAGGAAGTCGCCGCCCTCATCGCCGCAAGCTACATCCCGCAGACCTGGAAGTTCCTGTGGGCACCCGTGGCGGACATGACGCTGTCGCGCAAGACCTGGTATCTGCTCGCGGGTCTGGTCAGCGCGCTGGGTATTTTCGTGACCGGCGCGGTTCCGGCCGATGCGGCGTCGCTGCCGCTGCTGTATGCCGCGGTGCTGGTCTCGAGCGTCGCGTCGACATTTCTGGCGATGGCGACCGAAAGCCTGATGGTCTACAACACGCCGCCGGAATTGCAGGGTCGCGCCGGCGGATGGTTCCAGGCCGGCAACCTCGGCGGCAATGGGCTGGGCGGCGGCGCCGGCCTGTGGCTCGCGCAAACGCTGCCCGATCCATGGATGGCCGCCGCAGTGATCGCGGTCGCGTGTGCACTGTGCTGCGCGGCGCTGTGGTTCGTCCCCGAGCCGCCGCCGCTCGCGCGCACGGACCGCTACGGTCGCCAGTTGATCGCGGTGTTGAAGGATCTGTGGCAGGTGGTGAGGGCGCGAGCAGGCGTTCTCGCGCTCCTCATTTGCTTTCTTCCGATCGGCTCCGGCGCCGCGTCCAATCTGTGGTCGGCGGTCGCCGACGACTGGCACGCCAGCGCGAACACCGTGGCGCTGGCGACGGGAGTCTTCAGCGGCATCGTCTCCGCGCTGGGTTGTGTTTTTGGTGGCTACGGCGCCGACAGGATGGACCGCAAGACGGCGTACATCCTGTATGGACTGCTGATGGCCATAAGCACCGTCGCGATGGCCATGGCGCCGCGCACCGAGACGATGTATGTCGTGTTCACGCAGATCTACGCATTCATCCAAGGGCTGACCTACGCCGGCTTCACCGCGGTCGTGCTCGAAACGATCGGCCTCGGCGCGGCGGCGACCAAGTACAACCTGTACGCTTCGCTGTCGAACATGCCGATCGCGTACATGACGCTGATCGATGGCTGGGCGCATACGCGCTGGGGCGCGGCCGGGCTGCTCAACGTCGAGGCTGCGTTCGGCGTGGTGGGCATCATCGTTTTCATCGCCCTCGCGATGATGTTGCCCCGGCGAGCGCTCCCGGTAAGCCCGAAGCAGGCAATTTGAAGCCCTGGTCACGCCGCTTTATCCCCTACGTGTCCTAGCGTACAGACGGCGACCGCACCGAGGCAAGATGATTTCTTGCTGTTGGTGGAGGACTTTGCTTTTCCGCGCGCGCGGTTAACCCCTTCCGGAGACGCCGGAAACCGCCTCCACCTCAATGTACGCTTGGCACGAAGGCCGCAAATGCTCGAAAAACGAAGCGATTCGCTCCTGCTCGACGACGCCCGCAAGGCGGATCGCATCGTCGAAGGGCTGCGTCAGGAAGCGTTGCTCAAGACGGGAGCCCTGCAGAACGCGATTCTGACCAGCGCCAATTTCTCGATCATCGCCACCGACGAAAAGGGCATCATTCAGTTGTTCAACGTCGGCGCCGAACGCATGCTCGGTTATCAAGCCGCCGAGGTCGTCAACAAGATCAGTCCCAGCGACATCCACGATCCGCAGGAAGTGATGGCGCGCGCGCAGACCTTGAGCGCCGAACTCGCCACGACGATCACGCCGGGATTCGAGGCTTTGGTCTTCAAGGCTTCGCGCGGCATCGAGGACATTTACGAACTGACCTATATCTGCAAGGACGGCAGTCGCTTTCCTGCCATCGTGTCGATCACCGCATTGCGCAACGACTACGGCGACATCATCGGCTACCTGCTGATCGGCACCGACAATTCGGTGCGCAAGCAGGTCGAACTGGCGCTGCACGATGCGATGGCCGTTGCAGAAAAGGCCAATCTCGCCAAATCGGACTTCCTTTCCAGCATGAGCCACGAGCTGCGCACGCCGCTCAGCGCGGTCCTCGGCTTTGCCCAGCTGATCGAGTCGGGTTCGCCGGCGCCGACGGTAAGCCAGAAGCGATGCGTCGATCAGATCCTCAAGGCGGGGTGGTACCTGCTGGACCTGATCAACGAAATCCTCGATCTCGCGCTGATCGAGTCGGGGAAGCTGTCGCTATCGCTGGAGCCGATATCGCTGTCCGAAGTGATGCAGGAGTGCCGGACGATGATCGAGCCGCAGGCGCAGAAACGCGGCATCAGCGTCACCTTTCCGCTCATGGAAATGCGGTACTTTGTCCAGGCC
>Ga0207703_10000649_pt1 | contig 34880 bp, 32 predicted proteins | sample KBSSwiS12_FD_184304 | JGI IMG/M metagenome (GOLD analysis project Ga0207703, IMG submission 184304) | Switchgrass rhizosphere microbial communities from Kellogg Biological Station, Michigan, USA - KBS Switchgrass S1-2 (SPAdes) (version 2) | ecosystem: Host-associated > Plants > Roots >... | reverse complement strand
CACGGAGTTACCCGATGAAACGCCTCCGACCGCTGATCACACTTCCTGCGACGCCGTGACCACAGAAGAACACCGCGAACCCCTGTCGAGCGACGTCAAGCGGCTCGAAGGCGAAGTGGGCCCGCATGCCCATCACCCGCTGTTTCATCTGCCGGTGTTCGAGCAGCTCAAGCAGCGCAACGTCTTTCGGGTTGCGGTGCTGTACCTGATGGTCTGCTGGCTGATACTGGATCCTGTGCATGTCGTGTTTCACATGCTGGAGGTGCCAGCATGGGCCAATCGCCTGGTCGTAATACTCATGGCCGTGGGCTTCCCAGCCGTAGTGATCTTCGCATGGGTCTACGAGATCACGCCCGAGGGCCTAAAGCCCACTGTCGCAGTGCCGCACGGGAAGTCGGTCCGCAAACTCACCGGGCGACGGCTGGATCGGGCCATCATTGTCGTGCTCAGCGTGGCGCTTGCTTATTTCATCGTCGACAAGTTCTTGATCTCGAAGCATCTGTCCACGAAAGAGCCCGTGGCCGCTGCGGCCGCAGATTCAGCCGCTCGCCCCAACGAGCCCCTTGCACCTCGGGCAGCGGCGTTCAATCCTCCGCCACATTCCATTGCCGTGCTGCCGTTTGTGAACATGAGCGGCGACAAGGAGCAGGAATATTTCTCCGATGGATTGACGGACGAACTGCTCAACTCCCTCTCCCGAATCAACGAACTTCAGGTTACCGGGCGGACCTCGTCCTTCTACTTCAAGGGCGAGCACGCCGACCTGTTCACCATCGCGCGCAAACTCAACGTCGCAGCCGTGCTCGAGGGAAGCGTGCGCCGCTCGGGGCACACGGTACGCATCACAACGCAGCTGATCAACACAATCACTGGATTTCATGCGTGGTCGCAGACCTATGACAGGGACCTCCGCGATGTGCTGCAGCTCCAGACCGAGATCGCCAGTGCCGTGGCTAATGCCCTCAAGGTTGCCCTGCTCGGCGACGTCGCCGACAGAATTGAGCTGGGAGGCACGCACAACCCTGTCGCCTTCGACTGGTATCTTCGGGCTTCGAAGACCTATAGCTCGGCGCACCACGCGGCCGATCTGCTGTCGGCCGTCGCGTCGTACAGTGAGGCGCTCCGCCAGGATCCGCAGTACGCACTTGCGTTTGCGGGCCGCTCGCAGGCCCTCAAACGACATGCCGGCGAGTGGGCAACCGGCCCCGCTGCACGGGAGGAATATGACAAGGCCCTCGCCGATGCGCGGCAGGCCATCGTGCTGGCGCCGGAGCTTGCGGAGGCCCACCTGGCACTCGGCGATACTTTCGAGTGGGGATTTCTTGATTTCGGTCGCGCAGCAGTCGAGTTCGCGCGCGCCGTGGACCTGGCGCACGGCAACGCGCGCGTGTTGGAGTCGTACGGCACGTTTGCGGTTTTGATCACGGGCAACACTGAAGGAGGACTCGCCGCCATCCGTCAGGCGATCGTGCTGGATCCACTCAACACCGAAATCCTTGCCAGGCTGGGCGAAGCTCAGTGGGCCACCCGACAATATGATCAGGCATTGTCCACCTTCAACGCGGTCATCGCTCTCGACCCGGCATGGGCACGGCCACGCGGGTGGCGCGGATTCGCCTACTATGGGCTGGGCGACTATGAGCGTGCCCGCTCCTCATGCGAAGAGCGGCTTGATGTTGACAATGGCTGGAGTCGACTGTGCCTTGCGTGGGTATACCATAAGCTCGGACGGCACGCCGATGCAGAGGCCATACTCGCGAAGCAGCGAGCCGCGCTCGGGGACCTCTCGGCTTATCAATTTGCCGGGATCTACGCGCAGTGGGGCAATTCCGCCAAATCGCACGAGTGGCTGGCAACGGCGGTGCGTCTGCGTGACTCGGGCCTGGTTTGGCTGAAAAAGGACCCGTTCCTCGACCCGGTCCGTAACGAGCCCTGGTTCAAGGCGATCGAGAGGGAATTGAAGTTTCCGGACTGACCTGAGAGGCGCGGAGCTGAGACGCCAAGTCGCTCTAGCGCCTTGGATGTCCGCTACGGCCGTTCTGAATGACTCGTCGCCTTATCGGCCGACTGAATTGCGGGCGTCAATCGATCGACGTAAACAAAAGCATCAGCCGCAGTCGACGGCGTGATCAGAGAGTTGGTCTCGCCCATCATAGGATGTTTCCGCGAGAGCCAGGCCAGTGCTGCCGGGTCTTGCCGTGCCATCCGCAAGTCCAGGAACATTCTGGGCATGCCCACGCGCGCCAGTGCGTCGTCGATGCCGTCCACAGCCGGGTGTGGCGTTGGGAGCCCCCCGGAGGTGCTCGCGCTGCTTATGGCAATGATCAACAGGCGCTTGCCGAATGCGCGGCGCAGATGGAAGCCCATCGCGAATGGCTTGTCCCGCACTTTGGCCATGCGGTTGCTTTCTTCCTTCACGTTCATGATGTGACCATCGTGGCCGAACAGGAGGACGCGACCCTTCGGGCCTTCATTCTTGACGATCCACCCCACATTTTCCGCCATCGCATGGTCGCGGCAGTTCATGACAGGGGCTGAATACTGAATGTCACGGAATGACTGGGGCGTCGTCAGGTGAAAGCACTTCGCCAGTTGACGGGCCACTTCGAGGTTGTGCAGGGCCCAGCCGTACTCTTCAACCGAACTGTGAGCGATCAGGGCGCGGCGGTTCTTTGCCATCGCTTTGGCAATTTTCGGGATGGTGCCGTCTAACACCGCCAGCGCGGGCTGCGACAACATGCCCATCTTCCCATCGTCGGGAGATGGGAGGGCATCGCCTAATGACGATCGAATGTTGTCTGCGTCGGCCGCATCAGCGCCAGACAGATAAGCGAGTGCGTAATCTAGCGCGCTTCTCGGGCCGCCCACGCGGCCGCCAAAACTGAGATCAAAGCCGTAGTAGCGGATTCTTTGATGCCCAGCCGCGGCGTTATAGTCCCGCATCCACTGAATGAGCTCGCGGTTCTCGCTATAGCGGGCGAGTCCTTTCGGCAGAACACTCTGCGCTTCGCCCGGTCCGCCGCCAACGAACGAATCTACGCTCGAGGATTCCGTGAATCCCGTTTCGAGCGCGATGGCGGTGAATCCCATCTGCTCGACCAGGAAGCGGAACAGCCGATTCCGGAAGGCCACGGGCTCGTGAGCGCCGTGCATGGGCTCTCCGAGAGCAACTACACGCGCCGTGCCTACCACCGACTTCAGTGGAAGCAGATCCGAGAAATCGTCACCGGGTTCGACCGTCGCCAGGGGGAGGGCATGGGCGGCAGCCCACTTCGAAAAGGCTTCCTCCTCGCAATAGGCAACCCCTGAGGACGCTAGAAGAAGGGTGGCGAGACTAAATCGCGCCGCAGTTGCCAGAAGTCTTCGCATCATGGTCACCGTCACGTCCAGTATGTCGGTTGCAGCCTTGCTCCGCTGACCCGTCAGATCCTACCAGAGTTGGATATGCGCCTGCATAGACACAGGCGACCAATTTCCCAAGGTTCAAATCCGAACTGAGTAGGTCACCGCGTCCAATTCTCGGCCTTCAGTCCGCGCACGCTGGAAAAGCGATGCTCATTGCTCGTGATAAGCACTGCGCCGACGGCGATCGCGTGGCCGGCAATCATCGTGTCCGTCGTGCCGATGGGTGTGCCAACCCGGTGCAGCTCAACCGCGACAGTCGCGAAGTGGGTGGCCGCAGTAGCATCCCAGGGCAAACATGAAACACGAGCGAGGAACTGATCGACCACCCTCGACAAATGCTGCGTTTGTTCCCTGTTCCTGATGCGTTCACGTGTGACATCAAACTGCCGGCTGACTTCTTCCAGAGTGTGATCGGCATTCGAGTCGATGCCAAAACGCTCGCGCAACGCCTTGGCTTCACGCGGCGTCAGTCCCGCCAGTGCTGAGTGCGTAATTCTGCGCAGAGACTCCAAGGTTGCTTGATCGATCGGGGATGCCGCCGCTTGCCTCGCAGTAGGCAACCGCACATTGAGCCTGCGCCTCCGTCGGCCCACCGTGGGCTGGTCGACCACTTCCTTGAGGACTTTGCTTCCCGTCGTCTCACTGCGCTGCGCTTCTTCCTGCGTCGACTCATGTGCCATCGTCTGGAGCGTCTGTAGCGATAGGCCGCACAGCAACTCACCGCGTGTAACGGCCGAGATGCACAGTTCCTCATGCGAGGTGGATTCGATGCGCCCATCAAGTGCCCGCGACGTACCGCGGATCAGACAGACCGCGATGTCCGTACTGAGCATGTACAGCGCCATCAACGCTTCTCGGCCCAGGGCTGGGGTTGCAGAGGATCACTCACCGGCCGCTGCTCCGCCATGAAGTTGGGTGGCACGTTGGCCTGGCCGCGCAACAGAAAGAAATCCGACCAGGTATTGCCGCCACGTTTAGGCGACAGGATCACCTCTCCAGTGATCGAATCCCGGCGGATGTAGACCTCTTTCAAACCCTCGAATCTGAAGTCCGCGGGCAGCCGCACTGCCTGGCTGCCACCGTTGATAAATAGCTTAGCGGTTCGAGCGAGCATGGGTGTCCAGTATAGTATATACTTAAAAGTATATACAAAGTCGACTCGCCGGGCCAGGGGCTCGTTCCGAGCGTCGGCAAATTTCTTGCAAGCTTGTCGGAGCCCGGTCCCGCCGTTCGTCCATACATTGAAGGCTTCGCTGACCGGCCGGCCCCGAAAGCTGACACAGGAGAATCGTGATGCGGTACTTGGTTGTTATTCCCCACCCCGACGACTTCGAACCGTCCGGGGCATCGTGCAATCATCCACCCGGAGCCTGCTTATGACCCCCACCATTACTGCCTTTGAGCGGTCCCCCGATCGTGGCAGGGGACTGGCGCGCGACATGCCCGTCCGCTGGGCGCTCGAAGAAGTTGGCCAGCCTTACGAAGTTCGTCTTCTTTCATTCAAAGCGATGAAGGAACCCGCGCATCTCGCGCTTCATCCTTTCGGTCAGATTCCGACCTATCAAGAAGGCGGTCTCGCGCTCTTCGAGTCGGGGGCGATCGTATTCCATATCGCGGAGCGCCACGCGGGGCTACTGCCAGATGACGCGAATGCCCGGTCGCGCGCGATCGCATGGATGTTTGCCGCGCTCAGCACGGTAGAGCCGCCGCTCGTTGATTACGCAATGGCCCCGCTCTTTGAGGGCGACAAGACATGGTATGGGGAGCGCCTGGCTATCCTCGAGGATCGCCTCCGTGTACGGCTGGACGAACTTTCCAGTCGCCTTGGCGATGCCGACTGGCTCGACGGTGCGTTCAGCGCCGGTGACCTACTGATGGTATCGGTGCTGCGCAGATTGAACACATCGGGTTTACTGGAGAAATATCCAAACCTCTCCGCCTATGTCGCCCGTGGCCAAGCGCGGCCCGCCTTCAAGCGTGCTTTCGACGCTCAATTGGCAGTTTTCAACGCCGTGCCGACCGGCTGATAAAGGTCCGCCCTGGACATCACGAAGCTGAAGAAGGCGTACAACGCCGCCGGCTGATGGCGGCAACCGGCTCGGGGGCCGCCTTGCTTTTGGAGCGGCTGTCCAGCTTGACAGTACGATCCGCCTCATACGGGTCATGCGGAACCGAAAGGCTTCGCGTCGCGTTAAGAATGCAACGGATGGTTACATTGGAGACGAACATGTCCCGCACTTTACATGTCGTGCTTCTAGCGACCGCCATATCGGGGGCATTGGCAGCGTGTTACTCGACCCCGCGTCACGCGCGATCCACGAGAACCACTCTCGTAGCTCGCGTGTACGAACGTTGCGATCTGAATGGCGAGCATTGTGTGCGCGTTACTTGCGACAGGGATGCGGACAGGTGTTGGCGCCAGTCCCAGTACGCCAGCAACGAATACTATCGACATAAAGGGCATTGGGTATGCGACGCGGATGGAGATCGGTGTCGGTACGAATACTTGAGATGAAACCCGACGCGCATTAGTGCGCTAGGCGCGCCGATTCGCTATCAGGAGAACATCCCGCCGGCTCAGGCCCGCCCCGCTTACGCGAGTGGCGGGCTTCTTTGTCACTCGGCCCGCAGTCGCATCTTTACATCCAGGTATGAGGCGTCGATCAGGTTCCCGAGGGCAACGGAGTCGGGTTCGTGTCCGGGCCTCAGTTTCACGTGACGCATGTTCCTTCCCGTGCCTTCCAGCAGTCCGGCGGGGTCGTCTAGATGCGCACCGTAAAAAAAGCCTACGTTAGTATGGCTTCTAAAGACATCGACGTAGGCGAAGGGTGCATCCTCCACGCACACGATGGGATGCCCATCGTGCATCAGCTCCTGAACGTCTTCCCCGCACGCACGCATCCTTTTGAACCACGTGCGCGCAACGGCGGTGAGCGCATCCGTTTTGTTCAACCACTCCTCGATGAGGGGGTCGCGTTTACCCGCGCCTGAGAATCGCAAAATTGCGGTCATGGAAGTCACCGTCAAGAATGCCGGCCAAAGGCGCAGCATACTGACGTCGGCGTCGACGGGCGACACCTATCTCATGGGCGCTTCGCTAAGAGCGTCACTGACGGGGACGGCCTTGGAGTGCCATGCGACTGGTATTATCCGGACTTGTGGACGGCAGACTTTCTAACAGTGCCCGCGCGGTGCCGTACGAGGAATCGCCGGGTGGAACTCTTCGGAGTTCGTCCGCGCTCTCGGTCAGCATCCCGGCCTGTGCGTACAGTGCGCCGAGCACTAGATACGCATCTTCGTGTTCTCTTTGAAAGTGCGCCAACTCGTCGGCGACTTTATTCGGAATAATCCGCAATAGCGCCTCCGGGGCAGAAGCGACAACGGTGGAGCCGCCACGCAAAGTCGCGGTAACCTGCCAGAGGTAAGTCTGCCCGCGCCGCAAGTGCCGCCGAGGTCGCCAGACTGTCGTCCGCAGCGCAGGACTGCGCTGCACGGGATGCAATCGCGCATCGACAATGGCGACGGAGTATCGGACCGCTCCCGCGAGCGGTTGCCACCGAAATTCGGGGCGAGTGTCAGCAACTGCTTCGCCGACAGGATACAACAATGCGAACCCCGTGTTGGACTCCGGGGCGCCGGGGAGGGTATGCGCATGCCCACGAAGCTGGCTCAGATCTGTCGAAAGGCCCAGCTTGCGACTTTGTATAGCCTGGGAAATAGCAGGCCTCACATCCGCCGGCAGGGCGGCAATTTCGTCCGCGAGCCGGGTGTCGCGAGCCTGTATGGCGGGTGCGGGCACTGGGGCGAGGGAGTGTGTGACGGGTGCGGGCACTGGTGCGAGGGCATGTGTGACGCCGACGGCGACCGGGGGCTTGTTCGCCAGCGGTCGGTGCGTCCCCCACCAGAGGACCGCGGAAATGGTTGCCACGACAATGGTGGCCATCGCCGCCGTCTGCGGCAGCGTAAACCCGCGCCGTCGCCTTCCTTGTAGCGACTTGCGCCCAACAACTGGGTCCGGGCGCGCGAAGGCAGCCGAATCGCTCTTGAAGGTCCGAAGGTCCTCGAACTCGGCGCGGCATGCCTCGCAGGAGTCCAAGTGAGTTCGGCAGTGTTCCAACCGGGCCGACGACAGCCGGCCTTGCAAGTAAGCTTCCAGGTCGTCATAGGTTAGATGTCGAATCGACTCTTCGACACCGCCGGACTGAGCGGTCGGCTTGGCCTGCATTAGTGCATCCATGTCAGATCGATCCGCCGTGCGCCCGAAGTGAGCCGCATATCGGCAAGAAATTCTCATTCACCCGCGGCAGCTCCTCGAGCGTTGCGGGCTTATCTCGCCAGCGGACAATCTGCGCGTCTGAACGATGATCCAACACCTGCGTATGCCTTCCGTCGCCTTCAAGGATGCCGGCGTCCCGCAAGACGCCAGCGCAAAGATTTTCGCATGTTGACCGCTGGCTGCCGTGACAAGCTTGGTAGTTTCACAATCGCGCGCTCGTCGGATGTCACCGGTCTGTTGTGCTGACGCAAAAAATGGTTTGCGTTCAGGTCCGGTTTAGACTGTGCGAGGTTGCATTGCGGTGCGAGGCTGTCGATCCATCCAGGGAAATCGCAGTAAGCGCCTCGCTGACGGAATCACCTCCAACTTGGCGCTGATTGCGCCCCTGGACGTTGTAACGGTGGCGCCAATCTGCCGTGAAGGGTCGAATCGAAGCTTTATCAAGTCGTGTGATGTTGGTGCTGGGTGAAACTCACCACCGCATGAGTTCATCCGAGCCATTGAAACGGGCTGGGGTGCCTTTGTAGTGAGGTAGATCGTCTTCTATTGGAGCCGCGGCATACCGGCATTGAATATGAAACTCCGGACTAAACATTCCCTCAGGAAGCAGGTCAGCGTTGACGCCCCGCACGCCGTGACCTGGCACCTCAGCGAAAAGAAATGTTCCGCAGCGTTTGCACTTGGTGCGCGGACTTGTCCTAAGCGTGAAGGTATCCGTCTCTCCCCGCTCTACTGAAACAGCCGGCGTCGCGTACAAACTGCATGGATAAGCCTTGCCGTGTACGGCCTGGCAGTCGTCGCAATGACAGACGTACTGCAGCACTGGCTTGCCAGTGAGCCGTATCTCGACAGCCCCGCAAGCACAGTGAACTGTGGTGTTCATCATGTCCGCCCGCAGTATTGATCTGAGAGAGTGACGTCCGACATTTACAATATACCGATTCAGGGCCCGTGTAGGCCAGCGCTCAGTCGATGACGCCACACGGCGGCGTTAGCCGCCGGTGGTCGTCACAGTGGTGTGCCGGGTCTGAGCGCGAAATATTACCCAACTACTACCGTGCGTTCGTCATCGATCACGGCCACAACATCGAATTGGGTGTCATGCGGCGGAGCAGGGGTCAGGCAGCGACTGGTGCGTAGAGCTCGAAGGGCGCGAGTTGCGCGGCCAGCGCGCGTTTGAAGGCAGGCCGCGCTTCGCAACGGGCCTGGTAAGCTGCCAGCACCGGAATGTCGGATACCACCGTGGTGTGCCGCATGAAGCGCAACACGGTCGTCATGAGCACATCTGCGCCGGAGAACTGCTTCTCGAGATATTCGCGGTCGGCCAACGCCGCGGCGAGTGCCTTCAGGCGTCCCTGCGCCATGGCCAGAGCACTGGGTCTTCTCAAAGGTGCCCATTCCTCTTTCGCAAAGAACAGGTCCAATACCGCCAGTGTTTGGACAGCGGGCTCTACTGAGTTTAGCGCGGCAAACATCCAGGTTCGCACGCGTGCGCGCGCTCCCGGCTCGACCGGAAGAAGTACCGGTGATTTCTCACCAATGTGCATGACGATGGAGCCGGACTCGAACAGCGTGAGGCCGTCTTCCTCGTACACGGGCACTTGGCCGAAGGGCTGCACGGCGCGATGCTCGGGCTTGTTCTGATCGCCCCAGTCGAGCAGCTTCTCTTCATAGGGTAAGCCGGCTTCTTCCAGCGCCCAGCGTACGCGCAGATCGCGGAGCAGGCCTTGCGCGACGGGAGGAGCCCACTTGAATGCGGTGAGGCGGATGTTAGTCATGACGCTTCCTTAAGTTGCGTTTGGAGGTGTGTTTCGGCAATGGGGTTGCCGCAACCTGTCCGATGAGGGTTCTCTCATTTGAGTAACCCTTGCTCGCATGCCTGAGCGAGATGTTCGAGGCCGCGGGTCCAGCCTTCACTGTGCGAGGGCCTTGCACTCTCGGGCAATTGTTCGTGCGTAACGATGACTTCCGTGCGTTCGTCGGCGCGGACGAAATCGACGGTGACAAGCGTATCGCGCAGTTCGGTTCCCGGCGAAGCCCAGGTGAATACCAGACGCTTCGGCCTAACTATCTGTCGATAAACACCCTTATGCACGATTGGACCGGACCGGCCCGACATCGTGATCTCATAGGAGCCACCTTCGTAGGGCTCGACCTTCGCGACAGTGCTACGGACGGGGCCGGGCCGCAGCCACGTGGCCAGTGCCTCGGGATCCAGCCAGGCATCGAACAACTCCTCGGCGGATGCAGCAATGGTGCGGCGGACGACGACGGTAGCGGAGGCGTGAGCAGCATTCATTTTCGTTTCCTGTCTTTGTTCAGCACGTAGTGCTCGAGGGCTGCGAGGCGGCCTTCCCAGAAGCGGCGGTACTTCTCGATCCACGCCTGCGCTTCCGCAAGCGGTGCCGCATTCAGCGACAACACGTGGTCTCGGCCCACGATGGATCGGCGCAGGAGCCCCGCGCGCTCGAGCATGCGAATGTGTTTGGAGACGGAGTTCAGCGAGATTGGAAATTCGCCTGCCAATTCCGTGACACGCGCATCTGCGTCAGTGAGCCGCGCGAGAATGGCGCGCCGCGTGGGGTCACACAGCGCGTTGAAAACCCTGTCGAGATCAGCAGATTTATATTCACCCATATGGGTGAATATATGAGCACGCGAATGCGGCTGTCAAGCAGGAGAGGTTCAGCCACCTGCGCGAAAGCTCCTCAGCGAGGTTTTGTCAGGCCGATCCAACGCCTTACGCTGTGCCGGTACGCAACATAAGCCTCTCCGAAACGTTCCTCGAGCGCCTGCTCTTCCGGAACGATCTGCGTGACAGATATGAGGATCACGAACAAGGGTGGAACGAACCAAGGACTCACCGTGCCGAGCCACAGCGCCCACCCGATCAGCAACAGCACTAATCCAAAATACATTGGGTTGCGGCTGAATCGAAAGACACCGTCCGTCACGAGATACGAGGCCTCCCCTGGCTTCAAGGGATCGAAAGTCGTTCGAGCCTTACGGAAGCGCCCGCCCGCGGCCACGGTGATCACGCGACCAATCGCAACTGGAAGCACCGCAAAATAGTTCCACGGGGTGGCGATCAGTTGACCGAGAGGCAGCCAGCGGTGCAATGCCCACATCAGAACTGCGGCGAGCAGCGCCACAAGCGGTGGCGGAACACGAAGTTGCATGGTTTGGATTGACCGGCCGGACCATCAGAATGCCTCGGACCGCCAACCTAATCAGCTGCGAGGACTGCGTCAAGAATGTAATCCGTCAAGAGCTGCTCGGTCTGCTCATGCATTCCGTGCGTGTTGTAATTCGTGCTGGTAATTACGACCGCGATGTCAAGGGAGGGCACGCCGACGGCCTTGTTTCCCCCGTTTCCCGACATGTAAAAGGCGGGATAGCTCTTGGCGCGTGAAGCGAACGACTTCAGCCACCATAGGTAGCCATATTTGGTGTGGTCATCGATCTGCGCGTGCGCTTGCGTTGATGTGCGTACCCAAGCCTCGTCCAAGACTTGTCTTCCATGCCACCTGCCGCCGTCGAGGTAGAGTTGCACGATCTTGAGCAGGTCGCGACTGGTCATTCTCAAGCCGCCGCCGGTTTGTGGTGTATTCGTCGGCGAGTACACCCAGGTTACGTTCCGAATGCCCAGCGGGCCAAACAGTCGCGCCTGCGCGTATCGATCTGCGCGAATGCGGGTGGTGTTCTCAATGACCTCGCTGAGCACAAAAACACCGCCGGTGCAGTAACTGAAAAACCTTCCAAATGGCGGGGCTTCAACCTCGTTACCCAGATGCGAGCGGCCGCGAATCGGTAGATCAAGAACAAACTGACTCCAGTCCTCGACCAGGTACATTCGTTCTTCGTTACCGCGCGAGGCGTCATTCCAGTCATCGCACTCCAGAGGGGAGCTCATTGTGAGAAAGTCTTCGACCGAAATCGCGGATTTCCTGGGGTCAGCGTTTTGGATGCGCTGTGCTCGATCGGGCAGCACATCCAATATGCGAACCTGGGTACTGGCCAGCGAGCCTTCGCTGATCGCAAGGCCGACGAGGGCACTGGTTATGCTCTTGGTGGCCGAACGCGTATCGCGCAGCGTGTCCGCATCGCCGTCGAAATAGGCCTCGTAAATGAGTTTTCCGTGACGCGCTATCAGGACGCTGCCGACTTTCTTGAATGTTCCTGATCTGATTGCAGTTTCCATACGCACGAGCCGAGACTTCAACGACTCGGTTCTGTCCGGTGTGTCCGTCGGCCAGTCTGTGCCGAACGAGGTTTGCTCGGCACCAAATGAGGTGCTGGCCAATACGATGGCGAGCAGAATATGCAACAGACGCATTCTTTGATCTTCCCTCAGATTACGGCGGCATCGACTCGGGTGATCTCCCTTTGATGCATGGGTGCCGGAAACGTTTGAATACTCGAATTGGTGTAATCTTGTCCCAGGTGCAGAGTGTGTTCATGCGCAATGCACGAAACTGACACCCGTAGATTCGAGGCCAAGGCTACTCAGCTCGGATACAAAGGCAGCAGATGTCATGGCACAGAAGAAAATAGTGTACAGGTGTTTCGTCGCGACTCTGGTGACATTCATGCTTGCCGGTGGCGCCGGTGTGACGTGCGCTGCTGAGCCCGCGGCGGTTGAAAGCAGCACAAGTGCCATCGGGGCAGCTTCCCCATTCATCGACCGGGCCAATAAGGAATGGGAAGTGGCAATCCAAACGGGCGATGCGGATGCGCTAAGTCGTCCCTACCGCGAGGATGCGGTCTTCATCGGTCCGGACGCGAATCCGGTGCGCGGTCGTGCCGCAATCCGCGCCATGTATGCCGCGCGAGCCGCAGCGAAGAAGCGGATTGCCGCTGCGAGTATCCAGAGTGAGGGCCGCATTGCGGCTGGCCCGGATGATGTTTACGAGTGGGGGTCAGGCTGGATATTCGTTCAATCTGCCGATGGGACGCGCTCGAAGCTCGGCGGTCGTTTTCTCACCGTTTGGCATCGCCAGGCGGATGGCACCTGGGTGATCATTCGCAACCTGGCTTTCTGATACTGCGGCCGCCCAGCGCGCAACCGGGCCGTCAGCGTGGGGCAACATCGGATGCATGCTCACTCGCCATACCCATGGCTCTGACCAACTAACTCGGCGAAGACCCAAACATTGCCTTTCATGTATGTGTCAGGCTCCTCGGTACCGCCCAAAAATGGATACGGCCGCGGAATGTAGATCTCCTCGGCCCCCAGAGGTCCCAGTAATTGCCTGATGGCCGCCTGATGCTCCGGCCTCAGAACATGCTCTGCGAAACCTGGATCGGTAAGGATCTCTCTTTCGAATGTAGCAACGGATTCGAATCTACCGTAGCTCTTGTAGGCCTGAGGAAATGGATGAAGTACAGCGTAGTCATTCGTCTCTTCGCCGAGCAGAAAGAAGTGACCGATTCCGGAATATCCAACGACATGCGTGAACCCGGGGAGATGAGGCACCCAGCATCCAAGTGCTGAGATGGGTTTGGGCAATTGGAGTAACGAATAAGTCATTGGGGCTCCAAACGTTTGTGCAACCAACTATATGTGAGACTGGGTTTGCAAGGGGCCGTGCCGGCTGGTGATCCGACGCGGGGGCATAAACTCACCACCGCAGAGGTGCGAGTCGGCCATAAGCTGCGTTTCAACCGCGCCAGACAACTTTCCCGCAAGCAGACGGTCCCGCGGGAACTAATGCGACGTAGGTATGCGGGCTGTTCCGATTGTATTGCACTGAGTCTCGACGCCGAGCAAAATCCTCGAGCAACATCTGAAGGATTTGGCGGTCGGTTGGTGAGAGGCGCGAGACCTCCCGTGCGTGAGGCGCACCGATCGCCAGCAAGCTCAGGACCAATAATGCGACTAACGCCTTCACGTGCTGTAAATCTACTCGTAACCGGGCAAAAACCGTTGTCGATCTTACTTAGTGTGCTGCGACAGGGAAGAAGCGCATGGTTCACGGAACACGGTGAAGGCGTTGAGTAGTGTCATCGATTGGCGGCTCAATGAGACTGCTGCAGAAAGGCGCTGGCTACTCTGTAGCTGATCGCGCCCGCATCTCCCTGTCGAGGATCTTCGGTATCTACGTTCAGCAGAACAACTACTGTCAAGGACTCGTCTTCGAAATGCCGGATGCTTGATGAGAAACCGGGCTTATTGCCGCTGTGAGAAACCTCGCGCTCTTTTGATTCGCCTTCGATATTCCACCCGAGTCCATGTGGAATGAGACGCCCATCGTTCAGGCGGTACGGCTGCCACATTGATTGGATCATCGCCTTCGTCAGAATTTTGTCTCCGAACAGCCCCTGAGCGGCTTTAGCGAGATCCGACACCGACGAGACCAGACCGCCTTCAGAATAAGCCCACGATTTGCTCGTATGTATAGCGTTCTTGAGAGTTCCGCCGAGCCAAATGTATCCTGATGCGCGGTCGGGAATGATGTCCTCTCGAGACATTCGGCGAGTCTCAGTCATGCCGAGCGGTGCGAAGATCTTTTGTTGTAGGAATTGCTCGTAAGGTTGACCGCTCACCTTTTCGAGGATAAGTCCGAGTACGTAGTAACCGGTATTACTATAGGACCACTTCTCACCAGGCGCGGCTACAATTGGAACCTTGAAGAGTAGAGGCAAGAGGGTTTCGGGGCTGTATTCCCTGGTCCATTCGAAGACAGAGCCCGACTTTAACTCAGCGACAGAGAAGTAATCTCCTAACCCGGAGGTGTGGCTCAGGAGCTGACTCACCGTGATTTGATCCCAGGTGGAAGGCGCTGCCGGTAAGAACTTTTTTATCGGATCTGTTAGGGATAATCGCCCCTGTTCGACGAGCAGCATGATCGCAAGGGCCGTAAAAGGCTTCGTGAGAGAAGCCAGTTCATACGCTGTGTGTTCTGAGGTAGGCACAGACAATTCGAGATTGGCCCGCCCGTAGCCTTTCGCCAGCAGCACCCTGTTATGGCGCGCAACACAGACAGACATGCCCGGTATATGCTTCAGGATTAGCTCCTTTTGCAGGAAGGCGTCCGCATCGGAGGCATGCTTCGTATCGCTGTCATTTGACTGCGCGATTGCGCCTGTCCCTACGCCGCAAAGGGCCCCAAGCAGCAATGGCAAGCAAGTAGTGAGTTTCATGCGCAACCGCAGTACATCGTTAGGTAGCAGGAGACATCATGTAAACGCCAAAAATCCCCGAGCCGCTACTCCCGTGCGGCGGTCAGCGTAACCGCCCTGTCAAACACTGGGTCGCGTCGGGCGATGTAATCGGCATAGGTCATCGTGATGGTCTCGTCCGGAGCGAGCGATTTCACCTGTACGGGAAATAGCCAGTTCAGCCAAAAGCACTTGCCCCAGTCGTTACAGGGTTGCGCATAGTCATGCATTCCGGTTGCATAGTGAACGCAAAGCCCTGCGTGTGGAAGACATCCTGTGTTGCCCTCCCCATAAAAGGTAAGCCGGTCGCCAACGGGTTCGCCGAGGATGACCGCGCGAGACCCCGCCGCTTGCTTCACGAAAGCTATCGTTGTGATCGCGGCCGAAAAGGTCTGCGGACCGGTCAAAATATAGATTCGTCCGGTCGGTAGCAGGAATCCCGACAGGTGCGATGCGAAAGCAGCGGCTTTCGTGTAGTCGCCCCCGCCGTTGAATCGCATGTCAAGAATGATGTTGCATGGAGGATGGTCGTGCATCTCGTCAGTCGTGTCCTTGAGGAAATCTCCGATGCGCTGGTCGTCCGTGTCCCCGATCGCTTTGAGTTGTAAGAACAGCGTACAACCGCTGTTGATCCACGTCCGGCGAAAAGCCCGGTTGAACTCGCGCAGCGGCAGCGGTAAGTCCACGTCACTGGGAAGCAGCGCACGCCAGTCCGAAGGTTCGCCCTTGATTTTTTCGGGTGACAGCCATCGAGTCATCTCGCCGTGTGGCTCGTGCGTGTCGGAGTTTCCGCCCGGAAGTGTGCGCATAACCTCGCGCCCATCGGGCATTCGCAACGACCACGTTGTCTGCTCTGGGCTCGACCCGATGCCATCGCCGTAAAGAACCTCCGGCGATTGAAGGTAGATCGCGGCCCGCGTGCGACGCCAGCCCTCTGACCCTCCGTGCAACCTTTCGAGCGCTGCGACCACTTCGCTCGCAGGCCTGTCCTCAATCCTTTCGACGCGTGCGCCGAGCAGATCTGCATATCCCGATTTCGCCCGCAGAACATAAAGGCCGTCAGCAAACATGGCCACACGCACTGGGACGTCGTTGGATGGCCGGCCTCCATCATTGAGACCCGTGTGACCGTTGTCGGCAAGCGCAGCGATGCGCATCAGCGCGACTTTGAATTTGCCACTGTCGAGCGGTGCGCGTTCGGACTTCAATTCAGCGATTTGTAGATTCGCCTCGGCGCGCGCCGCCGGGGAAAACGACCGATCCATCCGCAGCAGGCGCGAAAATTGCTCGACGTCCTGCTGTTGTGCTGCGAGGGAATTAGCGGGCGCGGGAAAATCGTTGGCGGGAGGGCTCGGATTGAACTTGTGAAAGAAGTAAAGCGCGAACGCTCCGGCCGCTGCGACCAACAGAACAAGGCTGATAAGCGTCCACTGTCCGGCAACGAGAATCCCTCGCTTGGTCATTAGCACTCTGCGCCATCGAACTAGATTGACGCTACTGTACCCTCACCACGCCGGTGACTCATTGCAACGTACCGCTTAGATTCGTCAATTCGCCGCAGTCTCAATGCGCCGTCGGCAGAACCGCCCGGCGGCTTGGGTCGGACCTGACGGTCGGTCCTGCACCGATCAAATCCCATCAAAAATTGGCGCACATTTCCGAGCCCAGGCCAACTTCTGTGTGCGGTCGAGTTTCTTCAATCCCGCTTCCGCCTTGAGTGCCTCGGACTTGCTGGCGAAGGCCTGTGCGCCAAGCACCCGAACAGGAGGGTTGGAGCGCGTGAATTTCGCCCCTTTGCCGCTGCTGTGAGCGGCGAAGCGGGCTGCGACATCGGTCGCGATGCCGGCGTACGTCCGGCCATCGCGGCACACAAGCAGATATAGCCACCAGCACTGGGTCATACGGATAGGTTACCGCGTGAGATTTCTTGCTGCTGCTTGATCTCCTTCAACTGCGAAGGCATAGGAGTCAAAGGTCAGTCCCTCATGCGGGTTCACGCCTTTGACATTAGCGCTGGAGGGGGCCGAGAAACTTCACCTCACCGGTGATTACCCGGCCCGTCTATCATCGGCAAAGCGGACGCTGGGGAGCTTCCGCTCAGGGCCGAAAGCCCCACGGAATCGGGTTTAGAACGCCCGCGTCACGTGGCGATCGCACGCCGCCGGCCCACGGTCTAGCGCCAACGTTTTGCAATCTCATCCAGCCCGGCCTTGTTGAGATCCTCAGGCGTCATGCAGATCCGGAACCGGCAATCCGCCTTGAAGTTGAGAAAGAACGGTTCGGCAAGAGTGGGAATCCTAGACGGTTCCGACACGTCGACGATCAATACTGCGCCTCTGTTGCCGTCCTGTTCGGTGAAGTAGGCTGCTTCGGGTTTGATCTCTTCAAGAATCCTCTTGATGATCGGGCCCAGTTTGTTATCCCTGATCAGGGTGTTGCACGGCTCGTGGGGAATGCTGGCAGTCAACATCATACGCACGGCTTACCCTCCTGAATTTGTGGTATTGAGGCTCGCCGAGACGCTGATTTCAGCGGCTCTCCCGGCGCGGCAGGCCCGATTCTCAAGCGCGTTGATCCAAATCTGCAAGCTGAGCAGCCGAACGGAAGAGTCATGTCGCGTCGCACAACGTTCGCACTCGTTGGCGCGTGCGCGCCCCATTTGGGTACGAGGATTTGCCGCAATGCGCGCGACAGCCGGACTTCAGCTCATTCTAACGTGGAGACACGGGCCGCGAGAGCGTGTGGCGTAGCACCGAGTTCAAGTACCGTCCCCAATCCCGCATACAGATAGCGATCGCCGAATGCTTCCTTCAGCACCGCGAAGGACGGTTCGCCCGTGCAGTGGCCGGGCGCGATCCAGTCTACTTTCCACGTGTCTTTCAGCGACATCGTGACCTTCTGGATCGCTGCGTCGGGTGCTGCCACTAGATGCAAGCCGCCTGCGATGAAGTGAATGTGGGTGTTGGTCTTCGCGGCCTCGGCGACAATGGCGTCGATGCCGGGGTGCGAGCATCCCACGACCAGCACGATGCCCTCCGGGGTATTAATCGCCAGCGACAGCTCCTTCAGCTCTTTGGTGCCGGGTGCGTCGGACACCAGGGCGATCAGCGTCAAGCCGGGAGCGACGTCGATGGTCTTATCGATCAGCTCGAAATTTGCTCCAGGCCATGCATTACCAAAGTTCATCACGGTCGGCGGGTTGCCATCGAAGTAGCGCATGTCAGGGGGCAGCCCATCGGCCTTGCGGTAGAAGCTGCTCGGCAGCGAGGAACCGAATACGCCGAATCCCTCCTTGGGCGCGTAGATCTTTACCTTTGGATTCACCTTCAATAGATACGTTAGTCCTCCCATGTGGTCGCCATGGCGATGAGAGATGACAACAAAATCGAGCCGAGTAAGATCGACACCAGCCGCCTTGACGTTCTGCGCGAAAATGTCGGGGTTGTCACCAGTGTCGAACAGAATGCGCTTTCCGTTCACTTCGACCAGTGCCGCAAAGCCCCAGTCCTTCTTCATTGAGGCCTTCTTGCCAAATGCGTCGTAGAGAATGGTGATACGAGGGTGTGCGGCTGATGCGGTCGACATCGGCTGGGCGCCGGTCGTGCTAGCCCGGACACCCGGTGATAGCACGAGCGCCGACACCAAAACAACGGAAACCAAGGTGCTCATTGGGGTATGCCAGGCAGTGTGTTTCATGGAGTTTCCCTCCAAGCAGTGTCGCCCGTCGGCTCGTAATGGTAGTCAACGTGCAGCCGGGTCAGCCGCTGCGCCGCGATGCGTCACCGGCCTCTCTGGCGCACGTGGCGCTCGTGATAATGGCCATAGCCGGTGTGTCCAACATAGCCCATTTTGGCCTCCGGTACACCCTCAGGCCAAAAAGGCGCGGATTGAGAAGGAGGGGGCCAATCACTTAGGATGCTGGTATCACGATAAGGGCCGAAGTGAGGAGAAGAACGATGATCAAAGTCAGCGTAATGTACCCCAACACGCCCGGGGCGCGATTCGATCATGATTACTACCGTAACACGCACATGCCGCTTGTTAAGACCCGGATGGGCGATACCTGCAAGTACTACACGGTCGACAAGGGGCTCGCCGGAGGTGCTCCGGGCGCGCCTGCGACCTACGTTGGTATGTGTCACATCTTTTGCGAGTCTGTAGAGGCGTTCCAAGCAGGCTTTGGTCCGCACGCGAAAGAAATCATGGGTGACATTCCTAACTATACCGACCTGGCTCCGGTAATTCAGATAAGCGAAGTCGTTGTAGGGTAGGGATACTATCTCAGATCGATCGGCCTGCGGACCGGTATAGCGTAAAGGTACCTTGACACCGTACTGACGTAAAGGTACCTTTACGACCCATCGTGTTACTGAACGACGATGTGGTTCGAGGAACGACTGTGAATCCAGTGTTGTTGGCCCGAGTCCTAGTGGTTGTCTTCTGGGCGGTAGGCATGCCGCTGGCGGCGCTGAGCTTCGTGGCGATTCCGCGGGCTTTGAGTGCAGGGCCGCTGTTGACGAGGGTAGGGTGGGCTGTTGTACCCGTGCTCGGCTTGCTCACCGTTATCTTGTGTATTCGCACTTTGCTGCGCATGGACGCTCGTGCTGGTGGTGCGCGGTTTGACCGGCAATGGCTCGGGCGCTACTACGTCGAGATTCTTATCGCGTTTATCGTCTACCTCATGCTGTCCACAGTGGTCGTGACAGTTGCGCCTGGCATGCGCGATTCGGGCCTTCGTACGCTCATAGGTCTGGTCCCGTCTCTGGGCATGGCGCTCATCATCGCCGTGATCATGCGTTGGTTACGCAATGCTGACGAGTACCACCGCGCACGCTTGCTCGAGTCGTTCGCTGTCACTGCGGCAGTCACAGTTTTCTGGACCTCGAGCTACTCCTATCTCGAGATGATAGGGCTCCCGCGGCTCAATTCGTTCTGGGTCCCAGTGGTCATGACGACCACTTGGTTCGTGTGGAGCATCGGGCGCGCCATCGTCGGACGCTGAAGTGAAGAATTGCGTGGCCGAACTTCGGGAAGCGCGTGGCTGGACGAAGGTTGAACTTGCGGACCGACTCGGTATCTCCCGTCAGTCCATCCACGCCATCGAATCTGGGAAGTATGACCCCAGCCTGCCTCTCGCGTTCGCAATCGGCAAGCTCTTTGGCAAGCCGGTGGAAGAAATCTTTGGCGAGGGTTGCGGCAGAAAGCGTTGACCCCAGGCCTTAGGGCCGGTGCTCGCGAGCCAGGTACTCCTCACTCTGCATTTCGATGAGCCGGCTGGCGGTGCGCTCGAATTGGAAGGCGACTCGCTCGCCGCGGTATAACTCAGTGGGGGGCGCGGCGGCGGAAACGATTAGGTTGACGTTGCGGTCGTAGAGCTCATCAACGAGTGCGATGAAGCGCCGCGCTTCGTCCTCGTGCAGCGCGTCGAGCACGGGGACGTCAGAGACGATGACTGATTGATAGTCGCGCGCGATCTCTATGTAGTCGTTCTGACTGCGCGGGCCAGAGCAAAGGGCCATGAAGTCAAACCAGACGACGCCGCCGCTTTCGCAGACGACGGGGATGCGGCGGCCCTCGATTTCGATGGAACCGCCTGGCGGCGTTGGGGGCGCGTGCTGGCGGTGAGTGCCGGGCTCCGCTGGTCCCGCGCCGCCATTCATCTCATGGTCTGCGAGCTGCCCAAACAATTCTCTCAACCGCAGAAGTGTATCGGGTGCGTCAGTGGGCAGATATGTGCCTGCCTGTGTGAGTTGCCTTAGGCGGTAGTCGATGGCTCCGTCTACGGCCACCACGTCGAGGTGTCGCTCTAGCAGGTCGATGGTTGGTATGAACCTCTGCCGCTGTAGGCCATCCTTGTAGAGATCGCGCGGCTGTACGTTCGATGTTGCTACGAGCGTGACGCCACGCTCAAACAAGGCGACGAACAGGTTGCCGAGGATCATCGCGTCGGCGATGTCGGAGACGAACAGCTCATCGAAGCATAGTACGCGCGTGTCGCGCGCGATGCGGTCGGCTACGACTTCCAGAGGCGCTTCGCGCTGTTGGAGTGTTTTGAGCTCGGCATGCACGTCGTGCATGAACCGGTGGAAGTGTCGGCGGCGGCGTTCGGGAAACGGTAGGCTCTGGAAGAACAGATCCATCATCCAGGTCTTGCCACGTCCGACGCCTCCCCAGAGGTAGATGCCGCGGACGGGCTCGGATGCGGTGTTGCTACCGAAGGCACTGAACCAGCGGCGTACTCGTGATGCGTTAACGTCGCGGTTCGTGACTAGACGTTCACGCAGGTCGCTGAGTCGGTCGACGACGGCAGCCTGCACGGGGTCAGCGCGGAAGCCGCGTTCAGCTAACTGGCGATTGTAGAGGGCGCGCAGGTCCATTACCGGGGCTTTACGCCGTCAGCTCGCAAGCTCATCCAAATTGCGAAAGTGCTCCAGCGAATTCGGATTCGCTAGCGCATCAATGTTCTTTACTGGCAAACCATGCACCACGTTGCGTACGGCCAATTCGGTCAGTTTACCGGACGCCGTTCGGGGAATGTCGGGCACCGCGATGATCTTCGCCGGGACATGGCGAGGTGTCGTGTGGGCGCGAATTGTGTCGCGTATCCTCTTCTTCAGAGATTCGTCCAATACGACCGCCGGCTTGAGACGGACGAACAGTACCACGCGCACATCGCCCCGCCAGTCCTGCCCGATCGCGAGCGCTTCGATGATTTCGTCGAGACTTTCGACCGCGGCATAAATTTCGGCAGTGCCGATACGTACTCCGCCTGGATTCAGCACGGCATCGGAGCGTCCGTAGATCACGACGCCGTCGTGTTCTGTCAGAGCCGCGTAGTCACCGTGGTGCCACACACCCGGGAACCGCTCAAAGTAGGCTGCCCGGTACCTGGCTCCGTCGGGATCATTCCAGAATCCAACAGGCATGGAGGGGAAGGGTGCGGTGCACACTAGCTCTCCGCGATCCCCGCGTACGGGTTTTCCGAAGTCGTCGAAAATATCGACGCTCATTCCTAGGCCGCGCGTTTGAATCTCGCCACGGTGAACCGGCCGAATCGGGCATCCCAATGCGAAACACGACACGATATCGGTGCCACCGGAGATTGAAGCCAGCAGCACGTCGGATTTTATGGACTGGTAGACGTAGTCGAAACCATCGGGAAGCAGCGGCGAGCCGGTAGACAAGACAGTTCGCAGCGCACTGAGGTCCACTTCCTTGGCGGGTACGAAGGAACTCTTCTCAAGCGCCGAAATATACTTGGCACTCGTGCCGAATATTGTAACTCGCTCTTCCTGGGCCATGCGCCACAGTACACCGGCGTCGGGATGAAACGGGCTGCCATCGTATAGGGCCAACGCAGTGCCGGTGGCGAGGCCGCTGACGAGCCAGTTCCACATCATCCATCCGCAGGTGGTGAAGTAGAACAAACGGTCGGTGCGCTTCACATCCGTGTGGAGCAGATGCTCCTTCAGATGTTGTAGGAGCGTTCCACCGGCGCCGTGGACGATGCATTTTGGAACGCCAGTAGTACCGGACGAGTACAGGATGTACAGCGGATGGTTGAAAGGCATCTGGGCAAACTGCAGCCCGCCGCCAGGGGTTCCAAATTCGTCAAAGCGCGTTGCTTTTGTGCTTCCGCTACCGAGGCACCGGAGGTTTGGTCCGGCGCTCAGATAAGGAATAACTACTGCACGCTGGATGCTGGGAATCTTTGCCAGCAGCTCGGACACAGGGGCCAGGGAATCAATGCTTTTGCCCGCGTAGAAGTAGCCGTCGGCAGTAAATAGTACCTTCGGCGCGATTTGTCCGAAGCGGTCCAATACGCCGTGTACGCCGAAGTCCGGCGAGCATGAGGACCACACCGCGCCGAGGCTCGTGGTCGCCAACATCGCGATGACCGCTTCGGGAATGTTCGGTAGAAAGCCTGCTACGCGGTCACCCGCAGCGACGCCCGCTGCCTTGAGGCCCGCAGCGATCCGCGCGACTTCATCGTGTAATTGTTGGTAGGAGATCTCGCGGCGCGTGCCGCGCTCGTTCCGGAATATTAGAGCGGGCTGCTCGTCGCGAAAGCGTAGTAGGTTTTCCGCGAAATTCAGGCGAGCGTTGGGAAAGAACCGTGCTCCCGGCATCTTGTCGGGCTGCTCGAGCACCGGGCCTGGACCCCAGTCGGCTCGCACGTTTGCGAAATGCGCGAGCTCTTCCCAGAAATCGCCAGGGTATGTGATCGACCAGGCGTACAGATCGTCGTAGCTGCGCACCTTTAACCCCTTGCGGGCGCTGACGCTTTCGATGAAGCGTGTCAGGTTGGCGTCGGCCACACGGGCCGGCGAGGGGCGCCATATCTCAGACATACACCCAGTTTACCGCCTTGAGGGACTGCCTCAGGATGCTATAGGGCCGCGTCGGGAGACGCCGGCTACAGCGACTGATAGTTGGGTCCAGACCCACCCTCGGGCGTTGTCCAATTGATGATCTCGTAGGGATCCTTGATGTCGCACGCTTTGCAATGCACGCAGTTCGCGGCATTGATCTGCAGCCGCTTGCCACCCTGACCGTCGTCCACCATCTCGTAGACATTCGCCGGACAGAAGCGCTGGCACGGATTCCCAAATTCCTTGGCGCATTTCGTGGCGCAGATCGACGGGTCCAATACCTTCAGGTGCGCAGGCTGGTTCTCATCGTGCGTGGTGGATGCAAAGAACACGGATGCCAGTCGATCACGAGGCGGCAGAGTGCGATCCACCCACTCGCGCTCGGGCGGTTGATACTCCGAAACCTGTTTCAGCCGCGCATAATCCGGGACGCGGCTCTTCAGTGTCCACGGCGTTCGGCCACCGGTGACTACCTCGAGGGCTGAGTTGGCCAGCCCGATCCACATACCTTTCTTAAACGCTGGCTTGAAATTGCGGACGGACTTCAGTTCCTGCCCGCCTGGCGATGCGCGCCAGCGCGCATCGAATCCCACCGGTGAGCCGGTCTCGGCCAGGTGTTCCGCGGCGAGCATGCCGGAGCGGATCGCCTGGTGGATTCCTTTGATCTTCGGAAGGTTCAGTCCGCTGCCCGAGTCGCCAATCAACATCGCGCCCGGCATTTCCAGGCGTGGAATTGTCTGCCAACCGCCCGAAGCAATGGTGCGCGCGCCCGATGCCAGGATCTCCCCACCCTCCAGCAGCGGTTTGATCTTCGGGTGGTGTTTGAACTGTTGGAACGCCTCGAACGGCGTCAACCGCGGATCCTCGTAGTCGAGTCCCACGACAAACCCGACGTAAACGCGATTGTTGTCGAGGTGGTAGATGAAGCTGCCGCCGTAGGTGCGGGAGTCCAGCGGCCAACCCAGGCTGTGTTGAATCAGCCCGGGCTCGACACGTCCCTCGGGCAACTGCCACAGCTCCTTCATTCCGAGTCCGTAGGTCTGCGGGCAGGAGCGTGCATCCAGCTCGAAGCGTTTGATCAGTTGTTTGGCGAGGCTGCCGCGCGCGCCTTCCGCAATGATCGTAGTGCGCGCGCGGATCTCGGCGCCCGGTGTGTAGTTAGGGCCAGGCTCGCCATTCTTCTCGATGCCCATGTCGCCGAGGCGTACGCCCGCGACGGAGCCGTCTTCGTTGAAAATATTTTCCGCGCCGGCGAAGCCGGGAAACACGTCAACGCCGAGTCCTTCCGCCTTCTGTGCCAGCCAGGGTGTGAGCAGGCCGAGCGAGATGATGAAGTTGCCGTGGTTGTGCAGCTGCGGTGGTAGGGGGAGTGAGAACCCACCGGTCTTGGTCAGCAGCCGGAATTCGTCACGCTTGGCCGGAACGCAGATGCCCGGCGGGGATTGCCGCCATTCGGGCAGCAGCGCATCCAGTGGTCCTGGCTCCATGACAGCGCCGGACAGTGAGTGTGCGCCGACGGCTGAAGCCTTCTCGAGCAGGCAGATGTTGAGATCGGGTTTGAGCTGCTTGAGCCGGATGGCGCAAGACAGTCCCGAGGGTCCGGCCCCAACTATGCAAACGTCATATTCCATGACGTCCCGTTCGACGGCGGGAGTGTTCATTTGGGCTGCATTCGGATCGCGCCATCGAGGCGGATCGTTTCGCCGTTCAACATGGGAATCTCGAAGATCGCCGCCACCAGCTGCGCGAATTCCTCGGGCTTGCCCAGCCGGCTCGGGAATGGAATCTGGCTCGCGAGCGAGGCCTGCAGCTCCGGTGTCATCGCATCCATCATGGGTGTATGGAAGATACCGGGCGCGATGGCCATGCAGCGCACGCCGATTCGTGCGAACTCGCGTGCGATGGGCAGCACCATACCGGCGAGTCCCGCCTTGGTGGCAGAGTAGGCGGCCTGACCAATCTGGCCTTCGTAGGCAGCCACGGAAGCCGTATGGACCAGGAGCCCGCGCTCACCGTCCGCATTCGGTGTGTTTTTCTGCATCAGGTTGGCTGCGGCTTTATCGCACAGGAATGTGCCGATCAGATTGATGTGCACGACTTTGGCGAAGAAGTCACCAGCCATGGGGCCGTTTTTGCCGAGTACGCGACCGGCGCCGACTACTCCTGCGCAGTTCACCAGCAGGTTGATCCCGCCCATGCGCGACGCTGCCGTTTCCATGGTGGAGTTGACTTCAGCTTCGGAGGTGACGTCGCAGCGTAGGAAGCTGGCGTTGGCACCTAACTTTGCGGCCATCGCCTGGCCTGACCCTTCCTGCACGTCGAGGATGACGACCTTGCCCCCCTTGGAGACGACATGGCTGGCGACTGCCGCACCCAGGCCGGATGCGCCTCCCGTGACAACGGCGCGCGCTTCTTCAATCTTCATTTCGGGGCTCCCCCAACAGAGCGAGTAGTGCTAAGTATCTCGGCCCGCAAGTAGATCATAACCGGCGCGCCATATGGAACGGGGTGCGTGCGGGCGACATACCCTTTGATCCGGGGCGACAAGGGCAGGGGCGCGCGCGCCGCGCAGCCAGCCCAGTCCGATCCCCGTGCCGACCGCGTGCGCACAAATTCGTACGCCGGTTTGAACGGCGGCGTTGGGGCGAACCCGTGGCACGCCGGCCTGCCGCGCGAATGCCTCGTCATGCGAGCCCGCCAGTTAGGCGAGGCGCCCGTTACGTGCGCCGGCCTGCGCCACGACCGAGGCCGTGCGCGCCTGGGGCCGATCCGTGTTACGCAACGACCTCAACGGCCAGCGCCACCGCCTCACCACCTCCGATGCACAGCGAGGCGATACCGCGCTTACCACCACGGCGGTGCAGCCCATGGATCAGCGTGGTGAGAATGCGAGCGCCAGTCGCTCCGATGGGGTGGCCAAGTGCGCAAGCACCGCCATTGACGTTGACGCGGGCGTGGTCAATGTCCACCTCGCGCATCGCGACCATGGTGACCGCGGCGAATGCCTCGTTGATCTCGTAGAGATCGGCGTCGTGTGGGCGCCACCCGAGCTTCGCGAGCGTCTTCTTAATCGCTCCGACGGGGGCCAAGGTGAACCATTCCGGCTCCTGCGAATAACTGGCGTACCCAACCACGCGCGCGAGCGGCTTGAGGCCCCGGGCCTTCGCTGCGGCGGAACTCATCAGGACCAGCGCTGCGGCGCCGTCCGAGATCGACGAAGAACTCGCTGCCGTTACCGTTCCGTCCTTACCGAATGCGGGCTTGAGTGTAGGGATCTTCTCGATGTTGCAGGTGGCAGGGGTCTCGTCGCGCGAGACCACGACATCGCCCTTGCGGGACTTCACTGTCACCGGCGTCACCTCGCGATCGAATTCACCCGCCTCGAGCGCGCGCATTGCGCGTCGGACGGATTCGGCCGCGAAGGCGTCCTGCTGAGCTCGTGTGAAGTTGTATTTGGCCGCAGTTGCATCGGCGAAGCATCCCATCGACTTCCCATCAAACGGGCTCTGCAGGCCGTCGTAGAACATGTGGTCGAGGATTTCGCCATGGCCCATGCGGTAACCGCCGCGTGCCTTCAGCAGCAGGTAGGGTGCGTTGGTCATGGACTCGAGACCGCCCGCCAACACGATTTCGGCATCGCCGTTGCGGATCTGGTCAGCCCCCATCATCACGGCCTTGAGGCCCGAGCCACACATTTTGTTGATGGTGACCGCGGGGGTGCCGATGGGCACTCCGCCTCCGAGGGCCGCCTGGCGCGCGGGGGCTTGCCCGAGACCGGCGGACAGGACACAGCCCATGATGACTTCCTGGATGTCGGCTGCCTTCACTCCGGACTCTTCGACGGCCGCCTTGATCGCGGCGCTTCCCAACTGGGGGCCTGTGACCGGGGCAAGGGCGCCCTGAAACGCGCCAATGGGTGTTCGCTTGGCGGAAACGATGACGACGTCATGGTCAGACATGGAAGAACCCTCTGAAAGTTAAGATCGGGCCGAGCGGCGTGGCTGCAACCCATTGTCGAATACAGTTATGAACGCGTCCGCGATCTCCGCGCCGGTCATCGACTGATTCTCTCGATACCAGTGCGCGATCCAGTTGAGCGATCCTGCCAGGGCAAATGCAGTCATCTTGGGATCGCACGGATGAATGGAGCCGTCCTGCACACCTTCGCGGATCAACCGGCGGATGCCCTGGTCGATTTCCGACTTCATCGCCTTGATGTGGCTGCTCATGTCCGGGGACAAGTCCTGCTCTTCCACGCGGACCATACACCAACCAAACTCGGAAGCCATCGCCTGCGCATAGTTGCGCAGTACGGTGTTGAGCCGCTCCCGCGCAGGCCCGGCCAGGCTCTTGGCCTCCCGCAGCCCGGCGCGGATCGGCTCGATGCCCGCGACGAAACATTCAAACAGCAACTGTTCCTTGTTGCTGACGTAGTAGTACACAGTCGGCTTCGTCACTTCCAGCGCTGCGGCGATGTCGTCGAGCGAGGTGTTGTGATAGCCCTTGTGATTGAACGCATGGGCGGCCGCCCGGATTACGGCCTCGCGCTTTACCTCGCGGTCGTGCTGGCGTTCGCGGCTCCCACGCCAGGGTGACGGCGGGCGCTCGCTCGCGTGCCCATTTATCTGGATCCTGGCGTTCACCTGGACCTTGGCGTCCAACGCAGGCTTGCCAGCACCAACCCGTGAATTGCCCGCGGTGGGCGCACGTACTCTTCGGCTGCTCATTTATCGTTCAAATAGCGCATCTTGAATGCAGCACGAGTATAGGATCATACTCGCCAGTAGTCATCCTACCGGCGCGTAAAATACATGAGTGCCAGAACCCCAGGCGGCGCGGCCCTGAACCGGCCGGAACAGGCGTCCGCCAAGCCCCCTTTGCGCTTCGTTTCCGCGGCGTCATTGTTCGACGGACACGATGCGGCTATCAATATGATCCGTCGCCTCCTGCAGGCCCATGGGGCGGAAGTGGTCCATTTGGGGCACAACCGCAGCGTGGCGGACATCGTGCGCGCCGCAATCCAGGAGGACGCAGATGGGATCGCCGTCAGCTCCTACCAGGGCGGGCATAACGAGTACTTCGAGTACATGGTGGACATGCTCAAGGAGCGTGGCCGGTCCGATATTCGGGTCATAGTGGGCGGCGGAGGCACGATCGCACCGCACGAAATCGAGGCGCTGGAGCAGCACGGGGTCGAGAAGATCTATACGCCCGAGGACGGCCGGAAGATGGGCCTCAACGGGATGATAGATGACGTGTTCGAACGCTTGGGCGGGGTGCAGAAGCCGCCGTACGAATTCGGCCCCCTCAATCCCCGTGACCAGGGGCATGTCGCACGGACGCTCTCCGTCCTTGAGGGCGCCACCACCGACGGCGTTGACGCCCAGGCCGACCTTATCCGCCGGGCTCTTGCCAAGTCCAAGAACAAGGTGCCCGTCATTGGCATTACCGGCACCGGTGGGGCGGGGAAATCGAGCCTCAGCGATGAGCTGCTGGCCCGCTTCGTCCGCTACTTCCCGGGAAGGCAGATCGCCATGGTGGCGATGGACCCGACCCGGCGCCGCAGTGGCGGGGCGCTCCTTGGGGACCGGATCCGCATGAACAGCCTGGCCTCCGAGGCCATTTTCATGCGATCGCTGGCGACTCGCCGGCAGAACCTCGCTACCTCGGCCGTCCTGAAAGACGTGATCGATCTGTACAAGGCCGCGGGCTTCGACCTGATCGTGGTGGAGACCGCCGGCATCGGACAGTCGGATACCGAAATCGTGGATCTCGTAGACCTGTCGTTGTACGTCATGACCAGCGAATACGGTGCCGCGAGTCAGCTCGAGAAGATCGACATGCTCGACTTCGCTGACATGGTGGTGCTCAACAAGAGCGAGAAACGCGGTGCTGCCGACAGTCTGCGCGACGTTCGCAAGCAGTGGCGCCGCAACCATCCTGACAAGGCTGCGCTGCCTGATGCGAGCATTCCGGTCTATCCAACCATCGCGAGCCGCTTTAACGATCCAGGCGTGAACAGGCTGTTCGCCGCGATGTGCCAGGCGTTGAGCGCGAAGCAGATCGGCTCGGAGTCCTGGGGGGTGTCGGACGTGGGTCCGACGGAGATGACGGCGCGTGAGCCGCTGATTCCGGGGCAGCGGACCCGGTATCTTGCCGAAATCGCACTCCAGGGCCGCGGCATGCGCGAGCGCCTGCAGCAGCAGGCGGAAGCCGCCCGCAGGGCTTTTGGACTCTACGAGTCACTCAAGGCGCTGCATGACGGGCAGTTGCCCGGGCCGCTGGATCGATATCCCGAAACGGCGCTGACCGAAGAATCGGCCGACGCCACGAAGCGCGAGCTGCGTCGTGCCTACAACCAGTCACTCGATGAGATTGGTACGGAAGGCGTCGGTGAGCTCAAAGCATGGCCTGCGAGAGCGGCTGGCGCAACAGCGAAAGAATACTCGTACAAAGTGCGCGATCGGGTTGTTGCAGGCGACAACTACACCGAGAGTCTCGCGCGGCAGCAGATTCCGAAGCTGGCCGTGCCGAAGTTCAAGGACTGGGGCGAGATCCTTCATTTCCTGGCGACCGAGAACCTGCCGGGCTCCTTCCCGTACACCGGCGGTGTTTATCCGTACCGCCGCGAGGAGGAGGACCCAACTCGCATGTTTGCTGGTGAGGGCCCGCCCGAGCGGACCAACCGGCGCTTCCACTATCTTGCGGGCGACCATGCCGCGGCAAGACTGTCGACGGCTTTCGACTCGACGACTCTGTACGGTGAAGATCCGGATACCCGTCCTGATGTCTACGGCCGCACGGGCAATTCGGGTGTGTCGATTGCGACTCTGGATGACATGAAGAAGCTCTATTCGGGCTTCGATTTGTGCCTGCCGACGACCTCGGTTTCGATGACCATCAATGGTCCGGCGCCGATGCTCCTGGCGATGTTCATGAACACGGCCATCGATCAACGCATCGAGCGGTATCTCAAGAAGGAGGGCCGCTGGGGTGAGGCCGAGAAGAAGATTGCGGCACTCATAGGCGAATCGACGGCGCGCGGGGTTGCGCCTCCAACCTACAAGGGTGAGTTGCCTAAAGGGCACGACGGAATGGGGCTGGCGCTGCTGGGCGTAACGGGTGATCAACTCGTCGAGCGCGAGGTGTATGAGCGGATCAAGGCCGAGGCGCTGCAGGCGGTCCGGGGCACCGTGCAAGCTGACATCCTGAAAGAGGACCAGGCGCAGAACACCTGCATCTTCTCGACGGAATTCGCGCTGCGCATGATGGGCGATGTGCAGCAGTATTTCATCGAGCAGAAGGTCAGGAACTTCTACTCGGTGTCCATCTCCGGTTATCACATTGCCGAAGCGGGCGCGAACCCTGTTTCGCAGCTGGCATTCACGCTCGCCAATGGCTTCACCATCGTCGAGTACTACCTGGCGCGCGGTATGAAGATCGATGAATTCGCGCCTAACCTGTCGTTCTTCTTTTCAAATGGGATGGATCCCGAATATGCGGTCATTGGGCGTGTGGCGCGCCGCATCTGGGCGCGCGCTATGCGCGACCTATACAAGGCGGGCCCGCGCAGTCAGATGCTGAAGTACCACGTGCAGACGTCGGGGCGCAGCCTGCACGCGCGGGAGATTTCGTTCAATGACATCCGGACGACTCTGCAGGCGCTCTATGCGCTGTTCGACAATTGCAACAGCTTGCACACGAACGCGTATGACGAGGCTCTGACTACGCCCACCGAAGAAAGTGTGCGTCGTGCGGTGGCAATTCAGATGATCATCAACCGGGAGCTGGGGCTCAATAAGAACCAGAATCCGCTGCAGGGCTCATTCGCGATCGAATATCTGACGGATATGCTCGAGGAGGCGGTGTACAAGGAGTTTGATTCGATCTCGGAGCGCGGTGGGGTGCTGGGAGCGATGGAGACCATGTACCAGCGCGGGAAGATCCAGGAAGAGTCGCTGTACTACGAGACGAAGAAACACGATGGCAGTCTGCCCATCGTGGGCGTCAACACGTTCCTGTCGAAGACGGATGGGCTGGAGGAGCATAAGGGCGCTGCGTTGATCCGCTCGACGGAGGAGGAGAAGCAGGACCAGGTGCAGGCGGTGCGTGCATTCCAGGCGCGCAATGTGGCGGTCGCGCCCGAGGCCTTGAAGCGGCTGCAGGCTGCTGCAGCGCGGGGCGGCAATGTGTTTGCGGAGTTGATGGAGTGTGTGAAGGTATGCTCGTTGGGGCAGATATCGCATGCGTTGTATGAGGTGGGTGGGCAGTACCGGCGCAACATGTAGGGGCGGGGTGGCAGCCGGCCCCCAGGGGTTGGGTCAGGCGGCTGCGCTCTCGCGTGGCGTCGGCTGTTCCACTAAGTCGGGCTCACCTAACTCTCGCAAGATTGCATCGCGGGCCTGATCACGCAGGTCCATGGCCACGGCCTCCGATTGATCGGCGCTGACGGTCACGGGCGGGAGGATCTCAACGACTATTCTTCCGGGGCGCGGTAAGCCGCCATTTGGGGAAAGGGTTACGCGCGTGCCTTTGACGGTGGCGGGTACCACTGGGCAGCCCACGCGGGCGGCGGTTATGAATGCCCCGGAATGAAACTTCAATAGGCCGGGAGTGCGCGTGAAGGTGCCCTCCGGGAAGAACACGAGTGACTTTCCATTGACCGCGTTGCGCAGCACGCGCCGTGCGTCTGATGCACCGCGATGGCGGTTGAATCGCTCGACAAACTCCGAGCCCAGGCGGCGCAGGAACAGGCCTATGCCGGGCACGCTGTTCATTTCCCGCTTGATCACGAAACCGAACCGGGGTGGCAGTGCGGCGGTGAACACAACACCGTCTATGTAACTCACGTGGTTCGATACGACCACGCACTGGCCATCCGGGAGGCGTCCCAGTGATTTCACCGTCAGTGGCATCCCGGCGAGCCACAAGAATGCTCGCGCGGCGGCCCGCGCGGCTGCCCGGCGGTGCTGGACTCGCGGTAGGAAGAGTGTCGCCAGAAAAGCACACAATGCCATCGCCAGGAAGAGCGCCACGGCGTAGATCCCATAGGCGGTTCGCAGGGGCGCCATCAGCAGCCGGCGGGCTGCGGGCGCAGGCATCTCGGTATTTTCCTCGGCCATCATTTACATATCGTTTATTGCAGCGTTCACGGTATGTGATCTGGTTCTCTTTATGTTAATGCTTCATGGCAGATGTGATCATCATCACGCAGCTCCAGCGGGGGGGTCACCATACTGCGTTGGCGATATCGGAATGTCGCGGACCATACACCGAGGCCTGTACATATCAGATGCGCCGGGCGGCGCGCGCAGGTCTCAAGCGAGATGGGATTTTGTCGAAGCAGGCTACTGCAATCGCCATGACCTCCAACGCCGACTCTGCCGATCCGGCCGTGTCCCGGTTTCTCGACGCCGTCTGGATGGAACGGGGACTATCGCCAAACACTCTGGCGGCTTACCGTGCGGATCTTACCGCGCTGTCGCGATGGTTGGCTGAGCGCACCATTCCAATGATGCGCACTACCCGCGCAGATCTTCAGGATTTCATTGCCTGGCGTGTGCACGCCGGTGCGCGTCCGCGCTCGACAGCACGCCAGCTTTCCAGCTTCCGCCGCTTCTTCCGCTATCTGGTTCGCGAGGGTGTGGTCCGCGAGGATCCGACCGCCCAGATCGCCATGCCGAAGATCGGCCGCTCGTTGCCCAAGTCGCTGACCGAGGAAGAGGTCGAGTCGCTGCTTTCGGCCCCGGTAGTGAGCGATCCGCTGGGCAATCGGGATCGTGCGATGCTCGAGGTACTTTACGCTACGGGCTTGCGCGTATCGGAGCTCGTCAACCTGCGCCATGGACAGGTCAACATCAATCAGGGTGTCATTCGCATACTCGGCAAGGGCAACCGCGAGCGGTTGATTCCCCTGGGCGAGGAGGCGATGCGCTGGCTGACCGAATTTGCCAATGGCGCGCGCAGCGAGATCCTGCTGGAGCGCCAGACTGATTATCTGTTCCCGACACGGCGTGGCGATCGCATGACGCGCCAGGCGTTCTGGCACATCATCAAGCGCTACGCGCGCAAATCGGGAATCTCCAAAGAGCTCTCGCCGCATACTCTGCGGCACGCGTTTGCCACCCATCTGCTGAATCACGGCGCCGACCTGCGCGTTGTGCAGATGCTGCTGGGCCACAGTGATCTGTCCACGACACAGATCTACACGCACGTAGCGCGTGAGCGCCTGAAAGAGATGCACAGTCAGCATCACCCCCGAGGGTGATTTGTCGAAAGTCGCCATCGGCGCACATCGGCCCAATCCGGCCCTTCTGCTAGACTCCATCGCATGCTAGCCCGTATTTCTGTGCTCAGTTGTGCTCTTGCGCTGCTCGCGGGTGTGACTCGTGCGCAACCGCCTGATCAACAGGCTGCTCAGCAGCCGGCTCAAAATGCTGCTCAACAGACAGCAGATCCTCGGGCTCAAATCGCGAGCAAGATCCCGGGTACGCACGCTGAGGACCTGCATCCCACACCAGTTCCCGGTATCTATGAGCTGACTCGCGGTACGGAAATCGCCTACGTCACCGCGGACGGCAAGTATGCGATCAGCGGTGATCTGATCGACCTGGCCAAGAATGACAACCTTACTGAGACGCACCGGCGCGAGCTGCGAGCCAAGTTGCTGGGTGCCATTCCCGAATCTGAGATGCTCGTGTTTGGACCGCGTGATCCGAAGTACACGGTGACGGTGTTTACCGATGTTGATTGTGCCTACTGCCGGCAGTTGCACAGTGAGATCGCCGACTACAACCGCTTAGGGATCAGGGTGCGTTACCTGTTTTATCCACGCACGGGACCCAACACCGCGTCATGGACGAAGGCGGAAGAGGTGTGGTGCTCGAGCAACCGCAATGAGGCGCTGACGCTGGCCAAGCGTGGCGCCCCCCTGCAGGTGAGGGTGTGTCCGAACAACCCGGTGGCGAAGCACTACGCGCTGGGCCGGAACCTCGGGCTGGAGGGGACTCCCGCGATCGTGCTGGCGAATGGCGAGCTGCTGGGTGGCTATTTGCCGCCCGCCCAGCTGGCGCAGCATCTGAGGGAAAGCCGGCAGTAGCTGGGCGCTGTGCCGCAGTCACACACGCGGTACCGCGGCCCCCGACCCCGACCTCGATCCCGACGCTGGGCTATTTCTCCAGCAGCTTGAGCTTATCCGGCTTGCCTTCCCATTCCTTGGCGTCTGCCGGGGCGTCCTTCTTCTCAGTGATCACGGGCCACTTCTTGGCCAGCTCCGCGTTCAGCTGCTTGAAGTGCTCCTGGCCCGCCGGCAGCTCTTCTTCGGAAAAGATAGCTTCGATGGGGCATTCAGGCTCGCACAGCGTGCAGTCGATGCACTCGTCCGGATCGATCGTGAGGAAGTTCGGGCCCTCGTGGAAGCAATCCACCGGGCAGACCTCCACGCAGTCCATGTATTTGCACTTGATGCAGTTTTCGGTAACGACGAAGGTCATTCAGATTCCTCGAAAGGCCAGCCCTTAATGATAATTATCTGGGCAGCCGCCGGTCCAGTTCGGTGAAGTAGTGGTTTTCCCGTCCCGCCGCCCGGTCTTCCAGGTAGCGGCGCAGGGTGTAGTCGGTGCTCGGAAAGGCGATATCGGACCAGGGAATGTCTGCCGGGTCGACCA
>Ga0207703_10000646_pt1:32500-34969 | contig 34969 bp, 31 predicted proteins | sample KBSSwiS12_FD_184304 | JGI IMG/M metagenome (GOLD analysis project Ga0207703, IMG submission 184304) | Switchgrass rhizosphere microbial communities from Kellogg Biological Station, Michigan, USA - KBS Switchgrass S1-2 (SPAdes) (version 2) | ecosystem: Host-associated > Plants >... | reverse complement strand
GAATCAGTTGCAGGCAGCGATGCCTGCGGCGATTTTCAAAGAAACAAGTTCGTATCCAATACGAACCGAATAACAAAAACACTAGTCGTTCACGATTGGTGTCAGTTATCAAGCTTCCAAGTTAACGCAGTCGCAAGGCTGCAGAGTTCAACTGGAGAGTTTGATCCTGGCTCAGAATGAACGCTGGCGGCGTGCTTTACACATGCAAGTCGAGCGAGGCGGCCCGCAAGGGTCAGTCGAGCGGCGAACGGGTGAGTAACGCGTGGATCATCTGCCCTGAGGTGGGGAACAACCAGGGGAAACTCTGGCTAATACCGCATGATACCGAGAGGTCAAAGGGGGCTCGCAAGGGCTCTCGCCACAGGAGGAGTCCGCGTTCGATTAGCTAGTTGGCAGGGTAATGGCCTACCAAGGCAACGATCGATAGCCGGCCTGAGAGGGTGATCGGCCACACTGGAACTGAGACACGGTCCAGACTCCTACGGGAGGCAGCAGTGGGGAATTTTGCGCAATGGGCTAACGCCTGACGCAGCAACGCCGCGTGGAGGATGAAGGTCTTTGGATTGTAAACTCCTGTCAGCGGGGAAAAAGCGACCCGGCCTCATACGCCGGGAAGTTGATTGTACCCGCAGAGGAAGCCCCGGCTAACTCTGTGCCAGCAGCCGCGGTAATACAGAGGGGGCAAGCGTTATTCGGAATTATTGGGCGTAAAGGGCGCGTAGGCGGCTTGGCAAGTGGAAGGTGAAATCCCTCGGCTTAACCGAGGAACGGCCCTCCAAACTGCTTTGCTTGAGGCCGGGAGAGGCGAGTGGAATTCCCAGTGTAGCGGTGAAATGCGTAGATATTGGGAGGAACACCAGTGGCGAAGGCGGCTCGCTGGACCGGTTCTGACGCTGAGGCGCGAAAGCGTGGGGAGCAAACGGGATTAGATACCCCGGTAGTCCACGCTGTAAACGATGAGTGCTTGGTGTAGCGGGTATCGACCCCTGCTGTGCCGAAGTCAACACATTAAGCACTCCGCCTGGGGAGTACGGTCGCAAGGCTGAAACTCAAAGGAATTGACGGGGGCCCGCACAAGCGGTGGAGCATGTGGTTTAATTCGAAGCAACGCGAAGAACCTTACCTGGGTTTGAAGTGCAGGTGTAAGGCTCAGAGATGAGTCCCCCTCTTCGGAGGCGCCTGTATAGGTGCTGCATGGCTGTCGTCAGCTCGTGTCGTGAGATGTTGGGTTAAGTCCCGCAACGAGCGCAACCCTTGTCCATAGTTACTAACGGGTCATGCCGAGAACTCTATGGAGACTGCCGGTGATAAACCGGAGGAAGGTGGGGATGACGTCAAGTCCTCATGGCCTTTATGTCCAGGGCTACACACGTGCTACAATGGACGCTACAAAGAGTTGCGATGCCGCGAGGCGGAGCTAATCTCAAAAAGGCGTTCTCAGTTCGGATTGCAGTCTGCAACTCGACTGCATGAAGCTGGAATCGCTAGTAATCGCGGATCAGAACGCCGCGGTGAATACGTTCCCGGGCCTTGTACACACCGCCCGTCACATCACGAAAGTCGGTTGCACTAGAAGTCGGTGGGCTAACCCGCAAGGGGGGCAGCCGCCTAAAGTGTGATCGGTAATTGGGGTGAAGTCGTAACAAGGTAGCTGTAGGAGAACCTGTGGCTGGATCACCTCCTTTCTAAGGAGCAACCATCGTCTCGGATCAAAACGAGATCGCGAAGGTCTGCACCCTAGGTCGATAGGAATCGCCCCTGATCCCGAGCGTAAGCGAGGGAGAAGGGAAACGTCGTCCTCTTCGAACTTTCCTGTTCAGTTTTCAGGGAACCGGCCCCTGCCGAGTTCTATGACAATCGACGCTGCGGCAAAGGTGGAAGGCAGGATCGGGATTCCGATCGCACGCTGCAAAAAGCACGGGCCTATAGCTCAGTTGGTTAGAGCGCACGCCTGATAAGCGTGAGGTCGGTAGTTCGAATCTACCTAGGCCCACCATCGTTCACGTCAGAAGGATGAAGGCAGAAGGCAGAACATGAGCGTCTGACTTCTACCTTCCGCCCTCTGACCTCTGCTACGAGCCGGGGCTGTAGCTCAGCTGGGAGAGCACCTGCTTTGCAAGCAGGGGGTCGTCGGTTCGAGCCCGATCAGCTCCACCAAATCCGCAGTGAGAAAAGCAAGACCGCGAGAATCAGCGGTGGACACAATCGAAGGATTGCGTTCAGCGTCGATCTTCGCGATCCAGCGTTCGTTGACAATTGAATACGGGTTGTAGATAAAGAGATGCACGACGATATCGAAATTGATGTCGAAACTGCAGATCGCATGAGATCAAGGCACTTTATGGTCAAGTTACTAAGGGTTGACGGTGGATGCCTTGGCAGAGAGAGGCGATGAAGGACGTGGCAAGCAGCGATATGCCTCGGGGAGCGGCAAGCACGCTTTGATCCGGGGATTTCCGAATGGGGCAA
>Ga0207703_10000646_pt1:0-30000 | contig 34969 bp, 31 predicted proteins | sample KBSSwiS12_FD_184304 | JGI IMG/M metagenome (GOLD analysis project Ga0207703, IMG submission 184304) | Switchgrass rhizosphere microbial communities from Kellogg Biological Station, Michigan, USA - KBS Switchgrass S1-2 (SPAdes) (version 2) | ecosystem: Host-associated > Plants > Roots >... | reverse complement strand
GCTGTTCGCCGATTAAAGCGGTACGTGAGCTGGGTTTAGAACGTCGCGAGACAGTTCGGTCCCTATCTGTTGTGGGCGGAGGAGAATTGAGTGGAGGTTTCCTTAGTACGAGAGGACCGGGAAGCACCGACCTCTAGTGTACCAGTTGTCCTGCCAAGGGCATCGCTGGGTAGCTAAGTCGGGAAAGGATAATCGCTGAAAGCATATAAGCGAGAAGCCAACCACAAGATTAGTTCTCCCTGAAGACCCGTGGTAGATGACCACGTTGATAGGCTGGATGTGTAAGAGCAGCAATGCTCTCAGCTGACCAGTACTAATCGGTCGTTTGACTTGACCATAGATGCCTTGATTTGATGCTGTCTGCAGCGTGCACATATCTCCGCTGCGACCCGTATTCAATACTTTACTCAGATCACAAGTTTCCGGTGATCATAGAGCGGAGGCCACACCCGTTCCCATTCCGAACACGGCAGTTAAGCTCCGCATCGCCGATGATACTGCGTGGGCAACTGCGTGGGAAAGTAGGACGTCGCCGGGATAAATTTTTGAAAGGCCCGCGGAGCAATCCGCGGGCTTTTCGCTTTTTCACGGGTATTATCCGACCGCATGAAAGTCGTCATCCTCTGTGGCGGCCGCGGCACGCGCATCCGCGAGGCCAGTGAAGCCCTCCCCAAGCCCATGCTGCCCATCGGGGGCAAGCCGATCGTCTGGCACATCATGAAGAGCTATGCGCATTTCGGCTTCCACGAATTCGTCCTCTGCCTCGGATACCGCGCCTGGGTCCTCAAGGAGTTCTTCCTCAACTACGGCGCGATGACCAACGACGTCATCGTCCGCCTCGGCCGCAATCGCGGCGTCACCATCGCCGGCGATACCGAGGAGGATTGGACCGTCACGCTCGCCGAGACCGGAGAGGCGGCGGAGACCGGCGGACGCGTGCTCGCCGTGCGCAAGTACGTCGAGCACGATGACCTCTTCCTGCTGACCTACGGCGACGGCGTCTCCAACGTCGACATGACGCAGTTGCTCGACTTCCATCGCGCGCACGGGAAGATCGCCACGGTCACCGCCGTCCGCCCTCCGGGCCGTTTCGGCGAGCTCGGGATTCGCGACGGCCTGGTGCACGAGTTCAACGAAAAGCCGCAGGCGACCGGTGGGTTCATCAACGGGGGATTCTTCGTCCTCGACGGCCGCCGCTTCTGGGACTATCTCTCCGAGGGCGCCGCGACGGTGCTCGAGCGCGAGCCGATGCAGAAGCTCGCGGCCGACGGCGAGCTCGTCGCCTATCCCCATCACGGCTTCTGGCAGCCGATGGACACGCCGCGCGAATTCGCGCTCCTCAATGAATTATGGGAATCGGGACAGGCGCCGTGGAAGGTCTGGTAAACGCGTTCCGCGGACGGCGGGTCTTCGTCACGGGTCACACCGGTTTCAAGGGCTGCTGGCTGACATTGTGGCTCGAGGAGCTCGGCGCGCAGGTCAGCGGATACGCGCTTGCGGCCACCGATCCGTCGATGTTCCGGGCGCTCGAGCTGGAGAAATCGTATGAATCGCTGGAGCGCGATGTACGCGACGTCGATGAGCTGACGGCGGCGCTCGACCAGGCCCGTCCCGATTTCATCTTCCATCTCGCCGCGCAATCGCTCGTCCTGACCAGTTACCAGGATCCCCTCGCGACGATCCACACGAACGTCCTCGGCACCGCGAATCTGCTCGAGGCGTTACGCCGCCTCGGCCGTCCCTGTGTCGCCGTCATCGTGACCAGCGACAAATGCTACGAAAACCGCGAATGGGATTACGCCTATCGCGAGAACGAAGCGATGGGTGGACACGACGTCTATTCGATGTCGAAAGGAGCCGCGGAGCTCGTCGTGGCGAGCTATCGCCGCAGTTTCTTCGTCAACGGCGACATCCGCGTCGCGTCGGCGAGAGCGGGGAACGTGATTGGCGGCGGCGACTGGGCGGAAAACCGGATCGTGCCTGATTCGATCCGCGCGCTGTCGCGCGGCGCGGCGATCGACGTCCGCAACCCGCACGCGATCCGGCCCTGGCAACACGTGCTCGAGCCTCTCAGTGGATATCTCCTGCTCGCCACCCGCCTTGCGGAGCAGCCGGAGCTGGCGGAGGCGTGGAACTTCGGTCCCTTCCCCGAGGACGCGCGCACCGTCGGCGAGCTCGCCGAGCGTGTCATCCATGCCTGGGGTGACGGCACGTGGACGACCGAGCCTCGGGAGCAGCCGCACGAGGCCGGCACGTTGCGGTTGGCGATCGACAAGGCGATGGTCCGTCTGCAATGGAGGCCGCGGTGGCGCTTCGACGATGCCGTCGACCGCACGGTCGCGTGGTACAAAGCCGCGCACGCCGGCGCGACGGCGGAGCAACTCCGCGAGCTGACGCGTTCGCAGATCAGGGACTATCTCCATGGATGACAAACAGCTCGAGAGGCAATTGACGGCCGAGGTTCTCGAGCGCGTCCGCCGGATCGGCGAACTGCGAAACAAACAGCAGCCGTTCGTGCCCGGCTCGTCGCCTGTGAAGTACGCCGGCCGTGTGTACGACGAAGCCGACATGCTCGCCCTCGTCGAAAGCTCGATCGAGTTCTGGCTGACCGGCGGCCGCTGGCATCGCCGCCTCGAAGATCGTCTGGCGAAATGGTACGGAGTGGCCGCCGCGCGGCTGGTCAACAGCGGCAGCAGCGCGAACCTCCTGGCGAGCGCGTCGCTCACCGCTCACGAATGGGGCGAGCGGCGGCTGCGCCGGGGCGACGAAGTCATCACCGTTGCCGCCGGCTTCCCCACCACCGTCGCGCCGCTCATTCAGCTCGGACTCGTGCCGGTGTTCGTCGATGTGCACCTGCCGACGTACAATATCGACGTCACGCAACTCGACGCGGCGTTGTCCGATCGAACGCGCGCGGTCTCGCTCGCGCACACGCTCGGAAATCCTTTCGATCTCGACGCGGTCATCGCGTTTTGCCGCAGGCACAACCTCTGGCTGATCGAAGACAACTGCGACGCCGCGGGATCGCTTTACGGCGGACGCAAGACCGGCACCTTCGGCGACGTCGCCACGCTCAGCTTCTATCCGCCGCATCACATGACCACCGGCGAGGGAGGGGCGATTCTCTCCCCGAACGACGAGATGACGCGCGTCATCGAGAGTCTGCGCGACTGGGGACGCGACTGCTGGTGTCAGCCGGGCATCGACAACACCTGCGGCAAGCGCTTCGCCTGGCAACTCGGCGACCTGCCCGCCGGCTACGATCACAAGTACACGTACAGCCGGCTCGGATACAACCTGAAGCTCAGCGACATGCAGGCCGCGGTCGGCGTGACGCAACTGGAGAAGCTCGATCGCTTCGTCGCCGTGCGCCGCGAGAACTGGGCGTTCTATCGCGAAGCGCTCGCCGATCTGGGCGACGTGTTGATCCTGCCGGAAGCGACGCCCAATTCCGATCCGAGCTGGTTCGGATTCATGCTGATGGTGCGCGAGGACGCGCCGTTCACGCGCGACGAGATCGTCCGGCATCTCGAGTCGAAGAAGATCCAGACGCGGATGCTCTTCGCCGGCAATCTCGTGCGGCAGCCGGCGATGACGACGCTCGTCGCGCAACGGCAGGCCGACGGCGAACCGCCGCCCTTCCGTATCGCCGGCGACCTTCGGCAGACCGACGCCATCATGAGCCGCGGCTTCTGGTTCGGCGTCTATCCCGGCCTGACTCCGGAGATGCGCGGCTACGTGGCCGAAGAGGTGCGGACGTTTGTCCGGAGGTGAGAAGCGGGTCTTTCTGACCGGCGGCACAGGCTTCGTCGGGTCATCGCTGATCGCCGGCGCGCCGGACGACGTGCGCATCACGGTCCTCACGCGCGACCCGGAGCGGTTCCAGGCGAAATCGCCGGAGCTCGCGTCGCGCGTCGAGCTGCATCGCGGCGACGTCACCACATTCGAATTTCCGGACGTCGAGTTCACGCACGTGATTCACGGCGCATCCGACACGCGCGACGCGATTCGCGACGCCGGCGAGGCGTGGACGACGATCGTCGACGGCACGCGCCGGGTGCTCGAGCTCGCGGGAGCGAAACGCTTCCTGATGATCAGTTCGGGCGCCGTCTACGGTGCGGCAGGCGATCCGTACGGCGACGCGAAGCGCGCGGCGGAGGAGCTCTGCCCGAAGGAGGCGGCGATCGCCAGGCTGTTCACGTTCATCGGACCGTACATGCCGTTCGACAAGCCGTTCGCCATCATCGATTTCATCCGATCGGCGCTGGCAGGAAACCCGATCCTTGTGCAGCAGCCGGAGACGCGGCGCAGCTATCTCTACGGCGCCGATCTGGCGCGCTGGCTCTGGACGATGCTCGATCGCGGAACCGGCGCGTACGACGTCGGGTCGGATGAAGTCGTGACGATGGCGGAGCTGGCGGAGAGCGTCCGCCGCGTCGTGAATCCGGACGCGACGATCGAGACCGGAAGCGGCGGCGCGGCGACGACCTACGTTCCGTCGATCGATCGCGCCAGGCGGGAGCTCGGCCTCACGGTCGACGTCGCCCTCGACGAAGCGATCACGCGCACCGTAGAGTGGTGTCGAAAACGATGAAACGGCCGCTGATCTCCGTCGTCACGCCGACGTACAACGAGTCGATGAACGTCGACGAGTGCTATCGCGCGGTGAAGCGCGTGTTCGAAGAGCAGCTGCCCGACTGCGATTACGAGCACATCTTCGCCGACAACGCCTCGCCCGACGGCACGGCCGCGGTCCTTCGCCGTCTCGCGGAAAGCGATCCGCGCGTGAAGGTCGTGGTGAACGCGCGCAACTTCGGTCCCTTCCGATCGAACTTCAACGCGCTGCGGTACGCGAAGGGGGACGCGGTGCTGGTGCAGCTCGCGGCCGACCTGCAGGATCCGCCCGAGCTCATCCCGCAGTTCGTCGCGAAATGGCGCGAAGGCTTCGAGGTGGTCTACGGGATCCGCGCCAAGCGCCAGGAGTCGCTCACGCTGCGCTCCATCCGGAAGCTCTACTACCGCCTGGTGGCCAGGCTCGCCGACGTGCAGATTCCGGTCGACGCCGGCGAGTTCCAGCTCGTCGACAGGCGGGTGATCGAGGAGTTGCTGGCCATCGACGACTACTACCCGTACATCCGCGGCATGATCGCGGACCTCGGATTCCGCTCCACCGGCATTCCGTTCGAGTGGCAGCGGCGCAAGCGCGGGATCAGCTCCAACAACCTCTATCGCCTCATCGACCAGGGACTCAACGGCTTCGTCTCGTTCACGAACATCCCGCTCCGCCTGGCGACGTTCTGCGGCTTCGCCCTTTCCGCGTTGACCCTGTTCTATGCGTTCGTGCAGCTCGTGCTGAACGTGATCTTCTATCGCCGTTTCTCCGCTCCCGGGATCGCCACCCTGATCGTGGCGCTCTTCTTCTTCGGCGGCGTCCAGATGTTCTTCATCGGCATCCTCGGCGAGTACATCAACGCCATCCATTCGCAGGTGCGGCGAAAGGGGCGGGTGGTGGAGCGGGAGCGGATCAATATCGACTCCGGCTCATGATCCGTTTACGATGCCGGAAGGATCGTCAACTGTGGCCCGGATCGACGAAGCACAGCAACGGCAGTTCCGCGAACGCGGATTCATCGTCGTCGAGAACCTCCTCCCGCCCGCCCGCGTGGCGGAAGTTCGCCGGCGCGCCGAGGAGATCGTCGCCGGCGGCGGCAATCGCAAACCACTGGAGCGTTTTGGCCGCGAGGGGAAGGTCGTCCTGCGGAAAGTGCAGTCCCTTTGTTCGACGGACGCGGTCTTCTCCGCGCTTGCGCATGATCCGTTGCTCGTCGACGTCATCGAAGAGCTCTTCGGCGAGCCGGCGCTGATCTTCCGCGACGTCCTCGTGGTCAAACCGCCGCACGACGGCTCCAAGCTGCATTGGCATCAGGACTCGGCTTACTGGGACATCGAACCGCCGGCGCTCATCTCGGCGTGGATCGCGCTGACGGATGTGCCGGCGGCGGCAGGCAGCCTCCGTTTCGTTCCCGGCTCCCACAAAGCGATGCTTCGCCACTCGTTGTACTGGACGGAGAAACGGCCGATGCCTCACGCGATCACGGCGATGCTTCGCAAGGCGGTCTCGTTCGCCGGCACCGGCGACAATCCGGAGCACGCCGGCGGCAATCGCCTCCTCGGCCGCATCAAGGCTGGTGTCCTGGAGGGGGCTTCGCGGTTCGTGCCGATCATGGCGCGGCTTGCCGACTTCCGCATCCAGGACCGCGTCGTCGAATCGCTCGGATTGCCCGATATCGAGCTGCCGGTGTCCGCCGGTACGGTGATTTTTTTTCACAGCCTGCTCGTGCATTCGAGCAATCCGAACGTCTCGGACAACGCGCGTCCCGCGCCGATCATCAGCTACATGCCGCAAAGCGCCCGCTTCACCGGCCGGGGCAAGGCTGACTTCGACATCGCCCGCTCCGCGGCGGCCGTACGATGACGGCGAACCCGAATCGCATCGCCACCGAGGACGTGGTCTGTGATTACTGCGGCGAGCACGTCCCGTCGACGATCGTGTCGCGGGGACGCGATTTCGAATATGACACGTGCGCCAATGACTTCACGTTCGTCCGCTGCGATCGATGCGATCTCGTCTTCCTGAATCCGCGCCCGACGGTCGACACGCTCGGCACGATCTATCCCCCTTCGTACGAGCCGTTCCATTTCGACGAGATGTCGTCGTCGCTCATCGGCCGCGCGCGCAACCTGATGCAGAAGCGATCGGTCGGCGTCATCGCCGGCCTTCTGCCCCAGGACGCGGTGATCATCGACGCGGGCTGCGGGAGCGGTCAGTTGCTGGCGCTGCTGCAGCGTTACGGCTCGAAGTCGTGGACGCTGTACGGCAACGACATCAGCACCGAGTCGCTGGCTCGCATCGAGCAGCGTCTCGGCATCGGGACGATCCCGGGACGGTTCGAGGCCATCACGACCGACGTCCGGTTCGACATGATCATCCTCAACCAGACGATCGAGCATCTCGACCGGCCATCTCATGTCGTGGCGAAAGCCGCCGAGCTGCTCAGGCCGGGCGGCGTGTTGTTCATCGAGACTCCGTCATTGGACGGCGTCGACCATGCGATCTACCGGCGTCGCTACTGGGGCGGCTATCACTTTCCGCGGCATTGGGTGTTGTTCACGGAGCGGACGCTGCGGCGGGTCATGACGCGTTTCGGCCTGGAGACGGTGCGTGTCGACTACCTTCCCAGCCCCGCGTTCTGGATCCAGTCGGTTCATCACCTGCTGGCCGACAAAGGGTTCCCGCGGCTGGCGCGCTTCTGGACCATTCGCAATCCGCTGCCGCTGGCGATGGCCACAGCGTTCGACGTGATCGCCGGGAAGTTGTACCGGACGTCGAACATGCGGCTGGTCGCCCGCAAGCCGATCGCCGAACGTCAGAAATCGTAAACGCGATCGAAGAGCTCGCGCGGCTGTTGCAGCATCGGATCGATCGGGACGTCGACCAGAAGCCGCAGACGCAACCGGCCACCGCTGAAAACGTGAGGTCCCGCTGCCAATGTCGTGATCGCCGCGGGTGCGTATTGGATGCCGTCGATGGCGATCGGGCCACGTGACTCCACGCGATAGCGGCCGGAGAACGCGACCTTGAACGTGCCGGGTGCGATGGCGGGGGCGTACGTGAACAGGTTGCCCGCCAGCGGCTCGAACGTGCTGACGATGTAAAGGCGGAAGAGTCGCGGCAGCGCGGCGATGCGGTAGTTCATGACGACGAGCTTGACCTGCGCGCGATCGAGCTGCGCGATCAGACTCAACTGCTCTTTCGGCGTCATGTTCGCCAGTTGTCCGTTGCGAATGGCATCGAGCCATTGCAGCGACTTGACCGCCGGCTCCGATTTGTAGAGCAAATCGACGCCGGCGAAACAGGTCGCGGGAGGCTGCACGATCCGGGCGGCCGCTTCGACCGTGCGGCGTTGATAGGTGTTGTCGCGTTTCAAGGTGACGCCCAGACGCAGCAGCGGCAGAAAGACGCCGAACGCGATGACGGCGGCGATCAGTGCCATGCGGGCGTTCGCACGGAGAAGCGGCAGCAGCTCCGCGCATGCGGCGGCCATGACGACCGCCAGCACCGGCACGATGATGACGAAGTAGTACGGCCACGGTTGTTTGTGCCAGAAGGCGAGCGCGGCGAACGGGATCGCGTACGTCACGACGATGGCATTCGTCTCGGACTCGCTGCGCCGCGACAGGAAGACGATCGCTCCGATTGCCGCGAGCCAGAACGCGGGATTGCGCACGAGGGTCTGCAGCCAGAAGTGACCGCGAATCTCGTAATAGTCGCCGAGGGCGAGATCGCCGGCCTTCCCGACCACCGAGGCAAAAACGGCGGCGGGCGAGCTGACGAGCGACCAGAGCACGAGATAGGGCACGACGATTGCCGCCCCGCCGGCAATGAAGCGCAGCAGGCGCCGGAGATCGCTTTTCTGCCCGTAAACCAGCGGCGCGACGATCAGTGCGACGACGCTCGCGGCGGCGTAGTAGACCGATTTCTGTGACACGCAGAACGCGAATCCGACGAGCGCGCCCGAGGCGAAGTCGCGCCGGGTGACCAGCAGCAGGAGCGCGAACATTCCGAGGAGGCCGGCGAGCATGTCGACCCGGAGCTCCGCGGATCGCTCGAGAAAGTTCGTCATGAAGAGCATCGACGCGAGCGCGAGGAGCGTCGGCGTCGCGCCGAAGCGCCGGCGCATAACGAATCCGGCCAGGGCCACGCCGGCGGCGGTAATGAGCGCGAGCTCGATCTTGATGGCGATGAGTCCGTTCCAGTCGCCGTCGTTGATCAGAAGCGCCGGGAGCTCGAGGTAATAGCCGAGGACCGTCTTGTAGGGAACGTAATCGCGATACGGCACTGCATGGCGAAGCTGATTCACCATGTAGCCGAACTGAAATTCGTCCATGACCAGGGGGAAACGGACGACGTAAATCAGCTCGATGGCGAGGTACGCGAGGATCAGCCCGACGAGTAAGAAAAGGAAGACGCGTTGCAGCCGGGGTGATTCGACAAAGGACACGTTCTTCGCGATAATACCGGCCGCTGAATCCTCAGTCCAACCCTGCCATGAATGCTACGGTTCCCTCGCTCGGTGCGTCGAGTGCGGACGCAAACGAGCTCGAACTTTCCATCGTAATGCCGTGCCTGAACGAGGCGGAGACGCTCGCCGTTTGTATCGGCAAGGCACTCACCTATCTGCGAGAGAAGGGCGTCGCCGGCGAAGTGCTCATCGCCGACAACGGCAGCACGGATGGATCGCAGGAGATCGCCGTCGCGGCCGGTGCGCGCGTCGTTCCGGTCGCCGCACGCGGATATGGCGCGGCATTGATGGGTGGAATCGCCGCGGCGCGCGGGCGCTTCGTGGTCATGGGCGACGCGGACGACAGCTACGACTTCCTGAACCTCTCGCCCTTCCTCGAGAAGTTGCGCGAGGGCTACGACCTGGTGATGGGCAACCGCTTTCGCGGCGGAATCGCGCCGGGAGCGATGCCTCCGCTGCACCGTTTTCTCGGGAACCCGGTGTTGACGGCCGTCGGCCGGATCTTCTTTCACAGCCCGGTTCGTGACTTCCACTGCGGATTGCGCGGGTTCCGGCGCGATTCGATCCTGGGGCTCGACCTGCAGACGACGGGGATGGAGTTCGCCAGCGAGATGGTGGTCAAGGCCACGCTGCTGGAGCTGAAGATCACCGAGGTTCCGACGACGCTGTCGCCGGATGGCCGCAGCCGTCCGCCGCATCTGCGGACATGGCGCGACGGCTGGCGGCATCTCCGGTTTCTGTTGCTCTACAGTCCGCGCTGGTTGTTTCTGTATCCCGGCCTGTTGCTGATGATCGCCGGCAGCGCCGCGAGCATCGCGCTGTTGCCCGGGCCGGTGACGATCAACGGCGTCGGCTTCGACGTCAACACGCTCGTCTACGCCGCGCTGGCGATCCTCATCGGTTTCACGGCGGTCGTGTTCGCCGTCCTCACGAAAGTGTTCGCGATCAACGCGGGCCTGTTGCCTGAAGATCGCCGCTTCCTGCGATTGTTCGAGCATGTGACGCTCGAGACGGGTCTCATCGTCGGCACGATCCTGGTGATCGTCGGCCTCGCCGGCGCTTTGTATTCGGTTCACGTGTGGGAGATCCACGGCCTCGGAACGCTCGATCCGCGGCAGACGATCCGCATCATCGTCCCGTCGATGTTGTCGATCGTCATCGGCTGCCACGTCATCCTGGCCAGTTTCTTTCTGAGCGTTCTCGGCCTCCGCCGCAAGGGTTGGAAGGCCTGATGAAAGCGACCGACCGCATCCTGCAGCGGTGGCGCATCGCAAAGGCGGCGAAGTGGATTCCCAAGGGGGCGCGGGTGCTCGATGTCGGCTGTGCCGACGGAGCGCTTTTCCGGCAACTGCGGCACCGGCTCGCCCCCGGCGGCATCGGGATCGATCACGACCTCGCGCAGCGTACGGAAGCTTACGGCGCCGTGCTTTATCCCGGGATTTTTCCCGCCGATCTGCCGCCCGCCGCCGGCATTTTCGACGCCATCACGATGCTCGCCGTCCTCGAGCATGTCCCGACCGACGCGCAGCCGGCGCTCGCGAATGCCTGCCGCGAGCACCTCGCGCCGGGGGGGCGTCTCATCATCTCCGTCCCTTCCGCGCTGGTCGATCCGATCCTCGACGCGCTGAAGGCGGTTCGGATCATCGACGGCATGGAGCTCGAGGAGCACTATGGTTTCGAGGTCGGCTCCACTCCGGCGATCTTCGAGCCGGCCGGATTCCGTCTCCTGCTCCGGCGGCGTTTTCAACTCGGGTTGAACAATCTGTTTGTCTTCGAGAAGCCATGGCATTGATCCCGGAGCCTGCCGCGCCCTCGGAGATCGATGTCACCTACGATCCCCGGCCCTGGAGCGCGCTGACGAAATGGGCGCTGACGCTCATCGGTGTCGCCCACTTCATCGCGCTGTCGCTCGTGGCCATCCAGGCCGTGTCGCTCATCGATCACGACGGAATCGCCTACATCCGGATCGCGACCTACTACCTGCACCGGCAATGGCATCTCGCCGTCTCGGGATACTGGGGGCCGCTCTTCAGCTGGTTCATGATCCCGCTGCAGCTCGCGACGGGCGATCCTCAGATCGCCGCGCGCGTGGCGATGATGCTGTCGGCGATGTTGTTCTACGCCGCGGCGCTCGTGTTCTTCCGAACCATTCGCCTGCCGCAGTTGGCCGTGGTGCTGGGCGCTCTCGGCATGGCGGTGATGTCGATATCGTCATCGGCGAACAACGAGACTCCCGATCTCCTGCTGAGCGCGCTCAGCATCGTCACGCTGTCGATTCTCATCACCGACCGCTGGGCCGACCGGCGCCCCCTGCAGGTCCTGGCCGGCGTGTTGTGGGGGCTCTGCTATCTGACGAAAGCGATCGCCTTGCCGTGGGGGATCGCTTCGACGATCGCGATCGGGTTCCTCTGGTGGCTCGCAGGCCTGCGCCGCCCGCGCGCGATCGCTGCCGCGGTGGCGGTGACGATCGCCGCGCAACTCGTCGTGGCCGCTCCGTGGATCGCCGTCCTGTCGCATCGCTACGGGCACTTCGTGTTTTCAACGACCGCCCGGATCGCGCACGCGACTGTCGGACCATGGGAGCTGAACCGCAACAATCCTTATCAGCACGACATCCACCGCTTTCACCAGGTCCTGCTGCGGATCGAGAAGCCGGAGCCGGGACGCATCACATCGTGGGAAGACCCGCCCGAGACCCAATACACCGATTGGTCGCCGTTTGCGAATCGCACGTTTTTCCGCCACCAGCTCGACATCATCTGGATGAACGCGCTGATCTCCGTCCGCTATCTGACCCGGTTCGACACCATCAGCCTCTCGACCGCGGGCTTCATCGCCGTGTTCTGCCTCGTGCCGTTCAAACGCGAAACGCTCGCCCGGCAGCGCTGGCGCTGGGTCGCGGTACCGATGTTGATTCTGGTGCTGGCGTACCTGCCGGTGTATTCGGGATCGTTCCGGTACTTTCTGCCGCTCGCCATTCCGATGGTCACCTTCGGGTATTACGCCGTGTTGATCGCCTCGCAGCGGGCGTTCGGGAACCGGCCGCTTGCGCTGACGGCCCTGACCGTCGTCGCATTGATGTCGACGATTGCCGGATGGGTTCCGGCCGCGGAGTACGCCGTAGGCGCGCCCATCACACTCGTTCAGCGGAGCAGTATGTGGGCTCTTCCGCTTGCGCATCGTCTCGAGACGATCGGCGTCGCCGGCCCGGTGGTTGGAGGCGCATCGATCACCGGCGCGCACCTCGGACTGTTCACGGCCTTCGCGATGAATCAGCCGTGGTACGGCGAGGTCCTGCGTCCGACGCCCGAGGTCTACCGCGACTCCGGTGCGGACCTCATTTTCGTCGTCCGCTACACGAGCATCGCCCGCCGGATTCAGGGTCAGCCGTGGGCGGAGGATCTCGATCCGATGCTCTTCACCGCCGACGAGACGCGGAAATGTCCGGTGAAGGTGTTCCGCATCCGGAAGGAAATGCTCACTTCTCCTCGTGGTACTCCTGCTCGGTATTGATCTCCCAGATCACCGACTTGTCCTTGCGCCCGGCGATGATGTTGTCGACCGCGGTCATGGCCGTGAGCATGGAGTGGTCCTGGTTGTTGTAGCGGTGCATGCCGTTGCGTCCGAGCAGAAACAGGTTCTCGAACCGATCGACGTAGCGCCGCAGCTCCTCGAACCGGTCGTAGGAACCGAAGTAGGCCGGATACGTCTTCGGCATGCGGACCACGACGGTGTCGCGGACATCCCGGGACGAGGCGATTCCGAGTTTTTCGAGCTCGTGCACCGCGAGACGTGAGACCTCCGCGTCGTCTGCTTTCCAGAGCTCGTCGTTCTCGTAGCAGAAGTACTCCAGGCCGACGAAGATCTTCGAAGCGTCGGCGACCATGTAGGGACTCCAGTTGTTGAAGACCTGGATGCGTCCGACCTGCACGTCGGGCTCCTGCACGTAGATCCAGTTGTCGCGGATCGGGGAACCGTCCGGCTCCGACACGAGCAGCCTGTCGAGCAGCACGCCGACGGTAACGAAATCGCGGTACATCAATCCCTGCGCGATGCCGGCGATCTCCGGCGGCTTCGCGACGTCGAGCGCGCGGATCAGCGATCGAACCGGCATGGTCGAGAAGACGAAGTCGGCGGGGAACTCGCGCTCCTCGCCGTTGTCACGGCGTTTCGCGCGCACTCCGCGTACCCGGTTGTCGCCGTCGGTGAGGATGTTCGTCACGATCCAGCCGGTCTCGACTTCCCCTCCGCGCTCGCGCACGACCCGTGCGACCTCGTCCCACATCTGTCCCGGTCCGAATTTCGGATAGAGAAACTGTTCGATCAGTGACGTTTCGGTCGATTTCTGGGCGATGTCGCGGTCGCGTTTGAAGAGCTTCCTGACGAAGTGCAGGATCGCCCGGGTGATGGAAAGACCCTTGACCCGCTGGGCTCCCCATTCCGCGCTGATCTCGCTGCAGGGCACACCCCACACCTTCTCCGTGTAGTCCTTGAAGAACGTGCGGTAGAGCTCGCGGCCGAACCGGTTGATGAAGAACTGCTCGAGATTCGTCTCCTTCCGGATGGGAAAGAGGACGGTCCGGATGTACGAAAAGCCGATCTTCATCGACCGCCACAGCCCCAGGTTGCGCAGCGTTTGCGGCGAGAGCGTGATCGGATAATCGAAGAAGCGGCGGTTGAAGTAGATGCGCGACCGCCGCTCGCGCAGCAGCATCACGTTGTCCTCGGTCGCCGGATCGGGGCCTTCGGCGGACGTGCCGATCGATCGCGATTGCTGCTGATACGTGATCCGCTGCGAGGAGTCGGCCAGCTTCTGCAGCGGCAGGATCTTCAGCCACCAGTTCATCACGCGGTCCGACTTCGAGAAGAAGCGGTGTCCGCCGATGTCCATCCGGTTGCCCTTGTAGTTGATGGTGCGCGAGATGCCGCCCATGTACTCGCTCGCTTCGAGAACGATGGGATGAATGCCGGTGCGCTCGAGGAGCTCGTACGCGGTGGTCAGGCCGGCCGGTCCCGCTCCGATGATGACGGCGTTTTTCGATGGCGGCGTCACGGGCGGCGAAGTATAGCCCGCGGTGCGGCTCGGCGGTGGAAGACGGCCTGCATCAGGCGGGGGTAGTAGAAGACGAGCTCCCACTGCGGATCGGCGCGGAGTTGATTGAAGACGCGGACATCATCGGCCGTCAGCGCTCCTCGCCCCATGTACTGCCGCCACTGGGCAGTGGAGGTGAAGAGGGGGTGTCCCCACAGGACGTTCTCCATGCGATCGATCACCACCCAGTTCGTTCCAGGCCGCACGCGGGACGCGTCGTCGATGAATCGCACGTCGCGCCCGAACAGCCGCCCCCACGCGGGATAGGTCCATGAATCGTTTCCGGCATGCATGTCGATCGCGTCGCGCGGACCGGCTACGGCGTCGACGAAGAACGCGCTTCGCTTCGCCTCGTTCGGCAGCCAGCTGGTTTCGCGATGCGACGCGGCCCATCGGACCGATGAGAAGGGCGCCCAGACGTCGTACTTCGTCGCGGAGATCGCATTCGACGCGAAAAGAACGGCGCATCCCATCGCCAGCAGTGGCGCCGCGCCCCGGTGCGGCAATCGCCGGATGACCGGCGGCACGACCCACGCCACGATGAGCGGCAGCAGATACAGCATGTAACGGTCGAAATTCGACGCCAGGTAACCGTGCGGCACCATCACCGCCGGCATCGCGGCGACGGCGAACGCGATTCCGAGCGCCGTGACCCACAGCCGTTCGTCATTGCCGTCGCGACCCCATCGCCATGCGCAGAACGGCGCGGCGAGGGCGAGCAGCGACACGAGCATGCCGAAATGCGAGGAGAACGAGTCGTACCGTCCCCAGAGCAACCATTCTCCGCGCCAGGGGACCGGTACCTCGGACATCCGCGGCGAGAACGGCGCGATCAGCGTCAGGAGCGGGATCTCGATCACGTTCATCCATTCGCCGTAACCGACGATCGCCACTTTCTCGATCATCGTTCCGGCTTGACGAGCGGTCCCGTAGATGACCGCGTAGTGTTCGCCGCCAAGCAGAATGGCCGACACGACCATGAGCGCGATCAGCGCCGCGACACGGCGAAGCAGCAGGGTTTTCCGGCGAACGGCGCCGATCATCGACGGAGCGAGAAACAGGATCGCCAGCGGGACAAGGGCGAGCGCCTGCGGCTTCGTGCCGATCGCCGCCGCGAGCGACGCGATGGCCAGCACGGCCGCCGGCGGTGCATGAGTCGACCGCCACCGTCCGCCCCAGTGCAGCGCGCCGAGGACGAAGACGTTGGCGGCGAGGTCGTTCTTCAGCACCGCGCTGTTGAGAATCAGCACCGGCGCAGAGGCGACGACGAGAAGCGTGGCGGCAACCTCCGGCCCGTCGCGCCACCACCTGGCGGCAAGTGCGCACGTCTGGAGAAGGAAGACGATCAGGAACGCCGTGGTGAGCCATTCGGCGATCGTGGCGGTTCGTTGCAGGGAAATGATCGTGGCGACAAGCAGCTCGTAATTCGCGGGGAAGGTATTCACCCGCCGCTCCGGAATCGGAAGCTGTGCATACCCATCTGCCTGGGAGAGCAGAAGTGCGCGCGGCATGTGGTACGTCAGGGTGTCCGGCCCGAACGGCGGAGTCACGTATCCGCGCCACAGCAGGAACGCCGTCCAGAGCAAGAGCGGCACGACCGCGATCAGAAGGATCGCAGACGGGCCCGGGCGTTCGACATTCTGCGCGCCGCCGCGCAGGAAGAGCGCGACCACCAGCGCGAATGCCGCGCCGGCGAGCAGGGTGACGCCGGTCATCTGCCGCGGAATGGCCAACGCCCAGGCAATCGCCATCCAGAGGAAGATGGCGATGAGCGCAGACGAGACGGCGCGCTCGTACCGATTTCGTTCCACGCCGGCGGCGAATCGTGCCCACATCCAATCGGAAACGCGGTGGCCGGCGAATCCGATGGAGAGCGTGAACAGGAGCAGTTTCATCGGAGAGTCACCGCGCGGCGGAGGAGATCAGGTTGCGCAGATTCGCGTCGTCCGGCGGCAGTTGGAGAGCCCTGGTGACGATCTCGTTCGCCTGCCTGGCGTCGATCTTCGCCGCGTGCTCCAGAACGCTGACCGCTTCGTGATTGCGCTTCGTCTGGATCAGTCCGAGCGCGAGATACGCGTGGGCTTCCACCGATTGCGGCGCGGCCTCGGTGGCCTTTCGGAACTGCGCGACGGCTTCCTCGTACTTGCCCTGCTGCGAGAGCGCCGTACCGGTGGTGAGCAGCAGGTCGACGTCGGCGCTCCTCGGAATGAGCTGCGCGCGCATCACCGCGGCGACTTTGAGGTTGTTCTCCGCATGCGCGGCCGTGGGATCGATCTTCAGCGCCGCGTGCAGGTCGCGCTCGGCCGAATCGAGCAATGGGGCGCGCTCGGTCAGAGGCGCCTCGCGGGCTTTCACCATCTTCGCCGTTGCCATTGCCACGTACGACTGCGCGTACCACTCCGGCGCCGGATGGTTCGGATGCGTGCGCAGCGAGTCCTGCACGAGCGCGATCGCCCGCTCGAGGTGGGGCAGGGCGCGATCGGGCGACGTCAGCTGCAGCGCCTGCCCGATCGAGTACTCCGCGAGCGGATTCGGCGGTGTGACGGCGATGCTGTGCTGGAAGAGCGTCTCGCTGTCTTTCCAGTAGCGCGTCTGGTTCCACGCGGTGCCGGCGAGGAGCAGCACGGCCGTCGCGCCGATCGCCATCGCGGCGCGCGCCGGAATCAGCTCGGCCGCGGCCCAGACGATCGCGATGAAGAGTCCGATGTACGAAAAGTAGGTGTAGCGATCGGCGATCGACTGGGGGCCGATCTGAATGATTCCGATGACCGGCACCAGCACGCCGAGGAACCAGAGCCATCCGGCGAGGAAGTAGGGTGCGCGATGACGCAGCCACCAGGCGGCCGCGGTGATCGCGGCCAGGATGACGATGGCGCCGAAGACATCGGAGGGCGGAACGTCGGTCATCGGATAGGGCACGCCGAGCCTGGACGGCCAGAACAACTTGCCGAGGTAGCGGAGATAGCCGTCGAGCGCGTTTCCGAGGCGCGCGCTCATCGGCAGCGCGGCGACCGATTGCAGCGCCTTCAGGTTGCGCTGGCCGATGAACGCGATCAGCGAGGCGGCGACCGACAGCGCGAAGAGCGGCACTTTCTCCGCGATGCGCAGGCCTCGCCGCAGCGGCCACCAGTCGAGAACGAGCAGGAGGAAGGGAAGCGTGACGTACATCTGCTTCGCCATCAGCGACGCCGCCAGCAGGACAGCGACGACGATCTGCCTCCGTTTCGAGTCGTTTCGCGATGCGTAGACGTACAGGGCCAGCAGGGCGAAAAGCGTCGACAAGGTGTCCTTCCGCTCGGACGCCCACGCCACCGATTCGACGTGCGTCGGATGAACGGCAAAGAGCGCGGCGACGAATCCGCTCCGGATCGACGCGCCCGTCATCCGCCGCAGCGCAAGGAAGAGAACGATCGCGTTCGCCGCATGCAGAACGAGCTGCATCAGCAGATGGCCGGCCGGCTGGAGTCCCCACAGTTGGACGTCGAGCTCGTGGGAGAGCCAGGTCAGCGGATACCAGCCGATCGACGCGGAGGTCAGCGCCCATCCGATCGAGGTCGCGTTCAGTCCCGACCTAACCGCCTCGTTCTCGTAGATGAACTGGCCGTCGTCATAGTTGAGGAACGCGTGGCCGGCGATCTGGCCGAAGACGAGCAGCGTCAGCACGAGGAGCGCGCCGACGACCCACCAGTCGCGTTCGGTCCACGTCGAGACCGATGCGACGACGACGCGGGGCCCGGCTTTGACCTCCGCCTTCGCTCTCGATTTCCGTCCCATCGCGCGCGGTAGTTTAGACTTTCGCCCCATGCCGACGCACATCAGCTCACCCACCGTCATCGAAGCCGCCGGAAACAAGCCGAAGCGAATCGAGGAGTACATCGGCCGCGTCAACAGCGGCACCGCCGCCCTCTCCGTCGCGCGCATGCAGAGCCCGGCGGGATGGGTCGAGCCGGGCCAGACGCCCCGGTTCGACGAGTACACCGTCGTCCTTCGTGGAACGCTGCGGGTCACGTCGCGCGACGGCGCGATCGATGTCGCGGCGGGAGAGGCGGTCATCACGCACGCGGGGGAGTGGGTTCAGTACTCGACTCCCGAGGGAGCCGAATACGTCGCCGTCTGCCTGCCCGCGTTTTCGCCGGATACGGTGCACCGCGATGCGTAAGGCCATTCTGCTCTGCCTCTTCGCGCTCGCGGCGTTCGGACAGGAGCCCGCTCCCGATCCGCAGCGGCTGGTCAACGAAGGAATCGTGCTCTTCGACGCCGGCCGCTTCGACGAAGCGATCGCAAAATACAAGGAAGCGCTGGCGGTCGATCCGAAAAACACCCTCGCCGCGTACGAGCTGTCGCTCGCGTATGCGCAGAAAGGCGACTTCGCCGCATGCCGCTCGACGCTGGAGCCGATCGTCTCGGTTCCCGGCCCGTTGCAGATCGGATCACTGATCATGCTCGGAAACTGTCTCGACAGCGCGGGCGACCGGAAGAAGGCGATCAACACCTACCGAAGGGCGCTCAAGGTTTCTCCGAACGATCCACGGGTCGAATATGAGCTCGGCATCGCGCTGCTCGCGGACGGCAAGCTCGCCGATGCCCGGGAACTGCTGAAGAAGGACGTCACGGCGCGGCCTGCGCACGCCACCGGCCGCTATGCGCTGGCGACGGCTTTCGAGGCCGACAACTTTCGCGTCCCCGCCACCTTCGAGTTCCTTCACTTCCTCGCGCTCGATCCGGCCTCGGGCCGCGCGGCCGTGGCGGCGAAGCATGTCCGCGCGCTCCTCGATCTCGGAGTCGAGCGAAAGGACGGGAAAAACATCAACGTCACCGTCGACACGCATGCCCGCACGGAAGAGGGCGACTACAGCGGGATGGCGATGATGCTCGCCCTGATGTCGGCAGGACGTTTCACCGAAGAAGAGGGGAAGAAGAGCGAGTTCGAGCAGGTCCAGGGCCAGCTCGGCAGCGTGATCGCGATGTTCCTGGAGACGTCGGCGGAACAACGCGACTACACGGCGCGCGTCCATCGCCCCTTCTTCGAATCGATGCAGAAGGAGAAGCTGGTCGACGCCTACCTCGCAGCGGCACTCTCGACGCTGCAACTCCCCGGGACGAAGGAGTGGGCGGCGAAACACGAGGCGGACATCGACCGGTTCGTGAAGTGGATGCAGCCGCAGCTGGGCGAAAAGCCCGCGGTCGAAATGCCGGTCCCGCCGAAATGAAGGTCCTGATCGTCAGCGAACACGAGGTCGAGGAGCTCCTCACGATGCAGGAATGCATCGGCGTGATGGAAGAGGCGCTGGCGGCGCTGGCGAACGGCGAGGTCGTCAATCCGCTGCGGCACCTCGTGCGCGGGACGACCGCTCCCGGCATCCTCGGATTGATGCCGGCCTGGCGCGGCGGATCGACTCCCGTTTACGGGCTGAAGGAGGTCTGCGTCTTCCCCGGCAACCCGGCGCGCGGCCTCGACACGCACCTCGGCGCCGTCCTGCTTCACAGCGGCGAGACCGGGGAGCTCCTGGCGATCGTGAATGCCGCGGCCGTCACGGCCATCCGAACCGCGGCAGTCTCCGCCGTCGCCACCCGGCTCCTGGCGCGGGAAGACGCGTCTGTCCTGGCGATTCTCGGCGGCGGCGTCCAGGCGAGGAGCCATTTCGAGGCGATCCCGCTCGTCCGCAACATTAATGATGTGCGCGTCTTCAGCCGTCGCGGAGCGACCGGCGCCTTGGCGCGCCACGCGGTTGGCTCCGCGGAAGAGGCCGTTCGCGGGGCGGACATCGTCGTGACCGCCACGAACTCGAAAGAGCCGGTGGTCCGGAGAGAGTGGATTTCCGAAGGCGCTCACATCAATGCCGTGGGATCGAGCATTGCCTCGGCGCGCGAGCTCGACGGCGCCACGGTCGCGTCCGCCTCGCTGTTCGTCGACCGCCGCGAATCGACCGTCAACGAGTCGGGCGATTACCTCTTCGCCTTGCGGGAAGGGGCGATCGGCGGACCGGACCATATCCTGGCCGAGCTCGGCGAGCTCCTGACGGGGCGGGCGGAGGGGCGGAAATCGCCCGGCCAGATCACGCTGTTCAAGTCGCTCGGGCTGGCTGTCGAAGATCTCGCCGCGGCCGCTTTTTTGTACGACAAAGCGCGGCGGCTGGGACGGGGCGTGAGCGTCGAGTTCTGACCGTCGGAATTCGGAATAGCCTTCCAGATGATGCGGTTAGCCTGATTCCGGGCTTGACAAGTCCCTCCCTCGCACGTAAAGTGCGCGGGTTTTCCCGTACGGGAGCACCACTTTCGCTGTACGTGTCTTCAGAAGGATAAGGAATGCCAACGATCAACCAACTCGTCAGCCAGGGTCGCGAAGCGGTCAAGTACAAGACCAAGGCGCCCGCCCTGCAGTCGAGCCCGCAGAAGCGCGGCGTTTGCACGCGCGTCTACACCTCCACCCCGAAGAAGCCGAATTCGGCTCTCCGCAAGGTGGCGCGCGTTCGTCTGACGAACGGCGTCGAAGTCACGACCTACATTCCGGGCGTCGGCCATAACCTGCAGGAGCACTCGATCGTGCTCATTCGCGGCGGTCGTGTGAAGGATCTGCCGGGTGTTCGTTATCACGTCATTCGCGGCACGCTCGACGCGGTCGGCGTCGCCAAACGTATGCAGAGCCGTTCGAAGTACGGCGCCAAGCGCCCCAAGAAGAGCTAAGTCAAAGGGTTAGATCAAGATGCCGAGACGTCGTGAAGTTCCGAAACGCGAGATCCTTCCGGATCCGGTCTACAACAGTCAGCTGGTGACGAAGTTCATCAATTCGCTCATGACCCACGGCAAGAAGTCGGTGGCGGAGCGGGTGTTCTACGGCGCGCTGAAGAAGGTGGAAGACCGGGCGAAGGATGACCCGATCAAGCTCTTCAAGAAGGCCGTCGACAACGTCAAGCCGGCGCTCGAGGTCAAGAGCCGCCGCGTCGGTGGATCGAACTACCAGGTGCCGATCGAAGTGCGCCCGGTGCGCCGCACGGCGCTGGCGATCCGCTGGCTGATCACGTACGCGGTGGCCCGCGGCGAGAAGACGATGCAGGACAAGCTCGCCGGCGAGATCATGGATGCCGCCAACAACCGCGGCAACGCGATCAAGAAGCGCGAAGATACGCACAAGATGGCGGAAGCGAACAAAGCGTTCGCTCACTACCGCTGGTAGATTTGAAGTACCAACGCAGTACGTAGTTCTCCGAAGCCACTTTCCGTAGCTCCGTCTCGACCGGATAACACAGAAACCGTTCTGCGGTTCCGGACCGAGCAACGGGAAATGAACAATCGAGTGTGATTGCAGAGGGTCGGCGACCGCTTTGTCGCCGGTTCGGCTCTGTTCGTTTGAAGGAAACATGGCACGTCAGGTATCTCTCGAAAAGACCCGAAATATCGGGATCATGGCTCACATCGACGCCGGTAAAACGACGACGACGGAGCGCATCCTTTATTACACCGGCCGCACTCACAAGATCGGCGAGGTGCACGACGGCACTGCGACCATGGACTGGATGGTCCAGGAGCAGGAGCGCGGCATCACCATCACCTCGGCCGCCACGACCGCCCTCTGGGGCGACACCCGCGTCAACATCATCGACACCCCGGGTCACGTCGACTTCACCGTCGAAGTGGAGCGCTCGCTCCGCGTTCTCGACGGCGCCGTCGGCGTCTTCTGCGCGGTCGGCGGCGTCGAGCCGCAGTCGGAGACCGTGTGGCGCCAAGCCGACAAGTACGGCGTCCCCCGCATCGCCTTCATCAACAAGATGGACCGCATCGGAGCGAACTTCGAAGCGGTCGTAAATCAGATCCGCCAGAAACTCGGCAAGAACGCCGTTCCTCTCCAGCTCCCCATCGGAGCCGAGGACCAGTTCAAGGGCGTCATCGACCTCGTGCAGATGAAGGCCCTCATCTTCCGCGATGAGAGCCTCGGCTCGAAGTACGACATCGAAGAGATCCCGGCCGAGATGCGCGAGGCCGCCGAGCACTTCCGCGAGAAGATGGTCGAGTCGATCGCCGAACAGCATGACGAACTGCTGGAGAAGTACCTCGCCGGCGAGAGCCTCGAGATCGGCGAGCTGAAGTCCGCTCTCCGCGAAGCGACGATCGGTCAGAAGATCACGCCGGTCCTCTGCGGCTCGGCATTCAAGAACAAGGGCGTTCAGCCGCTGCTCGACGCAGTGGTCGACTACCTCCCGTCCCCGGTCGACATCCCGCCGGTGAAGGGGATCAATCCGGACGACGAGTCGTTCATCGAGCGTCCGGCTTCGGACGACGCGCCGTTCTCGGCCCTCGTCTTCAAGATCATGACCGACCCGTTCGTCGGCCAGCTGGCGTTCTTCCGCGTGTACTCCGGTCATGTCGATTCCGGCACGGCCGTGCTGAACACGACGAAGGGCAACACCGAGCGCATCGGCCGCCTGCTGCAGATGCACGCGAACAAGCGCGAAGAGATCAAGGAAGTGTGGGCCGGTGACATCGGCGCCGCCGTCGGTCTGCGCAACGTCACGACCGGCGACACGATCTGCGACAAGAACATGCCGATCGCGCTGGAGACGATGACGTTCCCCGAGCCGGTCATCGCCGTCGCCATCGAGCCGAAGACCAAGGTCGATCAGGAAAAGATGGGCGTCGCGCTCGCGAAGCTGATGCAGGAAGATCCTACGTTCAAGGTCCACACGGACCCGGAAACGAACCAGACCATCATCCGCGGCATGGGCGAGCTGCACCTCGAGATCATCGTCGATCGCATGGTGCGCGAGTTCAACGTCGCGGCGAATGTCGGCAAGCCGCAGGTCGCGTATCGCGAGGCGATCACCCGCACCGCGGACGCGCACGGCCGGTTCGTCCGCCAGTCGGGCGGTAAGGGCCAGTACGGCGACGTGAAGATCCGCCTCGAGCCGATCACGGAGAAGGACTTCGAGTTCGTCAACGAGACGGTGGGCGGTTCGGTGCCGAGAGAATTCATCAAGCCGACCGAGCAGGGCATCAGGGAAGCGATGGAGAAGGGGATCCTCGCCGGGTATCCGATGACCGGCATTCGCGCCGTGCTGTACGACGGCTCGTACCACGACGTCGACTCGAGCGAAATGGCCTTCAAGATCGCCGGCTCGATGGCCTTCCAGGAAGGCGCGAAGAAGGCCGGTCCGATCCTCAAGGAACCGATCATGGACGTCGAAGTCGTGACGCCCGAGGACTACGCCGGCGACGTGATGGGCGACCTTTCCCGCCGCCGCGGCAAGATCCAGCAGATGGACGAGCGTGGCGGGGCCAAGGTCATCCGCGCGCACGTGCCGCTGTCGGAGATGTTCGGTTACGCCACCCAAGTCCGTTCGATGTCGCAGGGCCGCGCGAGCTACACCATGCAGTTCCTGGCGTACGAGCCTGCACCTCGCAGTGTGGCTGAAGAAGTGATTGCAAAAGTCGCCGGATAGTCATTCGGCAGAAGAGAAAGAACTACGGAGGTTAATCCACGATGGCCAAAGAGAAATTCGACCGCAGTAAGCCTCACGTGAACGTCGGGACGATCGGTCACGTCGACCACGGCAAGACCACGCTGACGGCTGCGATCACCCGCGTCCTCGCGTCCAAGGGCACCGCTTCGTTTGTTGCCTTCGATCAGATCGACAAGGCTCCGGAAGAGCGCGAGCGCGGCATCACCATCGCCACCGCTCACGTCGAGTACTCGACCGACAAGCGCCACTACGCGCACGTCGACTGCCCGGGTCACGCCGACTACGTCAAGAACATGATCACGGGCGCAGCGCAGATGGACGGCGCGATCCTCGTCGTCTCCGCCGCTGACGGCCCGATGCCGCAGACGCGCGAGCACATTCTGCTCGCCCGCCAGGTCGGCGTGCCGTACATCGTCGTCGCCCTCAACAAGGTCGACATGGTCGACGACCCCGAGCTCCTCGACCTCGTCGAGCTCGAAGTCCGCGAGCTCCTCAGCTCGTACGAGTTCCCCGGCGATGACATTCCCATCGTCCGCGTCTCCGCCCTCAAGGGACTGGAGTCGGGCGATCACAAGTCGGAGTGGGGCGCCAAGATCATCGAGCTGATGGACGCCGTCGACAGCTACATTCCGATGCCGGAGCGTGCCATCGACAAGCCGTTCCTGATGCCGGTCGAAGACATCTTCTCGATCTCCGGCCGCGGCACGGTCGTCACCGGCCGTATCGAGCGCGGAATCGTGAAGGTGGGCGAGGAAATCGAGATCGTCGGCATTCGTCCGACCATCAAGAAGGTCGTCACCGGCGTCGAGATGTTCCGCAAGCTCCTCGATCAGGGTCAGGCGGGCGACAACGTCGGCCTCCTGCTCCGCGGCGTGGAGCGGAAGGACGTCGAGCGCGGCCAGGTTTGCGCCAAGCCCGGCTCGATCACCCCGCACACGAAGTTCAAGGCCGAGGTCTACATCCTGACGAAGGAAGAAGGCGGCCGTCACACGCCGTTCTTCAACGGCTATCGTCCGCAGTTCTACTTCCGTACGACCGACGTCACCGGCACCGCGCAGCTGGCCGAGGGCGCCGAGATGGTGATGCCGGGCGACAACACGTCGCTGACCATCAACCTGATCGCGCCGATCGCGATGGAGAAGGGTCTCCGCTTCGCCATCCGCGAGGGTGGCCGCACCGTCGGCGCCGGCACCGTCACGGACATTCTCGAGTAGCAACACAAGGTGTGGGGTCGCGCGAGCGGCCCCACACGGAGATCTTTGATCATGATGAACGAAAAGATCCGCATCCGACTCAAGGCGTACGACTACCGCGTCCTCGATCAATCCACCTCGGAGATCGTCGACACGGCCAAGCGCACCGGCGCGAAGGTGGCGGGACCGATCCCTCTGCCGACCCAGGTGTCGCGCTACACGGTTCTGCGCAGCCCGCACGTCGACAAGAAGTCGCGGGAGCAGTTCGAGATGCGGACGCACAAGCGGCTGCTCGACATTCTCGAGCCGACGACACAGACGGTCGACGCGCTCATGAAGCTCGAGCTGCCGGCCGGCGTCGACGTGGAAATCAAGGCGTTCGGCAAATAGAGCTGTTCAGCCGTTGAGCGATTGAGCCGTTGAGCTCAACAGCTCAAAGGCTCAACCGCTCAGCAGCTCAAACACACGAACCCGCGAGGGTTCCAAGGTGACTGAAAATGGCAATCGAAGGAATCATTGGCAAGAAGGTCGGGATGACCCAGGTGTTCGCCGAAGACGGCGCGCTCATTCCTGTGACCGTCATTCAGGCCGGCCCTTGCCTCGTGATACAGAAGAAGACAGCCGATAAGGACGGATACGACGCCGTTCAGATCGGCCTGGTCGAAAAGATCTCGAACCGCCGCGTGACCAGCGCGATGCGCGGACATTTCGAGAAAGCCGGCGCGCAGCCGCTGCGCACGCTCGCCGAGATCCCGTACTCGGGTGACGCGAACGTGGGCGACCGCATCCAGGTCGACATCTTCAAGCCGGGCGATCACATCGACGTCGTCGGCGAGTCGAAGGGCAAGGGCTTCCAGGGCGTCATGAAGCGCCACAACTTCTCGGGCGGCCGGGCCACTCACGGCTCGATGTTCCATCGCGCGCCCGGCTCGATCGGCGCCTCGGCGTTCCCGTCGCGCGTCATGAAGGGCATGCGCATGGGCGGCCGGATGGGCAGCGATCAGGTCACGGTCAAGAACCTCCGCGTGGCCAAGATCGACGTCGAGAATAACCTGCTGTACATCCGCGGCGCGGTGCCGGGTGGCCGCAACGGCCTCGTGGTCGTGCGCTTCGCCAAGAACGGGAAGCGGGGAGAGTGACCATGCCGACCATCGACGTGAAAGACTGGAACAACAAGACGATCGGTCAGGCCGAGCTGCCGGACGACATCTTCGCCTATCCGTACAAAGAGCATCTGATTCACGAAGCGGTGCGCAACTATCTCGCCTCGCTTCGCGCCGGCACGCACAAGACCAAGACGCGCGCCGAAGTCAGCGGCTCGGGCAAGAAGCCGTTCCGCCAGAAGGGCACCGGCCGCGCGCGTCAGGGCGGCAACCGTCCTCCGATCCACCGCCACGGCGGTACGGTCTTCGGTCCGGTTCCGCGCGACTACTCGTACAAGATGAACTCGAAGGAGAAGAAGGCGGCCCTCAAGAGCGCGCTCTCCCGCCGGGTCAAAGAAGGGAAGCTGGTTCTGGTGGGCGACCTCGGAGTGGACGAGCCGAAGACTCAGGCTCTCGCTCAGAAGGTGGCGAACATCGGCGTCGAAGGGAAGGCTCTTCTCGTCGACACGATGGAGAACACGAACCTGGTGCTGGCCTCCCGCAACAATCCGAAGCTGCGTCTGGTCGACGCCTCGAGCGTCAACGTTTACGACGTGGTCAACAGCCGCTACGTCGTGCTGAGCCAGTCGGCACTGCAGCGCCTGACGGAGGCACTCGGTAATGAATAGCAACAAGATCATCCGTCGCCCTCTCGTCACCGAGAAGAGCACGATGCAGCGGGAGTCCGGCGCGAACGTGATTGCGTTCGAAGTCGCTCCCGAGGCCAACAAGATCCAGGTCAAGACCGCGGTCGAAGAGCTGTTCAAGGTCAAGGTCGAAGAGGTTCGCCTCTTCAACGTCCGCGGCAAAGTGAAGCGGATGGGCCGTTACGCCGGCAAGCGCCGCGACTGGCGCAAGGCGTACGTGAGGCTCAAAGAGGGCGAAAAGGCGCCGGACTTCATCGAAGGCGTTTGACGCTGAGGAAGCGCGTAAGCCCCGATAAGGCGAAAAAAGAAGGACACTATGCCTGTCAAGAATTACAAACCGACATCTCCGGGCATCCGGTTTCAGTCTCATCACACGTTCGATGAGATCACCAAGACCACGCCCGAGAAGGCGCTGACGAAGGGGAAGATGAAGACCGGCGGCCGTACGTCGACGGGTCGCGTCAGCTCCCGCTTCATCGGCGGCGGTCACAAGCAGAAGTATCGCGAGATCGACTTCAAGCGCCAGAAGCATGGCATTCCGGCGAAGGTCGCGGCGATCGAATACGATCCGAACCGCACCGCCCGCATCGCCCTGCTGCACTACGCCGACGGTGAGAAGCGCTACATCCTCGCGCCGGACGGCCTGGCCGTCGGCTCGACCATCACCGCGGGCGAAGAGGCCGACATCCTGGTCGGCAACGCTCTCCCGCTCTCCAAGATCCCCCTCGGCACGACGGTGCACAACATCGAGCTGAAGGAAGGGAAGGGCGGACAGATGGCCCGCTCGGCCGGAGCGTTCGCGCAGCTGATGGCGCGCGAAGGCGACTGGGCGACGCTGCGCCTCCCCTCGGGCGAGATGCGCAAGGTCCACATCCGCTGCTACGCGACGATCGGGCAGGTCGGCAATCTCGAGCACGAGAACGTCTCGATCGGCAAGGCCGGCCGCACCCGTCACCGCGGAAAGAAGCCGCACAACCGCGGCGTGTCGATGAACCCGGTCGATCATCCGTTGGGTGGTGGTGAAGGCAAGACCTCGGGCGGCCGTCATCCGGTCAGCCCGTGGGGTCAGCCGAGCAAGGGCTACAAGACGCGGCGGAACAAGACCACCAACAAGTTCATCGTCAAGCGGAGAACCAAGTAATGCGCTCACAGAAAAAGGGAGCCTTCGTCGACGAGCATCTGACGAAGAAGGTCGAAACGATGAATCGCGAGCGCGACAAGAAGGTCATCAAGACCTGGTCGCGCCGGTCGACGGTCGTTCCGGACATGGTCGGTCACACGCTGGCCGTGCACAACGGGCGGAAGTTCATCCCGGTGTACATCTCCGAGAACATGGTCGGCCACAAGCTCGGTGAGTTCGCTCTGACCCGGACGTTCAAGGGCCACAGCGGAAAGAAAGTGGAGAAGACGGCCAAGCCGGCCGGTGCTCCTCCTGCGAAATAGCGGAGAACGACGATGGAAGCCACTGCAACACTCAGATACCTGAAAGCGTCGCCGCAGAAGGTCCGGCTCGTGGCCGATCTTGTGCGCGGCAAGAAGGTCGACGAGGCGCTGAGCATTCTCCGCTTCACCCGCAAGGGCTGCGCGAAGGATCTGGAGAAGCTCCTTCGCTCGGCGGTCGCGAACGCGGAGAACACCGAGGCGAACGTCGATACCGACGACCTGGTGGTCTCGAAGATCTATGTCAACGAAGGACCGCGGGAGAAGCGCGTGCAGCCGGCTCCGATGGGCCGCGCCTACCGCATTCAGAAGCGGAAGGCCCACGTGACGGTTCACGTGTCGGACGAAGTCAAAGCGGTCAACGCGCGGGAAGGGGCGGCCAAAGCAGGCCGTGCCCGCGCTCGGAAATAGGGGGCTATCTTGGGTCAGAAGGTCAACCCGTACGGATTTCGGCTCGGATTCAACAAGACGTGGCATTCCCGCTGGTTTGCCGGGAAGAGCTACGCCGAGACGCTGCATCGCGATCTGAAGCTTCGCGCGGATCTGAAGAAGCGCCTCGCCCATGCCGGAGTCTCGGAGATCGACATCGAGCGCACGGCGAACAAGATGCGCATCAACATCTACACGTCGCGCCCGGGCATCATCATCGGACGCAAGGGTGCCGAGGTCGACAAGCTCCGCGACGAGCTGCAGAAGCTCGTCAACGGTGAGGTCTACATCAACATCCAGGAGATCCAGCGTCCGGAGCTCGACGCCCAGCTCGTGGCCGAGAACATCGCCACCCAGCTCGAGCGCCGCATCGCGTTCCGCCGGGCGATGAAGAAGGCCATGGAATCGGCCTTCCGCTTCGGCGCGAAGGGGATCAAGGTTCGCGTCGGCGGCCGCCTGAACGGCGCCGAGATCGCGCGCACGGAGTGGTACCAGGACGGCCGTCTGCCGCTGCACACGCTGAAGGCCGACATCGATTACGGCGTGGCCACAGCCAACACGACGTACGGCACCATCGGCGTGAAGGTGTGGATTTTCAAGGGCGAGATGGCCAAGGCACGCTCGCGCCGCCGCGCGTAACAAGTAAGAAGGGCTCAGGAGAATCGCATCATGTTGATGCCAAAGAAGGTGAAGTTCAGAAAGCAGCAGCGCGGACGCCGTCGCGGGCTGGCCACTCGTGGTCAGAAGATCTCGTTCGGTGATTTCGGGCTGCAGGCGCTCGAGGCGGGCTGGGTGACGGCGCGCCAGATCGAGGCCGGCCGTATCGCCATGACCCGACACATCAAGCGCGGCGGAAAGATCTGGATCCGCATCTTCCCCGACAAGCCGGTGACGAAGAAGCCGCTCGAGACCCGCATGGGTAAGGGCAAGGGCGCGCCGGAAGAGTGGGTATGCGTGGTCAAGCCGGCCCGCATCCTCTACGAGATGGAGGGTGTGACCCGGGAGATCGCCGAGGAGGCGTTCCGCCTGGCCGCGCACAAGCTGCCGATCCTGACGCGCTTCGTCAGCCGTGAAGAGATGGAGGTGGGACAGTGACGGCCACCGAACTTCGTGACAAGAGCGTCGACGAACTGAACGCCCGCGAGCGCGACCTGAACGAGCAGCTGTTCAAGCTTCGCTTCCAGCGCGCCACCGGTCGGATCGAGAACCCGAACAAGATCCGCGAGGTCAAGCGCGAGATCGCCCGCATCAAGACCCTCCTCAACGAGCGGTCGCGGGCCTAGCCGGAGAACGAGATGGCAACAATGGACAAGAACGAAACGACGGCTACCGAGAGCAAGCGCACCACCAAGGTGGGCGTGGTGGTCTCGAACAAGATGCAGAAGACCGTCGTGGTGGCGGTCGAGAACCTCGTCAAGCACGGGATGTATCAGAAGTACATCAAGCGCACGAGCAAGTTCCTCGCGCACGCCGAGAACAACGACGTCAACGTCGGCGATCGCGTGGTGATCGAAGAGAC
>Ga0207703_10000643_pt1 | contig 35047 bp, 31 predicted proteins | sample KBSSwiS12_FD_184304 | JGI IMG/M metagenome (GOLD analysis project Ga0207703, IMG submission 184304) | Switchgrass rhizosphere microbial communities from Kellogg Biological Station, Michigan, USA - KBS Switchgrass S1-2 (SPAdes) (version 2) | ecosystem: Host-associated > Plants > Roots >... | reverse complement strand
GCAGCCGCCGGGCCACCTCGACCGGGGCGACACCGTCGGCGAACAGCCCGGCCGCTTGCCGCCGGACCTCCTCCCGGCGGGCACGGCCCGCCGGGGACAGACCACCACCATCCGGATATCTCATGCCGAGGCCCTGGGTCCGGAAGACGTGCTCGTGGTGTGCGCGATACGTTGAACATGGCTAAAACTGGTGAGTTTGCAGCGTGACACTCGAACGGGGCACGGGGATGTCGGAGCGCAGGGACTTCTTTATCAGCTACGCTGGCCGAGACAGACCCTGGGCGGAGTGGGTGGCCTGGCAGCTCGAGCACGCGGAAGGCGCTGGCGGGCCTTTCTCGGTACATCTGGATGTCTGGGACTGGCCGGTTGGACGCAACTGGGTGATCGCTATGACGCAGGCGCTCGCACGATCTGATCGGGTAGTTGCGCTGTGTTCCGCAGCCTATTTCGACCCCGCTCACTACACGACGGACGAGTTGTCCGACGCGCTGGTGCGGAGCGAGAGCGGTCACGACAGGCTACTGGCTTTCCGCATAGAATCGGTAGAACTGCCTCCTATCCTGCGAACTCGCATCGTCAGCGATCTGTTCGGAATAGACGGGCCCGAGGCGCGACGACGCATCGTGGAAGCCGCCCGGCTCCCGCGGCGCCCGGACAACGAGCCCGTGTTCCCGCCCCGAGGAACAGGGCCGGTTCTTCCGGTCGAGGACGGGCCACGTCTGCCAGGCCAGCAGCCGAGCGGCTGGAATATCCCAGCAGCCAATCCAGGCTTTGTCGGCAGGGACGGCCTGCTGGTCGAGCTGCGCGAGCGGCTGCTGTCCGGAGGTTCTGCCGTCGTGCAGGCGGTGCGCGGCATGGGCGGCATCGGAAAGAGCCAGCTCGCGATCGAGTACGCCCACCGCTATGCGGGCGACTACGACTTCGTCAGGTGGGTCACGGCCGAGAAGCCCGAGCTGATCGCCGAACAGCTTGCCGGGGTGCCTCTCGACGCCAGCCCCGCCGGACGGCCGGAATCCGTTGGCCCGTCCAGGGCGTCGAAGGGCGCAGACGGCCGCCACACCTATCTGCTTGTTTTCGACAACGCTGAGAACGCCGCGGCGGTCGGTCACTGGATTCCGAGCAGCGGCACCGGACATGTGCTTATAACGTCGCGCAATCCGGAATGGCAGGGAATCGCCGGTCCCCTCGACATCGACGTGCTGACCCGCGGCGAGTCAGTAGAGCTGCTCCGGGCCAGAGCGACGAAACTCGGTTCCGTCGCCGCTGACAAGCTGGCCGAGGCTCTCGGAGACCTCCCGCTCGCCCTGACTCAGGCGGCGGCCCTGCTCGCCGAATCCGGCATGACCTCCGAGGGGTACCGCGAGCTTCTCGACACGAAGGCTCGGAAGCTACTCGCCCAGGGTCGACCCTCGAACTATCCCCTGTCCCTGGCGGCCAGCTGGCAGATCTCCTTCGACCGCCTGGCGGGCGAGGATCCCGCGGGCCTGGACCTCCTGCGGCTCGCCGCGTTCCTGGCACCGGAACCGATTCCGTTCGATCTGCTGCGCGACGGCGCGGGCATTCTTCCCGGCAGGCTCGCGGAGGTTGCGGAGGACCAGCTGGAGTTCGCCCTGACGGTGCGAAGGCTGGGGAGGTACAGCCTTGCCCGCATCGACACAGGAACACTCCAGCTGCACCGGCTCACGCAGGCGCTCCTGCGAGACGAGCTCAGCAGCGACGAGCGAGCCACCCAGCTGTGGACGGCGCGCGCGCTCCTCGTGGCGGCGCGGCCCGGCGCGCCGGACGATCCGGGCACCTGGGACTACTACCGTCACCTGCTGCCACATTTGATCACGGTTGAACTCGCGGACAGCGCAGAGGATTCCTGCCGGAACCTGCTGCTGGACACGATCAGTTACCTGTCCCAGCGCGGCGATGTTCTGACGGCTCACCACCTCGCCAGGCAGACACACAACCGGTGGCGCAAGCAGCTCGGACCGAACGACCACCACCGGATATATGTGACAAGCCAGCTCGCACACACGCTGGCCGATCTCGGGCGCTACAGCGAAGCGCTGCCGCTGGACCAAGACGTTCTCGCTCGCTGGAAGGCGCAGCTCGGTGCGGATCACCCGGCCACCTTGGCCGCGGCGAACAACGTGGCCTGTGGCCTGAGCCGCCTGGGCCAGTACAACGACGCCTACCCGCTGGACCAGGAGATCCACGCGCGTCGTCAAAGAGTTCTCGGAGAGGAACATCCTGACACGCTCACCTCAGCGAACAACCTCGCTGCGGACCTTCGTCACCTCGGACGGCACGAAGAGGCGCTCACCCTGGATGAGGACACACTGCCACGCCGGCGCAAGACACTGGGACACGACCACCCTGACACGCTCACCTCGGCGAACAACCTCGCCGCCGACTTCCGCAGACTTGGCCGGCACGAGGAAGCCCACGCGCTCGACCAGGAGACACTGGACCGACGCACCAGCAGCCTCGGCCGCGACCACCCCGACACGCTCATGTCCGCGAACAACCTGGCAGTGGACCTGACTAACCTCGGCAGGCACGCCGACGCTCGAACTCTGGTCGAAAAAACTTTCTCCCGGTACCGCGCCGTCCTCGGCGACGGCCATCCGGACACCCTGGGTTCGATGGAGAACCTCGCGGAGCAGTTGACCCGCGTCGGCAACTACGAAGAGGCGCGGAGGCTGGACGAGGCAACGCTGCTGCAACGCCGTCGCGTTCTCGGGGAAGACCACCCGGAAACGTTGAGATCCGCTGACAACCTCGCCTCCGACCTCCGACATCTGGGCGATTACGAAGCTGCCCGCAGGCTGGACGAAGACGCTTTTTCCCGCAGGTTCCGCACCCTGGGAAAAGACCATCCGGACACGTTGAGGTCAGCCAGCGGCCTTGCCGCCGACCAGAGCCTTCTCCGCGAGCATCGGACTAGCATCCCGGAAAACGGCGAGACATGATCGTCGACAGGTCCGGGATAGCGGCGACGCTGCCCGGATACGAGATCGGGACCGTGCTCGGCTCTGGTGCCTTCGGACTCGTGCTTGCTGCACGGCACAGAGCCCTGGACCGTCTGGTGGCGGTCAAGGTCCTTCCCGGCGGCAACTCCGGCTCGGCTGGCAACTTTGTAAGCGAAGCGCAGCTCCTCGGGGGATTCGACCATCCGCATATCATCCGTGTCTACGACTATGTTGAGACCGAGGAAATCCGTCTCATTGTAATGGAACTGCTCGACGGCGGTTCGCTTGGCGCGCGACTACGTAGGGGACCGTCCCCCGAAGTGTCCTGCGCCATCGGGCTGGCCGTGGCCTCCGCGCTTTCCTACGCGCACGAGCACCGAGTGCTGCACCGCGATATCAAACCAGACAACATTCTTTTCACAGCCGACGATTCTCCGAAGGTGACCGACTTCGGGATCGCGAAGTTCGTCGACGGGACAGCCGCGACTGCGAGCGGGGTTATCGGAACCCCCAAGTACATGGCCCCGGAGCAGATAGGTGCCGGCCGGCTGAGCCCGGCGACCGACGTCTACTCGCTCGCTGTGGTGCTCTATGAAATGCTGGCCGGAGAACCTCCGTTCAGTGCTGACCAGGGTATGCAAGGATTGTTGCAGCAGCACCTCGAAACCGCGCCTTCGGCCCCGAGGGGTGTTTCGTCGCCAGTAGCCACGGTGGTCCTTCGTGCGCTCGCTAAGGACCCTCGTAGACGGCAGTCCAGCGCACGGACTTTCGCGGTCGAACTCGCTCGCGCTGCGGCGGAGTCGTACGGCCCGACCTGGCTCGCCCGGTCCGGGATTCCGGTTGTGCTCAGCGACGAGCTGCGCGCAGTTGCAAGGTCGGCGGGCGGAGGGCCGCTCGTGCAGGGCGACCCCCCGCCCGCCCGAACTGGGCCGTCCCCCGGGAGGTCGGGCTCGGGTGCGCCGCCGCGCCGGCCACCGGGTGCCACCGCAACCTTCGGCGAGCCGACAGACCCACGTGACACTCCCGGCGGTGACCGGTCTCTTCCCCTTCGAAGCGCTCGCTGGCTAAGCCGAGTGATAGGCGTCATTGCGGCTGTCTTCCGCCCTGCGCGTCGTCGGGCCAACACCAGCCTATCGAGTGACGCCCACGGCGCGAGCCAACCAAGTCGAGACGGCCGGGCGAACAGAGACGCGAATCGGCTCCGGACGGCAGAAGGCGGCGACGACTTCTCGGCTGCGGCGTCTCAAGTTGATCCGGTTGTCGCTGCCTCGGAAACTCGAAACCGCGTCCCGCCGGTGTCAGGTGTCATGTCAGGCGCCTCCACTCGACCACCTGCACCGAACCAGAGCGCTCCGCCGCCGGCGGCGTTCGACCTTCGGCGAGGCTGCGACATCCATCCATCGATGCGGTCAGGACTTGTCCGAGTGGACGCCCAGCCGTCCGCCCTGGCTCGCGGCGGCCGCGACGGGCACTCCTCCACGCGTTCGCCGATCCGTCTAGATCAATTCTAAGCGGATCGCGATCTGTCGCGATGCGTGGAGATGACCATCCGTGTTCATCGGTCGCGACGACGTCGCGGCCTTCGTGGCTGCGGCGGCTTGGGTTCGCGGCTTCTCGAACAGTGGCGCCACACGGGACGTTCTGTCGCGGTAGCCACTCTCACGGCCGCGGTGGCGGGCTCCGGGGCGACCGAGCTGTGCTCGGAGATCTGACAGCGATCGCTACCGGAGCTTGTTCGCGAGGGACGACGGCAGGGTGACCGCGAGGTGTGCGAACCCGGCCGAATCTGGCGTGTTCCTCCCGCGGGCCGAGCGCGCTGGTCCGGCTCGTGATGCCCCGGCCTGGGCGGTCACCCCCGGCACGGCACCACCGGCCGGGTTGTTCCGGCCGACCAGGTGCAGGTCGAGTCGGCGTCCGGTCCGCGCGCTGTCAGCGAGATCCATCCCGTTCTCGCCTCTCCGGGCAATCTCGTGCTCCTGCGCCTGGCCAAACCCGCAGTACAGCTGCCCCTCCGGCTCGGCTACGTGAAGCTGCTCCGGCTCGGCGATCCGGTCTGGGCGGTGTCGTGGCCCGGTCCCGGGCCCGGCTCGGCCGATACGTTCTCAGCGCCGGCGACTGCGGGAGCCGCCCGCTTCCCCGGCGCGGTATGGACCCGCCCGCTCGGCGTCGTGGGGAAGTTCAAGCACTTTCCCGATCAGCGGCTCCAAATGATCGACATTAGTAACGCACAGTCATCACCGGATATGCGGCAGGGTCGTTGTTCGACTGGCCGCCTGTGACTACGGACTGCTGCTGGTCAGCCCGAAGTTCCTGGCGAGCAGCTACGTAGCTCGGGGTGACGACACGCTCAGCAGTCTACGGTTCAAGAAGTTCGGAATTTAGGTCCGAACTGCCATCACTGCCGAGGTCGAGAGTGTCCCCGGCATCGGGAAAAGCCGCTCTCCCCATGGCGGCGATTCGCTTCGCGAGCGGTGTCCATCTGCTCTCTCTCCCGAACCTCCCAGAGCAGCGGCGGAACTACTGTAGCGACACTGATCGGCAGTCCCAGGACAGCCGGGTCGACCAGCGCAACGTAGCCGGTAATGATCCGACGCTCCTCGAGCCTCCGCACCCGTTGGTGGACGGAGGACGTACCCAGGCCAGTCGCCCGGCCCAGTTCCGTAAGGGTCGTACGGCCGTTCCGACGCAGTATGTTCACGATCTCGCGGTCAGTGGCATCAAGGCTTGCGGGCCCAATGCCGAGGTCTTGGTTCTCCGGCTCGCTTGGCGTGCGGTTCATCGCGAACCGTCGACCGGTGCTGCGGTCGTCCCCTCGGGCTGTCCCGACACTGAGATCGTGTGGTCGGAGCCGGTGGCGGCAGGAGTGACGGGAGCGCAGGGCGAGCGCTGGAGGGCCACTGCCCCATCGGTGTGGACGGCCATCTCCAAGCCGCTCCACAGGTCCACCAGATTTCCTGACTGTCCGGCGAGGAAGGCGTCGAGTGGGACCGTGCGGCGTCGGATCGCGGCGGCGTTCCGGGCCAGGCGGGCCAGGACGGCCGGGTCGCGGGTCAGCCAGCCGCCGACCTAAAGACCGTCGTGGCCGTAGTCGTGGATCAGCGCGGCATCCCGGTCGAACACCAGGAAATCGAAGCGACGAGGGTTGGGGAGCGGACGACGGTCGGCGGTGAGGTCGGCGATCTCGATCGTCTCGCCGAGCCTGGCCCGGACCGTGTAGTTCAGCATTTCGTAGGTGAGATAGGGGGTCAGCGGCAGCGTCACGGCCCGCAGGCGGATGAACGACGCGCCGACCCGGCGAACGTGGTCGTACGCGGCGCGGTCGTGGTCCGCCTCGATCTCCAGCAGCGCCCGGACGACGGCGTGGTTCCCGCTCATGTAGGCGTGGAGGGAGCCGGTGTCCGGTTCCTGGTAGGTCGGCCAGACCTCGACCTTGAGGATGCGGCGCCGGACACGGGTTAGGAGCCGGCCGAACTCGGTCGTGAATGCGGGGAGGCTGAGCCGTCGGGCGGCGCTGACCGCCCACGCGGGTGGGCGGATCTCGTCGGCGACGGGCGCGCTCCCGCGGGCCGTCGGCGGCTCGCCGGGCCGTGGGTGCGCGGGATGATCCGGGCTTGGAGGCGTGGCGGGGTGGCTCATCGCGGCGGCTCGCTCGTAGGGGCGGGTTCGTCGGCGCGTGCGCCAGTTTCGGGCCTGACCGTCGGGCGCGGTGATCCGGGGACGGTCGCGTCAGCCCCGCCGCGGGTGGCCGGCGCCGGGCCGACGGGCTGGGGCCGGTTCTCCCAGGCCGTGTCCAGCACGATGTCGACGGTGATCGAGGCACAGGCGGCGGCCCGGATCTCCTCGAGCAGCCCTTCGAGGGCGGCCAGGTCGGGCACGTGGGCGTGGAGAAGGTAGCGGTAGCGGCCGGTGACCCTGTGGCAGGTGTCGATTTGTTCCAGGGCGCGGAAGCGCTCGACCTGGCCGTCCTCGGGCACGCCGTTGTCCTCCACCCAGATCACCGCACTGTAGGGCAGGCCGAGCAGGGCGTGACTGAGGACGGCGGTGAAGCCGATGATGATCCGCCGTTCCTCGAGCCGGCGGACGCGCTGGTGGGTGGCGGACACGGACAGGCCGGTCTTCCGGCCCAGGGCGGTGTAGCTCATCCGGCCGTCCTCGCGGAGCAGGTCGATGATCTCCCGGTCGACGTCGTCGAGACCCCCCGGCCTGAGCCCGCCCGTCTGGTGCTCAGGCCCGTCGGGCGTGGGACTCATCGCGACCCGCCGTCGGGCCGTCCCGCGCCGTCGGCCGGCGCGCCGGGCATCCCCTCCGGCTGCTTCGACGCCGCTGCCTGGCCGGCGCCGTCGGCGGCGGCCGTGAGGGGAGCCGGCTGGAAGCGGCGGATGGTCACGTCCCCGCCGGTGTGGACGGCCATGACCAGGCCGGTCCGCAGATCCACCAGGGCCAGGGGCAGAACGGTCTCCGGTAGGGCCGCCCGGCGGAACGTCTCGGTCACGGCGACCAGCTCGGTCACGTCGGAGTACGCGATGCTGGCCACCCCACCCGCACCGTCGATCATCAGCCACGGCGCGGCGGCGACCAGCGCCTCACCGCCCGGGGCAGGCTCGCCAGCGCCACCGCCGACCATGGGTGTCCGCCCGAGCATCGCGGCGGCGGTGGCGAGCGCCTCCGTCATCGACCGTCCGACGACACGGTAGCCGGCGCTCCCGGGCTGGTCGTCCACGCCCCACTCCCCGTCCACGCTCGCGTCGAGCACCACCCGCCGCTCCCCAAGGCGCAGGGCGCAGCCGAGCCCGCCCGTGTCGAACACCTGCGCCGCGACGTGGACATCGGGCCCCACCACGGCGCGGATCGCCGCCGCGAACCCGGCGTCGATCGCGTCGCGGCTCACCGCGCGTCCCGCGCGGAGGCCAGGCTGTCCGGCCCGGCGGTGTGCTCCTGGTGGCTGGCGTTCCACTGTTCGACGGCGGCTCGCGTGGCCTCGAGGAAGCTGACCTTGCTCGACCCGTCTCCGGACACCGATCCGTGTTCACAGTCGATGACCTCGACGGTCCACTGGTCGGTCTGGAAGGTGAGGGTCGGCTCGCAGTCGCTGGTCTCGTCGAGCTGAGTCATGAGCTGCCCGAGCGGGTCGTGCCCGTCGCCGAGCTCCCGGATGATCCCCGCCAGACGCGACGGGCCGTCGGCCCACCGCGCAAGCCGCCCCCCGGTCAGCCAGAGCACGGTGAGCGTGGCGGTGAGCGTGACCCCGGCCAGCGTCCAGTCCGCCGGAACCTCGACGCGCGGGCCCGACAGCGTCGCGGTCACCGCCACCGCGACCTCGGCGACGATCAGCGCGGCCAGCGGCACCGAGAACCACCCGCCGCGCCGCCGGCCCGGCCGGCACAACGCCGCCACGACGACAACGGCCAGCACGACCGCCTCCGCCGTTCGTGCCACAACCATGACCTGACTTCCCTTCGTGGTGTAGAGACCCAGGCCCCCGGAATCCGGCGATCCCCTCCGCCGGGCGACAGCCCGGCGGAGATGGTCAGGCGACCAGCTCCGCACGCACACCTGATGTGATCATCACGCGGGCAGGTGACGGGAGCGGGAGCGGACCGTCGACATGAGGCGAGCTGGCCGTCGGGCCTGCCGGGCTGGACGGCCGAACGGGCGATTGTCCCGGTGGTGCGGGGGCCATACGTGGCCCCGGTGGGTGAAGCGCGGGACGCGCCGGCCCTCCCAGACGACGGCCTCGAGGAAATGCTCGGCCGTGGAAGTCCGGGGCCGGGGGCCGGGACGCGGAGTCCCGTCGACGTCGCAGCCCATGTAGACGACCATGAGCCGGCCTTCGTCGGGGCCGTTGGTGCTGCACAGCGCGGTGAACAGCACCCAGTAGAAGCCGCCCCGGTAGTGCTCCCACAGACCGGACGGGATCACCCGCCGAACGCGAGCCGAGCGTAGCCCCGCGCTCCGCCGCGGGATGACAAGCCGCTCCGAAACAGCCGGCCCCCGGCGCGGCACACCACCAGCGGGCGCACCGCGACGACGGGAGCCGCCGGCTACGAGCCGACGGCCGGGCGGGGCCGGCAGCGCAGCGCCGCGCGAGCCACGCTCAGGCATTGACCACTCCCCGCCGCGCCCCGCCGCCCGAAGCCACGCCACGGCCACAGACACGTCCCGGGTGGGCGGCGGACCTACCGCCCCAGGCCAGCCGTGCGCCGATCGAGGCCACGGCTGATCCCGGTCGACACCACCGCCCACGCATCCTCGGGACCGGCGGCGTGTCGGCGAGCACATCCGCCGCGGCGGCGTCGACCGCGCCGAGTGCCTGGTCCCGCTCGACGCCGCTGCTGGCCGTGGCGCTCGCGGCGTCCGCGGCGGCAAGGGCAGCGCACAGCCGGCGCCAAGCCGTCGAGCCGGGGTCGATCGCCAGCTCGCGGAGCAACCGGCCGCTGTCCGCCTCGGGCAGGAACGCGGCCAACCGAGCGAGCAGGACGATCGGCCGCACGGGCATCGGCACCGTCCGCGGCGCGGCCGCACTCAGGTCACCAGACATGCGGGTGGAAGTTCCTCTCTCCCTCTCCGAACCGCGGACGGGCCGGCACAGGTTCAGACCTTGCGGGCGAGAGCGCCATAGCAGCTGACATCCCCGTCAGCCAGCGCGCTGGCGGCATCCGGCCGCCAGCGATGCACCACCACCAGCCCTGGCTCAGCAAGCTCCAGACCATCGGCGAACCGCGCGACCTCGGCCCGGGACCGAGGATGGAACGGAACCCCACGCTCGCGATAGCCCGCCGCGGCCGTCTCCACCGCCGGGTCGAAGTCTGCCGTGGCATGAGAGATCACGAGGTAGCTGCCGGCCGGCAGCGCGTCCAGGAGACGGCGGACGATCCCGTGCGGGTCGTCGGCCGGGCTGAGGAAGTGCAGGACCGCGATCAAGCACAGCGCGACCGGCTGGGACAGGTCGATCGTGCCCCGCAGATCCGGCGCCGCCAGAATGCTCTCTGGATCCCGCAGGTCCGCGTCCAGATACGCCGTCCTGCCCTCGGGGGTGCTGGTCAGCAGCGCCCGCGCATGGGCGAGCACGATCGGATCGCTGTCGGTATACACCACCCGCGCTACCGGATTGATCTCCTGGACGGCCTCGTGCAGGTTCGGCGAGGTCGGGATACCCGTCCCCACATCCAGAAACTGCGCGACGCCGGCCTCGCCGGCCAGGTGCCGCACCGCCCGGATCATGAAGCCCCGGTTCGCCCGCGCCGCGACACGAACAGAGGGAAAGGCGGCAATGGTCTGCTCGGCCGCTTCCCGGTCAGCGGGAAAGTTGTCCTTCCCACCGAGCAGGCAGTCGTAGATGCGCGCGGAATGCGGCTTGTCGGTCCGCAGATCAACCGGGACGGACGCGGTGCCGGCGACGGCGCTGGCCCAGCCCCACGACCCCGACCCGTCCCCGTCGCGGCCGGCACGCGAACGCGGTTGCGGCGCGGTCATGACGACAGCCTCCACATCGCCAGAGAACCGCTGCCCGGGATGGGCCTCAGCCCGCCGGCGGAGTCGTCGTCCGGGTTCACACGCATGGGTGCCGTGTTGGTGAGGATCGCCGCCGCCGCCGTGGCGATGGCATTGCTGATCGCCAGTGCTTCCGCGGGCGGTAGCGCGGGCACGCGTTCGTTGCCCGCTTCGTCCGCCACGCAGATCACCGGCGGCGCGCCGGGATGCTGCCAGGCTTCGACCTGGACGCTGACCTCGGCGTCGTCGTCGGTCGGGGGCAGGACCACCCGGCCCACCATCAGGTAGCAGGCGTCGGGGTCGGGTCCGTCCCGGTGCTCCGGTGGCAGCGTGCACCAGGCCGGGCAGGAGCCATCCCCGCCGCTCGACGTGGTCATCGTCGTCGTGTCCTTCCGTGTTGATGAGGTCAGCGGCGCAGACGAGCCTCGCCCGCCGCGCAAAGGAGAGAGGGCCCGCCCGCCGGGTCACGGCCGCGCGACCGCGACCCGGCGGGCGGGGGTGGGACACCTGGGCATGCCGCATCGATCATCAGTCCACCCATCTGGGCGGGCCCGAATTCAGGACGCTGGCCCCGGCCGGGAACGCCTGAGTGTCCGGCTTTCCCACCAGCCCGACCCGGCCCACGCGGACCATGGCAACGCCCGCGAAAACCGTGATCGACCGATGGAAGTCCTACGGCGCCCGGCAGCCAGGGAGCGCCTGGGCCGCCGCGGGCCGCCTGGTCGCGTCGCTGTGGGGCACCGCGCCGCTCGCCGCCCTCCCGGGGACAGCCGCCTGACCTGGCTGATCGTCCCCGGACGGCGGACCCAGACGGCCCCACCGGGCTTCCATGCCGCGAACCCGCAGGCGTGCTCGCGGCGGCGGCCCGGTCCACCATTCCCGGATCCCGGGGAAGGCGCTGTTACCGGTTCGGCGGCCCGCGCGGTCGACAGGACTGTTGTCCTTACCGCCAAATTCAAGCGCCGGACTGGCGGGGCCCGGGCCCGGGGTTGTGCCTTACGCGGGCGCGCCGGCCTGGGGAGAAGGATGTGGGCCTCCTTGCCCGGGCAGCCCACGGCAGGCACGGCGGAGGGCCCCGCCCCTGGTGCGGTCCGATCCCAGGGCGGGCTGGCCGCTCCGCAGCCCCGGGGGGAACGGGTGGGAGCGAGACACCGGCGGGATCGCCCACCGGCAATTCGTCACCGCGCACGGGCGCGGGCCCGCGCGGGAGGCAGGTGGGGCACGGTCGGCTCTGCCCGGCCAGCGCGCGTCCAGGGACAGGATAGGGTCCGCTGCGCTCCGGCTCAGTGGTCAAGCGAGCCGCTCGAAGGCTGGACTACTCGCCCTTCGGCCGGCCTGGTGTGGACGGCGACGCTCCCCGGATGGCCGGCGAGAGGGCGATGATCGTTCCGGAAGCGTCTGATTCTCACGACGAGCGCTATCAGCGACCGCCGGGATCTGGCCGTGGCCTCCGGTGTGGCCTGATCGGGCACCTGGTCTCCCCAAGTTCCTTTTCTGGTGTGTCTGACCGGCTACCCTGCCGGACAGGGGAATCGTGGCGCTCCAGGTAGGGACGTCACAAGGCGTACTGACGTACGTGGCGCGTACATTCCGACGGGCTGTACGTGTACAACCATCGGTAGGGGAGGCCGTTCGTGGTTGACGCGGAGCTGGCGCGTGCGCGCCTGGCGGAACGGCTCGAAGAACTACGTAAAGAGCGCGGCTACCGGTCGCTGCAGGAGGTAGCTGACGCGATCTTCTATGCTCGACCGCGCTTGAGTGAGCTGAAGAACGGGAGGCGTTCGACGCGATCAGCCGTGCTCGCGCTCGAAAAATTGTTCGATGTTCCCGGCGAGTTGGTCCGGCTGTACGATGCGGCATGGTCGACCGGCAGTGCGGTGACTGGCGCGGAGGAGGGGGACGACACGTTACGACGAGACCTGTTCACCTTCGCCGCGGCGGGCGCCGTGGCAGCGGCCTTTCACCGGGCCTCGCTGGCGCGTGAACGTGAACTCGACGTTCTCGACATCGGTGGACTCAAAAGCGACCTCCACAGTCAGGCCATGCGGATGACAACCACGCCGCATGACATCCTGGCTCCGGAGGTCTTCAAGACGTACCGGACCGCCTCAACGCATCTCGAACGGACCGCCGGCCGGGTGCAGGTGCAGCGCGAGCTTGCCTCGATCGCCGGCTACAGTGGATTTCTGATGGGGCGGCTGGCTTTCAATACAGGCGATCAGTCGGCCTGGGCGTTCTGCGGAGCCACTCTGGATCTCGCCCTCCAGCTCGATGATCCGATCCTGACCGGCGCTGCCTACAGCTTGTCCAGCACGCTGAACTTCTACTCCGGTTCCTACACCAAGGCGTTGGCGGATGCGCGAGCAGGCCGGCTCGGCGCTCCCCATCCCTACACTCGCGGCCGATTCTTCGCGTGGGAGGCCCGCGCTCTCGCCAAACTCGGCGACCGCGAAGGCGCCATCAACGCCCTGAACTCCCTACTCGACTCGCCCACCTGTACCGCTCCGGAACTCGACGCCTCCCCGCTCACCACCGCGACCACGCAGATGCTGTACGCACGCACGATGGTCCGCATCGACGCGGGGGACCTGGCGGAGCGCGCGGCCATCCAGTCCTTGCGCATGTTCGAGATCGGCGACGCGACTGGGTTTGAAGACCACGGCGGGGCGTTGACCTCCCTCGCCGGTGCTTACCTGCGCCGACCAAAGCCTGAGGTCGACGGAGCTGTTGAATACGCGGAGCGAGCACTCGAGCTGTATCGAGTGGCGCCTACAGCGGCAACGGCTATCGACCTGCGCGAACTCGCGGTCGCCATGGGCCGAGGCAAGACGTCGGCGGCGGCTCGAGACTTCCGGGAGCAGCTTGACGCTGACCCACGCCTCGCGATCGAACGGTGATCGGATGGCGGACCCAGCCCTCGGGCCGCCGGACAGGCTCACGGTTCCCACGGTCGTGACTGATCGCCTGATCCTCCGGGCGTGGCGGCCAGACGACCTGGACCCGTACGCCCACTGGAACGCCGACCCGGAGATGATGCGCTACCTCAGCCCGATCGACCGCGCCGGCACGTTCGATATGATCGCCTACCTCGTCGGCCACTGGCTGCTGCGCGGCTACGGCATGTGGGCCGTAGAAGATCGTCAGACTGGTGAGTGGATGGGCCGCGCGGGCCTATACGAAGAACTCGGCTGGCCCGGCACCGAAATGGCGTGGTCGATCCGGAGGGATCGATGGGGCCAGGGCTACGCAACGGAGGCCGGCTCGGCGGTGATGTGGTTCGGGTTCGAGGTGCTTCGTCTGGACCGGATCATCAGCCTCACCGTGCCCGACAATAAGGCGTCCATCCGCGTCGCGACGAAACTCGGCGCCGATATGGAGAAGACGATCAAGATGCGTGGCCGTGACTACCTCCAGTTCGCCATCGACCGGCAGACCTGGACCAGGCGCCGGGGCTGACCTTCGTACAGCGGCCTTCGTGTACGCCGCTTGTACGCCTGTACGTCTTGCCCACCGGTCGCGCCATGTCTTGTAATCAGGAGGTCACATTATTCTGAGTAACGACCCGTGCGCGACGGGAGGTGTCCATGATAACAACGCCGAATATCGCCCTGGCCGGCCTCACCGCGGCGGGAAAGACGACCCATGGGCTCGCCCTCGCGGCCGATCTGGGATTCGGGTACGTCTCGGCAACGGAGATCCTTCTTGAGATCCTGGGAATCGGCCAAGCGTCGGAGGCCCTGTGGTTCGACCACTTGGAGGAGATCCACAACGCGCGGGCCGACGGGACGGTTGATGCCGAACTGGAGGCGCGCCTCGTCGATTTAGCCGCCACGAGCGAGGGCATCGTATTTGATACGTGGGCTCTTGCCTGGATCGGCCGAGGCCCTCTGGTCCGGATTTGGATCGAGTCCGATCTGGACTCGCGCATCCGCAAATGTCTGGTTTCCCAGGGGGCTGTGCGTTCCACTTCCGCCGATGCCCGGATCCTGTTACAGGACAAGGACGATTTCAATCGGCGTCTGTTCCGGGATCGCCACAACTTCGACCTATTTACTGACCGGCACCGGTACGACGCGGTCCTGCACAATGGGCACCTAATCCCCGTCGCGAGCGAAGCGGCGGCGAAGGCGGGAATCGAGACGTTCGCGCCCGTGGTGAAGGCCGCGGTCGATGCCATCGTGACTCGCGATGCCGCAGCCGCCGCACGCCTGTGTGCCGAAGACCCCATCGCAGTCCATCGAATCACTATCCCGTAGCAGGAGCGACCCTCCAGCCTGATTCTCCCTGGCGGTTCCCTTGTACTCCGTCCTGCACATGCACTTCGAGTCGGCCTTGCGCGTGGCCCGTCAGGCCCACCCAGAGCGACTAGCGGAAATCCAAGCCGTGTACGAGAGTCCGAGATTCGCCGGTTTGACGCCGGCAGAACGGCTTACCCTTCTCTGGAGCACCGCGGTGAGTCTCACCGACGGCGAGAATATCTTCACCGAGGCCATGTTCCGGGCGATCGTGAGAGACGCGCTGGAGGAGTTGCGTAGCGAGGAGGTCGAGCACGTCGATCTGCGAATCGGGCCGAGCGTCGGCCGTTGGGGCTGGATGCGCACCGCCGCCGACGGCATCGACGTCTTCCGGGAAGAACTCGTCGCGCGGCCAGGTGTGTCCGTGGCGTTCGTGGCCGGCGTAAGCATGATCAAGTCCGAACATGACCTCGATGCGGTCTTCGATGCCATCGAGCAGGAGGGCGAACTCCAGAAGCGCATAGTCGGGGTCGACGTCGATTTCTACGCCGATGACCTCGCTAAGTTCGACCGATATGTCGGGACGATGCTGAACCTTCAGTCCGGCGGCATGAAATTGAATATTCATCTCGGAGAATTGTTCTCCAACGAGGTCTCACGGTACGTCCTGTCCCGCCTCATTCCTGATCGCATTGGGCACGGTGTCCGGCTGCTCGATAACCCGGAGCTGGTAGCACTCCTTCGGGATCGACAGGTCTGCCTTGACATGTGCCCGACCAGCAATTGTCGGCTGGGCGTACACGACTGGCGGCGCGGTAGTCCCGCGAGCCGCGCGCTTGCGCTCGGTCTTCCCGTCTCGATTAACACCGATGATCCGATATTGCTCGGCGCTAGAATCGCTGCCGAATATATCCTGGCCGGTCTGACCGACCGGGAACGTGAGAACGTCCTCCGGTTCAGCCGTCAACACCGATACGCCGGAAAATAGCATGAGGATCACTGTGGTCCACGGTGTCCCGTGCGCCGGGAAATCGACGAGCGCGATCGCCTACGCCTCCAGGTATGGCATTCGGACCGTGGTTCATACGGACTACCTCCGCGAGGTGCGGCGCTCCCACATCGCGCCGACGGACTGCCCGGCACTGTGGCGGCTGACGCATGACGCCTGGGAACTCTTCGGCGCGAAGACCGAGACCACCGTCCTCGAAGGCTTCACGGCTCACGTCGCGAGCGTCGCACCGGCGATCATGTCGGCCGCAGGATACATGATCTCCGATGGCTTCGACGCGGTCATCGAGGGCACCCATTTCGACGGGCGAACCATAGATAAACTTCGATCACGGGTCGGAGGCGTCGAAGTCGACGACGTTCTCCTGACCGTCGACGACGAGGCTGACCTGCTCCGGCGGATCGCCGCGAAGCAGGCTCGGCGGGCGCCCGGGTCCGAGGACAAGCAATGGGCCGCCCGGGTCGGCGTCATGCTGACGATTCAGGATCACCTGATCGCCACGTCGCGGGTGCGAGGCGGCAGGATCATGACGGCGGCCGAATGGAGGAGGTCATGGACGGCATGAGCCGCCGATACCGCGACCTTGACCACGTCGTAACCTCGGACGGTCGCATTCATCGCGTCGTCGGCAACCTGGACTCCGAGACTGAGATCCTGGCCTACAACGTGTACTCGCCCATGTCCGACGGCGACCGAACGTACGGAGGCCGACGCTACAGGAAACATTTCACCGAGGATGAAGGGCTGCCGGCTGACGTCCTCGAGACCTACGGGCTTATCCCTCTCACCAATGTGGTCCAGCATTTTGATCCATTCGGGTCCGCCGCCAGGGCGCTTCCGTCGCTGGCCAGTTCAGTATGGGAAGATCTTTATTGCGAGCTGACCGGCCAGCTTGGAGTGGATTCGGTCGGCGTCTTCGGCTCGTCGATGTTCGGCATGCACCTGACCCCGGCGGGCAAGGTCCGGAAGGACGTCGATTTCGTAATCGAGGGGCTCGACAAGGTAGGCAGCCTGCGGGCGATCTTGCCGTCGATCCGAGAGCGGCTTGGCTTCACGGCCGTAACGGCGGAGCGTCAGCGAGCGCAATATGCACGGTATCGGGTGCTCTTCCGGAACGATCGCAACTCCATCGGCCCGATTATCGCGCGACGCTGGACCGGTCTCCAGCTCTCGGAGCGCGTAGTGACGACGATCAGAGTCAGGGACCCGGCCGCCGTCCTACCGCTCGAATTGGTGAAGGCCGCTCCGACGGGCGATGATGTCACGGTCACAGGGACCGTGGCTGACGCGGACAGCAGCAATCTGTTTCCACGGCGATTCACACTCTTGAGCGATGGTAATAGAACCGATGTGCTTACGTTCTGGTGGAAGTTCAGCACGCCGGTACGCGACGGAGACCAGGTAAGTGTTCGTGGTACGGTAATTCCGACCCATAGCGGCCCAGTAATTCGGCTGACTAATTATGTTAACCACTGGTTGTGTATCCATGGCGAGTGATCTCGGAACGAGAGGGAACAGGCGTGATCGATAAGCTGACGCTCATCACGGGAAACGACGGCAAGGCCCGCGAGTACGCGGCGCTGCTCGGTATCGAAGTCCTTCCCGTAAAGATCCCGCTGATCGAGATTCAGTCCCTCGACGTGGTCGAAGTCGTGCAGACGAAAGTCAGCGACGCCTGGACGAAACTCGGAAGTCCCGTACTGGTCGACGACACAGGGCTAACGCTCGCCGCCTGGAACGGCCTGCCTGGCGCGCTTGTGTCCTGGTTCCTCCAGTCGGTCGGGCCGCAGGGAATCCTCGACATGGCCAGTGCGGTCAGCGACCGGCGGGCGACCGTCACCACGGCGCTCGGCTACGCGGACGCCAACGGGGTCCAGGTCTTCACCGGCTCCCTCGAAGGCACTCTGACGGCGGAGATCCGCGGGCGCGGCGGCTTTGGCTACGACTCGATCTTCCTGCCAGGTGGATTCGGGAAGACGTTCGCTGAGATGACCGGCGACGAGAAGAACGAGATGTCTCATCGGCGTCGCGCGGTGGATGCCATGCGGGTAGGGCTCGGCCTCGGCGCGGCCTGACCTTCTAAATAAACTGATCGTCGAGGACCCGGCGGCCGGGAGCGGGTACGGCCGCGTCCTCGCCCGGCGCACGCTCCCAGTACCGGAGATCGCGGCGGGGACCGCCGATGAGATCACCGTCCAGGTGGACATGACCACCCGGCAACAGACCGGGGACCATCGATGACCGCGCCGCCGGTACGCGAGACCGGCGCCTCGGCCGCGGACGATGGTCCGTTCCTGGACCAGCTTGTAATCGACGTCGGCGGCCCTCCGCCCGCCCGGCGCTTCGCGAGGCGTCGGCCTGGACGTCGACCGTGAGCTCCACCCGGCCGGCGCACGGCGGCCGGCCTGTCCGCTCCGGTTCGGCCTCGCCGTCCTGTTCCTACCACTCCCGAAGGGCGTCGATGGACCCCCGCCCGCCCGGCCCGCCCAGTCCCGAAACCATCCCGCCCTCCCCACCGTCGCCGCTACCCGCTCCAGCCACGCGCGGCGGGCCGACGACCAAGGACGGGAGCCGGGAGCCGACGGCGAACACGGAGATCCGCCCGCCCGCCTGGGCGATCAGGAAAGGCAGCCGGCTGACCCCGGAGGAGTTCCACGCCGCGTTCACCGACCACGCGCTCCGCGCCTCCCGCATCACCAAGGCGGAAACCTGGCAGACCTACCAGGAACCAGCCACCCGGTCGCTACAGGAGTACCTGACCGGCAACCTCGACGCGGTCGGGCCGCTCCTCGAAACCGAAGCCGACCTCGACGAGACCGTCTACACCCGCTTCCGCCAGCTTGGAACGCTCTTCCTGCGCCTGCGGGTCGTCCGCCGCCCCCTCACCCCCTACCTCACCTACGAAATGGAGAACTACCGCGTCCGGGCCCGCCGGGGCGAACGCATCCAGATCGCGGACCGGACGGGTGATTCCCAGCCGCCGCCGAACCACCGCTGCTTCGACTTCCTCCTCCTCGACGACACCGCCGCGTTCGTCCACGACTACGGCGAGACCGGTCTGCTCGCCGGCGGCTGGCTGACCACCCACCCCATCGCCCTGGCCGGCCTCGGCCGCATCGCCACCACGATCAGCCGTCGAGCGGTCCCCCTCGACACGTTCCTGTCCCTCCCCGGTATCCGGTCCCCGTCGCCACCAGCCAGCAACGACCCGACGCCACGGGGGCCGTCCCGATGAACGACACCCTCACCGGCGTGATCTTCGCGCTGCTCGCCCTGGCCCTCGGCCTCGCGCTCGCCCTGACCCCCCGCGGCCTCGACCCCGCCCACCGCGAACCCATCGCGCTCGTCACCGCGACCACTCTCGCGTTCCTGCTCGCGGGTGCCTTCCCCCTCACCATCGGCGGCGTTGCCCTGGTCGTCATCGACACCACCGCCCTCATCGCGTGTATCGGGGCCAGAATCGGCCGGCGTCCCCTCATCCGCTGGGCAACCGAACACCCCACCCGCCGGGGCGCCCGGTTCCTCCTCGCCATCCGCGACGCCACCAGCCTCGACCCGTACCGGCTTCTCCTCGAGCCGCTCGGCCCGCTCGCCGAGCGGGCCGGCTGCCGGCCCACCCTCACCCTGACCGCCGGCGACTGGACGACCGTCACGCTCCGCTGCGACCACGGCACCTATCCCGGCCGCGACCCCGACGGCCGCAGCCTGATCGCCGCCACAGGCCCCGCCGTCGCCGTGTGGCGTCTCGCCCACACCAACCAGTCCGACGCCTTCCCCACCACCGCGGGGGAACGGGTATGACCACACCACCCGTGGCCGACACCGCGGACCCCGCGACTCCAGTCCGGACGCGATCGCCGCCGTGGCCAGGAGCTTCGGCGAGTCGGCGCTGCTGCTCTTCGTCGGCGCCTACACGCCGCTCGCCGTCTTCCGCGCAACATCGGTTGAAACCGCGGCGGGCGCGTTCATCCACCTCGTCCTCGACCCGGCCACCGTGCTACGCGACCTGCCTCACGCCCAACCTCAGGCCGAGCCGGAGACGCGGCCCGGCGGGACCGCTGGGCACCGACCCGCGAGCGCGCCGGCCCGGCGCGGCTATCTACCGCCGACCATCCGACCCCAGCAGAAAGCATCCTGATGAACGACCCTCTCACCGGCCTGGCATTCGTGCTGCTGGCCGGGACCGTCCCACTGGCCGGCGGCTGCTTCGCCCGAGCCGTCCTCGACAGCGCGACGGCGACCGCCCACGGGGCCACCACCGCCGCCGAGGGTGCGCGGCCATGAGCACCCCATCCGCGGGAGCCCCGGACACGGGAACGGCCAGCCACGCGATGATCCCCGGACGCCCGCCGACACTGCTGTTCAACGGTGCCGGCGTGCTTCTGTCCACGTTCTCCGCAACGTCCATCCCGGCCGCGGCCCCCGCGTTCCTCCCCCTCGTCATCGACCCGAACACCGTGCTGCCACTCACGCTCCTCGACCCCCGCGACAACCGCACCGTCACGATCGACCGCGACGGCGTCACAAGCCTGTCCTGGCGGCCCGCCGACCCCCACCCCAGCGGGCCCGACGATGACTCGACCACCACCCCCGCCGCCGCCTCCCCCTCACCCGGCGAAGGCGAAGCCTCCCGCACGAACCGCGAGGACCCACGCCTGAATCTGCTCGTGCTCTACACCGACGACCTACCCGGGTGCCAAGATTTCTACGAGAATCGCGGCCTGCACTTCACGCACGAACAGCACGACGCCGGTCCCGAACACCTCGCCGCCGCACTCACCGACGGCGTCGTCTTCGAGCTCTACCCGGCTGACGAGGCCAACCCCGCCGGGCAGATCAGGATCGGCTTCACCGTCCCTGCCGCGCAACGCCACCCTGGCGCGGGAGTCGGCAGCCCGAAGCGCGACCCGGACGGCCGGGCCGTCGTCGTCACTCTCGCCTCCCCGTAGCCGCTGGACCCGGTCTACCGGCGATCTTCAAATAGCACCCTTTACGCGGGCGGAGCCATAAGAATTTTTCCCTAGGAATCGCCGGGCCGGAGGCAAGATCATAGCGCGCGCTATCACCATTCCGGCCGTGGCGATTTGCGACTATCTTTACGTTCCGCGTCGTGCCGATCTGTGGCATGTTTACGGGCGGACGTGGGGTGGTTCCTGAACACGGCCGTAGCGCGGCATGGGCATCTGGACTCCGCGCTGAGCAAGCCGGGGAGTGGTTCCTGACTCTCCGACCTGTCCGTGATTTCCGCAGGCGGAGGTCGAGGTAGTGGCTGACTGGTCGGTACTGGGCCTGGAGTCCGATCCGGTTCCGGGTGATCCGGGGGCGGTCAGGGATCTCGCGGCCCGGCTGGCCGGCCAGGCCGGGTTGGCGGACGAGAACACCGATCGGTTACGGGCGATCGCGGCGAACGGCGGCGACCTCGCGATGGTCGGGGACTATGCCCCGCACTATCTGGACGCGCTGCACGATCTGCCGCCTGAGCTGGGGAAACTCGCCGTCGCCTACCACGGCTGCGGCGATGCTCTGCGGACGTATTCCGATCGTCTGACCGAGGCGAAGACCCGCGCGGCCACCGCGCTACGAGACGGGACCGACGCGGCCGTCCGCTACCAGGCCGCGCTGGGCCAGGTCCACCTGCTGCTGCCCCCGGACCGTGATGCGCGCCTGATTCCCCGGGACGAGCTGTCGGACCACTCGATCGCGCTGGCCACCGCCGGCTGGGAGTTCCCCGACCTCACCGAACAGGTCCGGGCGGCGGCCCGGCGCGGCCAGGCCGCCCAGGCCGACCGGGCCCGCGCCCGCCAGCTCGCGCTGGACGCGGCAGCGTTGCGGGACGAGGCCGCCTCCACCTGCGCGCATCAGATCAACCAGGCCCTCTCCCACAGCGGGATCAAGAACAAACCCTGGTACGACAAGGCCTGGCACACGGTCTCCGAACCGTTCCGCTCCTGGCACGCCTTCGTCGGCCTCTGCCGGGACGTCGCCCTCGTCGCCGGCGCCGTCGCGCTGGTCATCTCCGGACCGATCGGGGTCGCCCTGGCCGGGATCGCCCTCGTCGCCGGGGCGGCCGCGCTCGGCGACTCCTTAGGCCGGTTCGCCGCCGGCCGAGGCTCCTTCACCTCCGTCGTCTTCGACGCCCTCGGGATGATCCCGGGCGACCGGGAACTCGCCGCCACCGCCCGGATGAGCCGCGGCCTGCGCCTACTCACCGGCGGTGTGACCCGCGGCGAAGGCAGCCGGGTCATCTCCGCCGGGCTCCGGTCCTTCGGTGCGGCGGCGCTACGCCGAACCCACAACGTCGTCACCGCGGTCCCGTTCGCCTTGCGTCAGATGACCTCCGCACGCGCGACCCTCGAGACATCCGAGGTGTTCACCCAGTCCGCGAAGACCCGCTTCCTGGGCCGCGACCCCATCGAAATGGCCACCGGCCAGACGATCATCCAGCAGACCGACATCGAGCTGCCCGGGATCCTGCCCTGGGCGCTGCAACGCACCTACCTGTCCTCCTATCGGGCCGGACGGGCCTTCGGCCTGTCCTGGAGCTCCACGCTGGATGCCCGCCTGGAGATCGACGGGCACGGCGTCTGCTACGCCGGCCCCGACGCCGTCCTGCTGGCCTACCCGCACCCTGAGCCCGGCGGGACAGTACTGCCCGACCGCGGCCCGCGGCTGCCGCTGACCCGCACCGACACCGGCGAATACGTCATCCTGGACGGCGAAGCCGGCCACGCGCTGCATTTCGCCGTCCCCGCCTACGGCCAGCGGCAGATCGGCCTGCCGCTGGCCGGGATCGTCGACCGCAACGGCAACCGGGTCACCTTCGACTACGCGGCCGACGGCACGATGGCCACCATCCGGCATTCCGGCGGCTACACCCTGGCCGTGGAGACCACCGACGGACTGATCACCGCCATTCGCATGCGCATCGGCGACGGGCGGCCCGACCAGGAACTCATCCGCTACGGCTACGACCGCTCCGGCCGGCTCACCGACATCACCAACTCCTCCGGCCGCCCGCTGCGCTTCGACTACGACAGCGACGGCCGGCTCGTTCGTTGGACCGACCGCAACGGAACTCGCTACGACTACACCTACGACACCGCCGGGCGCGTCGTCGCTACGGCCGGCTCGGCTGGCTGCCTCGACGGCACGATCCGCTACGACACCGACCGCCGCGTCACCGTCGAGAGCAACTCCCTCGGAGGCACGACGGAGTACCGCTACAACGCGGCGCTGCGGCTGGAACAGCGAACCGATCCGCTCGGCCATGCCACCACCTACACCTGGGACCGCCACGACCACCCGCTGTCCGAAACCGACCCGCTGGGCCGCACCGTCCGCTCCGCCTACGACGACCAGGGAAACCTGGCCGAGCTGACCCAACCGGACGGCACCCGCGCCACCCTCGAATGGAACGACGCCCACCGCCCGGTCCTAGCCGTCGACCCCGACGGCGCCACCTGGCAGCACACCTACGACGAACACGGCAACCGCACCGCCACCATCGACCCCACCGGCGCCCGCACCGAATACCGCCATGACGCGCGCGGCGCCATCACCGAAATCGTCGACGCGCACGGCGGGACCACCCGGATCGACAACGACGCCGCCGGCCTCCCCGTCATCACCGTCGACCCCACCGGCGCGGTCACCACCTATGAACGCGACCCTCTCGGCCGCATCACCGCCATCACCGACCCCCTCGGCGGCGTCACCCGCCTCACCTGGACGATCGAGGGCAAACTCGCCTCCCGACAGCTCCCGGACGGGGCACTCGAACGCTGGGCCTACGACGGCGAGGGCAACCTCGTCGAGCACGTCGACGCGGCCGGTTTCACCACCGCCACCGACTTCACCCACTTCGACCTGCCCGCCGCCCGCACCGACCCCGACGGCGCCCGCACCCGCCTGGCCTACGACACCGAGCTCCGCCTCACCACCGTCACCAACCCGCAAGGCCTGGCCTGGCGCTACGACTACGACCCGGCCGGGAACCTGGTGCGGGAAACCGACTTCAACGGGCGCGCCCTCACCTACACCTACGACGCGGCCGGCCAGCTGTCCACCCGGACGAACGGCGCCGGCGAAACCGTCACCTTCACCCGGAACGCCCTCGGCAACCCGACGCGGAAAAGCGGTCCTGACGGCGACACCACCTTCCTCTACGACCTCGCCGGCCGCCTGATCCGCGCCATCAACCCCGACGCCGACGTCACCCTCTCGCGGGACGCCATAGGCCGGGTCCTCACGGAAACCACCAACGGCCGCACCGTCACCTCCACGTACGACGCGCTCGGCCGCCGGACCTCCCGCACCACACCGTCGGGCGAGATCAGCACCTGGGAGTACGACCTTCGCGGCCTACCACAGGCACTGCGCCGCGGCGAGCAGGTCGTCACCTTCGGCTACGACTCCATCGGCCGGGAGACACAGCGCGGTCTCGGCCCCGGCGTCATGCTGAGCCGAACCTGGAACGCCAACCATCAGGTACAGTCCCAGACCGTCACGGCCGCCCCGGCCACGCCCGGCGGCGGGCGCGGCGCGCGCGGGCCGACAACCGCCGGCAGTGCCCAACTCCTACACCGCCGCGACTACGCCTACAGCCCCGACGGCTACGTCATCACCATCGACGACCCGCGCACCGGTGCCCGCCACTACGACCTCGACCCCATCCGGCGCGTCACCGCCATCACCGGCCCACACTGGCGCGAACGCTACGCCTACGACGACATGGGCAACATCACCGACGCAGCCTGGCCCCCTACCAACGGCCCGGACAGCGACGACCTGGCCGCCCAAGGCGGCCGCGACTACATCGGAACCCTCATCCGCCGCGCTGGCATGGTCCGGTTCGAGTACGACGCCCAGGGCCGGACGGTCCTGCGCCAGCGCATACGGCTGCCGGCCAAGCCGGACACCTGGCGCTTCACCTGGGACGCCGACGACCGAATGACCGGCGTCACCACCCCCGACGGCCAGCACTGGCGCTACCTCTACGACGCATTCGGCCGCCGCATCGCCAAACAACGCCTCGCCCACGACGGCACCATCGCCGAACGCCTCGACTTCACCTGGGACGGCCCCACCCTCGCCGAACAGACCCACACCCGTCCAGGCAACTCCCCCACCATCACCAACTGGGACTGGGAACCCGACAGCTTCCGCCCCCTCACCCAGACCAACCGGCGCCGCCACACCTCCGAAAACGGCGAGCAGGAATGGTTCGACGCCCAGTTCCACACCGTCATCACCGACCTCGTCGGCACCCCCACCGAGCTGATCTCCCCCGACGGCGCTCTCACCTGGACCAACAACCCCACCCTCTGGGGCATCACCGCGGGGCCGACACCCGGAACCACCGACTGCCCGCTGCGCTTCCCAGGCCAGTACCACGACCCAGAGACCGGCCTCGACTACAACTACCACCGCCACTACGACCCCACCACGGCCCGCTACAACTCTCCCGACCCCCTCGGCCTCGCCCCGGCCGTCAACCCCTTCTCCTATATCCCCAATCCCAGCGCCTGGATCGACCCGCTCGGCCTCAGCCCCTGCACGCCAGGCGCTATCGATCCCAACAGACCGAACCCGCTCGGCATCATCCTCCGGCCCATTCTCCGACCAATCGTCCTCGGTCCCCGGGACGCGGTGCGCGATTACCATGCCGCACACAGGTACACCATGATTCTCAACCTGCCGGACAGTAAATGGACTTGGGGAGCGAATAAACGCTTCATGCGCGATGCCCTTCGTCTACAAAGACGCATAATAGCCCTACGGGACCCCGAACTGGCAGTTGAAGAAACAATCTACCGAAAGGAGGTTGACTTTTTTCAATACCATGGAATTGGCTACATACACAAGGACGGGATATGGCTGTACGGACGATAATGGCTCAGATTGCTCACTAATGCGCAACGGGCGTCGGGCATCACGAGCGCGGACTCTACTATCTACCGGAAGTCCGGATCTCGTTCAGCGACGCCTCTACGCGGATGTCGACCACGGGCCAATGTCGGACCGGGCCAAGACTGACGCCAACATGCTGACGGCCCACAGCTAACCGGCAGTTGATGACACGGCGGATCTCAGCCCGACTCAACGCGCCCTTATAGTTGCCTGGTATAGTACAAAATAGAGGTCACGTAGGTCGTCGATATTTTCGCGCAAGCAGGAGATGAGATATGGATTTGGGCGACGTTGAGTGCGTGACCGGAACGACCGACGATGTGAACGCGTACATCAAGGATCGGATCCCAAACACTCGAGATACCGCTATTGCATCGCTCCTCGCCAGGACAAAAGGGAAGAGCGAGCTCCAGGAACTAGTGGATGCGGTCGAGCCCGGCAGCGGCTCCTATATGTTGAACTTTTACGCCAGGCGCATGGCCGCGTTGGCGGTTCGTCGATCAGACCCAGGTTACGCCCGCAGCGGGCTGCTCGCTTTGAGCCTCTCGAACCAGAAGACCTTGGACAGCCGCGATGATATCTGCACACAAGCGCTGCTGTGGAGAAGTTTCGAACTACTAGGCCTGGATCCGAAGACGGAGTTCGAAGCTGTATTAGATCAATTCCCGAACGCGTCAAAGTTTATAGATAGCTGGCTGCAAAGGTCACCCAAGAACAAGAAACTAGCCGCGGTTGGATTCATCGAATCCAGAGACGATGACGGCTTCCGCTATCGCTTTGGCAACGACTACACAGTCGACGATGAGGACGACGATGACCGCAAAACCCTTCGCGGTATTCTTAGTTCTATCTATTCAAAATTCCGCGGGTAGTATTGCCGGTCCTGAAGCTTCCAGCGGTGCCGCTGCATCCGGAGGCAATGCCGTGAAGCTTAAGTTGATCAACAATAATTGATCTTCGGTTGTTGCTGACTGGTGGGTTGGTACGGCGTGGCGGCGTGGCATCGGTGCTGGTGGGTGGTTTGGTCACGGTTCGTGGCTTCGATGGTGACCCCGGACCAGGTGTCGGTCGAGGTGCTGGTGACGGCGGTCCCGTGCGCGCGTCGGGCGCGTGGCCGCGGTGTTCGTCGACGAGGGAACGCAGGTGTTGCGGTAGAGGGTGGTGCGTGAGATCCCGGTGATGGCCGTCCCCGCACGCGCGGGGATCTTCCGCCTGGCGAGATCGGGTCGATTGCCGGAGACCCGTCCTCCCCGCACGCGCGGGGATCTTCCGCTCTCCCCGCACGTGTGCGAGATGTGCGAGAAGGTCGTCCCCGCACGCGCGGGGATCTTCCGTACCGAATCCGCGCGGCGGCGCTGATGATCTCGTCGTCCCCGCACGCGCGGGATCTTCCCAGCGCGGCCCGCACGCCGGCCGCCGACGTGACGTCGTCCCCGCACGCGCGGGGATCTTCCGCCGGGAGCGCCCCTCTAACTGACGGTCTGATCAGGTCCGAGCCTTGGCCGAGCGCAGTGCCTGAAGGTGATGTGAGCCAGCGTCGCCCACGGGCGGTCAGAGAATTGAGGAGGCGCAGTTGGCGGCGTCGGTGTTCTGACCTACGCAGGCTTGGTAGACGCCGTGCGCCTTGCCCGCGGCGCCCGCCCAGAACAGTGGGTTCTTGAGCCTCTTCTTAATGTTGTTCTTGCGGTCGGTAGTGAAGACGCGGCCGAAGAGGGAGGAGTTCGATGTACCGGCGGCCCTCGATGCCTCCTGCTGGGATGCATCCAGGACGACGGGCCTCGTATCGGTGGTTGTCCGCTCGATCTTAAGGGGGCCGAACTGGATTCGGGTGGTGGCCGTTCGGGCCGTGCCAGTGGTGGCGGCACTGGTCGCGCCGTCGCTGGCGGCCTCTTCCTCGGCTGCGCGTGCTCCGCTCTCGCCGATCCTCTCGAGCTGCCCGAGCGTTCTGGCTCCGTTGAGTTCTTCGAGGGCCCCGAGTTCAGGCAGGTCGGCGCCGTCGGTGAGGACGGTGACGGCGATGAAGGCGACGGTGAGGAGGGTAATGCCGAGCCATTTCGGGAACTGGCCGGTAGGATCGGCGCGGTCGAGGGGGTCACCGGCCGCGAACCCGTAGGGGGTGCCGGTCTCGTTCAGGTCCGGGTCCGGGGTCAGGAACTCGGCGGTGTCGAGGTCGTAGAAGCGGTTGCGCAGGTACTGGCAGCCGCAGGCCTGGTCGGTGTACTGGCTATCGAACTGGAGCGCGGTGGTGGTTTTTCCGGTTCTGTGGTCGACGTGACCGTAGGGACTGTATGAGTACGAGCCGGCAACTTTTCCTTTGCTGTCGGTCAGCAGCCGCACGCTGTTTTGGGCATCGGTGAGCAGGTAGGTGATCTGTGATCCGACGATCTGCTCGAACGGTTGCCCGTCGGGGCCGTAGATGTACTGCGCGGTGCCGTCGCTGAGCAGCAGCGGCGTCTGCGCCGAGCGGTCCCAGGTGAAGGAAGTCGTGTGCCCGGCGGCGGTCCGGGTCGCGAGTAGGCCGTCGCCGTCGTAGGTGTACTGGACCTGGCCGCCGTAGCCGGTCAGGCGCTCCGCCTGGTCGTAGCTGAGGTCGATGCTCGTGCCGCTGGAGGTGACGGTGGAGGTGCGATCGCCGGCGGAGTTGTAGTGGAATCCGGTGAGGAGGTCGCCGGCGGCTGTCTGCCTGCTCTGGATCTGGCCGCCGGCAACAGCGAAGGTCGTGCCGTCAGGGAACTCGGTCAGGTCGCCGATCGCGTCGTACCTGTAGCGACCGTCAGGGGCGTTCTTCCTGGGGCTCTTCACCAGGTTGAGCGCTCCGGTGGCGGAGTAGCCGAAAACGTCGTCCCGCCCGTTACCGGTGCCGGCGATGCTGGCTTTCGCGCTGATGACCTGGCCGTCATTGTTGCGATGGTAGGTGAAGGCGGCGATGCCCTTCTTCTTGTCGCCGCAGCGGGTCAGCACGACGGTGTCGCTGTCGCGGGCCGCGCAGGTGCCGTTCGGGTAGTCGACCTCGTTCAGGATGCCCGCCTGGGTGTAGTAGAAGGTGGTGGTGTTGCCGAGCCAGTCGCTGACCTTCACGAACCGGCCTTCGTCGTGGTAATCGCGGGTGATGTGCTGGCCGGGCGCGTAGGTGAGGCCGGTCAACCGACCGTCGCCGTCATAGGTGTACATGCCAGCCTGGGGTGAGCGCGCGCAGTCCGCAGCCGGCGCGGGCGTCGGCGCGGCCTGGCCCTCGGCGACGTCGGTCAGGCGGCCGTCACAGTCGTACTGGTAATGATGGACGGTATCGGTTCCGCCGTGCACGGTCATGGTGGCGCGCTGGCCGTCCATCGTGTAGGTGAAGGAGACGGCTGGCGTCCGCCCATCGGAATACACGATGTCTGTCAGCTCGTTCGCCGCGTCGTAGGTGTAGGAGACGGTCGTCGGCCGCCCCTGCATGCCCACGCTGGAATGTTGGACGGCGGTGACGTTGTCGTTGAGGTCGTATGTGTAACGCACGGTGCCGCGGATGGGGTCGATGCTTTCATCGATCCGACCGTGATCATCGTATGTCAGCTTCGTCTTGTCGCCGCCGGCGTCGGTGATGATGCGCGGTGAGCCGTCCGGATAATAGGTGGTCTGGACTCCCACGGTGACGTCGGCCCGCGTGGTGGATAGCGGCAGGCCGTCGGTGTTGTCCGTTGTGGTGGTCAGGTAGCCGTTCGGATCCCGCACGGTCGTAGCCAGGCCGACGGCGTCCGACGGCCCGGTACCGGTCGACGGCTTGAACGCCCCGGGTCCGTAGGTGACGCTCGTAGCCGGAGCGTCGTCGTCCGAGTTGTCGACAGTGCCAAGCCGGCCGGTGGCCTCGTAGCGGTACTGGGTGGCGCCGGTCGCCTCCGAGCAGTTGGGCCTTGGCGTGCCGGTGGTGAGCGCCTGGCAGACCAGTTCGCCGTCACCGCCATAGGAGTTGACGGTTTCGTTCCAGCCGCCGCGTTCCTGGACGCTGGTGAGCAGGTCGCCATCGGCGTCATAGGTGAAGGTCGTGACATTGCCGATAGGGTCTTCCACCGAGGCCAGCTTGTCCGGGTGCTCGGGATCGACGGTGTAGGCGGTGATGTTCCCGTCGGCGTCGATGCCCTGGACCAGCTTGCCTGCAGAATCGTAAACCAGCGTGGAAACGGCATGATCGGGCGCCGTGACGGTCAGTGGTCTTCCGTCGGGCCGGTAGGTGTAGGTCGTCGTCCGGCCAAGCGTGTCGGTCGTCGACAGCACATGGCCGCCGTCATCATAAACATAGGACGTCACTTTTCTCGCCGCGCCGGCAGCCTGCTGCATCGGGTCGATAACCGTCTGGGGTTGACCCGAGGAGGTGTAGTCTAAGTAGCTCGTCGTCGACGCGCGGGCACCCGAGCCCACGCTGACCGATGCCAGCAGCCCGTCCATGAACTGGAAGGCCACCGGATGGCCGGCCGGGTCCGTGACGGTGCTGCGCACACTGGCATCGACGAAAGGGACCCCGTCATAACTCCACCGGGTTCTCGCCGCCTTCCTGTTGTCGTCGACCTCGGACACGCGGCCGTCGGCGCCGTAGTAAACCGTCAGGGCCGGGCCGGCCAGTTCGGTGAGGCTGTTGAGTTTGTTGCCGCCGAGGTAACTGTAGGTCCAGTCCAGGGCACCGGGTAGGATGGCCCTTTGGAGTTCGCCGTTGAGGTAGGTGTAACCGACCTTCCGGCCGTTGGGATCGACGACCTCGCCGATATGACCCGGTGGGCAGCTTGGACCCCCGTCGTCCGGGCAGTAGGTGAACGTCAGGAAGCGGCTGTTGTGGCGGACGGTGAACTGGTTGGGCTTCGGCCCCGGCGAGATGACTGTCTTCTCGCCCGAGCCATCGGTCCGCGACTGGAGCTGACCGGCGGCGGCGAAGACGAAACTGGTGTCATCCGACCCTCGGGTAAACAGGAACGTGCCGTCGCCCCGCCGGACGAGCGACGCCAGGACCCGGGCCGGTCCCCGGTAGGAGGCGCCGCCCGGGTCCGGGCTGAAGGTGACGGTCGAGCCGTCCTCCTGCCGCACCGTGAGCTGCCCCGCCCCCGGGCCGGACAGGATCGCCATTCCGTAGGTGAAGGCCCAGCCACGGCCGAAAGGGGAGTCCACGGCGGCGGCCGAACTGTAGGTCCGCGTCAGTTCCAGCGGGTCACCGGCCTCCGGAAGCGACACGTCCGTGAACTGGTACCAGAACGCTCCCGAGTAGCAGTTGACCGGTGGGGCCGCCGCGCACGCCGGCTGCGCCTCGCTGGGATTCGGCGCGCCGCCCTGCTCAGCCGCGTCGGCGCCGCTGTAGGAAGCCATCGACGAAGAGTTCGGCCTTATCGATGACCGAGAGGGCTCAGCGGTACTCGAGGTATGCGCGGTGCAGGCCGCCAAGACGACAAAAACGGTTGTTACTGTACAAATTATCCACGCATACTGATGCCGTCGAGTACGCACCGTGATCCCCCGTTCAATCCTCATCGGGCACGATACAGCGCTTCTCCGAGACATCTCACCGGCCTGCCATAAGGAACCGCCGCTGTCGGTGTCCCGGCGGCAGCACCCGGGACAGCGGCACGGATCAAGAACGCACAGGTCGCGGTCCACCTGACCCTCGCCACCCCGACCGGCACGCCTTCATCGATCCCTACCGGGATGCCGAAGTCGTGGATGGCCGACCCGGAACGCCGCGAGGCCGCTGGCGTGCCCGCCAATCTCACTTTCACCAGGAAGTCCGCGTTCGCGCGCCGCATGATCCTCGACGCCGGGGTCCCCGTCCGCTGGGTGTCCGGCGACGAGGTCTACGGCAACGACCCCACCCTCCACAACTCGGGCTGGTCGTCGGTCTCGACCGCGGCGAGCCAGCTGTCGAGGCGCTCGCCGTGGCGGCCGGTGAGCATCTCGGCGAACGCCGCGACGTGGCCGCGCAGCGCGGCGAGCGTGGGGCTGCGGACGCAGATCAGGTCGAGAGTGGCGGCGTCGGCGCTGTCGAGCCGGTCGGGGTTCGTGAGGATCCAGCGGGCGACGTCGCGGACCTTCGGCGGCGGTGGCGGTGGTGCCGGCGGCGCGGGGGATTGGGCGCGCAGGGTGGCGACGTGTCGGCGGACCGTGCGTTCGCTGCCCGGGTAGCCGCGTTCGCGGACTTCCTGGAAGAGCAGGTCGGCGCGGGTGATCCCGGCGGCGAACCGTTGGGCAAGGTAGGGCTTGTGACGGTCGAGGACGCTGGGGGCGCCCTCGAGACCCCGGACTACAGCGTCTTCGAGAGCGTCGGCACGGTAGTACTTGCGCACCGTGTGCCGCGCCAGGCCGAGGCGGGTAGCGATCGCGGTGATGCCCAGCCCTTGGGCTCGCAAGTCACGGACCGCGGCGTGGCGTTCCCGGCGTGACGGACGAACATGGTCTCGGGTACTTCGGCGGCCTGGCCGGTCTCGGCTGGGCTGTGCGCGGCGGCGGGCTCGCCGTGCTCAACGGCGACCGGTGTGGGGCCTTCCGCCGATTCTTCGGGCTCGACGGCTGGCGTTACGGCGGGTTCTCGCAGGTCGGCGCGGTTGCGGGAGACCGCAAGCACGACGTGGTCGCACAGGTTGTGGACGAGATGCCACCGGTCGGCGACCTGGATCGCGTGGGGCGCGCCGTTCCGCGTGCCTTCGGCGTAGGCACCGGCCCGGTCTCGGCAGACGATCTCGACGCCCGGATGCCGGCGCAGCCAGTCGGCGACGGTGGTGGCCTCCCGGTCGGGCAGGAGGTCGACGCTTACCGCTGTCCACGTCGATCACGACGGTGCCGTAGGTCCGTCCCCGGCGCAGCGCGAAATCGTCAATGCCCAACCGCGCCACCGTGCTGATCGCGGGGTCCGGCAGCGCCCGCACGCGACGCAGGAGCGTGTCCCGGCCGACCGGCAGGCCCAGTTCACCAGAGAGCCGGGCGCCTGGCCGGCCGGCGAGCGCCAGCCCGATCGCGCCGAGGGCAGCCGCCGCCGGTGGGGTGAACCGGGCGTACGGGCTGGTCAGCCCCGTGATCTGCTCGACGAACGTCCGGGTCGGGCACCCTTCTTGATCACAGCGGACCTGCCGCACCTGCACCTCGACGACGACTCGCTGCCCGCCGAGCGGGGTGTCGATCAGCCGCCGCCGGTACCGCCCGCGGACCCGGCCGGACGTCGTTCCGCATCGTGGACAGGCCACCCGCTCTGCCCGGGAACGCGCACGCAGGGACACCACACCCGCGGCCCGCTCGACGCCTTCGACGACGACGTTTGCCAGATGAGGCAGCAGGACCCCGAGGCCAGGGAGGTCACACCGGTCCGACCCTCCAGCGCGACCAACAATGTGTGATCAACAGCTGATCCCGGATCGATCCCAAGATCTGCGCCAGATCCCCGACACCGACCTACCCGGCCAGCACCAGCTCATGATCCGCCGCAACGACCCTGCTCGCGATGCTCGCCTACGCCCTCCTAAAGGATCATCACCGTCGATTTGTCGACCGGCCGTCCTCTCCGTGCTCCATGGCCGACTTGTGGCTCTACCCGCGATCGGACAGGCCGGCGGAAGCGATCGAGCGCGGGACGCATCTGGCCACATGATCGGGATCGTTATGCTTGGTGGGCAACGGCTTGTGACGGACGATAGCTGAGCCCAGTAACGGGGTGAGGGCAGTCATGGATACGACCAGGTCGCGGCTGGTCGCGAGCGCGGGCCCGTGGGACTTCTTCGTCTCCTACACCAGAGTGGACGAAGGCTGGGCCGAATGGATCGCCTGGCAGCTCGAGGGCGCGGGCTACCGGGTACTCTTCCAAGCCTGGGACATGGTCCCCGGCTCCAACTGGTCCGTGAGGATGCAGGACGGGATCACATCCGCCGAGCGTACAATAGCCGTTCTTTCCGAGGCCTATCTTGGTTCGGTTTATGGCCGCCAGGAATGGCAGGCCGCGACGCTGGCTGATCCGGCGGGCATTCACCGGAAGCTGGTGCCCGTACGTATCGAAGACTGCGCCCGACCAGGTCTCCTGGGCCAGGTGGTCAGCTTTGACCTATTCGACCTCACCGCCCCCGACGCGCAGGCCAGGCTTCTCGCGACGGTGAAGGCGGCGATTGCGGGACGCGCGAAGCCGGCGCGCGCGCCCGCGTTCCCCGTAAGTCCCGCTACGCCCAAGTCCGTGAGCTCTTCCAGCGCCTCGGCATTGGACGCTCGCCCGAGTATCGAACGACCTGCCACGACGACACGAGTGCGTGCCACGATGCTCGCGACGTGGAACCCGGCGAGGTGGCAGTGGGACGACTACCCGGATGTGGCGCAAGCGTCTAGCGACGGTCATATCCTGCATGAGCCGTGGTCGACTGGGAGGCGCAAGACCGGCATCGAGCCGGGTGACCGCGTCTTTCTCCTCATGCAGGGAGATGGGCCCCGCGGCATCGTCGGCAGCGGAACGTGCGCGAGTTCCATCTTCCAAGACGACCATTGGAACGAGGAACACCCGGACGATGAGGCAAACTACGTACTTATCGACTGGGACACGCTTCTCCTCCCGGAAGACGCGCTCGATCGGACTGTCCTGCTAGATCAGATCCCGACAGGTAACAGATGGAGGCCACAAGCGAGCGGCACGGTACTCGGCCCTCGCGCGGCCGCTGATCTCGAACAGTTGTGGGCGCGGCATATAGAAACAAAGGCATCCTCGGCATCGAGCACGTCAGGCCGACGTCCAGACCCGAGACGTGACGGGAGGAAGAAGGTCGAGGACGCGATCTTCAACGACCGAACCGTGCAACGCAAGGAGACGCAAGCCCGGAGCGCCAAAGACACGCTGCGGCAACTCTTCCGACGGCCATCCTGGTGTGGGACGGGGGGCAACTTTCCGCTCCTGCGATGGGCGGCGCGGCGGCCCGGGCGCGCCCGACGGGCGAGGGGGCGGCGCCTCTGCACCAACCCTCCCTTGGGTCCGGCTCAGCCGGCCGAACCCGCCTCCCCTACCCACCCCCTGGCCGGGGTCACCTCACCTGGTGGATGGTCGCGAAGGGCGGCGCTGAGGATGTTGTGGAGGGCGGAGCGGGCGGTGGATTCCTGTTCGATCGCGTAGCCGCGGTCGAGGCAGCGGTGCGCGAAGGCGCCGATGTCGTCGGGGCGTTGCGCGAGCTGCCGCAGGTGGTAGCGGCTGTGGGCGTTGAAGGGCCGGCCCTCGTCGTGAGGCACCGTGCCGACATCCACGACGTGGATGGTCGTCCCTTGTCGCAGGCTGTCGTGGAGGCGGGCGCTGATCCGGACACCGCCGAGGTCCGCGTCCGCGCAGATGACCACGGCCGAGGTCTGTCGGGCCGCCTGGTCGATCAGCGATACGACGGCGGCCGGTGGCTGCCCGTGGCACCAGGCGACTGGCAGGTCGGGCCGGGTGTCGCACACCGTTTCGGCCGCCTGCCGGTTCTCCACGACCA
>Ga0207703_10000642_pt1 | contig 35054 bp, 21 predicted proteins | sample KBSSwiS12_FD_184304 | JGI IMG/M metagenome (GOLD analysis project Ga0207703, IMG submission 184304) | Switchgrass rhizosphere microbial communities from Kellogg Biological Station, Michigan, USA - KBS Switchgrass S1-2 (SPAdes) (version 2) | ecosystem: Host-associated > Plants > Roots >... | reverse complement strand
CGGTCGAGGCCCGGCCACCACCGTGAGCGGGGCGCGGCGCAAGGTCAGCGCGCAGGCCGCGACGAGCAAGGCAACGAGGACGTAGCCGCCGGTCCACAGCCAGCGCTGGCCCCATAGCGCGAGGCCGGGCTCGACGATCAGCGGATAGGCGATCAGGCCGGCAAAGCTGCCGAAATTGGACGCGGCGTAGAGCGCATAGGGGTCCTGCCCCTCGCTCGAGATGCTGAACCAGCGCTGCAGCAAGGGCGCCTGGGCCGAGACCGCGAAGAACAGCGGCCCGATCGACAGGCCGAGCAGCCAGGGCACCCAGATCGCCGGCTGGGCATCGGCCGGCAATTGCATCGCCATGAGCCCGATCGGCAGCCACAGCGCCGCCAGCAACAGCACGGCGAGATGGACGACGGCCTGCCAGCGCGGCGCGATCCGGCCGAGCCAATGGGCATAGGCGTAGCCGCCGAGCAGCAGCGCCTGATAGACCAGCATCGCCGAGTTCCACACAGCCGGCGCGCCGCCGAGCCGGGGCAGCGCCATGCGCGCGACCATCGGCTGGACGAGGAACAGCAGGAACGATCCGGTCAGGATCGTCACGACGAACAGCGGCCGGGCGAGGCGCGCGGGCATGGCGGGGGATGTCATCAGGCGGGGCGACCGATCCGATAGAGAATGTGCGGGTTGAGCGGCGGCGCGGCCAGCGGATGGTCGAACTCGCCACCCGCGACGCGCGTCATGCCGAGCCGTTCCATCAACCCCCAGCTGGCGGTGTTCGCCTGTACCGTGATCGCCGAGATCATCGGCGCAGCGGTGTTGGCCCAGCCCCAGGCGAGGCTGGCCTGCGCCGCCTCGCGGGCATAGCCCTGGCCCCAATGGTCGCGGCCGAGACGCCAGCCGATCTCGATATCCTGCTCGATGGGCGTGTCGGGCGCGCCCGGCTTGATCCCGCAAAAACCGAGCAGCGCGCCGTCCGCGCGCCGTTCGACCGCCCAGAAGCAGTAACCGAGCTTGTCGAGATGGTCGTTCTGCCGCGCGATCGCGACGGCGGTCTGCGCGCGGCTTTCCGGCGGACCGAGATAGCGCATTACCTCCGCATCGCGGCATATCGCGTTGAACGGATCCACATCACTGTCTCGCCAACCGCGTAGGATGAGACGTTCGGTTTCGATCATGGTCGCGCGATCCGATAGGTTACCGTGTCGCGCAATGGATCACCTATGGTAAACAAGGGGTGTTCGAAATCGAGCGCGGGCACATGCGCCATGCCGAGGCGCGCCATCAGCGCGCGGCTCTTCGCGTTCTGCCGCGACGTGATCGCGACGATCGCCGCATCGTCACGGTTGCGCCAGGCCCAAACGATGCAGGCAGCAGCCGCCTCGCGAGCGAAGCCCTGTTTCCAGAATGGTACCGCCAGCATCCAGCCGATTTCGAGCGCGCCGGCGATCGGCGTGTCGGGGGCGCCCGGCTTGAACCCGACAAAGCCCATCACCGCGCCGTCCCCACGGTGCTCGACGACCCAGAAGCCCAGGCCCTCGCCATGGTAGGAGCGGTGCTTGGCCAGCGCGGCGTCGCTGGCGTCGGCCGATTTGACCGGGCCGAGATCGGCCATCACGCGCGGATCGGCCCACATGGCGTGCAGCGCGGCGCGATCGGCCGGCGTATCGCGGCGCAGGATCAGCCGCGCGGTCTCGATCACCGCGCGAGCAGCCTCGCCGCGTGCAGCGCGTGATAGGTCAGCACGCCAGAGCAACCGGCGCGCTTGAACGCCATCAGCGTCTCCAGCACCATCGCGTCGCGCTCGGCGGCACCGACCGCGACCGCCGCCTCGATCATCGCATATTCGCCCGACACCTGATAGGCGAAGACCGGCACCTGGAACTCCGACTTCACGCGCAGGATGATGTCGAGATAGGGCAGGCCCGGCTTGACCATCACACTGTCGGCACCCTCGGCCAGGTCGAGCGCGACCTCGCGCAGCGCCTCCTCGGCATTGGCCGAATCCATCTGATAGGTCTTCTTGTCGCCCTTGAGCAGGCCGCGCGAGCCGACCGCGTCGCGGAACGGGCCATAGAACGCGCTGGCGTACTTCGCGGCGTAGGACATGATCTGGACGTTGACGTGCCCCGCCTCTTCCAGCGCGGTGCGGATCAGCCCGACGCGACCGTCCATCATGTCGGACGGGGCGATGATGTCGGCACCGGCGGCCGCCTGGTTGAGCGCCTGGCCGACCAGTATCTCGGCGGTGGCGTCGTTCATCACGTAACCGGCGGCGTCGATCAGGCCATCATGGCCATGCGCGGTATAGGGATCGAGCGCGACGTCGGTCAGCACGCCGACCTCGGGCACCGTATCCTTGAGCGCGCGGATCGCACGGCACATCAGATTGTCGGGGTTAAGCGCTTCCTCGCCGCCGTCGCTGCGCAGAGCGTGCGGGGTGTTGGGGAACAGCGCGATGCAGGCGATGCCGGCGTCGCGCGCTTCCTTCGCCCGCGCGACGATACCGTCAACCGACCAGCGCGACACACCGGGCAGGCTGGCGATCGGCTCCTCCACCCCCTGCCCTTCGGCGATGAACAGCGGCCAGATCAGGTCCGCCGGCGTCAGCACGGTCTCGGCATGGAGCTTGCGGCTCCACGCGGTGGTACGGGTGCGACGGAGGCGGAGCGCGGGATAGTGACTCATAGCGTGTGCTATTGAGCCTGCGACATTGGCTGCGCAAGGGTTTGCTCCGCCCCCTCTCCGTTCGGGCTGAGCTTGTCGAAGCACCGTTCTTCCTCTTGGGCCAAAGAAAGAACAGCCCTTCGGCAAGCTCAGGGCGAACGGAATTTGAAAGTCAGCCGGTCGGCTGCAAGCGACCGGCAGGCTCACAGTCGGCATGGGCTTGCTCCTCGCCTTCTTCCGGATCGGGCGGCACGACGAGCAGCTGGGTTCGCCATGTGCCGCGGCGATAGAACCATGTCGCCAGCGCCAGCGACACGGCCGAGCCGATCGGGAAGGCCCACCACAAGGCATCCGTACCGATCAAGGCCGGGCCGAACAGCGCGATGCCGAGGCGGATCGGGTAGAGCGAGACGATCAGGATGATCAACGGCGCGACGGTCGACCCGTTGGAGCGCACGGTCGAGAACAGCACCATGGTCGCGCCGAACATCACGAAGGTCCAGCTGGAGATCAGCTGGATGTGGCGCGCGATCGGGATCGCCGGGCTCTCGCTGCCGACGAACAGCGACATCACCGGCCGGTCGAACAGAATGATCGCGGTGATCACGACGAGCGTGATGATGGTGTTGTAGAGCAGCCCGGCGCGGGTGATCGCATCGACCCGGTCCCAGCGGCCGGCACCGATATTCTGCGCCGCCATCGAACTCACCGCGACGCCGATCGCCATTGCCGGCATCTGGATATAGGTCCACAGCTGCTGCGACACGGCATAGGCCGCCGCGGTATCGACGCCGAGACGGTTGACCAGCCCGACCATGGTCAGGCCGGCGGTCGACATGACCAGCATCTGCGCGCCCATCGGCAGGCCCTTGGCGACGATCACGCGCACCAGCTTGGCCTCGGGGATGAGCCATTTCAACTCATGCCCGCGCAGCCGGATCGGCAGGTCGCGGACATAGACATAGATGACCAGCCCAAGCGACGAGACCGCCGCGGCGAGCAGGGTCGCGGTGGCCGAACCGGCAATGCCCATGGCGGGAAACGGCCCGAGGCCGCGGATCAGTACCGGGTTCATCGTGCTGTCGATCACCACGCTCAACACCATGAACCACATCGGGGTGATCGAATCACCGGTGCCGCGCAGCCCCATCTGGATCAGCACGCCGAGCATGCTCAGCGGCAGGCCAAGAAAGATGACCCGAAGGTAGATCAGCGCCAGCGCCTGCGCGTCGCCCGGCGTGGCGAGCAGCCGGAGGATATTGGGCGCGAAGATCCAGCCGACGATCGCGATGACAACGGCGCCGCCCACGACCAGGCCGACCGCCGACCCGAAGGCGCGGCGCGCCGCCTCGACGTCGCGCCGGCCGATCGACTGGCCGACCAGCACCGTCGCCGCCATGCCGAAGCCGAACACCGCGCTGAACATCAGGAACATGATGATGTTGGCGTTGGACGTCGCAGCGAGCGCGCCTTCGCCGAGGAAGCGGCCAACCCAGATCGAATTGATCGAGCCGTTGAGCGACTGGAGCACGTTGGAGGCGAGCGTCGGCAAGGCGAAGCTCAGCAGCGTCGCACCGATCGGACCGACCGTCAGGTCGCGTTGGCCGGGACGCGCCATCAGCCGAGCCGCGCCAGCGCCGCACGGAGCCGCTCGGCTTCGGCGGCCTTTTCGGCATGGTCGGCGCGTGCCTTTTCGACCGCTTCCGGTTTGGCGCGTTCGACGAAGCTCGGATTGTTGAGGCGTCCGGCCAAGCCGTCGCGCTCCTTTTCGGCAGCGGCGATTGCCTTGGTCAGGCGGGTGCGCTCGGCCTCGAGGTCGATCACGCCTTCCAGCGGCAGGATGTAGGTTACACCGTCGACAACGACTTGCGCCGAAGAGGAAGCCACACCCACCTTCTGGAAGAAGAAATGATGCACGCGAGCCAAACGAGAAAGGACGGCCTCGTTACGCTTGACCAGCATTTCTGTTTCAGCAGGTGAGCCTTGCAACAAATGCAGGTCGAGCCGCGCAGACGGCGGTACATTGAGTTCGGTCCGAGCAGACCGAATCTCGCCGACCAGCCGGATCAGCCAGTCGATCTCCTTGCTCGCTTCCGGATCAATCGCGCGCGCATCGGCCATTGGCCATTTCGCCACGATCAGGTCGTTTTCGCGCGGGCAGGCGGGGTCAGCCAGCGCGTGCCACAGTTCCTCGGTGATGAACGGCATGAACGGGTGGAGCAGCACGAGGATCTGGTCGAGCACCCAGCCGGCAACCTTCTTGCTCTCGTCGTCGATCGCACCGCGTTCCTCGCCGCTGAACACCGGCTTGATCAGCTCGAGGTACCAGTCGCAGAAACGGTTCCAGGCGAACTGGTAGATCGCGTTGGCAGCGCCGTCGAAGCGGTAATCGGCCAGCGCGAGATCGACCGCCTGCACCGTGGCGATGGTCTCGCCGATGATCCATTTGTTGACCGCCAGCGTCGCCTCCGGCGCATCGAGCCGGTCGCTCGCGCCGATGCCGTTCGACTGGCAGAAGCGCGCCGCGTTCCACAGCTTGGTGGCGAAGTTGCGGTAACCCTCGACGCGCTTCTCATCCATCTTGATGTCGCGGCCCTGGCTTTCCATCGCCGCCATGAAGAAGCGTAGCGCGTCGGCGCCGTACTGGTCGATCAGCCCGAGCGGATTGACGACATTGCCCTTCGACTTGGACATCTTCTGCCCGTCGGCAGCACGCACCAGGCCGTGCAGGTAGAGCGTGCGGAACGGCACGTCCTTCATGAAGTGCATGCCCTGCATCATCATCCGCGCATCCCAGAAGAACAGGATGTCGAAGCCGGAGATCAGCACGTCATTGGGATAGCGACCGTGGAGCTGAGGCCGGGATTTCCCCTCTCCGTTCGTGTCGAGCGAAGTCGAGACACGGTCATCAGGGAAAGGCTTCTCGACTTCGCTCGAAGCGAACGGAGACTGTGTCTCCTCGTCTGGCCAGCCCAAGGTGGCGAAGGGCCAGAGCGCGGAGGAGAACCAGGTGTCGAGGACGTCGGGGTCCTGCGTGAGTGCGACGCCAGCGCCGGCCTGGCCCTGCGCCTCTTCCTCGGTCAGCGCGACAAAGATTTTGCCGTCCTCGGCGAACCATGCAGGAATCCGGTGCCCCCACCACAACTGCCGGCTGACGCACCAGGGCTGGATATTCTCCATCCAGTTGAAGAAGGTCTTCTCCCAGCTCTTGGGCACGATCTTGATCGCGCCCGACTGGACCGCCTCGATCGGACCCTTGGCGAGCGTCGCGGCGTCGACATACCATTGGTCGGTCAGCCACGGTTCGATCACATCACCCGAGCGATCGCCATAGGGCGTCTGGATCGTGCGCGGCTCGGCGTCATGCTCGACGCCGTCCTTGTCGAGATGGGGAACGAGGAAGCCGCCTTCCTTCAGCCGGTCGACCACCTGCTTGCGCGCCCAGAAGCGGTCGATGCCGATCAGGTCGGCGGGGATCAGCCCGTCGGCGGTCTGCGTCACCTTGGCGGTCGCATCGAGCATGTTGAGCATCTCGCCGGCCTTGAACCCGGCGCGCTTGCCCACCTCGAAGTCGTTGAAGTCGTGGCCGGGCGTGATCTTCACCGCGCCCGTGCCAAGCGCCGGATCGGCATGCTCGTCGGCGATCACCGGAATCAGCCGGCCGGTAATCGGCAGCTTCACCTGCTTGCCGATCATCGCCTTGTAGCGCTCGTCCTCTGGATGCACCGCGACCGCCATGTCGGCGAGCATCGTCTCCGGCCGCGTCGTCGCGACCGTGATCGATCCCGAGCCGTCGGCCAGCGGATAGCGAATCTGCCAGAAACTGCCCTTGGTCTCGCGCGTCTCGACCTCGAGGTCGCTGATCGCCGTCCCGAGGCCCGGGTCCCAGTTCACCAGCCTTTTGTCGCGGTAGATCAGGCCCTGATTGTAGAGATCCACGAACACCTTCAGCACGGCGCGGCTGAAGCCCTCGTCCATGGTGAAACGCTCGTTCGCCCAGTCCATCGAGCAGCCGAGCCGGCGCAGCTGGCTGGTGATCTCGCCGCCGCTTTCCGCTTTCCATTCCCACACCTTGGCGACGAAGTCGTCACGGGTGAAATCGGTGCGCTTCTGCTGGCGCTCGGCCATCTGCCGCTCGACCACCATCTGCGTGGCGATGCCGGCATGGTCGGTACCGACCACCCACAACGCGTCCTTGCCCTTGAGCCGGGCATGACGCGTCAGGATATCCTGCAGCGTGTTGTCGAGCGCATGCCCGATATGCAGCGAGCCGGTGACGTTGGGCGGCGGATTGACGATCGTCCAAGGCTCGGCACCTGGGCGATCGGGGCGGAACAGGCCTTCGCTTTCCCAATGGCTGTACCAGCGGGATTCGATTTCGGCGGGGTCGAAGGTCTTGGGAAGTTCGGTCATGGCGACCCGCCTTTAGACAGAACGCCCCCCATCCGTCACCCCAAGAACAATGTGCTCCTGCGAACGCAGGAGCCCAGGGCTGCAGGCGGAAGCGCTCATGGCCCTGGGTTCCTGCGTTCGCAGGAACACGACGTGTTTATTGCTCCGCCTTCCCGGTCCACTTGTTCATCCAGCCGAGCACCTCATGATACCATTGCCGGCTGTTCTTCGGCTTGAGCACCCAGTGATTCTCGTTCGGGTTGACCAGCAGGCGCGACGGGATGCCGCGCCGCTGCAGCGCGGTGAACGCCGCCAGGCCTTGCGTATAGGGAATGCGGAAATCACGCTCGCCGGTGATCACCAGCATCGGCGTCTTCCACGCCGCCACGAAATTGACCGGGTTCCATTTCTCGAACGCGGCGGGGTCCTCGTAATAGGCCTTGCCGCCATGTTCCCATTCGTCGAACCACAGCTCCTCGGTTTCGTACGCCATGGCGCGGGCGTCGAACACGCCGTCATGCTGGACGATGCACTTAAAGCGATCGGGCCACTGCCCCTCGATCCAGTTCATCATGTAACCGCCGTACGAGGCGCCGAGCGCACAGGCATTGTCAGCGTCGAGCCAGTCGAATTTGGTCGTCGCCGCCTTTAGGCCCTTTTGCAAATCCTCGAGCGGCCAGCCGCCCCAATTGTTGCGGATCGCGTCGCTGAAGGCCTGGCCGTAGCCGGTCGAGCCATGGAAATCGACCGCCACCAGGCCATAGCCCGCGCCGGCGAACAGCGCCGGGTTCCAACGATACGACCAGCTGTTGTTGCTCGTGCCCTGCGGCCCGCCATGGACCATGAAGGCGATCGGCACCTTGCCCGTCGCACCATAGGGCTTCACCGCATAGCCCCATACCGTGTCGTTGTTGGCGCCGGTGAAACTGAAGCGGGTGACGGTCGGCATGTCGATACCGGCGAGCTTTTCGGCATTGACCGAGGTGAGACGCGACGCTTTCCTGCCGCTGAGCAGGTAGAAATCGTCGGGTGAGACCAGGCTGTTCATCGCGAACACCGCGCCCCTCGCGGTCGGCACGACGGCGGTGACATTGCCCTCGCCGGTCAGCCGGGTGACCTTGCCGCTCGCCGGATCGACCGACCAGATCGGATTCTCCTGCGTGTCCTCGGCGGTGACCAGGATGCGTTTCGAATCGGGCGACCAGGCGATCGAGCCGACCGAGCGATCCCAGTTGGCGGTCAGCGCGCGGACCTGGCCGGTGGCGAGATCGCGCAGCATCAGCACCTGGCGATCGGCCTCGTAGCCGGCGCGCGCCATGGCGAACCAGGCGAGGCTGCGGCCGTCGGGAGAGACGGTCGGGAGATTGTCCGTGCCCTTATTGTCCGCGGTCAGGTTGACCGGCGCGGCCGAGCCGTCGGCCGGTGCCGCGAAGATGTCGAGATTGGTCGATAGCGGCTCGATCCGCCCGGCCTCGCGCAACGCGAAATAGACCGTCTTGCCATCGGCGGCCCAGGACACTTCCTCGCCCCCGCCGAACGGCTTGGACGGCGTGTCGCCGATCAGCCCATGCTCGATCGCGACACCGTCGCCGGGCGCGCCATCCGCGGTCAGCGGCAGGACGAACAATTGCGAGCGCGTGCCGTCGGCCCAGCTGTCCCAATGGCGCACGAACATCTGGTCATAGGTCCGCCCCGCCCCGGCGTCCGCGGCCTTCTTGACCATCGCCGGCGCGAGGCTCGGCGCGCCGGGCAGGCGGTCGGCCCAGACCAGGATCCTGTCGCCGGTCGGCGCCACCTTGAAACCGCCCAGGCCGCCCTGAAAGCCGGTCAGCTTCTTCGGCGCGCCGCCGGTGACAGCGACCGACCAGATCGCGTCGTCACCGCCCTTGTCGGACTGAAAATACACCGTGCGGCCATCGGCGGAGAATTGCGGCGCGCTTTCGTTGACATCCGCCTCGGCGACCAGCTTTTCGGGCTTTGCGCCCCTTTTCGACAGGTCGAGTCGCCACAGATCGAGACGCCCCTTGTCAGCAGCGAGATCAGTCTCGCGTTGTTGCCAGACGAGCCAGTGGCCGTCGGCCGAGACCGTCGGCGCGGCGACGCGCGACAACATGGTGACGTCTTCGATGGTGAGTTGACGAGCGGCGACCGGAGTCGCGACGGCGATGGCGAGCAGGCTCGCGAGCGACAGATTCTTCATGACGCGAGATAGAGCAGATGCCGCGCATGGCGGCAATCCGCGCGCGGCTCAGCGCGGCTGGCCGGTAATCCGCGAAATCTCGCGCGCGACCATCGCCTCGACCAGTTGCGGCAGGTTGGCATCGAGCCAGTCGCGCAGCATCGGGCGAATCATCTCGCGCACCATGCCTTCGAGCGTATCGCTGCCGGCGACCTCCGGCTTCACCACCATGCGCGACAACGCGTCGAGCGGTCCGCGCGTCGCCTCGGCGGTGCGCGGCGAGAGCAGTGACGAAACCGGCGTGGCGGCGACCGGTGCCGGCTCGGCCGGCGCGAAACGCGGCTCAGGCGCCTCGGGCTCGCGTGGCGCCTCGGCGGCGACCTGGTCGCTCAGTTCGAGGATTTCCTCGTCCTCATTGCGCTCGGACTCAGGCAACGGCGCCGGCGCGGGGCGCGCCTGGCGCCGGGCACGTGCCGCCGCCATCGCGCCATCACCCTCTTCGGCAATGATACGTTTGATCGACGAGAGGATTTCCTCCATCGACGGTTCGGCGCTGATGTCCCCCATCGGCAAACCCTTAAAGCCAAAGCCAGGCCGAAATACGACCTACTTTGGGGCAACTGGCGGATTTGGTGGGTCCGTGTCAACCGGCGTGGTTAGCAAAGGGTCAAGTTTCGTCGTCACCGCAGCGTTCTGCGCCGGCGTTCCGACGGTACTGGTGCCGACCGCCCGGGGCGTCTGGCCGTCGCCCCAATCGGAAATGCGGTGCCGGACGCGGTTGTAGTTGACCATCGGATCGTAGAGCGCCCCGCCATCCAGTCCGAGGTCGCGCGCCTCGGCATGGCCCATCGCGGCCAGCAGCGCGAAGCCGGCGACATAGGCGTCGCGCTGCGCCGTCACCAGGGTGACTTGCGAATTGAGCAGTTCCTGCTCGGCGTTGAGAATGTCGAGGATCGTGCGGTTGCCGACGCTGTTCTCGGCGCGCACGCCCTCCAGTGACAGCCTGTTCGCGGCGACCGCGGTCTGCGACGAGGCGATCACCTCGAGCGAGGACTGCCACACGGCATAGGCCGAGCGGGTGTCGGAGATCACCGTACGCTCGGCATCGGTCGCCCGCTCGATCGCCTCACCGCGCAACGCCTGCGCCCGGCGGACCTCCGCGGCCGGCCGGCCGCCCTGGAACAGCGGCACGGTCAAGGCGAGCCCGGCCGTGGCGGCGGTGCCCGTCTGCCCGACGCGAACGCCAGTACCGGCACCGAGTGAGCCGAGATAATTGTAATAATTGCCGCCGACCACCACGCTGAGCTTCGGCAGGCGCTGCGACCTGGCGACATCGACATCGAAGCGCGTCGCGTCGCGCTGCTTCTGCGCGGCGAGCAGCGACGGATTGTCCTTCAGCGCGACATCGACCGCGGTGTCGGGCGAACTGGGCAGGTTGGGCAAGGCCGGCGGCGTTTCGAGACCAATCGGCGGCGAACCGACCAGCCGGATATAATTTTCGCGGCTCGAGATCAGCCGCGACTGGGCGGTCTGCAACTGGCTGCGCGCCACGGCGAGCCGCGCGTCCGACTGGGCGACATCGGTCCGCGTCAGGTCGCCGACCTGGAAACGGTCCTTCGACGCCTGGAGGTTGACGTCGAGCACATGCACATTCTGCTCGTTGAGGCTGACGATCGCCTCGTCGCGGATCACGTCCATATAGGCGCCGACCACCGCGGTGAACAAATCGCCCTCGGTGCCGCGCAGCGTGTCGCGTCCGGCATCGACGCGAACTTCCGCAGCCTTCACCGAGTTGCGTACGGCGCCACCCGAGAATACCGGTATGGAGAGCTGGGTCGAGCCCGTCGCCTGGCGTGCCGGCGACGCAAAACTGTTCGAACTGCTGCCGGAGCTTTTGGCGAGATTCTCGGTGTACCCGCCGCTCGCGTCGACCGAAGGCAGGCCGCTGGCGCGCGCGATCGGTACATTCTCATCATTGGCGCGCTGCGCCGCGCGCTGCGCGTTGATCGTCGGGTTGGTGTTATAGGCCTTGACCAGCGCGTCGCGCAGCGTGTCGGCGCCCGCCGGCGGCACGACCAGTGCAACGGCGACACCGCCCAACAACAGGCGGCGCAGGGGCGAAATGCGGTCGGTCATCAGAATGTGAAACTCCTCGGCCGGGCGAAGCCGGGCAAAACCACACAGTCGATATCAGCGAAAGGCAGCAGCGCGAAACCGCCCTCGCTGCGCCGGCCGTAAGCGAGACGCGCGATGCCGCGATCGGCCAGCCCCGCCACGACGCGCCCGCCGACCTTCACCTGCGCGACCAGCGCATCGGGCAGCCGCTCGACCGCGCCATCGACCACCAGCACGTCATAGGGCGCACCCGCCGCATGGCCGGCATCGAGCGGTCCCTCCACCAGGGTTACCGCAGGATAGCCCGCCAGCGCCGCCCGCGCGATCCCGGCGAGCGCAGGGTCGACCTCAACCGCGACGACCTCGGCGACCAGCTCGGCGAGCACGGCGGCGGTATATCCGCCCGCAGCACCGATCAGGAGCACGCGATCCTCGGCACGCAGTTCCGCCGCGGTTAGCAGCTTGCCGGTCGCGATCGGCAGGTTCTGCGCGCGGCCATGCGTCAAAGGCACCGCCGTGTCGCGATAGGCCAGCGCGGCCACCTCACCGGGTAGAAACGCCTCGCGCGGCACCCGCGCCATCGCCGCGACGACGCGCGGATCATTGACCGCGTTGGTGCGCAGCTGGCTGGCCACCATCGCATGGCGCATCGCCCCGAAACGATCGGTCTGTGTCGCGGTCGAACCCATGAATCACCCTGTCGCACAACTGTTTTAGTCGTACAATACACTTATGCACGCAGTGACCATGTATATCGCTCGTCGCCCCACGCCAAGCGAGCGTGGGCGTTTTTGTTGCATTGCACCGCGCGGTGGTTGACATGAAGGCCGCGCCCGCGCATCTGCGCCCGCCTTGGCCCGATGGCGGAGTGGTGACGCAGAGGACTGCAAATCCTTGCACCCGGGTTCGATTCCCGGTCGGGCCTCCATCCTTTTGTCCCAAAACGACCGGTCCGGCGCGAAATTCCCTCCGGACCGGTCTATTTATCCAATCCCTTCGTGCGAAAAGCGGCGCATCAGGCGGACGACGCTCAATCGACGTCGGGTGCGCGTTTACAAACCGGGGGGTTGCATGATTGCGAAGACAATGAGGCGGACGCTGGGCCTGGCCCTGGCGAGCGGCACGATGGCGCTCGCCGTCGCACCGGCGCGGGCGCAGGACGGCACCGGCGATATCGATGCGATGATCGACGCGACCGCCTCGCCGGCGGGGACGCTGCGGCTGGCCCATAGCCAGGCCGAGCAGGGCGACCTGACCGGCGCGGCGGCGACGCTGGGGCGCGCCTTGCTCGATGGCCCGGCGATGCGCGACGCCGGTGTCCGGCTCTATTACGTCACGATCCTGTGCCGCCTCGACGACCATGAGCGCGCGCGGATCGAGGCGATGCGCGTCGATACCGGCAGCGCCGCGCCCGCCGCGGTGCAGGAGGCACGTGCGGCATGCGGCACGCTCGACCTGCCGACGGGCGGCGGCGCGGCGGCGAACAGCGGTGTGATCGGCAATGTCGCGATCGGCCTGGCCTATGATACCGATGCTGGCGCGGCGCTCAGCCCGGCCTTCGCGCTGCCCGGCCTCGCCGTGGCGAGCAATGACGGCCTGTCGGCGATTGCTTCGGCGCAGCTCGACGGCCGCACGCCGGTCGGTGATGGCTATGTCTATGGCGGCCTGTCGGGCATGACCAAGAATTCGCTGTCCGGCCCCAGCCTCGATTATCAGCTCGGCGCGCTGCGCGCCGGCTTCGGCATGCAGGGCGGCGGCGTCGGCTTCGAGCTTGGCGGGCTGCTGCGCCACGGCCGGCTCTTCGGGCACCCCTTCTACAGCGAATATGGCGGCCAGGGCGAAGTCAGCACCGCCGCTGGCGGCGACGGCCGCGTCGCCTTGCGCGGCGAACTGGTCCACCAGGACTATGTCGGCTCGTTCGTCTTCGCGGACCGCGACGGCACGCGCTACGATCTCGCGCTCGAATATCGTGCCGGCAGCGCGCGCGATCACGGCTGGGTGGTCGGCGCCGCGTTCGAGGACAAGACCGCGCGCACGCGCAATCTCGGCTATCTGGGATGGCGCCTTTATGCCGCCGCCCGCCTGCCGGTGAGCGAGGCCGGCACCTATACCGCGCTCTCCGCCACGGTGCGCCATGTCGATTACCGCGACGCCGCGCTGGTTGCCGACCGCATCGAAACGCGCTGGTTCGCCCGCGCCGCGCTCGGCACGCCACTCGGGTCGAGTCCGATCGATATCGAGGGTGCGGTCAGCTATACGCGGCGCGACTATAACGCCGCCAGCTTCCTGGATGATTATGACAGCTTCGGCGCCGAGCTTCGCCTCGTGCTGAACTTCGGCCGCTAAGGGGTGCATATCATGAATCACCGTCTCACCCTGTTCGCCACGGCCGCACTCGCCGCCGTCGCCGCCTTCCCGGCCGTCGCCCAGACGGTCGGCGTCAACGCCGCCGTGGTCAACGACGTGCGCATGAAGACCGAGGCCAACCCGGCGGTCCACCGCGCCGCGGTCAAGGAGCGCGTCGCGCTCGGCAACGACATCGCCACCGGCCCGGCGAGCCGGCTGCAGGTATTGCTGCTCGACCGCACCAACTTCACCGTCGGCGCCAATGCCCGGCTGAAGGTCGATCGCTTCGTCTATGATCCGAGCCGCAGCGCCAGCTCGGTCGGCTTGTCGGTGACCAGGGGCGCGTTCCGCTTCATGTCGGGCAAGCCGCTCCACGCCAATCCCGGCCAGTCGCAGATCAACACGCCGGTCGCCTCGATCGGTATTCGCGGTACGATTGTCGAGCTGGCGGTCGGCGCCGACGCGCTGGCGGTGATTAGCCACCAGCCCGGCCTGCCGAGATTCACCGCCGACGCCGAGACCGCGACGTTGGTATTCCTGCGTGGCCCCGGCAGCGCGGCGCAGGGCGGCGAGCAACAGGGCGCGATCGATGTGACGGCGGGTGGCACGACCGGTTCGATCAGCGGATCGGGCCAGGCCTTCTTCATCCCCGGTCCGGGTCAGGCACCGCTCGGCCCGTTCCTGCTGTCGGCCGAGGCGTCGGATGCCTTGGCCAATCTGCTCGGCCGGCGCGGTCGCAGCAACGGCCGATTCGAGAGTCCGCTGATCGAGAACCCGCTGATCGACCAGTTCTTCGAGGCTGGTGAGCGTGGTCCCGCAGGTCAGGTCCCCTGATCGAGCTTTCGGGACAGCTGCCCGGCAAGGTTTTGCTGTTCGACGCGTAACGATTGAGGCAGAAAGTCCCCCGGGACGGAACGCCAGCGCAACCCGCCGGCGCGAAGGGGAGTAGGCGTTGCATGGGCCCTGAGCGCCCTGGCATCGAATTTCGGGACGGGACGCCGGTACTTTGTGCCGCGTTGGCGCTTGTCGCCCTGTGCGGACTGCTGTTCGGCACGCCGTTCAGCAGCGCCGGCGCGGCCGATCGCCCCACACCGGGCTTTCAGGGCGTGGCGAGCTGCGCCGGAACGACGTGTCACGGTCGGCTGGAAGCCGATGGTGCGGTGGTCCGCCAGGACGAACTCAAGCTGTGGCAGGAGCCCTCGACGCCGGGCGGCGCGCATAGCCGCGCCTTCACCATCCTGTCCGGCGCCCGCGCGCACCAGATCACCGCGACACTTGGCCTGGGCGAGCCGACCAGCGCGCCGGCGTGCCTCGGCTGCCATGCCACCCCGGCCGGCGGCACGCGCGCCGCGCGCTTCCTGACCAGCGACGGTGTCGGCTGCGAGGCGTGCCACGGCGCGGCGGGTGGCTGGATCGCTTCGCATTACACCGTCGGCGCGAGCCACGCCGCCAATGTCTCGCGCGGCATGACCGCGCTCGAACGCCCGGCGACGCGCGCCGCCATCTGCCTCGATTGCCATTTCGGCAGCGCGCGGCCCGGCCAGTTCGTCAGCCACCGCATGATGGCCGCCGGCCACCCGCGCATCGCCTTCGAACTCGATCTCTTCTCGACCCTCCAGCTGCACCACAATGAAGATGCCGATTACGCCGCGCGCAAAGGCCACAGCGACAGCGTGCGGACATGGGCAGTCGGCCAGGCCATGGCGCTGGGCCGCGAGATGGCGCTGTTCGCCAATCCCGGCCTCGGCAGCGAGGGCGCGTTCCCCGAATTCTATTTCTTCGACTGTCATAGCTGCCACCGCCGCATCTTCGACCAGGCCGATCGGGTGAAAACCTGGGAGAGCAATCCCGGCCGCCCGATCCCCGCCGGCATGCCGCCGTTCAACGACGAGAACATGATCCTGCTTTCGGCGGCCGCGCGCGTCGGTGCGCCCGGCCTGGCGGCGAAGCTCGACGCCGACGCCCGCGCCTTCCATGCCGCCCTCGCGCGCGACCGTGGCGCCGCGGTTGCCGCCGCCAACCGGCTTGGCGCCACGGCCAACGCGCTGGCGAGCGCACTCGGCAACGCGCCGACGAGCGCCGACAGTGCCTTTTTTATGGTCGATGTCGTCGCCGGCCCGGTGCTGTCGCCGCGCTTCACCGATTATGAGGGCTCGGCGCAGGGGGTGATGGCGATCGACACCTTGCTCAACGCGCTGGTCAAGCAAGGCCGCGTGACCACCGGCGCGGCCGCAGGCATCCGCGCCAACATCAACCGTGCCTATGCCGCGGTGAAGGACCCCAACGCCTATCGTCCGGGCGACTTCCGTGCTTCGCTTGCGGAGGCGGTGCGCGCGATCAGGGCGCTGCGATGAGGGGCGAGATTCCTGCCACTTACTCAAGCCCCTCCCCTTCAGGGGAGGGGTTGGGGTGGGGCCTACCCCCACGTTCGTCGGTCTCGATGAGATTGAGACGCCCCGCCCCCAACCCCTCCCCTGAAGGGGAGGGGCTGAAGAAGATACGAAGCCGCCCGCTCCCCGCCTTGCTGGCGAGTATCGCGCTGACTCTGTCGGGCTGCGGCGGTGGCGGCGGATCGGGCGGCAGCACCCCGACACCGACCCCTGCCCCCGCGCCGGCCCCGACCGGCCTCTACGCCGTCCCCGCCGCCGAAGCCCTGAGCATCAGCGACGTGCAGAATGTCATCGCCCATGCCGCCGCCGAGGCCAGTGCCCGCCACCTGCCCGGCGTGATCGCGGTGACCGACCGGGTCGGCAACGTGCTCGCCGTGTTCCGCATGACCGGCGCGCGCGCCACGGCGGTGACCAGCCCCGCGCCCAATGGCGTCAACATGGACGCACAGAACCTCACCATCCCGGCCGAGGCAGGGGCGATCGCCAAGGCGGTGACCGGTGCCTATCTGTCGAGCGGCGGCAACGCCTTTTCGACCCGCACCGCCAGCCAGATCGTCCAGCAGAATTTCCCGCCCGGCTCCTCGACGCTCGGTCTGGAAAGCGGCCCGCTGTTCGGGGTGCAGTTCAGCCAGCTGCCCTGTTCCGACCTGTCCGCGCGCTACGGCGCGGCGGGCACAGCGGCGCTGATCGGCCCCAAGCGCTCGCCGCTCGGCCTGTCGGCCGACCCCGGCGGCTTCCCGCTCTACAAGAATGGCGTGGTGGTCGGCGGCGTCGGCGTGATGGCCGATGGCGTCTACGGCTTCGACGCCAATTCGATCGATATCGACAACGACCCGGAAGAGGCGATCGCGCTCGCCGGCACGCTTGGCTTCGAGGCGCCGGAAAGCGTGCGCGCCGACCATGTCTATGTCGACGGCACGCAACTGCGTTACACCGACATGGCCTATACCGGTCTGATCGCGACGGGTGCCGCGAGCTATGCCGCGACCGACCCCGCGCTCGGCTCGCTGGTGATGGTGCGTGGTTATGCAGCGGCGACGATCATCGCCGGCACCGCTTATGGCAGCGAAGCCTCGGGCGTGCGCCCCTCGACCACGGCCGAATTCTCCAAACGCGACGCCTTCGTGCTCACCGATGGCGCCGGCACCGACCGTTTCCCGATCCGCGCCGCCACCGATGCCGGCGATGTCGCGACACCGCTGAGCGTCGCCGAGGCACGTGCGATCCTCGAAGAAGCCTTTACCGTGATGAGCCGCGCGCGGGCGCAGATTCGCCAGCCGCTCGACAGCCGCGCGCAGGTGACGATCTCGCTGGTCGACACGCGCGGCGCGGTGCTCGGCATCGTGCGCTCGCCCGACGCGCCGATCTTCGGCACCGATGTGTCGCTGCAAAAAGCGCGCACAGCCGCCTTCATGTCGAGCCGCTTTGCGGCGCAGCAATTACTCGCCGACCCGAGCGCCGACGTGCAGCATTTCGTCGGCGCCACCCGCACTTTCCTGCACGATCCGAACGCGCTGACCGGCGCCACCGCCTTCACCGATCGCGCCGGCGGCCTGCTCTCGCGCCCGCATTTCCCCGACGGTGAGATCGCCCGTCCCAACGGCCCGTTGTCGCGCCCGATCGCGCAGTTCAACCCGCTCTCGACCGGGCTGCAATCGGCCCTGATCCTGACCAATGTTGCGCAGCATCTCGGCTTCGTGACCGGCGCCAGCGGCACCGACACGCCGGCGCGCTGCACCTTCATCCCCGATGCCGCACCCGGCCAGAATCGCCTGCAGAACGGCTTGCAGATCTTCCCCGGTTCGGTCCCGGTCTATCGCGGCAGCACGCTGGTCGGCGCGGTGGGGGTGTCGGGCGACGGCATCGACCAGGACGACATGGTCGGCTTTCTCGGCCTGTCCAATGCCGGCATCCGTGTCGGCGGGATCGGCAACGCGCCAGTCGCGATCCGCGCCGATAACGTCGTGGTCGATCTCGGCGACGCCCAGGTACGGCTGCGCTACGTCAACTGCCCCTTCGCGCCGTTCCTCGACACGAGCGCGCAGAATGTGTGCAGCGGGTTGTGAGGGCGGCGGGCGCCCATTCCGTTCTTAAGCCCCTCCCCTTCAGGGGAGGGGTTGGGGTGGGGCCTATCCACAAGCCAGCGGTCTCGATGAGAATGAGACGCCCCACCCCCATCCCCTCCCCTGAAGGGGAGGGGCTAGAATGAGCATCGGCCCGCTCCTCATCCCCCTCGCCCTTGCCTCGGGCCAAGTGACGCTCCCCCCAGCACCGCCACCCCAGGCGGCGCCCGACGACCAGCCGATCAACGACAAGCCCCCGGTCGACTCCATCCCCGGCCGCCGCCGCCCCGGTTACAACAAGCCGCTCCCCGATGAGGTGACGCAGCGCAATATCGGCGCGGTGCGCCCGCCGCCGCCGACCGCCTTCCCGACCGACCAGATCCCGGTGCCCGATCGCTGGCGGCTGATCGAGAGTCTCGGCCTGGTCAAGGAACGCTGGTTCGATCCCTATCACCAGAACACGCTGAAGGGTGACCGGCCGATCGACCGCTCCAAGGTCAAATGGCTGCCGATCCATGAGGACGACTGGTTCTTCACCCTGAACGCGGTCAGCGACACGGTGGTCGAGCCGCGTACCTTCCCGATCCCGGTCGGGGTGCAGACTACCGAGCGACCGCAAAGCCTCGACGTGTTCGGCAAGCAGGCGAGCGTCGTCGCCTCGCAGACTTTCATTATCGGCGCCTCGCTGGTGAAGGGTTCGACCGCGTTCAAGCCCCCCGAGATCGAGTACAAGCTGACCCTTGCCTTCAATATCAACTATGCCCGCGTGCCCGAGCGCCGCGTGCTGTTCGTCGAGCCGAGCAAGCCGACCCACCGCACCGATCACTTCCTTGGGGTGCAGGAAGCCTATATCGATTACCATCTGCGCAACCTGTCGGATCGCTACGACTTCGACTCGCTGCGCGGCGGCGTGCAGCCCTTCCAGAGCGATTTCCGCGGCTTCCTGTTCAACGACCAGAATCTCGGGCTACGGCTGTTCGGCAACCGCGACGGCAACCGCCTGCAATACAACCTCGCGGCCTTCTGGCGGCTGGAAAAGGACACCAATTCCGGCCTCAACGACGTGACGCAACGTCCGCGCGACGACTGGGTGTTCGTCGCCAATGTCTATCGCCAGGATTTCCTCGTCTCCGGTTTCACCAGCCAGGTCACCGCGGTCTATAACCGCAACCGCGAGGCGAGCCGCGTCCAGATCGACGACAATGGCTTCCCGGTGCGCCCTGCCTTGCTCGGCAATCTGCGTGGCCGCGACTATGACGTGGTCTATCTCGGCTATAATGCCGACGGGCATATCGGCCGGCTCAACCTGACGCTCTCCGCTTATCAGGCGCTCGGCACCGACCGGAACAGCTTCTTTACCGGCCGCAAGGCGCGGATCAACGCACAGTTCGGCGCGGCCGAGCTGAGCTACGATCGCGACTGGGTGCGCGTGCGCCTGTCGGGGCTTTACGCCAGCGGCGACAAGAACCCCTATGACGACAAGGAGACCGGGTTCGACGCGATCCTGGAGAACCCGATCTTCGCCGGCGCCGACACCAGCTACTGGATCCGCCAGTCGATCCCGTTCGCGGGCGGCGGCCGGGCGATCGCGATCAGCGGGCGCAACGGCGTGCTCAACGATCTGCGCTCATCGAAGGATGAGGGGCAGTCGAACTTCAACAACCCCGGCACGATGCTGGCAGGGGTCGGCGCGGACTTCGACCTGACGCCGCGCCTGCGCGTCTCGACCAACGCCAATCACCTGTGGTTCGCCAATACCGCGGTGCTGCAGACGCTGCGCAACGAAGGCGGCATCCCGCGCGATATCGGCTGGGATCTGTCGACGGCGGTGATCTTCAGGCCCAAGGCGTCACAGAATATCGTCATGCGCCTGTCCGGCGCGGTGCTGTGTCCGGGCGCCGGCCTCAAGGACCTGTTCGCCGCGACCGACCGCAGCAAGCATTATTACTCGATCCTCGCCAATGTGATCCTGACCTACTGATGCGCAAGTTTGCCTTCCCGGAGCGGCTCGCGTCGATCAAGCCCCTCCCCTTCAGGGGAGGGGTTGGGGTGGGGCAGTGCCGCAAGCACGACGATCGTAGCGTTCGTGGAGACGCCCCACCCCCATCCCCTCCCCTGAAGGGGAGGGGCGTGAGTCTCATCGAGCGAGCTTTGCTGTCGCTCGTCGCCCTGCTGCTGGTCCCCACGGCAATGCTCTACGCCAGCGAGGGCGAGAAGCCCGTCAGGCGCCACTACGTCACCGCCCCACCCGCGCCGATGAGCCAGACCCCGGAACAGGCCGCCGCCAAATCGGCCGGCTGCTATTCCTGCCACACCAAGACCGACGAACCCTCGATGCACGCCTCCCCGGCGGTGGTGCTCGGCTGCACCGATTGCCATGGCGGCGACGCGACCGTGCAGGGCGACCCGTCGCGCGGCTTCACCGACGCCGCCTATGTCGCCGCGCGCGACCGGGCGCATGTGCTGCCGCGCTATCCGCGCGACTGGAACTATCCGAGCAGCGCCAATCCCAAACGCAGCTACACCCTGCTCAACCGCGAGGCGCCCGAGTTCGTCCGCTTCGTCAATCCCGGCGACTATCGCATCGTCCGCCAGAGCTGCGGCGCCTGCCATCTCGAGGTGATCGAGGCGTCGGAGCGCTCGATCATGGCCTCGGGCGCGATGCTGTTCGGCGGCGCGGCCTATAATAACGGCATCGTCCCGTTCAAAAGCTACATCTTCGGCGAGGCGTACACCGCCACCGGCGAGCCGGCAAAGATCGAATCCCCCGGCACGCCACCGGGCACGGTGACGCCGCACCAGGCCGCACGCGGCGCGCTCGCCGCGCTCTACCCGCTGCCAACCTGGCAGGTGACGCCGCCGGGCGACATCTTCCGCGTGTTCGAGAATGGCGGGCGCAACAACGGCACCGGCTTCGCCGAGGTCGGCCTGCCCAACCCGAGCGGCTCGATCCAGCGGCTCGAGGAACCCGGCCGCCCCGACCTCAAGCAGAGCAATCGCGGCCCTGGCACGGGCCTGCGCGTCGCCATCCCTGTGCTCAACATCCACAAGACGCGGCTGAACGATCCGTTGCTGTGGTTCATGGGCACCAACGACCAGCCGGGCGACTATCGCGGCTCGGGCTGCACCGGCTGCCATGTGATCTACGCCAATGACCGCGAGCCGCGCCACTCGCTGATCTATGCGCAATATGGCCGCGACGGGCAGAGCGTGACGGTCGATCCGACCATCGCCGCCAAGGCCACCAGCCATGGCGGGCTCCTCGTGCCGGAGAGCGGCCATCCGCTGCGCCACGCCTTCTCGCGTTCGATCCCGACTGCCCAGTGCATGAGCTGCCACATGCACCAGCCCAATGTGTTCCTGAATTCCTACCTCGGCTACACCATGTGGGACTATGAATCCGACGCGCCGGCGATGTGGCCCAAGGCGCAGAAATATCCCACCGCCGCCGAGATCCGCACCGCCAACGACCGCAACCCGGAGGGCGCGGCGGTGCGCGGGCTGTGGAGCGATGTCGATTTCCTGCGCGGCGTCAACGACCTCAACCCGACGCTGCACGACACCCAGTTCGCCGATTATCACGGCCATGGCTGGAACTTCCGCGGCGTGTTCAAGCGCGATCGGCAGGGCAATTTACTCGACGCCGAAGGGCATGTCGTCGCGCCGGACGATCCCGCCAAATGGCGCAAGCCGGGTGAGGGGCAGTTCGTCGCCCCCGGCACCAATCCCGGCAAGGCCGTCCACCTCATGGACATCCATGCCGAAAAGGGCCTGCAATGCGCCGACTGCCATTTCGCGCAGGACAGCCACGGCAATGGCCTGATCTATGGCGAGGTCGCCAATGCCGTCGAGATCGGCTGCAAGGACTGCCACGGTACCGCCGACAATTACCCGACGCTGCGCACCTCAGGTCCGGCGGCGCGGCCGCAGGGCAATGATCTCGAACTGCTGCGCAACCCCGATGGCCGCCGCCGCTTCGAATGGATCGACGATGGCGGCGGCAAGCGCCACCTGATCCAGCGCTCGATCGTCGATCCCGGTCTCGAATGGCGCGTCCATCTCGTCCGCGACAGCGTCGACCCGACCAGCCCGTACTTCAACCTCAAGGCCGCGCGCGCCAAGCTGATGAGCCGCGCCGGCGCCGATGACGGCCGCTTCGCCTTCGGCCCCGGCGTCGCGGTCGGCGACCGCGCGCATGGCGACGACAAGATGGCGTGCTTCACCTGCCATCTGTCCTGGACGACGAGCTGCTCGGGCTGTCACCTGCCGATCGAGGCCAACTGGAAGACGACCTCACACCATTATAACGGCGAGCAGACCCGCAACTTCGCGACCTACAACCCGCAGGCCGCGCGCGACGACATGTTCCAGCTCGGCATCCACCAGACCACCAAGGGCAATGAGATCGCGCCGGTGCGAAGCAGCTCGGCGCTGATCCTGTCCTCGACCAATGCCAGCCGCGAGCGGATCTATGTCCAGCAGCCGCCGATCAGTGCGATCGGCTTCTCCAGCCAGGCCTTCGCGCCGCACTTCCCGCACACCGTGCGCACTACCGAGACCAAGACGTGCAGCGACTGCCACCTCTCGGCTGCGGACGACAACAATGCGATCATGGCGCAGCTGCTGCTGCTCGGTACCAACTACACCAACTTTGTCGGCCTCCATGCCTGGACGGGCCTTGCCGGCGGCTTCGAGGCGGTGCGCGTCACCGAATGGGACGAACCGCAGGCGGTGATCGGCTCCTATCTCCAGCGCTATGCCTATCCCGATTACTGGAAGCTGCATGTCGAGAAGAATGGCCGCGAGCTGAAGGACTGGACGCGCGGTGCCAGCTTCGACCGTCACGGCTCGGGCGAGACCCACCCGATCGAGACCTTCCGCAACGTCGTGAAGGGCACGGTCGACCGCGTCGGCTGCCTGCAGCAGCGCGGCGAATATATGTATGTCGCCGAGGGGCGCGGGGGTTTCCGCGTCTATGACGTCGCCTCGATCGGCAACAAGGGCGTGTCCGAGCCGATCATCTCGGCGCCCTTCTCCAAGCTCGGCCACGACACGCACGTCGCCAGCGCCGACGCGACCTGCGTCGCGCTGCCGACCAACCAGCCGATCAACCCGCTGCGCAACACCGCGCCGATGCGCCAGATGAACCAGGAGCAGCCGTTCCTGCCGATCTACAGCTACGCCGCCGTCACCGATGCCAAGGAGGGCCTGATCCTCGTCAATGTCGAGACGATGGCCGATGGCAACTTCCGCAACAACTTCCTGAAGCGCGCGGTGACCTGGAACCCGGAGGGCGTGCTTAACGGCGCACGCCACGTGATCCTCGCCGGCGAGGTAGCGTACGTCACCGCCGATATCGGCCTGGTGGTGGTCGACCTCGCCGACCCGCTCCACCCCAAGCTTGCGGCCGTGCGCAAGTTGCGCGACGCGCGGGCGAGCTCGATCCAGTTCCGCTATCTCTGGGTTACGGACGCCACCGGCGTGACCCTGTTCGATGTGACGCGTATGCGCGATCCGGTCGAGGTGCTGTCCGGCCATGTCGCGCTGGCTGACGCCCGCCGCCTCTACGTTGCCCGCACCTATGCCTATGTCGCGGCCGGTGCCGAGGGGCTGGCGATCATCGACGTGACCAACCCGACCCGGCCGGTTCGCTACCAGGCCCTCACCTTCGACGGGAAGCTCAGCGATGCGCAGGACGTGGTGATCGGCGTGACCAATGGCTCGCTGTTCGCCTATGTCGCGGACGGGCGGAACGGCCTCAAGGTGATCCAGCTCACCGCGCCCGACAGCCAGCCCAACTTCTACGGCTTCTCCCCCGCCCCAAAGCCCGAGCTGATCGCCTGGGCGCGCACCCCCACTCCTGCCCTCGCGCTCTCCAAGGGCCTCGACCGCGACCGCGCGGTAGACGAGACGGGAGGCCAGATCGCGGTGTTCGGCCGGCTCGGCTCGCGGCCGTTCAACCGCGGCGAGATGGAGCGCCTGTTCCTCAATCGCAGCGGCGCGCCGTGGAAGGTCAGCGACACCGGCACCATGCGCGACTGGCGGCCGCCGATGAAGGCGCCCTAAACCTTTCTCTATTTGTCATGCTGAACTTGTTTCAGCATCCACGCGCGGTCATCTGAACCAGGAGCGACGCTCATGTGGCCGCTGGTCGCGCATGGATGCTGAAACGAGTTCAGCATGACGTTGAGTTACTGGGCGGGCCACTCCGCCCTTAGCCCGCGCACCAGTGGCTGCAGCTTCTCGTCGAAGCGCGCCAGCACGACATGGTCCTCGACCGTGTCGAACAAGGTGACGAGTTCCTGACCGGTCCAGCGGTGCAGCGCATAGCCGGGCGGCTCGGCGACGATCATCTCGCGGTGGTCGGGCACCTCGGGGTCGATCGGATTGAGGTCGAGCGCGACCTGCGGCGCGGTGGAGGGACAGACGATCACCGTCACCCCGTGCCATGGCGCAACGATCGCGCGGTGGAGATGGCCGCACAGGACCGCGCGGATCTGGCGCTGCCCGGCGATCGCCTGGACGAAGCGCGCGACCCATGGCTCGCCGACATGCGTCGCCATCCACTCGATCCCGACGTCGAGCGGCGGATGATGCATGACGATGACCGTCGGCGTGTCGCGGTCCTCGGCCAGCCGCGCGGTCAGCCACGCTGCACGGCGCGCGCAGAAGCCGCCACCATGCCGTCCGGGCTCATGCGTGTCGATCACGATCAGCCGCAGGCCGTCGTGGCGCAGACTATACTGCACGAAGCCGTCGACCACCGGCACCTTGGGAAAATAGCGCGAGAAAGGCGCGCGAAGATCATGATTGCCGACGGTCGGGTAGACCGGGAACGGGCACCCCGCCAGCGCGTCGGCGCAGCGGCGATAGCTCTCATCGTCGCCACGATCGGTCAGGTCGCCGCTGACCAGCAGCATGTCAGGCCGGTTAGGCCCCTCGACCAGCACCTTGAGCACCGCGTCGAGGCGCTTGCGGTTGAACTCGACCGGGTTGCCCTCGTCGAATCCGAGATGCAGGTCGGTGATCTGCGCGATCAGCATAGACGCAACGGCGTGCTCATGGCGCTCGCCCTCCCCCCGGCAGGGCGGCTTCGGGCGTGGCGGCCGGCGAGAGCCGGCGCCGGCTTCGCCACGGCGCGTCCTGTTTCTGGTGGTAGCTGTGGCACATCGCGCAGGATGAGGGAACCTTGGCCGCCGAGCCCTCGCCGCCATGACAGGAACGGCAGGTTTCGATCCCTGGTACCAGCACATCGGCGGCATCGCGCGATTTGCCTGCCGCATGGCATGAGGCGCAGCTTTGGGTGCTGTGTGCGGCATGATCAAACCAGCCATGCATCAGATAGCGCGACGGCTGGCGCACCGGCACCACGCCCCAGTCGATCGAGCCATTGGTCCCGGGCGGGGTGACGACATGGCAATCGTAACAGGCGCCGCCCTGCGAAAAGACCTGGCGGATTGCCGCGTCCGCGCTGCCAGGCCGCGTCGCCGCCGCGCCGAACCAGGCATGATAGACCTGGCCCTGGGCATATTGTCCCGGCCGCCGGCGCGCCATGCCGCCCAGTTCGAGCGGCCGGTCCGGACCGGTGCTGCGGTACATGGCGCGCAGGTCGGCGATCATCTGCGCGATGTCGCCGTGGCGCAGCGTGCGCACCGTGCCGCCGATGCGGTCGAAGCCGAGGCTGTGGCACATCTTGCAGTCGCGCTCCATGTCGACCGGCAGGAAGCGCGCGCCATCGGCGGTCGGCTTGTGGCAATCGGCGCAGGCCAGCGCGTCGCTAAAGCCATATCGGCCCTTCAGTGTCTGGGCCATGCGGGCCACGCCGCCGCGCATATCGAGGTGCAGCATGTGCGGGAATTTCAGGCCGTTCGCCTCGCGCAATCCGGGGCCGATCGTCACCCGCGCCAGCACAGGCTGCGCGCCGGGCGCCGCGGCGACGAGCGGACGGAATTGCGGGTGTACGGTGCCGAAGTCGCCGGCATTGCCGATCCGCGTGTCGGCCAGCCGGTCCTTCAGCGCGGTGTGGCAATCGGCGCAGAAGACCTGCGGCGTGGGCGGCATCGGCCCGGCGCCCTCATGCTCGCGGTGGCAATCGACACAGGCGCCGCGATCGGGCTTGTTGAACGCCCCGGCCCAGCTGGCGAGGATCCGCCCGCCCAGCCCGAGCGGCGAACGCGCCGTCGCCAGCCGGGCCGGCGGGGCATGATCATGGACGTCCTTGTGACATGACACGCATGCCGTATCGCGCACCGCCACGAACGCCTGCACATGGCAGGCCTTGCAATTGCCTTCGAGACCGTGATGCGCCGCGCTGAGCGGCCCCGGCGTCCAGCTGCGATCGGCCTGGATGCGCCCGCCCTGCGGGTCGGCGGGGCGGGCGAAATGCCAGATCGGCCAGACAAGGAAGATCGCCAGCACCGTCGCGATCAGCACATAGACCATCGGCCGCTTGCCCGGCAGGACATGCGCCAACGAAAAGACGCTTTCGTCATCCGCCTCGGCATCGACGGCGGTGCGCGTGACGGTCAGGACGATCGCCCCATCGCCGTCGCGCGCGACCATGATCCGCGCATCGCCAACCACGACCTCGCCACCGCGCGTCACATCGATCTCGCCGGCCGAGGTGGCGCGCCCGTCTATCTCTACCTTGAACCCGGTCTCGGCCGTGACGCTGATCCGCCGCGCGCCCTTGCGCGCGATCACCGCATGCTGGGGCGCCACAGCGAGATCGGGGACGATGATGTCGCTGCCCGAGGCGCGGCCGATCGTCACGGTGTCGCGCTCGACCTTCGTCGCGCGGACGATCTCGCGCCCCTCGGCGGTGCGGCTCAGCTGGCGGAGGAGGAAGGTCATGCCGCGCTCACCAGTAGAAGAACACGCTGACGATGTGCGCGGTCAGCGCGGCGATCAGCGCGAAGGTGATGGGGACGTGCACGTATAGCCAGATCTCCAGCATCGCCTTCAGCCGCAGATGCCGCCGCAGCCGCGTCAGCATCCCGGCCTTGCGTTCGAGCAGCGCGTCGACACGGTCGAGCGGGTCGGTCGCGCTGTCCGGCCGGCTGCCGATCCGCTCCCGGATCGCCTCCTGCGCCGCCGCCGTCGCGCAGCGTGGATCGTGCCCGGTAAGCCGCCGCCACAAACCGCCGCCGAACGGATCCTGATCGATCGAGCGGTCGACGATCGCGGCGTCGGCCGGGTCGAGCGGCTGTGCGGCGTCGTTCAGCTGCCGGTCGATCGCACGCAGCGCATCGCGCATCTGCGGCTGGGTCAGTTCCTCGCGATTGTCGCTGAGCATCCGGGGCACGAAGGCATAAGCGGCGATGCCCCACACGCCCGAGGCGATCACCAGCATCATCAGCGCATAAGCAAGCGTGTGGACGTTCCAACCGAACTGGAAACCGGTGTGCAGGGTTGCAATGACGATCAGGCTGAGGCCGAGATAGACATGCGCGCTGGTCCAGCCTTTCAACGACCAGCGCCCGGCGGTCATGGCCCGCTTGCGTACCCCGAGCAGGGTCAGCCACAGGATCAGCAGGGTCGCGATCGTGCCCAGCGTATAGCCGTACCAGCTGCCGCCATTGGGGCGCGGCTGCACGTCGATCAGCGCATAAGCGAGGATCGCCACGCCCGACAATGCGAGCGCGACCTTGAGCCAGCGGAAACCGGCATGGCGCAGAAAGCCGTCATGGTTCGGCCCGCCACTCCGCTGTCGGCTGGTCGTGGACACGCGCGTGGCTATGATTCGATCTCCGTTTCGAGCCGCGAGACGGTGAGGAACTCCTCGGGCGCGACGCGGATCGCGGCGCCGGTCGGGCAGGCACGCACGCAGGCCGGGCCGCCATCGATGCCCGAGCACATGTCGCACTTGATCGCCTTTTTGGGATGCTCGACCCCGGGCTTGTCATGGTCGTGGCGCCATTCCTTGCTCGGCTCGCCCGGGCCGGGCCCGCGCCCGAACAGCAGCCAGCTGAGCAGGCCCGGTTTCTTCGGCGGCACGCTGTCCATGCGGATCACGCCATAGGGGCAGTTGCGCTGGCAATTGCCGCAGCCGATGCAACTGTCGTCGATCACGACTTCGCCGTCCGGCCCGCGATGGATCGCATTGGGCGGGCAATCCGCCATGCAGGCGGGGTTCTCGCAATGCCGGCAACTGGTCGGCACATGGAGATGGGCATAGGTCCGTCCGGTCTCGCGATCGAGCCGCGACAGGCCGTCATGGCTGTCGGCACAGGCCTTTTCGCAATTGTCGCAGCCGACGCACAGATTTTCGTCGATCAGCAGCACATCGGTCGCCTCGCCGATGCCATTGTCGACGAGGAATTTCGCGGTCTGCGAATACATGTCGACCACGCCCGAGAAACTGCCCTTGCGGCTCTCGACAAAGGCGTTGAGATTCTGCCGCGCGGCCATGTCGGCGCGGGCCTTTTCGAGCAGGCGGGGCTTTGCCTCGAGCAGGCGACGGAAGGCCTTGCCGTCGAGCCGGATCACCTCGGACTTGATCGCCGCCTTGACCGTGGCGGTGCGCTTGCCGCCGGCGATCAGCGCCATCTCGCCGACATAGGAGCCGGCCGGGAGATAGGACAGGAACACCGGCTTGCCGCCGACATTCTTCTCGACGATCATCGAGCCGAGCCGGATGACGTAGATGTCGTCGCCCTCATCGCCCTCGGTCAGGATCGCCTCGCCGGCGCGCACCGTCTTTATCTCGGAGGTTTCGAGGATCTCGGTAATATCGGCCGAGGTGAGCCCTGAGCCGAACATCTGCAGCAATTGCCGTTCGACCGAGATGCGCGTCACCGCGCGCGCCGCCGCCGGCACCGAGGCCATCAGCTTGAGCGCGGCGGTGCGCGACACCTCGATCGCGATCACGTCGCTGCCCGCCCGCACCGTGGCGCCGCGCCGCCGGCCCGAGATCAGCCCGACCTCGCCGACGATCGAGCCCTGGGCGATCGGCACGGTGATGCTGGGATCGTTGCGGTCGACCTCGACCAGCACCTCCCCCTGGACGATCGCGAACAGCGAGGAGCCGGGATCGTTGCGGCGGAAGATCACCTCGCCGGCATCGAACCGCCGCATCTCGGAATCGAGCATGAACTCGCGCGACTGAAGCGGCGAGAGTTCGTTGAGAATGGTCACGTCGCGCTTGAGCAGCGCAAGCCATTCGTCGACCGAGCGCCGTGCGCGGAATTTCTCGAATTTCCTGGCCAGGATCGGCTCGTCGGCGGGCTTCAACGTGGTGTTGCCGTTGATGAACTCGACCACGTCATGGCCCTGGTTCATGCAATGCTTGATCAGCGGATAACCCGCCAGCGCGCCGATGACATAGACGCCCGGCCGGGTCGTCTCGAAGGTTCGCGAGAGGCGGGGAAAGGCCTCGCGATCCTCACTGGTGAATTCGATGCCGCACTTCTCGATGAACGCGCGTGGTGCTGCCGAGCCCATGCGCGCGATGATGCGGTCGCAGCGAATGGTCTGCTGGCCGTCGCGGGTGTCGAGCAGCAGCTCGCCGGGGCGGATCGCCGCCGGGGTGGTCTCGGTGCGGATGGTCAGGCGGCCGGATGCCGCCGCCTCGTTGAGCAGCTTGACGTTGGCCGCCTTGGCGCGGGCGAAATCGGCCGAGCGGTTGAGGATGGTGACGGTATTGGCCTGTGCCGGATCGGCGGCGAGGCCGAGCGCATTCTCGATGCCGGCATCGCCCGAGCCGATCACGGTGATATGCTCGTCGACATATTCGCCGGGGTCGTCGAGCTGGTACTGGACATGGGGGCTATCGGCGCCTTCGCAACGCATCAGGTTCGGATTGCCCTGCGTGCCGATCGCCAGTACCACCGCCTCGGCGGCGATCTTGCCGCCGTCCTTCAACGTCAGCGTGAAGTCACCCTTCTCGCCGTCGATCGCGGTGACTTCGCTGCGGTAGCGCACATTGACCTTCTTCGCGCCGTCATTCCACGCGCCGAGAATGGCCTCGCGCTTACCGGCGGCAAACGGCATGTCGGCGCGCAGCACCAGCTGGCTGGGCGTCGCCATGACATGCTTGCCCTTCTGGTATTTGTAGATCGTGTCGGAGAGGTGATCGGTCTTTTCGAGCAGCACATGGCTCAGGCCCAGCGCCGCCGCGCGCGCAGCCGCGCTCAACCCGGCGGGGCCCGACCCGATGATCGCGATACGGACGCGGTCACTCAACCGCCCCACTCCCCGGTTGCCCACATAGCGGCGGGCTTGCCGCAGCCCGCTACACCTAGCATGGATGCAGGTCTAAACCAGCCATCGCATTGGCGCAGCACGGGGGATAGGATGGCGACGACATCTCGATGGGGGATCGCCGCGCTGGCTGGCGCCGGCGTGGTGCTGGCGAGCGCCGTCGGCTGGAAGCTGATGCCGCACGACGCCGCGACGCCGGCATCGCCGATAGCAAACGCGACGGCGACGGCCGATCCGGTCACGGAACTACAGGCCGCCGTGCGCCAGAACCCCGACAGTGCCGATGCCTGGCAGGCGCTGGGCGACGCGCAGATGGCCGCCGACGACCCGGCGGCGGCGGTGCCGAGCTTCCGCCGTGCCGCCGCGCTGGCGCCGACGCGGGCCGAACCATGGGCGGCGCTGGGCGAGGCGCTGGTCAAGGCCGATCCGCGCGACCCCTTTCCCGCGCCGGCGCTCGCCGCCTTCAAGAAGGCGGTGGCGATCGACCCGAAGGACCCGCGCGCGCGATATTTCCTCGCCGTGCGGCGCGACCTGGACGGCGACCACAAGGGCGCGATCGACGCCTGGTTCGCGCTGTTACGGGATTCGCCGCCCGGCGCGTCCTGGGCGGCCGATGTGCGGCGGACGATCGAGCAGGTGGCGCAGATCAACAAGCTCGACGTCGCCAAACGGCTCGCCGCGCTGCCGGCGGTCGATCCCCATGGCACGCCCGGCACCACCGCCGGCGCAGCGATCCCCGGGCCGACGCCCGAGCAGTTGCAGGCCGCGCGGTCGCTCACCCCGGCGCAACAACAGGCGATGGTGGCGGGCATGGTCGACCAGCTCGAGGCACGGCTGTCGCGCGACCCGGCAAATGTCGATGGCTGGGTGATGCTGATGCGCAGCCGCACCCAGCTGGGCGAGCCCGACAAGGCGAAGGCGGCACTGCGCGCGGCACGCGGCGCCAATCCCGGCGCGGCGGCACGGCTGAACGCCGAAGCGGCGACATTGGGCATCCCCACCTCCTGACCCCTATTTCTCGGTCGCCGAGAAGACGCCGTCCCAATCCGCGCCGGGCGGGTTGGCGGCGAAGTAAGTGCAGCGCTCGCGCATCAGCAGGTAGAATTTGCGCAGGCCACAGCTGACGGCGGCGCCCTGCCCCTCCATCGCGAGCCGGTCGGCCGTCGCCCAGTCCTGCGCGCGATAGGCGTCGAGCATCACCTGATGGCGCTGCGCGAAATCGCGGAAGCCCGGTTCCTGTTCGAGGCTTTCGTCACCGAGCAGGGCGAAAATTTCCTCCGGCGCGTCGCGGCCGACGACCCTGACATGATCGAGCGAGACGATCGCGAAATGCGGCAGATGGCGCCTGAGCTCGCTGCCGATCGCGATCTGCAGGCCGTAATATTTGGTCATGCCCTCGATCCGTGAGGCGAGGTTCACGGTGTCGCCGATCAGCGAATAGGACAGGCGCTGCGCCGAGCCCATATTGCCGACGCAGCACGGGCCGGCATTGAGGCCGATGCCGATGCTGACATTGCCGGGCCACAGCGGGTCGTCCGCGCCGCGTTTCTCGACATTGATCTCGCGCAGCCGCCGCGTCATCGCCAGTGCACCGCGCGCGGCATTGGCATATTGATCGGGATCGTCGATCGGCGCGTTCCAGAAGGCGAGCACCGCGTCGCCGATGAACTTGTCGATCGTCGCCTTGCGCTCGAGCAGGATGTCGCACATCGGGGTCAGGAAGGCGATCAGGAACTGGATGATCTCCTGCGGCGTGAGCTTCTCCGACAGCCGCGAAAAGCCGCGGATATCGCAGAACAGCACGGTCATCTGGCGCTCCTCGCCGCCGAGCTGGAGCTTGCCGGGATCGTCGACGATGCGCTGGACCATTTCGGGCGAGAGGTAACGGTCGAACGCCTGGTGGATATAGGCGCGCTGGCGTTCCTCGCGGTAGAAGGTGACGGCGGTTTCGACGATATAGACGAGGATCAGGCCAAGCACCGGCCAGGTCGGGTCGAGCAGCAGGCGCCCCTGGCTGAACGCCTCCCAACTGCCGAGCAGCGTGGCGCCGACCATCACCAGGCCGAGGATCGCGCCACGCAGCGCGCCCAGCCAGGGCAAAGCGAAGACCATGATCAGGCCGAACAGCAGCAGCGCGGCGCGTTCGGCGCCGAACCCCCAGTCGGGATAGCTGAGAAAGGTCTTCGACATGATCTGCTCGAGCGCCTGGGCGTGGATCACGGCGCCCAGTTCGCGGTCGGCAAGCGGGGTCGATTTCTGGTCGTAAAGGCCGGCGGCGCTGGTGCCGATCAGCACGATCTGCCCCGAGAAATATTTTTCCATCTCCGCCGCGCTGAGCGCGCCGGTGAGGATCTTCCATGCCGGCACCACGCGCTCAGGCTGGCGCGCGGCGAAATACATCAGCAGCCGGCCGTCGCCGGTGGTCGGCACGACGGAGTCGCCGACCTTGAGCGAGACCATGTTGGCGCCATTGCCGCCATGCTCGGCGCTGGCATCGTCGGACTTCACCACCACCGACTGGGTCTGGTAGGCGACGCGCAGCGCCTCGAGCGACAGCGCCGGGAGCAGCACGCCATTCTCGGTCGAGACCATCGGCGCCTTGCGGATGATGCCGTCATTGTCGGGCGGCAGGCTGACGAAGCCCAGCCCCTTCGCCGCCGCGCGCAACGCCGGCAGCGGCTGGATCGCGCCGTTATAGGTCGACCGGCCGGTGCGCGCCTGGCTGCCGGCAAAAGCGAAGCCCATTTTGGGCTCGACCTGCCCGCCCTTGCCGTCGTTGGTCAGGAAATAGGCGAGCACGACGTTCGAATTCTCGAAAGCGCGGGCGAGCGTCGCGTCATTGTCGGGCAGGCTGCCGAGCGCCTTGAGCAGATCGTTGCTGCCGCCTTGCCGCCGCAGCCGTTGCGCGAGGTTGGCCGGCGAGGTGCGATCGGGTTCGGAGAAGACCACGTCATAGACGATCGCGGCCGCGCCGGCATCGGTCAGGCGGGCGTTGAGATCGGCGATGTCGGTGCGCGGCCAGGGCCATTGGCCGAGGCGGCGGAGCGTCTCGTCGTCGATGTCGATGACCCTGACCGCGGCGTCGGTGTACGGCCGCGGCTTGGCGCGCTGATAGCTGTCGAACAGCAGCGACGAGGCACTGTCGATCGCCGACACGCCGATCGCCTGGAGCAGCAGGACGAGGAGCAAGGTGGCGAGGCCGGGCAGGATCGCTCCCGCTCGCTTGCGCAACGCCAGCCGCCACCGTCGCCCCATCGGCCTGCCCGCCCCCCTTGTTCCGCCCGCGTTATGGCCGAGGCGGGACCAACCGACAATGGCGTCGCCGTGATCGCACGCGGCAAATATTCGGCAAGTCACGCTTGCGTCCAACACCAAATATTCGGGGTATTTTGACGACCGACGGGGGGTGTCCTTCATCACGCCGCGTTACTTGCGGCTTGCAGATCGCGTGCAGACGGCAGGTGGTTTCCCAACAGCGCATAGTGCGGCCATGCTACGGCGCGCGCGATTTTTCCGGGCGCGAGGACTGGCTCTTTACTGGACCCTTTATGGGGAACCGTGACGATTTTCGCGGTGTTCACTGGCAAGCTCCGTCGGGCCGACCGGCACTTTCCCAACACGAAATGCGTCGCGAGCGCGGTGGCGGCGGCATAGTGCGCGCTGTGCGGCGCGGGTTGAATCAGGCTGGGTGGCTCGCCGCGTCGGAGGGCGTCTTGCGGAGGATCACATTGGCCACCCCGCGAAACGTCGTCAGCGTGAAGCGGCCCGGCCCGGCGTCGTCGCCCATGACCGCTGGCCGTCGGCGATCGTCAGTCGTTCTACATAGCTCAGATGATTGTAGCTCACGGCACGCTCCTACCTTCGCGCTCCAGCCACGATATGGCTGTTGCACTTGGTTTTGGAACGCGGGTAGCTGGCGTCATAGTTTAGGGGTTATTGCACGTGTCACCGTAATTTTAATTATTAATCGCCGTCTCCAAAACTAAGTGCAACAGGGCCACATTGCCCTGGGCCACGGATTTGGAGGAGGGCAATGAGCTACCAGCATTTGAGTTATGTCGAGCGGCTGACGATCGCCGATGGCCAGCGCCGGGGTTTGAGCATGCGGGCGATCGCCCGCATGCTCAAACGCGATCCCGGAACGATTAGCCGGGAACTGGGCCGCAACGTCTCGCCCTTCGCTGATGGGTATAATCCGTGCGGCGCGTACTTCGACGCACTCAGGCGTCGCGGCGATGCCCGGCGCGGTCGCCGCAAGCTGGCACCCGGGACGGCGCTGTTCACGCGCGTCACCGACCATCTGCGCGAGGGATGGTCGCCCTCGCAGATCGCGGGCAGACTGCGCCGCATGGAACCTGCGGACCCAAGCCAGCGCGTCTGCCACGAGAGCATCTATCTCGCGCTCTACGCGCTGCCGCGCGGCGAACTGCGCCGCGAACTGCTCGCCTGCCTGCGCCAGGGCCGGCAGGCACGCCGGCCGCGCGGACGCGGCACCGATCGCCGCGGCTTCGTGCCCGACGAACTGAGGATCGCAGAGCGGCCCGAAGACGTCGCCGAGCGCCTCATCCCCGGCCATTGGGAAGGCGACCTATCAAGGGCGCACACAACCGCTCCGCCGTCGGCACGCTCGTCGAACGCACCAGCCGCCTCGTCAGGATCGCCCGCATGGAAGGGCTCGACGCCGCCGCCGCCCAGAGGGGCTTCGAGCGCATCTTC
>Ga0207703_10000639_pt1 | contig 35173 bp, 40 predicted proteins | sample KBSSwiS12_FD_184304 | JGI IMG/M metagenome (GOLD analysis project Ga0207703, IMG submission 184304) | Switchgrass rhizosphere microbial communities from Kellogg Biological Station, Michigan, USA - KBS Switchgrass S1-2 (SPAdes) (version 2) | ecosystem: Host-associated > Plants > Roots >... | reverse complement strand
CAGCTCGTCGCGATCGTCGAGCGCTCGCTGCGCCGCGCCGGCCTGTGGGATGAGGTCAAGGACCGACTGGCCGACAGCGGCACCACCCTGTCGGGCGGCCAGCAGCAGCGGCTGTGCATCGCCCGCGCCATCGCGGTCGACCCCGAGGTGATCCTGATGGACGAGCCCTGCTCGGCGCTCGACCCCGTGGCGACGGCGCGGATCGAGGAGCTGATCCACGAGCTCAAGGGCTGCTATGCGATCGTCATCGTCACCCACAATATGCAGCAGGCCGCCCGCGTCTCGCAGTGCACCGCCTTTTTCCATCTCGGCGCGCTGATCGAATACGGCTCGACCTCCGACATCTTCACCAACCCGCGCGAACCGCGCACCCGCGACTACATCACCGGCCGCTACGGCTGAGGAGTTCCAGACATGGCAACCGGCCACGAACATACCGTCAAGGCATTCGACGACGACATCGCGCAATTGCGCGCGCTGATCTCGCAGATGGGCGGGCTCGCCGAACAGGCGATCGCCAACGCGATCCTCGCCTTGCAGCGCGACGATGCCGAGCTGGCGACGGTCGTGCGCGAGGCGGACCGCGCGATCGACGCGATCGAGGCCGAGGCCGAACGGCTCGCGGTGCGCATCATCGCGCTGCGCGCGCCGATGGCCAATGATCTGCGCGAGGTGGTCGCCGCGCTGAAGATCGCCGGCGTGATCGAGCGCATCGGCGACTATGCCAAGAACATCGCCAAGCGCGTGCCGCTGATCGTCAGCGAGACGCGCATCGACCCGATCTCGACCCTGCCGGCGATGGCGCGGATGGCGCGCGAGATGGTGCATCAGGCGCTCGACGCCTTCGCCGCGCGCGATGCCGAGGCGGCCGTGCGGGTGTGCGAGAGCGACCGCGCGCTCGACGACTATTATGACAGCATTTTCCGGACCTTGCTGACGCACATGATCGAGAATCCGACGACGATCAGCCAGGTCGCGCACCTGATGTTCGTCGCCAAGAACCTCGAACGCATCGGCGACCACGCCACCAACGTCGCGGAGATGGTCTATTTCGCCGCGACCGGCATCAAGCTCACCGACCGCGGCGCCAACGCCGCCTGATTTGCCCGCGGCGGATGCCGCAAGACTTTGACGACCCACGACCAACCGAACGCGACAGGGGAATGACGATGGCCCGGGCCAAGATGTTACTGGTGGAAGACGACGCGGCGCTCGCCGAATTGCTCGTCTGGCATTTCACGCGCGAGGATTTCCAGGTGACCCAGACGCCCGATGGCGAAGAGGCGCTGCTGCTCGCCAAGGAGGCGACGCCGGACATCGTGCTGCTCGACTGGATGGTCGAGGGGCTGTCGGGGATCGAGGTATGCCGCCGGCTGCGCCGCATGTCCGAAACCGCCAATGTGCCGATCATCATGCTCACCGCGCGCGGCGAGGAGGAAGACCGGGTGCGCGGCCTCGAAACGGGCGCCGACGATTATGTCACCAAGCCTTTTTCGCCTCGCGAGCTGGTCGCCCGCGTCAACGCCGTGCTGCGCCGCGTGCGGCCGGGGCTGGCCGGCGAGCAACTCAGCTATGCCGATATCGAGATGGACATGGTGGGCCACAAGGTACGACGCGGCGGCCAGGTGGTGCAGCTCGGGCCGACCGAATTCCGCCTGCTCAAACACTTCCTCGAACATCCCGGCTGGGTGTTCTCACGCGAACGCCTGCTCGACGCGGTGTGGGGGCACGACTCCGACATCGAGGCGCGTACCGTCGACGTGCACATCCGGCGGCTGCGCAAGGCGATCAATATCGGCGAGTTGCCGGATATCATCCGCACCGTGAGGTCGGCGGGTTACGCGCTTGATTCGGGCGGGTAAACCGGCCTTAAATCACCGCCATACCGATCTCCTTTGGTGTTCATTCCCGTCCGACAAGCGCCGTGCTCCTGCGTGCACGAAAGCAGGAACACCCCTGCTTGTTCCGAGGGGATAGACGCCAAACGAGTTCAGGTTGACGATCTGTATTCGGCCGCGCGCGAATCGAATCCCTTGCGAAACGATGGAGCCATTGCCGCGGCAAAGCGTTTCCCGGTCCGTGCGCCTCGACGCGCCCGAATTAGGAGACCCCCGATGAAACTCATGATCGCCATGGCCCTCGCCACGATCGCGCTCCCTGCCTATGCGCAGGACCAGACCGCGCCGGCCCCCGCCACGCCGCCGGCTGCGGGCTCGACGACCAACGGAATCCCCAACACGACCCTGTCGACCTCGCCAACCCCGTCCAACGGGCCGCGCGCGCAGGAGGGCAATCTGCCGTCGAACAATGCAGCGGCCGCCGCCGGTGGGGGCGAGCAGCCCGCGACGCCGCCGATGTCGGCACCGGTCGCGCCGGGGCAACCGGTGGTCGCCGCGCCCTCACCCTCGCCCGATACCGCCCTGCCCGCGCCCGCCCCGCTCGATCATTATCCGATCTGCAAGCGCGGCCAGTTCGACAAGTGCATGGAGCCCGGCAATGGCGGCGGCACGACGCATCATGCGCACCATCGCCGTCACCGCTGATCCCGTCACGGCCGGGGCGTCTCCGACATCCCGGCCACCGCACAGATCCCACTGGAGGCCAGGATGAAACTGATCGCCCTCACCATCGCCCTGAGCATGGCCGGCGCCGCGATGGCGCAGACCGGGCGTGACACGAGCCCGCAGACCGCCGGCGACCCGCCCGGTGGCTATCAACCGACCGCACCACTGTTGAGCGGCCCGGCCCAGCCCGGCCAGCCGGTCGTGTTCGTGCCCAATCCCCAGACACCGACCGAGGCCTACCCGCCGCCACCGCCGCTGCAGCATTACCCCTTTTGCAAGCGCGGCCAATTCGACAAGTGCATGCAACGCGGCGGCTGACACACGCCGACGACGTGTCTAGGAAGCGCTCCGACATTTATTGGGAGCGCCACGATGACCATCAGCTTCAGGGACCGCGTCGCGATCGTGACCGGCGCGGGCGGCGGGCTCGGTCGTGCCTATGCGCTCGAACTGGCACGGCGCGGGGCGAAGGTGGTCGTCAACGATCTCGGCGGTGCGCGCGATGGCACCGGCCATAGCGACGCCGCGCTGGAGGTGGTCGAGGAGATCAAGGCCGCCGGCGGCGAGGCGATGTCCAACGGCGGCAGCGTCACCGATTATCATCACATGGTCGAGATGGTCGCCCAGGCAAAGGCCGCGTGGGGCGGCGTGCACATATTGATCAACAATGCCGGCGTGCTGCGTGACAAGAGCTTCGCCAAGATGGAGCCGGCCGATTTCCGCTTCGTGGTCGACGTCCATCTCAACGGCTCGGCCAACTGCACCAAGGCGGTGTGGGAGACGATGCGCGAGCAGAATTACGGCCGCATCCTGATGACCGCCTCGTCGACCGGGCTGTTCGGCAATTTCGGCCAGGCCAATTACGGGGCCGCCAAGCTCGGCCTCGCCGGTCTGACCAGGACGCTCTATCTCGAGGGCGCCAGGCACAACATCAAAGTCAACACCATCGCCCCGACCGCCCGCACGCGCATGACCGAGGATATCTTCCCGCCCGAGGCGTTCGCCGCCTTCTCGCCCGACAAGGTCGCCCCGGCCGCGCTGTACCTCGTGTCGGAGGACGCGCCGACCAATATGATCCTCGGTGCGGGCGCCGGCGTCTTCCAGGCGTCGTACATCACGCTGACCCAGGGCAAGCTGCTGACCGGCGACGATCTTTCGCCCGAGGGCATCGCCGCGCACTGGGCCGAAATCACCGACCGCACCGACGAGATGACACCGCAATCCGGCGCCGAGCAAGCGATGTCGATCCTGAAGAAGCTGCAGGGCGGCTGAGGCGCCGGCGCCGCGAAACCACCCAATTTTCCGTCATCCCAGCGAAAGCTGGGATCTCCTGCGGCACGCGCGCGCCCTATCACCGCGAGATCCCAGCTTCCGCTCGGATGACGGTCGTTTGCTGGGCTCGTGAGCCACTGTATTGCAATACCAATACACTGGTGCTACCCTCCCTCCACCAACAGGAGGGTTTGCCATGTACAGCGAAAGCGACATCGATGGTGCGGTGGAGGCAGGTGCGATCACGCGCGACGCCGCCACGGCGCTGCGTGACCATATCGCGCGGAGCCAGTCGGCCCCCGCGGTGGACGAGGAACATTTCCGGCTGCTGACCGGCTTCAACGACATCTTCGTGTCGATCGCCGCCGCCGCGGTGCTGGTCGGCATGGCGTGGCTCGGCGAATCGATCTGGTTGCCGCTTGCCGGCACGCTCGTCGCCGCGACGGCCTGGGGGCTGGCCGAATATTTCACCCGCAAGCGCCGCATGGCACTCCCCAGCATCCTGCTGCTGCTCGCCTTTGTCGGCGGTGTCGCCGCCGCGCAGGCCGGGCTGATCGTCATCAACGGCGACGCCATCCAGGCCTGGGGCAAGGCCAATTTCCCCGATCATCCCGAACCGGTGATCGGCGTCATCGCCGCCATCATCGGCGCGATCACCGCCGGTGCGGCCTGGCTGCACTGGCGGCGCTTCATGGTGCCGATCACCGTCGCCGCCGGCGCGGTCGCGGTGGTTGGCGTGGTGCTGGCGCTGATCGTCGGCTTCATCCCGACGGCGAAGGATTACATCTTCGTCCCCGTGCTGATCGCCGGCCTGGCGATGTTCGCTGTCGCGATGCAGTGGGACATGTCGGATCGCGAACGCCGCACGCGCCGCTCGGACGTCGCCTTCTGGCTGCACCTCGCCGCCGCGCCGATGATCGCGCACGCCCTGTTCCAGCTGCTCGGCGTGTTCGACGCGCCGATCGGCGCCGCCATGGCGATCGCGGTGATCGCGCTGTACATCGCCTTCGCCTTCGTCGCGCTGGCGGTCGACCGCCGCGCGCTGCTGGTGTCGAGCCTCGCTTACGTCCTTTATGCGATGTACTCGCTGTTCGAGGGCGCCGGCGCGGTCGAGCTGGCCTGGGCGTTCACCGCGCTGGTGATCGGTTCGGCGCTGCTGCTGCTCTCCGCCTTCTGGCAGCCGACCCGCGCCCGCGTCGTCGGCCTGCTCGGAGGTCTGTCGGAACGGCTGCCGCCGGTCGGCAGGATCGCCCACGCCTGATCCCGCTCTGGGAGGAGGCAAAGGCCCGGTCGCCAATGGCGGCCGGGCCTTTCGCTATTCCGCCACCAGCTTCATCAGCCGGCGCTCGATCGGCGCCAGTACCGGGCCAAGCTCCTGGCCGCGCTTGAGCACCGCGCCATGCTCCCCCACCAGCGCCCACATGCCCTGTTTCTGGCGCAGCGCCGGGCGCTTCTCGATGCGAAACTCGGGCCGCTCGGCGGCGCGACGGAAGGCGGCGAACACCGCCGCATCCTGGCCCAGCTCGATGGCATAATCGCGCCAGTGCCCGGCCGACACCATCCGCCCGTAAAGGTCGAGAATACGCGTCAGCTCGATGCGATCGAACCCGATCTGGCTCGGGCGGCCGTGCGGCAGCGGAAACGGCGTGACCGTTCCCATTTAGCGGCGATCACGCACGATCGCGCACCTGCTCCTGTTCGGCGAGCAGCGCGTCGAGGCGCTTGCGCATCGTCTCCAGCTCGCAGCGCAACAGTTCGACCTTCTGCGTCGCGGGGTCGAACATCTCGCTGCACGGCGTGCCGTAGGCGAGGAACTTGTCGGGGTTCTGCCCGCCCTCGACCATCGACGCGCGCGCCGGAATGCCGACCATCACCGCGCCTTCCGGCACGTCCCTGGTCACCACCGCATTGGCGCCGATCCGCGAACCCTTGCCAACGATGATCGGGCCGAGCACCTGCGCGCCCGAACCGATGATCGCATTGTCGAGGATCGTCGGGTGCCGCTTGCCGGCGACGCCATTGTCGGGATTGGTGCCGCCGAGCGTGACACACTGATAGATCGTGACGTTGTCGCCGATCTCCGCCGTCTCGCCGATCACGACAAAACCATGGTCGATGAAGAAATTGCGCCCGATGGTGGCGCCCGGATGGATGTCGATCGCGGTCAGGCAGCGCGAGATGTGATTGACGAGGCGCGCGAGGAAGAACATCCGCCAGCGAAACAGGCGATGCGCCACGCGGTGCCAGGCGAGCGCCCAGACGCCCGGATAGAGCAGGATTTCCGCACGCGAACGGGGCGCGGGGTCGCGCGCCTTGATCGAATCGAGATAGGCGATGAAACGGCCCGACATGGTGCGTCCCCTGTTACGCTTCGCGCCATGTAGTCCTTCGATCGAGCGAATTAAAGGACCGCTTGACCGTGAAGTTGCCCAACGTAAGCCTATCTTCCTTGTAGGATTTAACTGCATCCCCATCAGGATGGTGTCATGCCGGACCGGAAGCGACATTGATGAGCTGGTTTTCGATCGAGACGCTCGAGGTGATCTTGCCGTTCATCGCGATCGGTTTCGCCGCGCAATTGGTAGATGGCGCGCTCGGCATGGCGTTCGGGCTGATCAACTCGACCCTGCTGATCACCGTGATGGGCCTGCCGCCGGCGGTGGCCTCGGCCAGCGTCCATGCGGTGGAGACCTTCACCACCGCCGCGTCCGGCATCAGCCACACGCTGCACCGCAACGTCGACTGGCGCTTGTTCCGCCGGCTGGTGATCCCGGGCATGGCTGGCGGGGTGCTCGGCGCCTATGTGCTGTCGAGCGTCGATGCTTCGGTCGCGCGGCCGTTCGTCATGACCTATCTCGCCGCGATCGGGCTTTACTTGCTGTTTCGCGCCTGGCGCGGCGCGATCGAGCCGCGCGCGCCCCGGGTGATCGAGCCGCTCGGCCTGGCCGGCGGCTTTCTCGATGCGGCGGGCGGCGGCGGATGGGGACCGGTGGTGACCTCCAACCTGCTCATCCAGGGCGCCAGCCCGCGCCAGACGATCGGCACGGTCAACACCAGCGAATTCTTCCTGACCGCGACGATCTCGGCGACCTTCATCTTCCAGATGGGCTTCGCGGCTTTTACCCTGCAGACCCTCGGCCTGCTGATCGGCGGCCTGCTCGCGGCGCCCCTTGGCGGCGTACTGGCGAAGCGCGTGCCGGCCCGGGCGCTGATGGCCATGGTCGGCACGCTGCTGTCGCTGACCAGCATCTGGTCGATCTACCAGGCGCTCAACAAATAACCTTTGTGTTCCTGCGAAAGCAGGAACCCAGAGCCACAAGCGCCACGCTTGGAACCCTGGATTCCTGCGTGCGCAGGAATACTGGCAGTCGGAATACTGGCGACTGTCAGGCGACCGCCGCGTGGACCGTCGCGACCGCCTTCATCACCGCGCCGATGCGCACGGCGGCCTGGATCACCTCGGCGGTGGCACCGGCCTTTTTGAGAATCTGCTCATGGCTGTCGATGCACATGCCGCAGCCGTTCATCGCACTGACTGCGAGGCTGAACAGTTCGAAGTCGACCTTGTCGATGCCCGGCGCGCCGATCACGTTCATGCGCAGCTTGGCCGGCATGCGCTGATATTCGTCGTTCCCGGCAAGGTGGGTGAAGCGGTAATAGACATTATTCATCGCCATCACCGCCGCCGCCGCGCGCGCCGCATTGGCGGCTTCGGGCGATAGCTTGTCGGCGACTTCCGCCTCGGTCGCATCGACCAGCGGCTTGTGCCCGGTGCCATGCGCGCAGGCCAGGAACAGACCATATTTGCGCTGGTCATTGAGCACCGGCTCGTTGAGCAGCGAGCCGACATTGAGGCGGATGTCCTTGGCGAAATCGGGCAGCGCGCCCGCAAAATCCTTGAGCGACATACAAATCCTTCTTCCTCCCCTCTCGCTTGCGGGAGGGGGCCGGGGGTGGGCTCCCGACATCAACGAACGGCACGGCCGCGGATAGCGCGAGCCCACCCCTGCCCCCTCCCGCACGCGGGAGGGGGTGCTCAACAACGGTTACGCAGCGACGTGCAGCACGTCATCGCCCTTGTTCCAGTTGCACGGGCACAGTTCGTCGGTCTGCAGCGCGTCGAGCACGCGCAGCGTCTCGGCCGGGTTGCGGCCGACGTTCAGGCCGTTGACCTGCACCGCCTGGATGATGCCGTCGGGGTCGACGGTGAAGGTCGCGCGATAGGCGACATGCTCATCGGCATCGAGGATGCCCAGCGCCGAGGCCAGCTTCGCGCCATTGTCCGCGATCCACGGGAAGTCGGCGGCGGCGAGATCGGGATCCGACTTCCGCCAGGCGAGGTGGACGTGCGAGGTATCGGTCGAGGCGCCGATCAGCACCGCGTCGCGGTCCTCGAAATCGCCCTTGAGACCGGCATAGCCGACGATCTCGGTCGGGCACACAAAGGTGAAGTCCTTCGGCCAGTAGAACACGATCTTCCACTTGCCCGGCGCGGCGGTGAGAACGTTGATCGTCTCGCCGGCGGGCAACGCGCTGGTGCCCTGCTGGACGGGAACGGTGATATCCGGGAACTTGTCGCCAACTGTCAACATGATGGGGCCTCCTCAAGGCGTGTGAAAAACGGCGCGTGGCATCGCGGCAATGTCGTGCGACGGCGATGCTGCGTGGCATATAAAACGCCTGTTAGATCGATCAAGCTGTTTATTTGACTGTCATTGATCGATATAAACGATCTATGACCACCTATCTGCCGACGCTGAAACAACTCCAATATCTCGTGGCGTTAAAGGATCACGGCCATTTCGGCCGCGCCGCCGAGAGCTGCTTCGTCACCCAGTCGACCATGTCGGCCGGCATCCGCGAGCTGGAGACGCTGATCGGCGTGACGCTGGTCGAACGAACCCGGCGGGTGGTGCGCTTCACCCCGCTCGGCGATCGCATCGTCGACAAGGCGCGGCGCGTGCTGCGCGAGGCCGAGGAACTGGGCGATCTCGCCCGCGCCGCCGGCCGGCCCTTGTCGGGCGAGATGCGGATGAGCGTGATCCCGACCATCGCGCCCTTCATGCTGCCGCGCATCCTGCCGCGCTTGCGGCGCGACTATCCCGAGCTCAGGCTGTTCCTGCGCGAGGAGCCCAGCGCCGCGGCGTGCGAGGGCCTTAATCATGGCCGGACGGACTGCGTGCTGCTCGCTCTGCCCTATGCCTGTGGCGAGGTGGCCTCGCGCGTGCTGTTCGAGGATCGCCTGTTCGTCGCCGGGCCCGAAAGCGAGATCGGCGCGGGTCCCTTGCCGATGCGCGCCGAGGAGATCGACGAGGCGCGGCTGCTGCTGCTCGAGGACGGGCATTGCCTCAAGGACCATGTGCTGGCCGCCTGCAACCGCCCGGAACTGCGCGCCGAGGCGACGATGATCGGTACCTCGCTGCACACCATGGTGCAGATGGTCGACAATGGCCTGGGCGTGACGATGCTGCCCGAAATGGCGATCGCCGCCGGCATCCTCGAGCATACCGGGCTGGTCGTGCGCGCGCTGGATGCCGACAATCCCGCGCGCCGGATCGCGCTGGCGTGGCGCCGCGCCTCGCCGCGCGAACGCGATTTCGAGCTGCTCGCCGACGTCCTCGCCGCCGCCCGGTACCCCTGACATAATTCGCCCTCGCCGCCCTCCTTGGGCAGGGCGAATTATGTCAGTCCCAACGTGCCGCCGCTTCCTGGTCGCCGTGCCGTTGCTCGACCCAGCGCGCGCCCTCGGCGCGGGTCTCGCGCTTCCAGAACGGCGCGTCGGTCTTCAGCCGATCGATCAGGAAAGCGCAGGCGTCCAGGGCCGCCCCGCGATGCCGCGCCGCCGTGCCGACGAATACCACCGTGTCGCCCGGCACCATCGCACCGACGCGGTGGACGATGCGCGCGCCGAGGAGATCCCAGCGCGCCGCCGCTTCCTCGGCAAGGCGTGCGAGGGCGGCCTGGGTGACGCCGGGATAATGTTCCAGCTCGAGCGTCTCGACACCATCGTCGCCCCGCACCAGACCGGTGAAGCTGGCCACGCCACCCGCCCCCGCGACATGGATCGCCCGCAGCTCGGCGCCGGCGTCGATCGGGTCGCTCGAGACGAGGATGTGGATCATCCGCCCGTCACCGGCGGAAAGAGCGCGACCTCGCGCGCCGCCCCCAACGCCGCATCCAGCGGCACGAAGCACTGGTCGATTGCCGCGCGCAAGCGTGTCCGGTCGGCGAAGGCGCGGGCATGCCCCTCGCTATGGCCGGCGAGCCAGCTGATCAGGTCGGACACGGTCGCGACTTCGGCCGGCGGATCGACCCGTTCGGACCCGGCGCCGATCGCTTCACGCACCCAGGCGAAATAGAGCATCTCGATCGCCACCGTCATCAATCCATGTGCTTGAGGCCGACGCGCAGATAGTCCCAGCCGGTGATCATGGTGAGCACCGCGGCGCCCCACAGCGCCGCGATCGCGGCGGTCTGGACCCACGGCCAGCCCGGCACGGCACCGGCGAGTATCAGTCCGCCCAGCGCGATCAGCTGCAAGGTCGTCTTCCACTTGGCGAGCTGCGAGACCGGCACCGACACCTGGATACCGCCGAGAAACTCCCGCAGGCCGGACACCGCGATCTCGCGCAGCAGGATGATGATCCCGGCGATCAGGCTCAGCCCGGCGATGTCGTGCGACGCCACCAGCATCAGAATGACCGCGGCGATCATGATCTTGTCGGCGATCGGATCGAGAAAGATGCCGAGCTTCGACACCGCACCCTGGGCGCGTGCGACATAGCCGTCGAAATAATCGGTGATGCCCATCATGCAGTAGAGTGCGAAGCCGATCGCATAACCGGTCGGCCAGGCCGGCCACCACAGCGCCCAGACGAGGAGCGGCACTGTGACGATTCGCGACAGCGTGAGAATGTTGGGCAGCGTGAGCATCGTCACGCTCTATCCCCCCGCACCACACCGGGACAAGCGGCTTGCTGGTCGCCCCGCCGCTCGGCTATGCGGTCCCGCGACACTTCGTCGTCTACGGGATCCCTTATAATCATGCACAGTGCGCTCGGGTTGATGAAGGAGCGCCGCTTCCTGCCATTGTTCGTCACGCAGTTCCTCGGAGCCTTCAACGACAATCTTTTCAAGCAGATGATGGTCTATTTCGTCACCTATCACGTGCTGCACAATCCCCGCGCCGAGTTCGGCTTCACCGCCATCGCCACCGCGATCAGCCTGGTGCCGTTCTTCCTGCTCTCCGCGCTCGCCGGCCAGCTTGCCGATACGCACGACAAGAGCCGCATCATCCGCATCGTCAAGACGGCGGAGATATTGATCATGATCGGCGGCGGCAGCGGCCTGGTGCTGGCGCGCTATGGCTTCACCAGTGTCGGCATCGGCATGATGCTCGCCGCGGTGCTTGCGCTGGGCGTCCATTCGACCTTTTTCGGCCCGATCAAATACGCCATCCTGCCGCAACATCTCGACTCCGACGACGTGCTCGGCGGCACCGGCCTGATCGAGGCCTCGACCTATCTCGCCGTCCTGCTCGGCACGATCGCCGCCGGCTGGCTCTCGGTCGATGCGGCCGCGCTCGGCGCGGTGACGCTGGCGGTGGTCGGGCGTCTTGTCGCCGGACGCGTGCCGCCGGCACCGCGCGCCGGGGCGCGCCTGGAGATCAACTTCAACCCGTTCAGCTCGTCGCTACGGCTGGTCAATGCGACCATGCACATCCCGCGGCTGTTCCTCGCCATCTGTTCGATCAGCTTCTTCTGGATGATCGGCGCGATCGTCATCGCCACCTTCCCGCCGCTCGTGAAGAACATCCTGTTCGCCGACCAGCGCGTGGCGAGCACGCTCAACGCCCTGTTCTCGATCGGCATCGCGATTGGTTCGGTGGCGATCAACCGCATGCTGCGCGGGCGTGTCTCGGCCAGGTTCGCGCCGGCCTCGGTCATCGTGATGGGCGGGCTGTTCGTGATATTCTCGATGCTGATGCGCGCCTGGCCCGCGCCGGAATCGGGCCATCTCTATAACTGGATCGAGTTCGCCGCCCTGCCCCGCACCCTGCCGCTGGTCGCCACGCTGATGGCAATCGCGGTCACCGGCGGCATGTTCGTCGTGCCGCTCTATGCCTTCCTCACCACGACGGTAACCAGGGACCAGACCGCGCGCACCGTCGCGGCCAACAATGTGGTCAATTCGGGCGCGATGGTGATCGGCCTGCTCATGGTGATCGCGCTTGCCGCGTTAGGCGTGTCGCCGCTCGGCACCTTGCTGGTGGTCGCCGCGATGTGTCTGGGCGCCGCCTGGCTCGCGCAGAAGCTGCACGAGGCCTGCGACTGAGATCGTTCAGAAGATGCCCGCGACCGTGAGGTCGCTCAAACAATGAACGTGTAGAAGCAGACGAAGAAGGCCGTGAAGCTCAGCACGAAGAGCTTCAGGTCATTGTCCTCGGCGCGCTTGCGGCGCTCCGCCCTGGTCGTCCGGAAGCGGCTGCGGAAGGGATGGCCGGCGGCCCCGGCAAGCGCGATGTGCTGTTCCATGGCCAAGTGTTAACGCGGCGTTTACGATCTTCGCCAGCACGGAATTCGGTTAACGACCGTCCAATCGTGGGACTCTGCCCGGATCTCCGGTCGAGGCTTGGCAAGCGGTCGGCAAGCGCGCAGTGTCGCGCGTCACGAATCGTGGGGATTCGACTGGGGTGATGCGTTGAAAATCATTCGAAAGTCCTGGGCCTGGGTCGCGTCGGCCTGGGCTGTGATGCAGACGAGCGCGGCGTCCGCGCAGGCGCTGGCCGATCCAGCCGGGTCGGGCGCACTGGTCAACGCGGTGCGCTGGTTGCAAGGCACGTTGCTCGGCACCGTCGCCACGGTGGTGGCGGTGATCGCGGTCGCTTCGGTCGGGTTCCTGATGCTCAACGGCCGGATCAACTGGCGCTACGGCGCGACGGTGATCATCGGCTGCTTCATCCTGTTCGGTGCAGCCAGCATCGTCGCGGGAATCCAGTCGACCGCCGCTGTCGGCAACTGAGCGCATGAACGGCCTCGATCGCGATCCGCTGTTCGTCGCGCTGACGCGCCCGCAGATGTTCGCTGGCGTGACTTACAGCTATTTCGTGATCAACGCGGTCGTGGCGACCGAGCTGTTCCTGATCTTCCATTCGGCCTGGGTGCTGCTCGCCGCGGTGATCATCCACCTCATCGGCGTGGTGATGTGCGTGCGGGAACCGCGCATTTTCGACCTTTGGCTGACGCGCGTCGGCAAGTGCCCCCGGGTGCGCAACCATGCGATCTGGCGATGCAACTCCTACCGCCCCTGACCAGTGATCCGCGCGCGGTGGCGCGCGAGAAAGCGGCCGGGCACCATCTGCCTTATGCGCGCCATGTCGACGATCACACGATCGAGACACGCGACGGGCTGTTGATGCAGGTCATCCATCTGCGCGGCCTGCTGTTCGAGACCGCCGACACCGACGAGATCAATTACCGCAAGGCGCTGCGCGACGCGATGCTGCAGGCGATCGGCTCCTCACGCTTCGCGCTTTATCATCACGTCATCCGCCGCCAGGCCGATGCCGAACTGACCGCACAATTCCCCGACGATTTCTCGCAGCGCCTCGATGGCGCGTGGCGTGGCCGGCTCGCCAACAAGAAGCTCTACGTCAACGACCTGTTCCTGACATTGATTCGCCGCCCGCTGCAGGGCCGGGTCGGAATCGCCGACCGCATCCGGGGCGCGCTGGGCCGGGCGACGGCCGAGCCGGAAGCGGCATCGGCCAACGAGCTGCGCCAGCTCGACGGCGCGCGCGACGCGTTGCTCGCCCAGCTTGGCAGCTATTCGCCGCGCCTGCTCGGCGTGTACGAGACACCGCAGGGCGTCTGCTCCGAGCCGCTCGAATTCCTTTCCTCGCTGTACAATGGCGAGACGCGGCCGGTGATGCTGCCGCATCAGGATATCGGCGCCTATCTGCCCTATCGCCGCATCAGCTTCGGCCAGGAAACGATCGAGCTGTCGCCGGCCGGGCACACCCCGCGCGGCTTTTGCGGGATGGTGTCGATCAAGGATTATCCCGCGCAGACCGCGCCCGGCATGCTTGATGAGCTGCTGCGCCTGCCGTTCGAGCTGACCGTGTCGCAGAGCTTCGGCTTCGTCGATCGCCAGGCGGCGCTCGGCAAGATGAACCTCGCGCTAAGGCGGATGAAATCGGCGGAAGACGAGGCGGTCAGCCTGCGCGGCGAACTGTCCAACGCCAAGGACGACGTCGCCGCCGGCCGCGCCGGCTTCGGCGAACATCACATGACGGTCGCGGTGCGCGGCGACACGCCGGCGGCGGTCGATGCCGGGGTCGCCGAGGTGCAGGCCGCGCTGGCCGATCTCGGCATTATCGCGGTGCGCGAGGAGATTGCGCTCGAACCGGCCTTCTGGGCGCAATTCCCCGGCAACTTCAAATATATCGCCCGGCGCGGGCTGATCTCGACCGGCAATTTCGCCGGCTTTGCCAGCGGTCACAACTTCCCGCTCGGCCGGCCCGAAGGCAATCATTGGGGCGAGGCGGTGACGCTGCTCGAGACGACCGCCGCCGGCCCCTATTATTTCAACTTCCACCAGGGCGACCTGGGCAATTTCACCGTCATCGGTCCGTCGGGCTCGGGCAAGACGGTGGTGCTCAACTTCCTGCTCGCCCAGGCGCGCAAGTTCCGCCCGCGCATCATCTTCTTCGACAAGGATCGCGGTGCCGAACTGTTCATCCGCGCGATCGGCGGGCGCTACGACCTGTTGCGGCCGGGCGAGCCGTCGGGCCTCAACCCGCTGATGATCGACGACAATGCGACCAACCGCCAGTTCCTGATCGACTGGGTCGCGCAGCTCGCCGGCGGGGCGGACATCGACGAGCTGTCGCGCATCAAGGACGCGGTCGACGCCAATTTCGCCCAGCCGCCCGAGCATCGCCGGCTGCGCCATCTCGCCGAGTTGTTCCGTGGCGGTGCCCGGCCTACCGCCGCCGATCTGTGGTCGCGGCTGCGGCCATGGTGGGGTGATGGCGAACGTGCCTGGTTGTTCGACAATGAAGCCGACCTGACCGATCTCTCGGCCGAGGCCGTCGGCTTCGACATGACGGCGATCCTCGACGACCCCGCCGTGCGCACCCCGGCGATGATGTACCTGTTCCACCGCGTCGAGGAACGGCTCGACGGCTCGGCCGCGATCATCGTGGTCGACGAGGGATGGAAGGCGCTCGACGACGAGGTGTTCGTGCGGCGCATCAAGGATTGGGAAAAGACGATCCGCAAGCGCAACGGCATCGTCGGCTTCGCCACGCAGAGCGCGCAGGACGCACTGGAGAGCAAGATCGCCAGCGCGATCATCGAGCAGGCCGCGACGCAGATCTTCATGACCAATCCCAAGGCGCGGGCGGTCGACTATATCGAGGGCTTCGGGCTGACCCCGCACGAATATGAGATCGTGCGCACCCTGCCCGACGACGCGCATTGCTTCCTGATCAAGCACGGCGCCGACAGTGTGGTGGCGCGGCTCAACCTGACCGGCGAGCGCGAGATCCTGACCATATTGTCGGGGCGCGAGCGCACCGTGCGGCTGCTCGACGAGATCCGCGCCGAACGCGGCGACGACCCCGCCGACTGGATTCCGCGCCTGCTGGAGCGTGCCTGATGCAGGCCGCCTGCCCCTCCCTCGCCCCCGACAGCGCGTTCGTTTCCGGCGTGCTGGGCTATGTCGACTGCGAGGCGCAGGCGCTGGGGCTCGGCGGCTGGCAGGGCATGACCGGGGCCGGCTCCGCCAACACGCTGATCCTGACCGGCATGCTGACGATCTTCATCGCGCTGATCGGCTACCGCCTGCTGCTCGGCGAGACGCCGACGCTGCGCGACGGCGTGGTGGCCTTGGTCAAGATCGGCATCGTCATCGCGCTGGCGACGAGCTGGAGCGCGTTCCGCACCCTAGCCTATGACGTGGCGATGCACGGCCCGGCCGAACTCGCGACCCAGATCGGCGGGCCAAGTGGCCTGCCCGGCGCCGGCGGCGGCCTGATCGGGCGGCTCCAGGGCGTCGACAATGAACTGATCGAGCTCAATACGCTCGGCACCGGCAAGCCGCCCGACGCCGATGTCATTGCTGGTCCCACGGCGGTCCCGCTTTCGCCACAGCAACAGCAGCAGCAGATCCAGGACCTGCAACGCCGCGCCCAGCGCCCGAAATGGGACCCGGCCAACGATGCGAAGATGCTGTCGGAGGCACGGACCTATTATCTCACCGGCGTGATCGCGGCGTTCGCCTCGGTGCGCATCGTCACCGGCCTGCTGCTCGCGCTCGGGCCGTTGTTCGTGCTGTTCCTGCTGTTCGATGGCACGCGCGGATTGTTCGAGGGCTGGGTACGCGGGCTGGTCGGCGCGGCGCTCGGCGCCTTGTCGACCGCGATCGTGCTGGGCGTCGAACTGGCGCTGCTCGAGCCATGGCTCGCCGTCATCCTCGCCGAACGGCACGTCGACAATGCGACGCCGGCGGTCCCGGTCGAGCTGATGGTCGTGACGCTCGCCTTCGGCCTGACGTTGATCGCCACGCTGGCGGCCGCGGCATGGGTAGCGCGCGGTTTCCGCCTGCCGGCAGCATGGCGCGTTCTGCCGGCACGGATCGCCGAGGTGGTGACGCCGCAGGTGCCGCGGCTGATGGCGCCGGCCGCCCATCACGTCGCGGGCGATGATCAGCGGTCGCGTGCGATCGCGGTGTCCGATGCGGTGGCGGCGGCGCAGCGCCGCGAAGCGGGCAGCCCGGCCGCGAGCCTGGCGCAAAGCGGCCGTCAGGTCACCGCCCAGGCCTTGTCGCGCGAGATAATGATAGCGGCCCCCGTGCCGCTCGGTCAGAGCTTTCGGCGGCGGACACGCGGGCGGATATCATCGGGCGCGGCCCGGCGGGATGGGGGAAGATGAAGAAGGCTGCACGAGAATCGCTCGACGCTTATTACCGCGAGGCGGACAGCTGGGCGACCGATCAGCAGGACGCCCTGCGCGCGTCGCGCCGCGCGGCGTGGATCGTCGCCGCAGTGGCGGTGACCGTCGCGCTGTTCGAGGCGCTGGCGCTGGTGTTCCTCGCCCCGCTCAAGACCGTCGTGCCCTATACGCTGATGGTCGATCGCAACACCGGCTATGTCCAGGCGCTGAAGCCGGTCGATGCGGACAAGATCGCGCCGGACAGCGCGCTGACCCAGTCCTTCCTCGTGCAATATGTCATTGCGCGCGAGAGCTTCGACATCAACGAACTGCAGACCAATTATCGCAAGGTCAGCCTGTGGTCGGTCGATCCGGCGCGGACCGATTACGTCACCGGCATGCAATATGCCAATGCCGGCAGCCCGCTGGCGCGCTATCCGCGTAGCACGGTGATCGCGACGCGCGTTCGCAGCGTCTCGCCGCTCGGCGGCAACGCCGCGCTGGTCCGCTTCGAGACGCAGCGGCGCGACGCGGGCGGCCAGGCGCTGCCGCCGCATTATTGGGTGGCGGTGATCCGCTATCAATTCTCGACCGGCGCGCTGTCGATGGAGGACCGTTTTCTCAATCCGCTGGGCTTCCAGGTCGTGCGCTATCGCCGCGACGCCGAAAGCGCGCCGGCCACGACCGACGCGGAGCCGCCCCTGACGGCAACCCCGGGCGTGGTTGTGCCGGGCGCCACGGCGACGCCGCCTGCGGCTCCGCCGGCAGCGACGCCCAGCCGTAGACCCAATATGCGTTCGGCGCCGGAGGTTCAGCTTTGAGGCGCGGTTCGCTCCTCGCGGCCGCGCTGGGGCTGTTGCTGGCGGCACCGGCAGCGGCGCAGTTGCGCCCCGAGCCCGGCCCGGGCGACCCGCGTATCCAGAGCGTGCTCTACGATGCCAATCAGGTCGTGCAGCTCCAGGCGGCAACGGGCTATCAGCTTACCGTCGAATTCGCGCCGGACGAACGGATCGAGAATGTCGCCGTTGGCGATTCCGGCGCGTGGCAGGTGACGCCCAACAAGCGCGGCGATCGTCTGTTCATCAAGGCGGTCGGCCAGGGCGTGACGACCAACCTGACCGTGGTGACCGATGCGCGCACCTATGCCTTCGAGCTGTCGCCGCTGTTCGGCCCGTTGCCGACCATGGCCTATACGGTGCGCTTTCGCTACGCGACGCCCGCTGCCGTGACGGTGGTCGCCAATGACGCCGTGCTCGGGCCCGGGCGCTACAAGCTCAGCGGCGACCGGGCGTTGCGGCCGAGTGCGATCGATGACGATGGCGTCCACACCTATATCGCCTGGGGTCCGGACCAGACGCTGCCGGCGATCTTCGCGATCGACGACAAGGGCAATGAGACGCTGGTCAACGGCATGACGCGCGAAGGGCGCTTCGTGATCGACGCCGTCGCCAACAAGCTGGTGTTCCGCATCGACCGGCAGACCGCCGCCGCGGTGCGCGTGCCGCAGAAGCGCCGCTGATGGCGCTCGCCGCCCCCAACGACCGCGATCCGCGCATCGCCGATGGCCCGGGCGGCGAGGCGAGCATCCGCCCGCTCGTCGTCGCCGACCGCCGTGCCCTGCCGTGGTGGATCTTCGCGCTGGGCATGGCGGTTGCCGCGGTGCTGCTGTTCGTCGTGCTGGATGCGCATCGCCGGTCGGCCTACGCGCCGCCGGTCAAGCCGCGCCTCGACGATGCGCAAGGCACACCGGTCGCGCCACCAGCGCTGTACATTCCGCCGCCCCCGGCGCCGACCCCGACACCCATGGTGATCGTCGCGCCGCCACCCGCGCCGATCCCGATGGCGCCGCCACCGCCGCGCATCATCTACGTGCCGCAACCCGCCCCGCCGCCACAGGTGGCACCGCCACCGCCGCAGCGGGCGACGAGCGAACCCGCGCTGGTGCTCGATACGACGGTCGGCGATGCCGCCAGCGCCGCCGCGCCCGGTGCCGCCGACGGCAGCAGCGCCGCGTCCGCTGTCGCCGCGCGCGCCACCGTCATGCGCAACCGCGCAACCACCGTCGCGCAGGGCACGCTGATCCCCGCGGTGCTCGAATCGGCGCTCGATTCGACCCGGCCCGGCCCGGCCCGCGCGCTGGTGCAGCGCGACGTGCGCGGCTTTGACGGCGCGACGGTGCTCATCCCGCGCGGCAGCCGGTTGATCGGCGAATATCGCGCCGACCTGCAACCGGGCCAGAACCGCGCGCTGGTGATGTGGACGCGGCTGGTGCGACCTGACGGCGTGACGATCGCGATCGGCTCGCCGGCGGCGGATCCGCTCGGCCGGGTCGGCATCAGGGGCAAGGTCAACACGCATTTCTTCGAGAAGTTCGGCGCGGCGATCCTGCAATCGAGCCTCGACGTGGGCGTCAATCTCGCGTCGCAGATTGGCGGCTCACCGCTGGTCGTCGCGACGCTGCCCGGCGCCCTGCAACAAAGCGCCAGCCCGTTGAGCAGCGGCACGCAGATCCAGCCGACGCTGCGCGTTCGCCAGGGCACCGCTATCTCGGTATTCGTCGCGCGCGATCTCGACTTCACCGGCGTGGAAAGCCGCAAATGAACGCGGCGCCGGCCGGCGGCCGGCCGATCTATCTGCACAGCTACCTCGCGCCGCTCGCCGCGGTGCTCGAACGCGGCGACGTGACCGACGTGTATGTCAACCGGCCAGGTGAATATTGGGTCGAGACGACGACCGGCGCGATCGAGCGGCATGACGCGCCGGGGCTCGATGCGACGACGCTCGACCGGCTGGCGCGGCAGATCGCCGCGCTGTCGCACCAGGGCATCAGCCGGGAGCATCCCCTGCTCTCCGCCACACTCCCCGACGGCGCGCGCGTGCAGATCGTCGCGCCGCCGGCGACTCGCGGACCGCTGGCGATCGCGATCCGCAAGCATGTCTCGTCAGACCTCGCGCTGGACGATTATGTCGCCAGCGGCGCCTTCACCGACACGCATCGCGGCCAGCCCGGCGAACGCGCGGCGATCGACGTGGAACTGGCGCGCAAACTCGATGCCGGCGACATTGCCGGGATGCTCGCGACCGCGGTGCGCGCGCGCAAGAACATCCTGGTGTCGGGCGGCACCTCGACCGGCAAGACGACCTTTCTCAACGCGCTGATGCGCGAGATTCCGGCCGAGGAGCGGTTGATCCTGATCGAGGACACGCCCGAGCTTCGCCTGCGCCATGACAATGCCGTGGGCTTGCTCGCGGCGCGTAGCGCGCTGGGCGAGGCGCAGGTCAGCGCCGACGACCTGCTCGCGGCATCGCTGCGCATGCGCCCCGACCGCATCATCGTCGGCGAGTTGCGTGGGCCGGAGGCCTATACCTTCCTGCGCGCGGTCAATACCGGGCATCCCGGATCGATGACCACGGTCCATGCCGACAGCGCCGAGCGTGCGATCGAGCAGATCGCCCTGCTGGTGCTACAGACCGGAACCCGGCTCGGCCGCGAGGATGTCCACCATTATGTCCGCAACACGGTCGATGTCTTCGTCCAGCTTGCACGCACCGCCGGACGAAGGCACGTTGCGGAAGTTGTGCTGGCGCGGTGAGCGCGGTTCAGCCCGGACGATCGGGATGTTTCGAGGAGATAATCATGCGGCACGCAATGGTCGGAACGATAGCGGCACTGGCAATCCTCGCGGCGACGGCGGGCTCGCTCGCAGCGACCCCCTCCTCGCCACTCGCCGCCATCCTGGCCGATCCCGGCCGCCCCGAGGCGGATCGCGCGCGTGATGCCGATCGCAAGCCGGCCGAACTGATCGCCTTCGCCAAGCTGCGTCGCGGCGCGTCGGTCGCCGAGCTGGCGCCGGGCGGCGGCTATTTCACGCGCCTGCTCAGCGCGTTCGTCGGCCCGAAGGGCCATATCTACGCGGTGGCGGCACGGCCCTCACCCGCCCTGACCGAAATCGCTGGCAGCCATCCCAATGTCTCGATCGTCGCCGGAAAGCCCGGCGAGATTCCCGTCCCGGCGCCGGTCGACATGGTGTGGACCACGCTCAACTATCATGATTTCAAGAACAGCAAGCAGGGCGATACCGACGCGGCGGCGCTGTTCAACCAGGCGGCGTTCAAGGCGCTCAAGCCGGGCGGCATCTATCTGATCGTCGACCACCAGGCCGCGCCGGGCGCCGGCGCCTCGGTGACGTCGACGCTGCACCGCATCGAGAGCGTGGTGGTCAAACGCGAGGTGGAAAGCGCCGGCTTCCGCCTCGACGGCGAAAGCGACCTGCTGCGCCATGCCGCCGACGACCACAGCCTGGGGGTCGTCGAGACCGGCATACGCGGCAAGACCGATCAGTTCATCCTGCGTTTCCGCAAGCCGCGCTGATCGGCTTGGCCAGGCAGGCGATCATGCCAGCTCGTTGCGCCTGATCAGTTCGCGATACCAGGCGGCACTGGCGCCGCCCGCCGCCAGCCCCGACCTGATGAAATCTCGTCGATCCATTGCCCTCAACCTTTCACCACTCGTTACGCCCGTGATATGTCAACGTTGTCAAGAAGGTCGTACCATTCCAGCGGCTATTCGTGCGAAATTGTGGCCGTCACGTCCCATTTCGCGTTCAGGCCGAAATCATAAAGCTCGCTCTTTTGCGCGCGATATTGCTGCTCGGACCCGGCGTCCTTGGTTTCGCCGGTGATCGCTTCGTGGAGATAGGTCGTCGTCGCGACCGAATGGCCGGAATCGAACGTCACGACGTCGAACGGGCGGTTGAACCAGTTTGATTGGTCGGAACGGCGCTCCGGCAGCTTGTTGCGCGCATAGAGTGCGTCGGCGGTGAGTTCGGACGTCTCGGTCGGCTTGAACTGCATCACCGCCTGAGCGTTGAGGCGCTCGCGCGTCCCCTCGCCATATCGGAATGTCCTACGTTATCAATTGCTGTCTTTTCGGCCCCGCGCGATTTTTGGGTGAATAGACGGAAAAGCACCCTTATCAGGCGACAGCATCGACGATCTTGACAAAAGGCGACTGACATCGTTGTCGTACTTGGCGACGAAACGACAACGCAGCTTACGACAAGATGAGGGGATCAGGCACTGCCGCGTGATATCAAACGCGCGACGATCGTGGATGTGGGGCGTCACGCTGGCGTCTCCACCAAGACCGTGTCGCGCGTCTTCAACGACGAACCGCACGTCAGCGAGGATGTGAAGCGCCGGGTCCGCGCGTCGGCCGAGGCGTTGAACTATCACCCCAACGTCTTCGCTCAGTCGCTCGTCCGGCGACGCTCGCATCTCATCGGCCTCGTCTACGAAAAGCCAAGCGCCAGTTATGTGGTCGAACTCCAGATGGGCGTGCTGGAACGGTTGCAGGGAGAAAGATACCGGCTGATCGTCATCCCCGTGCAATCCGTCCACGACAATGCCAGCGAGATCGTCGGGCTGCTTCGTTCGGCGGCGCTCGATGGCGTGGTGCTGGCGCCGCCGGCATCCGACCATCCGCTGATCCTGCGGCAACTCGCCGAAGCCGGCATTTTCTTTTCGCGAATCGCGCCGTCGCGCCAGCTCCAGCTTGGTTGCTCGACGCTGATCGACGATGTCGCGGGCGCACAGGCCGTGGCAGCGCATATCCTCGCGCTGGGCCATCGTGATATCGGCATCGTCAAGGGCGATCCGGGCCACGCCGCCACCGACGCGCGGCTGATCGGCTATGGCCATGCGCTGCGCGATTTCGGCTGCGAGATGCGGCTCGACTGGATCGACACCGGCTTCTTCACCTTCGATGGCGGCCTCGCGGCCGGGCGACGGTTGCTCGCCCGGGAAGACCGGCCGACCGCGATTTTGGCGCAGAATGACGAGATGGCCGTCGGTGTCATGCTGGCGGCGCGCGAACTGGGCCTGTCGATCCCCGGCGACCTGTCGATCGCCGGCTTTGACGATGCCGAGGCGTCGCGCATCGTCTGGCCGCGGCTGACCACCGTGCGCCAGCCCATTTTCGAAATGGCGGTCGCCGCGACCGATATGCTCATCGACCAACTCGAAGGGCGCGACGTGCTGCAGCGGATCGAGCACAGCAACCAATTGCTGATCCGCGATTCCACGGCGGCGCCACCGGCGAATGCGGCGCACAGCGCGGCGAGCGGCGATCTTCCGCACGATCCGATCGCATGATCAGCCGCCGCGAGCGCTGGAGCTACGCGGCCGGCGACATGGGTCGTCGTGGCATTTTACCGCCCGTACGATGACCCGAATGCTGTGACGACGCAGCACCCGGATTGGCCCTGGCGTTCGATGGTTCAGGAGGACGAGAATGAACGGCAGTCCGGTCAAGCATGTCGTCATCGCCGCAGGGGCACGGCCGGCTGGGTCGCGGCCGCGCTGACCGATCTCAGGCGGTTGATCCGCGAACGCGTCGCGACCGTCTCGACGCAGGAAGCATTCCTGCGCGAATATTGCCCCGCGCCCGCCATCTGAGCCCGCGCGATCAGCGCGCGGCTCCCTCCCCGAAAGGGAGGTTTTTCAACATGCTTTGCGGTGGAGTGGTGGAGCCGAGGGGGATCGAACCCCTGACCTCTGCAATGCCATTGCAGCGCTCTCCCAGCTGAGCTACGGCCCCATCCGTCCGGGAAGGCGCCCCTAGCGAGGCGCCGCAGACTTGGCAAGCGGTGCCGGGCACCGCTCGCCATAAATCTTCACATCAATGCTCGTCTTCGTCGTTGCTGGTCTCGACGCCGAGATCGTCGTCGCCACCGAGATCGACCTCGTCGTCCGGCGACGGCTCTTCATTCTCGCCGATGTCCAGATCCACGTCGTCGCCGGCGAGATCCTCGTCGTCCTTCTTCGCTTCATCGGGTTTCGGCGCGTCGAACGGCAGTGGCTGCTTCGACTTGAGGATCGGCTCGGGTTCCCATGCCTGACCGCAAGCGATGCAGGTCACGGGGTCGTCCTTGCCCAGATCGTAAAAGCGCGTCGCGCATTTCGGACACGTACGCTTCGTGCCCCATTCCGGCTTGATCATGCCGTTTCGTGCCTTTCAAGAATGGATGTTTTGCAGCTTGGACCGCAAAGTGGGGCGCGCCTTGCCATAGCGCAAGCGCACTGTCAAAGCGCCCGCGACATGTCCCATCCCATCGCCACGCCGCTCGAAATCATCCCCGCGTCACGCCTGTCGGGTCGCGTCACGGTGCCGGGCGACAAGTCGGTCAGCCACCGTGCGTTGATGTTGTCGGCGCTCGCCGTCGGGGAAAGCCGGATCGAGGGTCTGCTGGAGGGCGAGGACGTGCTCGCCACCGCCGCGGCGATGCGGGCGATGGGCGCGACCATCGAGCGCGACGCGGACGGCACTTGGCATGTGCACGGCGTCGGCGTCGGCGGACTGATGCAGCCCGAGGCGGCGCTCGACATGGGCAATAGCGGTACCTCGACACGGTTGCTGATGGGCCTCGTCGCCAGCCATCCGATCACCGCCACCTTCATCGGCGACGCCTCGCTGTCGGGCCGGCCGATGGGCCGGGTGATCGAGCCGCTCGGCCGGATGGGCGCCGACATCACCGCCAGCCCGGGCGGCCGCCTGCCGCTGATGCTGCGCGGCCTGACCCCGGCGATTCCGATCGAATATACATTGCCGGTCGCCTCGGCCCAGGTGAAGTCGGCGATCCTGCTCGCCGGTCTCAACACGCCGGGCATCACCCGCGTGATCGAGCCGGTCGCGACGCGCGACCATAGCGAGCGCATGCTGGCCGGCTTCGGCGCGACGCTCACCGTCGAGCAAAGCAGTCACGGCCGCGTCATCTCGATCACCGGCGAGGCCGAGCTCAAGCCACAGCATATCGTCGTCCCCGGCGACCCCTCCTCCGCCGCCTTCTGGGCGGTCGCTGCGTCGATCGTCCCGGGCTCCGACGTGATCATCGCCAATGTCGGGATGAACCCGACGCGTACCGGCCTGTTCACGGCGCTCCGCATGATGGGCGCGGACATCACGGAACTCGATCAGCGCATCGTCGGCGGCGAACCGGTCGCGGACCTGCACGTACGCCACGCCGCGCTGACCGCGATCGAGGTGCCGCCCGATCTCGCGCCGAGCATGATCGACGAATATCCCATACTGTTCGTCGCCGCCGCGCTCGCCGATGGCCGTACCGTCGCGCGCGGCGCGCACGAACTGCGGGTCAAGGAATCGGATCGGATCGCGACGATGGCGGCGGCGCTCGGCGCGATCGGCGTGAAGGTCGAGGAATTTGACGACGGGCTGGCCATCACCGGCAGCGCGGGCGAGGCACTCGCCGGCGGTGCACGGGTCGCCTCGAAACTCGACCACCGGATCGCGATGAGCATGGCGGTGGCGGGGCTCATGTGCCACGCCCCGCTGACGATCGACGATGTCTCGCCGATCGCGACGAGCTATCCCGTCTTTCTTGAAACATTAGCGGCACTGCGGAATTGAACCGGCCATGATCATCGCCGTCGACGGACCAGCAGCCTCGGGCAAGGGCACGATCGCCAAGGCTCTGGCTAAGCATTACGGCCTGCCGCATCTCGATACGGGCCTGCTGTACCGTGCCGTCGGCGAGAATGTGCGCCGGCTCGAGCTCAATCCCGAGATCGAGGCCGATGCCGTGGCGGCCTGCGACTTCGACGACAGCCTGCTCGATGATCCGGCGCTGCGCGGCGACGAAACCGGCAAGCTGGCCTCGATTGTCTCGGCGCATCCGCTGGTGCGCGCCGCCCTGCTCCACCGCCAGAAGCGTTTCGCCCGCCAGCCCGGTGGCGCGGTGCTAGACGGACGCGATATCGGCACGGTGATCGCGCCGGAGGCCGACGCCAAGCTCTTCGTCCGCGCCACGCCGACGATCCGCGCCAAGCGCCGCCACGCGGAACTGCGCATGCGCGGCTCGACCGTCAGCCTCGATCGCGTGCTGGCCGATATCCGCGCCCGCGATCTGCGCGATTCGATGCGCGCCACCGCGCCGATGGTGCCCGCCGCGGATGCCGCGCTGCTCGACACCAGTTTCCTGTCGATCGAGGCCTCGATCCAGCGCGCCATCGCGATCGTCGAGGCCAGGTTGCACCACAAGCCCGTCCCACTCGGCTGAATCGCCGGCGAAACCTTGCCTTTGGCGCCCGATGGCGCTAAGGGCGCGCGGTCCAGCGAGCGATGCTCGTGGAGGAAGGCGCGGAAGGATTGCCCTCTCGCGCCCTTTTCGCATTTAACCACGCGTCTCCTCCACAGCCCCGACCGGTGGGTGCCGTGGCCGGCATACGGCCTCCACGGCGTTCAAGGCCAAGACCGCCGGAGACAACCGGCTGGCCGGAAACATGACTGTAGGAACCTGATCTTTATGGCCTCAACGGCTCATCCCACACGCGACGATTTCGCGAAACTTCTCGAACTGACCCTTGGTGACGCAGACGGCTTCGAAGGCCGCGTCGTGCACGGCACCGTAACGGGCATCGAAAACGACATGGCCGTGATCGACGTCGGCCTGAAGTCCGAAGGCCGCGTGCCGCTGCGCGAATTCGCAGCACCAGGCCAGAAGTCGGACCTCAAGGTTGGGGACGAAGTCGAGGTCTATGTCGACCGCGTCGAGAATGTGCACGGCGAAGCGATGCTCAGCCGCGACCGCGCCCGCCGCGAAGCCGCCTGGGACAAGCTCGAAACCGAATTCGCCAAGACCGCCCGCGTCGAGGGTGTCATCTTCGGCCGCGTCAAGGGCGGCTTCACCGTCGACCTCAACGGCGCCGTGGCCTTCCTGCCCGGCTCGCAGGTCGATATCCGCCCGGTGCGCGACGTCACCCCGCTGATGGACATTCCGCAGCCCTTCCAGATCCTCAAGATGGACCGCAAGCGCGGCAACATCGTCGTGTCGCGCCGCGCGATCCTCGAAGAGACCCGCGCCGAGCAGCGTTCGGGCCTCATCCTGAGCCTCGCGGAAGGCCAGATCATCGACGGCGTGGTCAAGAACATCACCGATTACGGTGCGTTCGTCGACCTCGGCGGCATTGATGGCCTGCTGCACGTCACCGACCTCAGCTACAAGCGTGTCGGCCATCCGAGCGAAGTGCTCAACATCGGCGACACCGTCCGCGTCCAGATCATCCGCATCAACAAGGACACGCAGCGTATCTCGCTCGGCATGAAGCAGCTCGAGAGCGATCCGTGGGAAGGCGCCGCCGCCAAATATCCGGTCGGTGCGAAGCTGTCGGGCCGCGTCACGAACATCACCGAATATGGTGCGTTCGTCGAGCTGGAAGCCGGCATCGAGGGTCTGGTCCACGTCTCCGAGATGAGCTGGACCAAGAAGAACGTCCATCCCGGCAAGATCGTCTCGACGAGCCAGGAAGTCGATGTCGTCGTGCTCGAGGTCGATCCCGACAAGCGTCGCATCTCGCTCGGCCTCAAGCAGGCGCATGCCAATCCGTGGGAAGCCTTTGCCGAGGCGCACCCGGTCGGTTCGACCGTCGAGGGCGAAGTCAAGAACGCCACCGAGTTCGGCCTGTTCATCGGCCTCGACAACGACGTGGACGGCATGGTCCACATGTCAGACATCGCCTGGGGCATCTCGGGCGAGGACGCGCTCAACCTGCATCGCAAGGGCGAGACGGTTAAGGCCGTCGTGCTCGACATCGACGCCGAGAAGGAGCGCATCTCGCTCGGCATGAAGCAGCTCGAGCGTGGTGGCCCCTCGGCCGCCGTCGCGGCGGGCGGTGCCACCGGTGGTGGCGCGACTGGCCTCAACAAGAACGCGGTCGTTACCGTCACCGTGCTGGAAGTCCGCGACGCGGGCCTCGAAGTGCAGGTCGGCGACGATGGCGCGACCGGCTTCATCAAGCGCACCGATCTCGGCCGCGACCGCGACGAGCAGCGTCCGGAGCGTTTCCAGGTCGGCCAGAAGTTCGACGCGATGGTCACCGGCTTCGATCGTTCGAAGAAGCCGACCTTCTCGATCAAGGCGATGCAGATCTCCGAAGAGAAGCAGGCCGTGGCGCAGTACGGCTCGTCCGATTCGGGTGCGTCGCTCGGCGACATCCTCGGCGAGGCGCTCAAGGCCCGCGAAACCAAGAAGTGAAGTCAAAATCCGGGTGGGGGCGGTGCCGTCACCCGGATTTAATACCCGAAATGAGGCCCTTTCCCCGGATTTGCGTCACTTCGGTGCTATCCTACTCCCCAAGCTTGCTGTAATAAAAGGTCCGGGTCGGGCATTTCTCTGGTTGAGTTGCTTGCGCGTACAGGCGGATGTCCAGCTGCTGCCACGACCACTGGACCCAAAAGTGGGAGTCGATGATAGAATGATCCGATCAGAGCTCGTGCAACAGATCGCCGACGAAAATCCCGACCTCGCCCTGCGCGACGTCGAGGCGATCGTCACCACCTTCTTCGACGAGATTTCGCGTCGGCTGTCGGCTGGTGGACGGGTCGAGTTGCGCGGCTTCGGCGCCTTTTCGACGCGCGCGCGCGATTCACGCACCGGCCGCAACCCGCGCACCGGCGAAGTGGTTGAAGTCGATGCCAAGCGCGTGCCCTATTTCAAGCCCGGCAAGGAAATGCGTGTTCGCCTGAACATGTGATCCGCCGTTGCGCTTGACGCCCGGGCATCCATGCGCTTCGACGGCGCGTGCATGCGGACGTGGCGAAATTGGTAGACGCACGGGACTTAAAATCCCTCGCCCTTTGGGTGTGCGGGTTCGAGTCCCGCCGTCCGCACCACCAAAAAATATCGGCTGCGAAATCCGGATAGCCAAAACGCCCGATCGGCGGGACGGCCGCATTTCTGCGGGGATCCGTTCCAGGCCCCGTAGCGGGCCAGCTTCGCGCGAAATGCGATAACCAAGCGGCTGCTCTGATCAGACAGGGCATAATTCATACATCTATGTTGCGCTCCCGCGCCTGCTAGCTTCGGCGGCGCGCGCGCCCGCACGGCGCCGGCTCGATGACCTATGTCCGGAATGTCCCCGACAACCACTTCCTTCCGGACAACTGGAACGTGGCCGCCGTCATTGCGACCCCGGGGCCGCCGATCGTGATCGTCGACAGCCGCACGCTTAGTGAACCACGGACGTTCGGGCTGATCGTCAGCGTCAAATACTGACGCGTCGCGTTGGATCGTCGTTGGTGAAATGGTCAGCGTCGTCCAAACCGCCGCGCGGGAATCGGCGCTTGGGCCGCTTGGCCGCACCGGATACCATATCTTGTGTTTTGCCCTATGCCGCGACCCCATCGCTGACCAGATCGCGCTTATATCCTCCATTCGTCCCGGGGTCGTAACGGTTCACCGCGCATGCTTTGCGTTTGTTAACCCGGGCCAACATAGGCCGCCGCTGATCCCGGTCGCTGGGACAGAACCGAAGCAACAACAGGTTCCGGCGGCAAGACGTGGGGCAATTCCAAGCGCACCGGTGATATAGCGCGACGAAGAGCCTCTGCGCACATGTCGAGGTTTTAAGTGCTTCCTGCCCGTCGTTTTCTCGTTACGCTCGTTGCTACCGCAGCCGCGATTCCTACGCTCGCTGCATCCGCGCCGGCCCAACAGCTGATCGCTCCGGTGATCGCTCGCACCCTGCCGGTGACGCCGTCGATCCAGACCGCGCCCCAGGTTACGGCCCCCGCCGTCGAGACCACCCTTCCCGCCCCGTCCCAGGACAGCGCCTCCAGCGTGCCGCAGGCCGCTGAGGCTGAGCCGCATCCGGCGGTGGCGCCCACCGAGTTGAACGCCGCGATCGAATGCATCGCCAAGGTCGTCCGTCATGAGGCCGCCAACCAGTCGGAAAGGGGCCAGCTCGCCGTCGCGCAGCTGATCATCAACCGCACCCGGGTCGGTAGCCGTTTCGGCCACACGCCCTGTGCGGTGGTCAACCAGCGCGGCCAGTTCTTCAACACCGACAGCTATCATCCCGATCGCAGCAGCGGCGCCTGGACGCGTGCCGTCGCGGTGTCGCGCGATGCGGTCGAGAATGTCAGCCCGGCCGTCGTGCCCGGCGCGCTGTTCTACCACGCCGCCTATCAGGCCCCGCCGCGCTTCTTCCGCGGACGCCAGCGCGTCGCGGTGCTCGGCGACCATATCTTCTACCGCTGATTCAGGGGCAGTTCGGCTCATTTAGCTTCCGAACCGCCACCTCACCCCGTTCGTGCTGAGCTTGTCGAAGCACCGTTCTTTCTTGCCATCGTTGCAAGGAAGAGCGGCCCTTCGACAAGCTCAGGGCGAACGGTTTTTTTGCCTAACCGTTCGGTTTCGTTTCCGGCGCCGGCTCCTGGCCGGGGAAGTGCGCCGCCTCGAGCTTCTTCCACACGGCATGAACACCCTTGCGGGGCGCACCCAGACCGGTGCGCTCCGTAAAGGCGTGCCAGCGGTCGGCGATGTTGACGAAGCGCACCACGGCGGCGCTTGGCGTCATCTCCGCGCCCCATTCGGCGATCGAGATGGCGTTGGTCAACAACAGCCCCAGCGCGGCGATCGCGATGATCGACGTCGTCCAGCCCAACGCCCGTGCGTCAGGCGGCGGCGCGTCGGGCAGGTCGACGGGGAAATCGTGCAGCATCGGCGGCCTCAGAAGCGATAATAGATGAAGGGCGCGACCCCTTCGAAACGCATCGCGTCGATCACCAGCATCACCGCGATCAGCGCCGCACCGACCTGCCATGCCGGCATAGTGCGGATGCGAACCGCCGCGTCACCCAGCCAGCGCTGCGGCGCGGCGTGGATCGCCAGGCCGAAGGCGATCAGCAACAGGATCAGCGGCGTCGCGGTGAACGCCGTCGGCCCGCGCCACGGCATGACGATCCCGCCGAGATAGGTCATCGCATCGGCGAAGCTCGGCGCGCGGAAGAAGATCCAGGCCAGCAGTACGACATGGAAGGTGATCAGCAGCTTCGCCCAGTCGGGCAACCGCCTGCGCTCCTTGGGCGCATGCGCCGTCCAGTAGCGCTCGATCGCCAGCACCCCGCCGTGGATGCCGCCCCAGATCACGAAGGTCCAGTTGGCGCCGTGCCACAGCCCCCCGAGCAGCATGGTCAGCATCAGGTTGCGATAGGTTTTGGCCTCCCCGCCGCGGCTGCCGCCCAGCGCCTCGATATAGAGATAGTCGCGCAGCCACTGTGACAGGCTCATATGCCAGCGCCGCCAGAAATCCTGCAGCGACAGCGCGCGATAGGGTTGGTTGAAGTTGCGCGGGAAGCGGTAGCCGAACAGCGCGGCGAGCCCGATCGCCATGTCCGAATAGGCCGAGAAGTCGCAATAGATCTGCACCGCATAGCCATAGGCGGCGATGATCAGGTCGAACGCCGAGTGCGCGGTCGGGTCGGCGAACACCGGATCGACGAAGTTCACCGCCAGTTCCGACGCGATCACCGCCTTCTTGAACAGCCCCCACACGATCAGCAGCAGCGCCATCGACACCATCGAGCGGTCGAGCTTGGGCTTCTCCTGGAACTGCGGCACCAGGTCGGCGGCGCGCACGATCGGCCCGGCGACGAGGTGCGGGAAGAAGGACATCAACAGCAATATGTCGATCAGCCGCGCGGCCGGCACGCGCGCGCGATAGACGTCGATGACATAGCTGATGCCCTGGAAGGTGAAGAAGGAGATGCCGATCGGCAGGATCACCTGCAGCATCGGAATATCGCGCTCGAAGCCGAGCGCGGTCAGCGTGCCGGCGAGTTGCTCGGTGAAGAAGTCGAAATATTTGAAGAAGCCGAGCACCGCCAGGTTGAGCGCGACGCCGGTCAGCAGCAGCGCCTTGCGCCGTCCGGCGAAGCGCGGATGTTCCAGCCCGCGCGCGATCGCCCAATTGCCCAGCGCCGAGAAGATCAGGAGCGGCACGAAGCGCCAGTCCCACGCGCCATAGAAATACCAGCTGGCGACCAGCAGCAGGATCTTGCGCCACTCGTTCGACGGCGCCGACCACACCACCGCGAAGGTGACGAGGAAGAACAACCCGAAGGTCAGCGTCGGGAACAGCATCGCTCGCCCCCTAAGCTAGCGCGCGCTCGCCATGGCGGCGTCGAGATCGGCCTGCAGCAGGCGGGCGATTTCCTGCCCGCCGCCGCTCTTGAAGTGGACATAGTCGGCGCGCATCAGCGGCACCGGGCGCTGCACCCAGTCGCGCGCGGTGCACGGCCCGCCCATCCGCGACTGCCAGTCCCAATAGGCCAGCCCCATGTCGCCGGCGACCTGGCGCTGGATGCGCCGCACATCGGCCAGTGCCGGCGGCGCGAACAACGGTCCCTTCGGCGCGGCCGTGGTCGCACCGGGCAACGGCTGGACCATCGCGTCGCGCGGCACCGCTGGCGCGAGGAACGCCGGCGCCACCTCGCACTCCAGCGGCAGGCCGGGCGCATTGCCGCGCAGCGCGGCGTTGCGGGTCAGCGCATCCGGCGCCCCGAGCAGCAGGATCGGCACGCCTCCCGACAGCCGCTGTAATCGCGAGATCTGGCCACGCAGCGTCGTCTCATAAGCCAGCGCGTCGAATTTGGGCGAGAAACCCTCATTGGTGCCGAACGCCAGCACGATCAGATCGGGCAGATAGGCGTTCATCTCTTCGCTGATCACCATGTCGTCGGTGCGCGCGAAATGCTGGAGTTGCGAGCCGACCACGCCGACGTTCGACAGCACGACCCCGCCATTGCCGCCGCGAAACGTCGCCCAGGAGGTCAGCACCAGCCCGGGAAACTCGGCCGCGATGCTGACCGAGGCGTGCGGCGTCTCGGTCGTCACGCTGCGGCACAGCGGTCGCACATCGGCGGTGGTGAAATCGATCCGGCTCGGCTCGGCGCCATCGAAACTCACCGTCACGCTGCCGGCATTCGGGCCGGCGATCGCGCACAGCACGAAGCGGTCGAACATCGTGCCGCTGCTGTCCGCCCGGAGCGCCATCGTCGCATCGGGCCGGTTCGCCACCATGCTGAAGCCCGATACGCCGAGCGGCGGGCGCGGCGCGGCGGCATTCTTCCCGAACGTCGCGCCGATCGTCCAGCCGGTCGACATCGTCGCGGTCACGCCGCGCGTGATATAGCCGTCATAGGGCTTGCCCGGCGCCAGCACGCCGCGGCCGCCCGCGCCGTAGCGCCCCTGGAGCAGGTCGCGCCACGCGCCGGTCACCGCGTCGCCCGCGGTATGGCTGTCGCCGATCTGCAGGATGTGCACCGCCGGCCCGCGCCCGCGCCGCGCGGTCGCGAGCTTGGCGAACCATGGCGCCAGCCGATCCATATTGCATACCGGCCCGGCGCAGCGCGCGGCCAGCGCCGGCATCGGCGACAAGGCCGCCAGTGCCGCGATCAGCAGGGAAACATGCTTCATACCGGCTTCTTCTTCGCGGGTTGCACCGGCGCCGCCACGCCGGCCATGGTGCGCACCGCACCGACATAGTTGCGGATGCGGTCGGCCAGGTCGCGGGTGATCCAGATATAGCCCGGTATCGTCATATGGATGCCGTCGCCCACCCGGATCAGCGTGCGTTTCCCGTCCCTGGGGTCGTTGAGATAGGGCGTGAACTGGCCATTGGCGTCCGACGATATCGGGCGGCTGTCGATGAACGGAACGCCCAGCCGGTCCATCTGGGCATGGTAGAAATCGTTGATCGCGGTCACGTCGCGTTCGAGGCCCGGGTCGCGCATATGTGGCAGGCCGACCCAATAGACCAGCGCCTTGTGTGCGCGCAGGATGCCGACATAGCGCTCGACCCGTCCGCCGAGCGTCTCCTGCCACAACGGCCCCATGAACGGCGCATAATGGCCTTCCGGCGTAATGATGCCCTGCGCATCATTGGCACCGAACGAGATGACGGCGATATCGACATCATTACCGCCCAGCTGGTCGGCGACATGCCGTTCGAGATTGAGGCTCTTGTAGCGGGTGAAGCCGATCGCCTCCTGGCCATAATCGGTCACCTCATAACCGGCCTTGCTCGACAGCTGGTTGAGCAGCCCGGCCCAGACGCCCTTGCCGAAGCTGTCGCCGAACACGCCGACACGGATCTTGCCGCCGGCCGCGGCGGTCTGCTGCAATTGCTGCTGCAGCTGATGGGACGGCGCGCAACGCTCTGCCAGGTTCGCCTCGGCGGTCGCGGGGGTGGGCGCGGCGGGTATTTTGACGACCGGCGTGGGCGCCGACGCGATGGGCGGCGCGTCGGTCGTGCCGCCATGAAAGGCGAAGCCGATCGCGCTGCCGACCGCGACGCCGATCAGCAACACCGCTGCGCGATCCATGGCCGACACCAGCGGCGCACGCTCGCGGACAAACTGCAGAAAAGCCGTCATTTTCTCACGCATATGCTCAGTGAACCGCATACAGCCCCGCCATGCGCCGCATCGTGCGCCACCCAAATACAACCCTGTGTGAATGCCCCCGCCACGCGACTGTATGCGGCACCGAATCCACTGTCCATATGGCCGCAACCTCTGTGAAAAATTCTTTTTCGCAGCGGCGGCGGTGGCGCAATCGCCATGTCGATGGCAGGGTGCCACGATGCGGCCAATCGCCTCCCACCACCGGACCGGCGCACGATGAAGGCGCGCGCGCTCCTCCTTTCCGTCCTGTTGCTGCTGGTCGGCTGCGACCAGCGCTCCGATGCCGGCCCGGTGGTGGTCAGCGCGATCGGCGGCAACGTCGCGCTGGCCGATCCGGCACGCGGTGCGCTCGACCATGGCAACCGCTTGCTGCTCGACGCCACCGCGCAGGGGCTGGTGCGGTTCGACGCCGCCGGCCAGATCGAACCCGGCCTCGCCGAGCGCTGGATCGTGATCGATCACGGCATGAGCTATCTCTTCCGCCTGCGCGACGCGGAATGGTCAGACGGCGACAAGGTCACCACCGACGAGGTCGTTGCCCTGCTGCGCCGCCAGATCGCGCCGGGGTCGCGCAACACGCTCCTGCCGTTCCTCAGCGCGATCGACCAGATCGTCGCGCGAACCCCCGAGGTGATCGAGGTCGAGCTGAAGCGCCCGCGCCCCGATCTGCTCAAGCTGTTCGCCCAGCCCGAACTGGCGCTGTTCCGTACCCGCAAACCGGGCGGCAGCGGCCCGTTCCGCCTCAGCGACGGACGCAACGGCCATGTCCTGCTGCGCCCCGCCTTCGACCCGCGGCGGTCGCCCGACGATGACGTCGCCGAGCCGGGCCCGCAGGACAATGTCGAGCTGATCGGCGAGCGCGCATCGCGCGCCATCGCCCGCTTCATGCTGCGCGAATCCGACCTCGTCTCCGGCGGCACGGCGGCGGACTGGCCGCTGCTCGCCGCCGCCAGCGTCGCCCCGGCCAATCGTCGCATCGACGCCGCGACCGGATTGTTCGGCTGGGCCGTGGTCGATCGCGGCGGCTTCCTCGCCGACGCGGCGAACCGCGCGGCCGTGGCGCGTGCGATCGATCGCCAGGCGATCGTCGCGGCGTTTGGCGTGACATGGTCCGCGACCAGCCAGATCCTGCCCGAAGCGCT
>Ga0207703_10000636_pt1 | contig 35308 bp, 29 predicted proteins | sample KBSSwiS12_FD_184304 | JGI IMG/M metagenome (GOLD analysis project Ga0207703, IMG submission 184304) | Switchgrass rhizosphere microbial communities from Kellogg Biological Station, Michigan, USA - KBS Switchgrass S1-2 (SPAdes) (version 2) | ecosystem: Host-associated > Plants > Roots >... | reverse complement strand
CGTCACCGCGTCCGGACGCGCGGGCCCGTTCGGCGTGGGGCCGCCGTTGCGCCCGCCCGGCGGGTTCGAATTCCCGTTATGGCTGTCGAGCGACATGGCCAGGTCTCCCTATTCGACTAAGTGAACGCCGTAGATCCCGGTGTCAGCCGGAGGACCCGGCTCGCCAGGGGCGATGTACTTGATGAACTGTCCGGTGACGCCGTTCTGGACCATGTCCCCGCCGGGACGCTCCCGCAGGAAGAAGGCCGCGAATTTCACGATCCGCACGTACTTCGCGCCGTTCACGTCGAAGCCTTCAACGATCGGCGTGAGGAACACGCGGTTCTGATTGCCCGTGTATTCCTGGTAGCAGTTCGACGACTTGTCCGTGTCCGCGTCCCAGCGCTCCTGGAGCGCCGATTTGAACGGGCCGACCTTGTTACCCGGCGCGGTCAAGACCATCTCGTCGCCGATGCCGAGGCAGCACTGGTAGCCGTTCTTCGTGTATTCGTAGACCGCCGCGGCGCCGCCGCCGGTGAAGTCGTCCTCGTTGCAATCCGGGTAGTCGAGGAGCTGGAAGTTGCCTCCTCCCGTACCGCCAACACCACCGCCGCCGCCACCACCGCCACCGCCGGTCCCACCGCCACCCGTGCCGCCACCGCCAGTGCCACCACCGCCGGTGCCGCCACCGCCCGTACCACCGCCGCCGTTGCCACCACCATTGCCGCCACCGTTGCCACCGGCGTTGCCACCGCCGCCGCCGTTACCGCCGGCGTTGCCGCCACCGCCGCCGGTGCCACCGCCGCCGCCACCGTTGCCCTTACCGTTTCCGCCCTTCGCGGCGAGCCACGTGGGGCCACCGGAGCCAGCGCTCGCGAAGAGGACGGGGCTGCCCTGGAACATGCCGAACCCGGCGAGCTCTACCGCGGGTTCGGGGGTGGGCGCGCTCGCCACGCCGTTCGAGCCCATCTTCAAGACGTAAACGCTGTCGCAGTTCTCGTAGAAGTCCCCGTTCGGCGGGATCTGCGGCGCGAAGGGGGCGAGGTGCTCGCAGACCTTGCTCAGCTCCTGCGCCTCGGCCGTCGCGTCAGCGCGCACGCCGATCGACGGCAGGCCGAGCGTCTGGGCGAAGTGGAGGAGGACAGGGTTGCCGTTGTCGCCGTCGCGGTGCACGGTCACACGCACCTGGTTCGCGGCCGGGAAGTCCACGTCCACATCGGGGTTGATGGAGATCGCAGTCTCGTTCCCCTCATACGCCTTGTTCTGGAACGCCGTGACCGCGGCGCGAACGCGCGCGCTGTCGGCCACGATCTCACCCGTGTCCGGATCGATCGCGGAGGCCGCCGCGAGCGCCGCGGCATCGGCCGCCGCCTGGAGCTCGGTGCGAGCCGCCATCACCTTGCCCACGTCGATCGCGAGCGAGACGAACCAGAGGGAGACGAGCATGAAGACGGCGACGTAGAGGATCGCGACGCCGCGCTCGTCTGCCCGATGCGTTTCGTTGGACCGCTTCATCAACCCTTCCTCTCTATTCCACCAAATGCAGGCCGTAGATCCCTGTGTCCACCGGCGGACCGCTAGCACTGCCTGGCGCGACGTACTGGATGAACTGCCCCTTCACACCCTGAGACACCATGCTTCCCGTCGGCCTGTACTGAAGGAAGAAGGCCGCGAAGTTCACGATGCGAACCATCTTCTTTCCGTTCACGTCGAACGTTTCGATGATCGGCGTGATGAAGACCCGCTTCCCGTTGCCGCGATAGTTCTGGTAGCAGTGACTCGTCTTGTCCGTGTCTTCGTCCCAGCGGTCCTGGATCCCCTGCTGGAGCGGCCCCACCTTGTTGCCCGGCTCGGTGAGCACGAACGTACTCCCCAAGTTGATGCAGCACTGGTACCCGTAGTGCGTGTAGTACCGAACCGCCGCGCCACCGCTTCCCGTGAAGTCGTCCTCGTTGCATTCCGGGTAGTCGAGCAGCTGGAAATTGCCCTGGCTCGAGTTCCCCGCCCCCACCTTGAGGGCGTACGTGCTGTCGCAGCTGTCGAAGAATCCGACCTGTCCCGGCGGATTCGTCGGCGCGAAGGGGACCAACCCTTCGCAGATCGAGTTCAGCTCCTGCGCCTCCGCGGTCGCGTCCGCCTGCACCCCGATGTCCGGCAAGCCGAACGTTTGCGCGAAGTGGAGCACCACCGGATTGCCGGTAGCCTCGGTCCGCTTCACGGTGACCTTCACCCGATCGGGCTGCGGAAACTCCACGTCCAGCTCCGGGTCGATCACGACTGCCGTCTCCACCGCCTGGTACGCCTTGTTGTTCGCCGCCGCCGCAGCGGCCCGCGCCTTCGCGAGCGGCTGGTCGATCACTCCGGTGATGGGGTCGATGGCGCTCGCGCCGGCCAGGGCCGCCGCGTCCGCGGCCGCCTGAAGCTCGGTGCGAGCCGCCATCACCTTCCCCACGTCGATCGCCATCGAGACGAACCAGAGCGACACGAGGAGGAAGAGCGCTACGAAGAGGACCGCGATCCCTCGCTCATGCTTTTGCTTCTGGTCCGAATCCACGGGTAGCTCCTATCTGGTCTGAGGGGGCTGCGCTTTGCCTCCCTGCGGCATGCCATAGTTCTCCTCGCCTGGAATCGGAGCCGGCCACGTCTTGCCCGTGGTGCCGATGATTTCAGGAGAGACGATCATGACCAGATCCCGCTCCGCGAGATCCGTACGGGTGTGCTTGAACAAGAGGTTCAGAATCGGGATCTCGCCCAGGATCGGGAACTTCGAGACCTGCTTGATGGACTCCGTGCTCTTCACGCCGCCGATCACGAGGACTTCGCCCGACTTGAGCTCGACCGTCGTGGACACGCGGCGGCTTATGATGCCTGGGATGAGCGATCCCTGGAGGAGGACCGCATGCTGATAGTCGGGCGCGCTCACCTCCGGTTCCACGTAGAGCTGGACCCGGTTCGAGTCGAGCACGGTCGGCAGCGCCTGGAGGCGGATACCGAACTGCTTCCACTCGATCGTGAACGCGACGGTGTTGTCGGAGCTCGACCGCGTGATCGGAACGGGGAACTCGCCGCCCGCGATGAACGAAGCGCTGTCGCCGCTCAGAGCCACGATGTTCGGGCTCGCGAGCGTGCGCGCCAGACCCTGCTCCTCGAGGGCGTGGAAGATGGTGAGGAACTGGAAGTCGCCGCTCGACTTGATGTACTTGGCGAAGCCGTCCACGGCCGGTCCGAGAACCGGCGGGTCGGACGGGCCTTCGATTTTGCCCGTGAAGAGGCCGCCCGCGATGGCGCCGTCCAGGTGCTTGGCCGAGCGGAGGTACGTCGTCCAGTCCATGCCGAGCTGGCGGGCCTTCGTGGTGTTGATCTCACCGATGCGAACCTTGAGGAGCACCTGCTGGCGCTTGCCCGGGTTCACGCAGTTGACCTGATACAAGGTGTAGTGCCCGCCCTCTTCCCAGACGACGAGAGAGGTGACACCCGCCGCCTTGCCGTTCACGACCACGGTCTTCTGCGAGCCCACGGCCGCATCGGCGACCTTCGGGTCCGCGATCGAGACCGTCGTGACCTCCGTCGGCATCTCGAGAACCAACGACTGCCCCACGGAGACGCTCACCGGGAACGCGGAGCCGGCCGCCGCATGGGCGTTCGGGACGGCCGCGAAGAGGGGCACCAATCCGAGTACCAGGATGGCGACGAGCGCCACGGGCATCCCGGCCCATCCATTTCGCTGCATTTGCAAGCGAACCATCTTCCTGCTCCTGACGTTCGGGTGGACGACTTACCGCTTACTGAATGGAATCCTTCGGGGCCGCCTGCTCATTGACCTTGGCCTCGCGGATGATCCGGACCACCGGCTTGCTCGGCCGCTGAGGCGGCGTATGAACCGGCTGCGGCACGGCAGCGGACTGCTGCGGCGCCTTCTTGACACCCTTCGCATGGGCCGTGCTGCGCGGCATGGAGCCGTTCTGGCCCTGCAGCATCTCGTTCGTGTTGAGCGCGAACACCTTCGTCGTGTCCGAGTCCTCGGGATTGCGGAGGACCAGGTGGAGCTTGCCCTCGTGGAGCGCGAGCGCGAGCTTCTCGGCACCCATCGGATCGACGAGGATCGTCACCGCTTGGACCGTGATCGGCTTGTTGTCCTGCTGCGTCGTCTTCTGGCCCGACGCGAGGACCTCGGCGTTCTGGAGGATCGTGCGGGTCACCGCTTCCTGATCCGCGCCGCGCCCATCCACGGTCGCGAGCACGTCGACGCGGTCGCCCGGGAGCACGAAGCCGCTCACGCCGGAGACCTGGTTGACTTCGAGTGATGTCGCGCGGAAGCCCGGCCGGACGAGCATCGAGAGACCGCCGCCGCGGGAGCTGAGCTTGGTCGCGGTGATCGGCTCCTTGCCGGCGAGGAAGATCTTGGTGGTCTGACCGGCGACGGAATCGATGTCGGAGAACGCGCCCGCAGGCAGGCTCTCCTTGGGATACTTGGCGATCCGGAGCTGGGCGCGATCGAGCTTCGTTCCAAACGTGAGATCCGTGGCTGCGACCACGACGGGCACGAACTGCTTGGATGTGTTCTGCGCGACCTGGGCCGCCGTGGCCTTCAGACCGGCGTACCCGGCCAGAGCCGCGAGGAATCCCAGGCCCACGGCCAGTGCGAGAATCGACTTGGAGCGGGCCATGAGTCCTATCCCTCCTTCGTGTGGGTCAGCCTTCGAACCGCATCACCGTCTGGCCAGTCATTGGAATCGTGGCCCCGGTGTCCCATCCGGGCAGGAACAAGAAGACGCCCGGCGTGATGAACGTGAAGGTTGCGTTGACAGTGACCGTGACCATTTGCGCCGCGTCCGGTCCGTCCACGGTGACGGATGTCGGAACGATCCCGCCCGAGGCGAGAACTTGATTCACGTGATCCTCGACGATGTCCAGATCCGGACTCGTCACGACGGCTACGCGCGCTCCTTCACGAGCGGCCTGATCGAGCAGGCTCTTCTCGTGAAACGCGCGCCCGAAGTCCAGCATGCCCATCGCCAGCACCAGCAATATCGGCAGGACGAAGGCGAACTCAATCAATGCCACGCCGGATTCCGAACGGCGTTCCGGGGTCAGGCCGGGATGGACCGACCGCCCCCTACGGGAGCTCATCGGGAACCTCCAAGTCCGGGCACCAGAACGACTAAGAGCGTGGCGAGCGCGATCGCGACGCCGAACGGCACCCGGAGGCCGGACGGCATGGGACGCGCGAGCGGAGAACCTTTGGCCCGATGAGCGATCCATCGCGCGAGCCCGAACGAACGGGTGAGAACGTGGCCCAGCCGGTTGAAGCGAAGGGCCGTGAGAAGGCCGAGCACTCCGCCCAGAACGAGCGCGAGGAGTCCGGCCATCAATGCTGTGGGGAAGGAGAGAAAGGCCCCGACCGCCATCAGGAGCTTCACGTCTCCGGCGCCGGTGAAGCGCATCACGTAGCCCGGCAGGAGAAGCGCGCCGGCCGCGAGAGCACCACCGAGGGAGAGGAGAAGGCCCGGTCCGGCCCCGGTCGCCCCGTGCAAGCACAGGGCGATACCGAGAGCCGGAAGGGTCAGGAGATTCGGGATCCTGCGATACCGCAGGTCCCACCACGTTGCGATGCCACTCAGGAGTACCGCGCCGCCGGTCATCCAGGGGTTCATGGCCGCTCCGTGGTTGATAGAGTCAATTACATGCCGTTGAGGGCGTCGACAGCGCTCTGATACGCACCTTCGACCGCGCCCATCAGGCCGAGCGGATCCGCGATAATCACGGCCACCGCGATGGCAGCCACGAACGCCGCCAGAAGGCCGTACTCGATGAGATCCTCGCCGCGCTCGTCCTTAATGAAACCCTTGGCGAACTGAAGCATGGTGAAATCCTCCACTCACTACGGTGTGCTGCGTTGTTGTCCGCTCTCGGTCCGACTTCGCTTTGCTCGGACTCTCCCGATGCGAACGGCTCACGATCGACTGCATCGAACGCCCCCGCCGCGGGGACCCGCTTTCGATGCAGTCGTCCATGGCATTCGCAAGCGCCGTGCCGTGTTTTACGCATGCGCGCGCGCCCGCCGTGATGTCGCGTGCGTGTAAGCGCTTGGAGCGCGCGCGTCGCTACATGAAGGTGCGCGTGCGCACTAGCGCAGGGGCGTGGATGGGGTTTTTCCCCCAGGCTTCCTGCGGATTGTGGCCACACCCGCGGCGCGCTAGGATGGTTGCCGCGAATCGCGATGTGCGTTGCAGAACGCCACCTGGGGAGCGCTCATGAATCTCGACAAGGCTTTCGCCTACATCGACCAGAACCAGAAGCAGCTCATCGACGAGCTGGTCCAGTTCCTCCGCATTCCGAGCATCAGCGCGCACAAGGATCGGGACGCCGACGTCGCCCGCGCGCTCGACTACGACAAGAAGAAGCTGGAGTCGCTCGGCTTCAAGACCGAGGTGTGGCCCACGCGCGCGCACAACGGGCTCTTCGCCGAGCGCATGGTCTCACCCGACCTCCCGACCGTGCTCATTTACGGCCACGTCGACGTGCAGCCCGCCGATCCGCTGGACCTCTGGACCAGCCCTCCCTTCGAGCCCCGGATCGCCGACGGCCGCATCTGGGCCCGCGGCGCGGACGACAACAAGGGGCAGCACTACGCGCAGATCGCGGGGGTCGAGGCCACGCTCAAGGGCGCGGGCGAGCTCCCGGTGAACGTGAAGTTCATCATCGAGAGCGACGAGGAGCACGACTCGGAAGCGATGGCGATGGAGCTCGAGAAGCACAAGGACAAGCTGGCCTGCGACGTCTTCGTGGTCTCGGACTCCAACTTCCCCGACCGCGACCATCCCGCCGTGACGCTTTCCCTTCGTGGCGTCCTCGCGATGGAGGTCACGATCACGGGCGCGTCGGGGGACAAGCACTCGGGCGAGTGGGGCGGGATGCTCTACGAGCCGATCGACGTGCTCCGCCATGTCCTCCAGAACCTGAAGGACTTCGAGACCGGGAAAGTGCTCGTGCCCGGCTTCTATGACGATGTCGACGAGCCCACCCCCGCGACGCGCGCCGCCATCGCCGGGCGTCCATGGAACGACGCCGACAAGGCGAAGGAGCAGGGCGTGAAGCGCCTCTTCAACGAGAAGGGCTACACGGCGCTCGAGTCGGGCACGCTCCGTCCCACGCTCCAGACGAACGGGATCCAGGGCGGGTACACGGGCGAAGGGTTCAAGACGGTGATCGGCAACAAGGCGATGGCCAAGATCAGCACGCGGCTCGTGCCTCGGCAGCACCCGGACAAGATCTTCGCCGCGGTCGAGAAGCGGATCCGCGAGCTGGTCGGCGACAAGGGAACGGTGGAGATCAAGAAGTTCGGCGGGGGGCTTCCCTTCTGGTCGGATCCGGAGAGCCCCTACGTGCAGGCTGGGCTGCGTGCGCTCACGACAGCGTTCGGGAAGCCGTCGGTCATCCTCGCCATGGGCGGCTCCATCCCGTTCGTCCCGCATCTCGTGCGGGTGACGGGGGCCCCGTGCGTGATGATGGGATTCGGTTTGCCGGACGACAATCTGCACGCGCCGAACGAGAGCTTCCCGATCGACTGCTTCCTGGGCGGGGCGAAGGCGGCGGCGGCCTACCTGGCGGAAGTCGGAGCGATGGCTGGAGCCCCCGGTCGAAAATAGGGTTGCGCGAGGATTCGGACCGAGTATCCTGCACCGCGAAGGCGCATCTAAATCACTGCGGTTGGGGGTGCGCCATCCCGGCCAAGGAAGGCCGGCGGCAAGACGCCCACGTCAAGGATGGCGGGGCGCGTACGGCGGCGAGGGTGTGAGCTCGCGGTTCTCACCGGCACCCGACTCAGGCCCCACCGTGACGGCGCGCCCCATCCTTTCGGGCGGGATCCCCCTCCGACATCCCCCGGTCGCAGCCCCTCAGTTCAGCGCGACTTTGAGATCCGCGAAGTCGACGACCGCGTCGTCCTCGGTCCAGAAGCCGACCGTTCCACGCTGGAACCGCTCGTCCCGGAATCGAAGAACCTCTTTCTGGTCGTAGCTCACGACGATCACGCTCTGTTTCTTGGTGACCGAGAGGGTGTGCCACTCACCCGGCTTCGGCGGCTCGATCGAGGCGTACCGGATGTCGCGGCGCTTTCCATAGATGAGGTAGTGGGCGACCACGCGTCCCTTCGCGCCGCTCACGCGGACCAGGTAGCCGTTCTGGGCCTTGCCATCCAGGTGGAAGAGGAGTCCCGCGCCAGGGTCCACTTCCCCCGAGACCACGCGGAAGCGGACGGAGGCCGCGAGGTCGTCCACGACCGGCTTCTTCAGCTGAAGCATGTGGTACTCGGCGCCGTCCTCCCCTTCGAGCTGCCGGAGGATGCGCCCGCCCGACGCGACGCCCAGGGAATCGGACGCGAGACTCGCGACTTCCCAGGTTCCGGTGGCCACTCCGGAGTTGTCCGGCTCCTTCCCCAGCGTGTCGGCTTCGAACGTCCAGGACCAGCTCTTCTGGTGATGGCGCGTCTCCGCCCGGGCCGTAGCCTGGGACATCGCCATCGTCAGAACGAGAGCCGCGCACCATCGCCATCCCCACCGCTTCGTCATGGACGCTCCTTTGTCAGCACCTGGAAGAGCCGCAGCATGGCTTCGGTGTCGCGCTTGCAGTAGGCCGACAGCCCTTCTCTGAGCTGGGCGCGCTCCGAAGCGGGAACCTCGGGATCCGTCATCGAGATGAACGCGAGCGCGGCCTGGCTTCCCTCGCGGATCTCGAGATCGTCGTACCCGAGTCCGTCCACGAGGACGGGGAGCACGTTCTTGATCGAGAACGAGCCGTGGAACTCGGGATGATAGTAGCCGTCGAGGATCAGCCGGTGCAGATCCACCAGGCGGTCCGTGAGCGGGAGGAGCCGCGGGGCGAGCCCCGGAAACTCGCCCGCGAGCCCGCGAATCACCCGTCCCTCGAAGCCGGAGTAGACCACGATCGAGCCTCCATCCTCCAGCGCCTCGACGAGCGCATTCGCGAGCGGCGGCCGCGGATCGGTCCGGTCCGGGTGCAGGTACTCCGAGTGGCGCACGTCGCCATTCGCCTCGAGCACGTGGTCGGACCACTGGAAGGGGACCTGCTGGAACGGGTGCGTCCCGGGAATCACGGGCAGCGCCGGATTGCACGTCTCGAAATCGAGGAAGTGGACGGGATAGCGGATCGCGCGGAGCTGCGCGTGAAGGTCGGGGTGCATGAACGCGACTCCCGATTTCGCCGCCCGGTGAACGCGAATCTGCATGTCGTTCAATCCCTCGAATCCATCCGGGATCTCGCGGATGTCCACGACGTCCGCCTGGACGAGCGCCTGATAGATCTTCGGCGTGAGTCGCGGGAGCCGGCTGATGTGATGCGGCGACACGTCGCTGTGGCAATGGCCGAAATACGGACAGCGGTAGGGCTTCCGACACTGCGGCCCGATCGCGACGACCGGTTCCTCGAGGGAGCGAAGCACGTCGCGCATCCTCGACACCCGATCGAGGAGCCGCGGCACTTGCGCGCGCGCCTCCCGTGAGAGATCGAGGAGCGAGAAGAGCGAGCCCACGTCGTACGGCCCGCCCGGCCACAGGTAGCGTGAATTCACGTGGAGGAGCATCGCGCGTGCGACCCGCACGCCCGATCCCTCGACCACGTGCACCTGCGTCGCCAGATCGACGACGTACTCCTCCTTGAACCCCGTGCTCGACTTCACCTCGACGAGATCCCACCCCCCCTTCGTGCGCGCGAGGATATCGACGCGCACCCGGATGTCCGAGGATGTGAATGCGGCCTCGTAGATCGCGTCGACCCTCGGATCCTCGAGGGCCGCGCGCGTCTGGGCAACGGCGCGGTCGTGATACCGGGGGTCCTCCTCCACCTTCACCCCGTTCGGATAGCGCCCTCGCGCCACCAGGCCCACGCGGCGTCCGGCCTTCAGGATCGCCTCCCGGCCGGGATCCATCGGATCGCGCTCGGCGAGGTGGTGCGCCTCGAAATAGAGGCGCTTCGCGCACTGGTAGCCGGCCGCGATCTTGGATTTGGAGAGGGGCCGAAGCGAAGGCCTCTGTCCGAGGGAGCCGTCCCAGAGCGGCAGCTGGCTCATGCGCGCTCCACTCGAGCGATGTACGCCTCGACGTCGAATTTTCGCGCCGCGCCCGAGGCGCTCATCGGACGGATGAAGCCGAGCACCGGCCGCTCCGGCGGCCACGGACGGTCGTGCTTGCCGCAGATGGCCCAGGCGATCCCGGCGTAGCCGTTCGGATCGCGGCCATCGAGCTCCCATCGATCGTTCAGCTGGACCGCCGCGCGATACGCCGCGGCCGGCGACGGCGTCCAGTCGAGGAGCCGCTTCGCCCAGTACATGCGCATGTAGCCGTGCATTCGCCCGGTCGTCACCATCTCGCGCTGCGCCGCGTTCCAGAGCCGGTCCTCGGTCGCGCCCGCTTCGAGGGCGTCCCACGAGTAGATCCGCTCGCGCGCGTCCCGCGCATGACGCTTGAGCGTTCGGCGCCCCCAGTCCGGCGCGGAGGCCACGTCGTCGTACCGAGCGTTCCTCGCGACGAAATTGACCGCCAGCTCGCGCCGCACGATCAGCTCCTCGAGGTACGCCTGCTTCGCCGCCCGGGGCGCCCGCGTGCGACGGACGGCGAGCGCCACCGTGTGCGGACCGAGGTGTCCGAAATGAAGGTAGGCCGAGAGGCGGCTCGTGCCGTCGAGCGGCGGCGCGTTTCGGTCCAGGTGGTAGCGCTGGAGCGGCCGCTTCAAGAACCGCGCGAGCACGCGAAGACCGGCCGCGGTTCCCCCTCGCGCGCCCGGAACCGGCGCGACCGACCGGTCGACGGGAAGCGTGGCGAGGAGCCGGGCCGGATCGATCGGAGCCGAGCGCGGCTTCGACGCGCGGGTCCACCGCCGCTTCACGCGGGTCACGGGTGAGCGCTTCAGGTAGCGCGGAAGAAGACGCGTGATCTTCGGGCGGAGCGTGCGCGCGGCCCACTCCTCGCGGTCGAAATGATCCGTCGGCACGATCACGTCGGCGTCCACGGTCCAGAACGGAACCCTGAGACGCTCGGCCGCGCTGCGCCGCCATCCCTCGGGCTCGCGGAGCGGATTCTCGTCGCCGACCACGAGGGCCGGCGACACTTCCTCGCAGAAGCGCACGAGCGAATGGTCCGGATAAGGGCGGAAGGCGAAGGCGGCACCTCGCGCCTCGATCGCGCGGGCGGTCTCCACGACGCCGTCGAGCAGGAACGCGTAGTGCCTCAGATTGGAACGCGGGTACCCCGGATGCAGGCCGAAGTGGACGACGAGCGGGAGGTCGAGGGCGTTGGCGGCCCGGACGGCCGTGTCGAGGGCCGGATTGTCGCGCGCGCGTTGAGCGCGCTGCATCCAGTAGACGACGCAGCGAGGCGAGGCCGGGACGGAGCCGTCACGGCGGACACGGACGCGAAGGTCGGAAGTGAGCGAATCGAGCGAGTTCACGAGTCCGTTCGGGTGTCTGGACCCCCGGTACGCCGGGCGCGATCGGGCCCGGGCGAACCGCTCATGATGCTAGGTGGGCCCGCCGCGCCGGCCCGAGGAGTATACCCGAAAGACCGCCTGGGCTAGGATGCGGGCATGTCCGCGTTCGATGACCCGATCGCGCTATTCCTGGAGTGGCGTGACGAGGCCCGCCGGGTGATCGCGCCGGAGCCCGATGCCGCGACCCTGGCCACCGTGAGCGCGTCGGGCCAGCCCTCGGCGCGCGTCATCCTCGTGCGTCACGTCGACGCGAACGGCTTCGTCTTCTATACGAACCTCGAGAGTCCGAAGGCGCGGGACCTGGCGGCGGGCACGCACCGTGCGGCGCTCTGCTTCTACTGGGGACCGCTCTTCAAGCAGGTGCGCGTGGAGGGTCGCGCGGAGCCGGTGCGACCGGAAGAGGCGGAGGCGTACTGGGCGTCGCGACCGCGCGGCCACCAGGTGATGGGATGGGCGTCACCGCAGAGTCAGCCCCTCCCCGACGGGCGCGCCGAGATCGAGCGGCGCTTCGCGGAGCTCGACCGTTCGCTGCCCGAGACGAAGGTCCCGCGGCCTCCCTTCTGGTCGGGATTCCGCATCGTGCCGGAGACGATCGAGTTCTGGGAGGCGCGCGAAAACCGCCTCCACCATCGCGTGCGATTCCGGCGCGCGGCCTCCGGGTGGACCCAGGAGATCATCGCACCTTGACGCGCGGCGCCGTGCGGCCGCTCGCGGCGCGGCTCGCCTGGCTCGGCATCCTGAGCGCGCTCCTCGACGTGGGCAGCGCCTATATCAAGATCCCACTCGCGCCGCGCGGAGTGACGGCCGGGGACCTGATCCAGCTCCTCGGCACCCTCCCGCTCCTCGCGCTCTACGCGTCGATCGCGCTCGACCTCCACGCGCGCCATCCCTCGCCCCGGCTGGCCTTCCTTCTCTTCGTCGCCGGCGTGACGTTCGCGCTTGGGTCCGGCATCCACGTGGCCGCGAACTCGATCCACGACATGCTCGATCACACGAAGCTGGGCGATCCCTGGGGGCTCGCCTACTTCTGGGACGAGCACCTCGGCCATTACATGGTCGATGCATCGCGCGCGGCGTTCGCGGTGGGGCTCACCGCGCTCGAATCGAAGTCGCCGGCAGCGTCGGAGGACGGCGCGCCATGGCGTCTTCCCCTGGGTGCGCTCGCCTACGGCTTCATCTACTTCGCGACCGGTGTGGAGGGGCAGACCGTTCCGCTCGCGCTCCCCGTCTCGATCGGGTTCGCGATCGGATCCCTGGCGCGCGGGGGTCCCTGGACGGCTCGGCCGGTCCGGACCTTCTACGCCGTCGCCGCGATCGTCTCGATCGTCCTCTTCCTCATATGGGGCGTCTGGCACCGCGGCTTTCCTGAATTCTCGCGCACGGGACTGCTCTGATGTACGCTTCCGCTGTGCGCCTCCCGAACGCGGTCCTCGTCGCCATGTGTGTCGTCGCGATCGCCCTGACCGGCGAAGCCTCCGCCGCGCCGGCCAAGAAGAAGGCGGAGGCGTCGACGAAGAAAGCGGCGCCAGCGGACTCGAAGGCGGCGCCAGCGGACTCGAAGGCCGCTCCCGCGGCCGGCAAGCGTCCCGGCGGCCTCACGTTCGAGCCCTACAAGATCCAGATGCTCGACGGCACGACGCGCGACGCGGAGCTGGGCCGCGTTTATGTTCCGGAGTCGCGCGATCGGGACACGACTCATCTCATCCATCTCGCGTTCATCCGCTGGAAGAGCACCTCTCCCAAACCCGGCACTCCCATCGTCTTTCTCGCCGGCGGGCCCGGGATCCCGGGGAGCTCGCTCGCGCGAAGCCCATCGTACGCGAAGCTGTTCGAGAAGCTTCGCGCGCTCGGCGACGTGATCCTGCCCGACCAGCGCGGCACGGGGCTCTCCGAGCCTTCCCTCGCCTGCGCGCCGTCGGCGCCGGAAATCACGATGTTCGAGTCGGAGACCGCGATGCGGCAGGCGCTGCTCAAGCAGATCGAGCCGTGCGCCGCGAAGGCCCGTGCGATCGGGATCGCCATCGAGGCGTTCGACACGCGGGAGAGCGCCTCGGACATCGAGGACATCCGTCGCGCCATCGGCGCCGAGCGCGTGAGGCTCGTCGCCGCGAGCTACGGATGCGAGCTCGCGCTCGAGGCGATCCGCCTCTATCCCGCCCGCATCGAGCGTGCGGCGCTCGCCGGCGTGCGCAGCCCCGACAAGGCGCTCAAGCTCCCGGGCGTGCTCGACCTCCAGCTCCGGCGAATTTCGGGGCTCGTGGCCCAGGACCCTGACTACAAGGCCAATCCGGCTCTGGAAACGCTGGCGCGGGCGCTCATCGACAAGCTCAACGACCAGCCGATCTCGCTCAACGCGGGGCCGGCCTCGGGAGGGGGGCAGCAAACCATGAGGGTGGGCGGCGCGGGGCTCGCGGCGGTGCTGCAGGGAGACCTCACCGAACCGCGCACCGTGATCGCGGTCCCGGCCATGCTCAACGCCATGGCCGCCGGAGATTTCCGCTTCTTCCTCGGCCGGCTTCAAGTGCTCTACAACGCCATGGCCACGGGCGCCTCGGTGATGTCGGTGAGCGCGAACTGCGCCTCCGGCGGCAATCCCGAGCGGCGGGCGGAAGTGGAGCGGGAGGCCGGGGATTCGCCGTTCGGAAACATCCGGAACCTCTACATGGATCCCGTTCTCTGCAGCGCCATCGGGGCGCGCGATCTCGGCCCCCGCTATCGCAATCGCATCTACAGCGCCGTCCCGGCGCTCTTCCTGAGCGGCGCGCTCGATGCGACCACGCCGTCGTTCGAAGCCGAAGAGGTCGCGTGGGGATTTCCGAACGGGACCCATCTGGTGGTCCAGAACGCGTTCCACGACATGCTTCCCGAGGAGAGCGTGCAGCAGGTGGTGGTGGATTTTCTCGGCGGCACAGACGTCGAGGGGCGGCGCATCGCCGCGCCGCCCCTGCATTTCCTATCGATGGACGAGGCCCGAAAGCTCTTCGATCAGCAGACCCAGCGGCCTCGCTGACTTCCTTCCTAGCTACGCGCCATGCGGGCCGGACGCTTCTCCTCTACCGGACCGCTGTGCACCTGACGCCAGAACGCGCCGGCGTTCGTCTGACGTAGACGCGACGTCTCCGAGATGGAGTGGAACGAGAACGCCACGCCGCAGCCCGTCACGATGCCCGCCATGAGGTCGCCACGCGCGCTCGTCGGCGCGTAGAGCCATGAGAAGACGATCGCGAGGGCGACCGTCGCGTTCACGAGGACGGTGGACACCCAGTCGCCGGACGGGTTGAAGCCCGGCACCACCTCGAGGTGGCCGAGGCGCGTGAACCACTGCGGACCGTTCGGATGGGTCTCGTAGAATTCCTTGATGTAACCCGCGATGAGGCGGGTCTGCTGCCGGCTGTGAATGGTCGCGTAGTAGCCGAACGCGGCCGCGAAGACCACGGGCAGCATGAGGCTCCCGTTCTTCCCTTCGATGCCCCAGGACAGAAGAATCGCCGAGACGAGACCGGCGGCCGTCCAGCAGATCATCGAGATCCGCTCCGCGTCGCGCCCGCGCGTCATCAGCGCCTGATATTCCGAATACTCCCAGTCGCCGTAACCGGCCATGTCCGACCTCCGTTTCGTCGTTTCCATACGAGGATCGCCGCCCCCTGCGGCGCTCGTCGATCTATCGGCAGGGACCCCTCCGCAGTTGAGCCGGTGTGATCGATCGACGACCGTGAGGCCCAGCGGCCACACATCGCGGGCAATGCCATTCTTTACAACACAATGCCATACAGATACTTAGCTGGTTCCAGGACTGCGGCACGGCCATTGCGATAAGGGCTGCCGGCATTGGGGATTGTCCCCATGACGCTGGAAAGGAGCGGCCATGCGTAGGGTTCAACGAACGAAATTCGCGATGATCGCGGGCCTCCTGGGCGCCGCGTTTCTCATGGGGTCTCCCCTCACGTCCTCTGCGGATCCGGGTGGCAAGTGGTGGGCCCGCGACGGCAAGGGCAACGGACGGAAGAATCGCGCCGAGCGCCCGCAGGAGTCCCGCGGCGGGCAGCAGTGGTCGGATCAACGCGGACAGCAGGGGTCGGGGCGCCAGCAGCAGTGGTCCGGTCAGCGGCAGTGGTCGGGCTCGGTGACGCGCTATCGCGGCACGCCGACGTATAGCGGCGCGCGGAGCTATCGCACGTACAGCGCACCGGTGTGGGGCGGCTCGCGCCAGTTCACGGGACAGAGGTTCTATCGCTCGTACGGTAGCGTTCCGGTCTACCGCGACTACGTGTCCGTGCGCTTCTCGCACTACCGGCCGGTCTACGGGTGGCGCTACTACTGCCCGCCCGCCTATTCCTACCCGACGCACGTCGTGTACGTCCGCCCCGTGCGGTTCTTCGTGGCGGCGAACTTCGCGATCGGCGGGCTCGGCATCTCGGCGTCCTACGTCGATCCGGGTGCCGTGTACGGCTGCAACTTCTGTGACGCGCGCTTCAACGACTACGACGACTACCAGTACCACGTCGAGCACTGCGCGCACGCTCCGCAGGGATACCGGATCATCGCGGAGCAGTGGGACCAGGATCAGGTCGACGAGTGGCACGACGACCAGGCGGGCGACCGCCGGTACGACGACTACAACCGCGACTACGACGACGATCAGGGATACGACGAGCTGGACCGTTAGGCCGAGCGTCCGGCAGCGCCGGCCTGACACCGAGGGGAGGGCGGATTCTCGTCCTCCCCTCTTCCTTTATAGAGCGGCCGCGCCGCCGGTCGCGCGAGCGAGCGCCATGTGCTATTCTCGTCCGCCGTTGGCATGGACGTCCCCTTCGGCAAGGAGGAGCGCACAATGGCCCGCGTGGCCGAAGCCGTCGCGAGTACCGAGTCGCGATCCACGGACCGCCGGGATGCCTGGTGGCTTCCCCCTGTGTCCGTCGCCGTCGGGCTCGGCGTGCTGGGTCTCTATCTCACCTGGGCCGCGTTCCAGAACGCGAACTTCCGCTTCCACAACTACCTGTCGCCGGTCTACTCCCCCGAAGTGCATCCCTCGTGGTGGCCCCTCTCGCCGGCCTTCCTGATCCTCATCCCGCCGGCCTTCTTCCGGACCACCTGCTACTACTACCGGAAGGCGTACTACCGCGCTTTCTTCTGGGATCCGCCCGCCTGCGCGGTGGGCGAGCCGCACCGGAACTACACGGGCGAGCAGAAGTTTCCGTTCATCCTCCAGAACCTGCACCGCTACGCGTTCTACCTCGCGGCATTCTGGCTCATCTTCCTCTGGTATGACGTGTACGAGGCGTTCAAGTTCGAGAACGGCTTCGGCATCGGGCTCGGCTCGCTCGCGATCCTCGCGAGCACGGGAACGCTGACCCTCTACACCGCCTCGTGCCACTCGTGGCGGCACCTCGCCGGCGGGAAGCTCGACTGTTTCTCCTGCACGGCATCCGCCCGCACCCGGCACGGACTCTGGGGGCGCGTGTCGTATCTGAACGCGCACCACCAGCTCTTCGCATGGATCTCGCTCTTCGCGGTGACGATGGCCGACGTGGTCGTGCGGCTCCTCGCGATGGGCGTCATCCATGACGTGAGGATCCTGTGAACGCCGCCCGGTTCGAGACGCACGACTTCGACGTGCTCGTGATCGGCGCCGGCGGCGCGGGGCTCCGGGCCGCCATCGAGGCATCCGCCGCCGGCGCGCGCACCGGGGTCGTCTGCAAGTCGCTCCTCGGGAAGGCGCACACGGTGATGGCCGAGGGAGGCGTGGCCGCGGCGCTCGCGCACGTGGACGCCAAGGATTCCTGGAAGGTCCACTTCCGCGACACCATGCTCGGCGGGAAGCAGCTCAATCACTGGCGCATGGCGCAGCTCCACGCGCAGGAAGCGCCGGACCGCGTTCGCGAGCTCGAGCACTGGGGCGCCGTTTTCGACCGCACCCAGGACGGCCGCATCCTCCAGCGCAACTTCGGCGGCCACTCGGCCCCGCGTCTCGCCCACGTGGGCGATCGCACGGGACTCGAGATGATCCGCACCCTTCAAGACCACGGCGTCCACCAGGGCTTCGAGGTCTTCATGGAGGTCACGGTCAGCCGCCTCCTCGTCGAGGGAGGCCGCGTGGTGGGCGCGTTCGCGTACCGGCGCGAGAACGGACGCTTCATCGTGTTCCGCGCGAAGTCGGTCGTGCTCGCCTGCGGCGGCGTGGGCAAGTCGTTCAAGATCACGTCGAACTCCTGGGAATACACGGGCGACGGCCACGCCCTCGCGTACGAGGCGGGGGCCGAGCTGATCGACATGGAATTCGTGCAGTTCCACCCGACGGGCATGGTGTGGCCCCCGGGCGTCATGGGGATCCTCGTGACGGAGGCGGTGCGCGGCGAAGGCGGCATTCTCCGGAATTCGAAGGGCGAGCGCTTCATGGAGAAGTACGACCCGAAGCGCATGGAGCTCTCGACTCGCGACATGGTGGCGCGCGCCATCTACACCGAGGTGAAGGAGGGTCGAGGGTCGCCGCACGGAGGCGCGTTCCTCGACATCTCGCACAAGCCGGCCGAGTGGGTGAAGAAGAAGCTCCCGTCCATGTACCACCAGTTCATGGAGCTGGCGGACGTCGACATCACGAAGGGGCCAATGGAAGTGGGCCCGACGACGCACTACATCATGGGCGGCGTGCGGGTCGAGCCGGACACCGGGGCGTCCACGGTGCCCGGGCTCTTCGCGGCCGGCGAGACCTCGGGGGGGATGCACGGGGCCAACCGGCTCGGCGGCAATTCGCTCTCGGATCTCCTCGTCTTCGGGCGCCGGGCGGGACTCGGCGCGGCCGAGCAGGCGAAGTCGCGCTCCGCCCAGGCGACCATCGACCCCGGGCAGATCGAATCGGCCGAGCGCGCGATGCTGGCGCCGTTCGAGCGCACGGACGGTCCGTCGCCGTACGACATCCATCACAAGCTCCAGGAAACGATGCAGTCCCTCGTCGGGATCTTTCGCGTCGAGGAGGATCTGGAGGCGGCCGTTCGGGAGATCGGGCGGCTGAAGCAGGAGGCCGCGAAGGTCCGGGTCACGGGCTCGCGCGAGTTCAACCCGGGATGGCACCTCGCGATCGATCTCAAGGCGATGCTGACCTGTAGCGAGGCGATCGCGCGAAGCGCTCAGCTTCGGAAGGAGAGCCGGGGCGGTCACGCGCGACTCGACTTCCCCAAGACGGAGCCCGAGTTCGGGACCAAGAACACGGTCGTGAAGAAGGACGGCGAGGCCATGGCGGTGGGGCAGTCGCCCCTTCCGGAGATACCCGCGGAGCTCCGCGCGATCGTCGACGCCGAGCTCGAAGCGGTGAAGGTCTGAGGAGATGGCGATGACCGAAGCCGAATTCCACGTCTTCCGCGGCGACGCCAAGGGGGGCTCGCTTCAGCCCTACAAGATCCAGGTCGAGGAAGGGATGGTGGTCCTCGACGCCATTCACCACATCCAGGCCAAGGACGCGCCCGATCTGGCGGTGCGCTGGAACTGCAAGGCCGCCAAGTGCGGCTCCTGCAGCGCCGAGGTGAACGGCAGGCCGAGCCTCATGTGCAAGACGCGGCTCGACGCCCTCCCGCTCGACCAGCCGGTCGTCGTGAGGCCGCTCCGGTCCTTCCCGGTGATCAAGGACCTCGTCACGGACGTGTCCTGGAATTACGAGGTGAACAAGAAGATCCCGCCCTTCACGCCGAAGAAGGATGCCCCCTGGCGGTGGATGCAGGAGGATATCGATCGCGTGCAGGAGTACCGGAAGTGCATCGAGTGCTTCCTCTGCCAGAACGTCTGCCACGTCATCCGGGAACACGGCGTGAAGGCGGGATTCGGCGGACCGCGCTTCTTCGTGCGGACCGCGGGGCTCGAGATGCACCCGATGGACGACGCGGACCGGACGGCGCTCCTGAAGGACGATCTGGGGATCGGCTACTGCAACATCACGAAGTGCTGCACGGAGGTCTGCCCGGAGGACATCCACATCACCGACAACGCGATCATCCCGCTCAAGGAGCGCGTCGTCGACGAGCACTACGATCCGCTTCGAAAGGTCTTCAAGCTCCTGACCGGGAAGAAGTAGCCCCGCCGCGCGCACGCGCGGCGCCCGGGTCAGTCGGCTCCCGCGCTTTGGCTCCTCCGCTCGAGGAGGAGCACGTCCCGCCACACGCCGTGCATCTTCCCGATCCGCTCCCGGCGTCCCACGTCGCGAAAGCCGCACGCACGATGGAGCGCGAGGCTCGGCGCGTTCTCGGGAAAGATGCCCGCCTGGAGCGTCCAGATCCCCGTGCGCTCGGAGGAATCGATGAGCGCCTGGAGGAGCGCGCGCCCGATGCCGCGCCCGCGCGCGGCGGCACTCACGTAGACCGAGAGATCGGCCACCCCCGCGTAGACGCACCGCCCCGACACGGGCGTGACCGCCACCCAGCCGAGCACCGGGCCATCCGTGTCGCGCGCGACGAGCCGCGGCTCCGCGACGTGCGCGCGGTCCCAGTCATCCCAGGACGGCGCGTCGGTCTCGAACGTGGCGTTCCCCGTCGCGATCCCCTCCAGATAGATCGCGCGCACCTGCGACCAGTCGTCGGGAGTCATGGGATCGATGCGGAAGGCGGGCAGAGCCATGGCGGATGCTACCACGGCGGGGAGGCTCCCGCCGCCCGGCTAAGAGGTGCGGGCGAGCGCCGCGCGCGCCTCGGCCAGGAGCGGCTCGGCCGAGAGCCCCGCGCCGACCGCGCCGCGCATCCACGCGTCGGGCGTGAGCCGTCCCTGGCGCGTCATGCGCTCCACGCTTTGGGCGAATGCCGCGCCCCGGAGCGCGGGCGCGATCTGGAACGCGACGATCTTGCCGATCGCGTAGTCGGGCGTGTAGAGCGCCGAGTCGATGATGTGGGAGTAGATGGCGAGGAGATCGCTGTCGCGCCGGCCGAGCACGGGTGCGAACCAGCGGTTCCAGACGTCCCGCGCGATCGCGATCACGGCCTCCCGCAGCTCTCCCGGCGTGGCGCCGGGATGGGCGTAGAGCCAGTTCCAGACGTCCATGTCGATCAGGCTCACGCCGCAGATCTCGTACGTGCTCCAGAGGGACTGAATCCCCTCGTGCGCCCTCGCCTCCTCGCCTTTCTCGGCGTAGCCCAGGATCTCGAGATCCCGTTCCTGGAACGTGAAGGCGAACGCTTCGGTGAAGGCCGTGTTGGGGACGCCGCTCAGGGACCAGTGGTCCATCGCGTCGAGCGAGAAGACCTGCTCCACGCAGTGCCCCAGCTCGTGCATCGCGACGTTGAAGGTCTGGTAGCTCATGCCGTTGTGCGCCCGGGTGCGAAGGTGCGACGTGTCGCCGCGCCGCGCGGCGCCCATCGCGTGTCCCGGTCCGCGCGCCGGATCGACCACGATGCGCTCCGCGAGCCACGCGGCGGTGTCCGCGGCGAACCCGAGCTTCTCGAGCACGCGCGGGAGATCGCTCTGGAACGACTCGAGGGTCGGATAGCGCTCGCGCACCACGCGGTCCAGCTCCTCCTCGCTCGTGGCCTGGCGGGACGAGAATCCCGAGTACCAGACGTCGAAGGGCTCGAGCGGACGGCCGAGGCGCGACTCGATGCGGCGGGCCACGTCCCGCACCTCGCTCGATCCGAGGATCGCCTCGAGCAGCGCGCGCACCTCCGCCTCGGGAATCTGACGGTCGAGATCGAAACGGCGGCGCACGAACGTGGGTGCGGTCGGCGTGTAGGGATCGGCCAGCCTGAGGGCGTGGAAGACCTCGAGCAGGTACGCGTAGCGCGTGTCCGGCTCGCGCGACGAGCGGTCGCCGTTCGGCACGACCTCGTTCGTCTCGGGACACCAGTCGACGTCGGGGTTGTCGCGCACGGAGGCGGGGATCTCCTGGCGCACGATGCGCTCCATCACGGTCTGGATCATGCGCTGCTTCTCTTGTCCCGCGTTCCCCTCGACGTAGCGCCCTTTCAGCTCGTCGCGCAGGCCCCAGTGGGCGATCAGGCGAAGTCCTTCCGGGAACGGGCGACGCCCGTCCTTGGTGCGGAGCCGGTCCATGTGGATGTTGTACTCGGCGATGTAGAGATCCGCCTCGCGCATCACCTGCCCCATCTTCTGGATGAGGGACGACGGGATGCGCTCCGCGAAGCGGTCCATGAATCGCGACTGGGCCCAGCGCCGGCGATCCCAGCGGCGCCCCTCCTCGAGGCGCTCCGCGAGGGTGTCGACCGGAAAGTTGAGGAGGGCAAAGAAGGCCGTCTTCGTGCGGAAGAGGTCCTCTTCCACGTGCGACCCGAGATCCAGGTTCTGGAGGAAGAGATCGACCGGGCGAACCGGTCCGAGATCCAGATGGATGGGACGCTGGAGCTCGCGGCGCACCTCGTGGAGATGTCCGTCCACCTGCTCCATCGCCTGCTCGAAGCGCGCGAACGTGGCGTCCCGCTCGGCGTCGGATTCGATCCAGCTCTCCGAGCAGAACGCGACGAACTCGTCCTCGTTCCCGTCCTCGGGCCACCACCGCTCCGCCACCTGCGAGACGCCGCGCGCGATCGAGTCCGCGTGCGCCGCGCCGTACCGCGTGACGAGGGCCGCCCGGGCGCGCTCGGCCACGCTCGCGGAGAGCGACGCGGGAGGCGTTTCGAGGTCGGTCGGGTTCAAGGCAGCCTCCGGGCGCTTGGCGTCAGGGAGTCGAGTCGGGCGGAGCCGACGGCGGCGCGGTGACGACCGGCGCGTTGGAGTTCCACATGTCGCGATGCAGCTTCCATCCTCCGGCACCCTTCTTCCAGAGCACGATGTACTTGCCGGCGTCGAGCTCCCGTCCGTCGTTGCCGACGAGCGCGTAGCGCCCGATCTCGGACGCGTCGTCGCCGTGCACCGTGAACTCCACGGTGGTCAGATGCATCTCCTTGACCGGAAGCGCGAGCACGCCGCGCCAGAGCGCTTCGATGGCCGAGCGCCCCTGGACCGGCAGGTTGCCGGGCGGAAGGAGCTGCGCGTCGTCGGCATAGAGGCTCGCCATGCGGCCGGCATCGCCGCGCGCGAACGCGTCCATGAACTGGCGATTGCTCGTGTCGACGGCGGCGCGGACGTCGGCCGCATCCTCGTGTGTCTGAGGCGCGCAGCCGGCGAGACCGAGTGCGGCGAAGGCCGCGATGACGAAGGCCAGCGGGAGCCCGCGGCGCGAGCGAGAGCGTTCCAGCATCATCCCTGTTTCCTCCTCGATTCTGGGACCAGGTGTCGCGCGGACGCGGCGGGGCAGGCGATTACCCTACCACAGACCGAGGCATTGCGGACGGCGCTGCCGGACCGGAGGTTACAGGGCGAGCCAGTAGGTCGCCTTGACGGCGATGACGTTCTCGGGGTCGATGTCGAAGAGGGCGTGCCAGTCGCGCGAGAACTCGAAGTCCCCGATGGGCGCGGTGGCTTCGCGCCCCTGCTGCCACACGAGGAAGAGGGCCGAGCCGGGACGGTATTCCCACCGCAGGACGGCGTTCCCGCGGAAGGAGCGGAAGTTGAAGTCGGGGTTCGAGAAGCTGAACGACGGGGCCGGGCCGCCCGCGTCCGGATCGATGACGACCGCGCCGGTCGAATCCGAGCCCACGGTTCCCTGCTGCTTGCCGTAGATGTCGAACTCGAACTCACGCGGCTTGCGGAGCTCCTTGAAGCGGGTGTAATCGCCGCTCACGATCAGCGGCTGGACGTAGAGCTGGAAGCTGAGCTTGGGCGAGAAGGTCCACTCGACGCGAGTGTCGAGCGAGATCTGCGTCTGGTGGAGCGACGCGAAGACGTAGCGCGCGCCATAGGTCTCCACGGCGGTCGGATCGTCCTCCGTCGTCACGTACTGCGCGTGGTCGAGCAGCTTCCGCAAGCCCGGCTCGAAGAGGAGACGGAGGGAGGTCGTCGGGCGCGTGGAGAGCGAGGCGTTGAGCGTGCGCAGATGCCCGCCCGCGTCGTCCCAGATGAGCGCGCCGTTCAGGCCGAGCGTGGTCGAGCGCCTCGAGTCGGTGTTGATCGAAGCCTTGAACGCCCCCCCGGGCGGCACGCGCGAGAGCGGTCCCCCACGCGTCAGCCGGTCGTCGATCGATCCCGGGTACCACTCGCCGCGCAGGTAGCCGGACCAGTAGTTGGAGAACGTGCCCTCCGCCTCGCCCGCGTACTCCTGGTATGTGCGGTCGCCTCCATAATTCCAGGACCAGTTGGAGAAGGCGAACGCATCCCAGGTTCGAAAGACCTTGTGGGGCGTGTTGTCCTTGTAGAGCGCGAGCGTGGAGAGGCCGCGGCTGTCCGCCGCGTTCTGGAATCCGAGATCGTTGATCTCGAACCCGGGACTCCAGTCCTGATACGTGAGCGATCCCTGGCCGTGCTTGCCCGCGATCTTGTTGATGGAGATCTGTCCGGCGTGGCCGCTCAAGCTCGTGCGTGTCGGATCGTACTCGAGATAATCGTTGTCCGGACGCTGGTAATAGCGCGCACTCGAGAGCTGGGTCGACGCGATGGCGTCCGCGCTTCCATCCACGTGGCTTCCCATGAACATCGCGTCCAGGGACCAGCGGCGCGACGACCAGTAGTGATTCAGATCCATCCCGCCGGCCCACGCATTCTTGCGAAGCAGGCTCGAGAGATCCGGGTCTTCGACATCGCGGCGTACGCCAGTCAGGATGGCTCCCACCTGCGTGTTCCCGTGCCTCAGGTCGCGGCGGACGCGGCTGACGAAGTAATTGGTCAGCGGCTCCACGGGAGCCTGCTGCTCCGCTCCCGCCGAGTCCACGTAGTCAGCGCGCTCCTCCGGCGTCACCGCGTCCAGCACGCCGATGCTCCAACCGCTTCGCGTCTTGCCGGTGATCTTGGCCGCCCCCGCGATCGTCGTGTGCACGGGCGAGTCGAGGAAGTGATAGATGCTGGAATCGAGCGAGCGCTGGGGCTGCCGCCCGATCCGTCGCCCATGGAAGGCGATGGTCGTGTTGAAGTTGTTGTAGCTCTCCATGTCACCGAAGCTGAACAGGTTCGCCCCCTCCACGAAGAAGGGCCGCTTCTCCGGGTAGAACGTCTCGAACGCGGAGAGATTCACCACCGCCGGGTCCACTTCGACCTCGCCGAAGTCCGGATTCACCGTCCCGTTCAAGGTGAGGCTCGAGGTCAGGCCGTACTTGAGATCGACGCCCGCCGCCGGGAACTGATCCGAGCCGTCGCGGAACGGATCGTTGGGATCGCTCTGGAAGTGCTCCGACCGGACGGTCGCGTACGGCAGGAGCTCGAGGTGGTTCCCGGCCTGTACCGACCCCAGTCCGGTGAGATTCCCGTAGCGGGCGACGCTCGCGTTGTCCTTGAGCGGCGTGAACGAGAACTCCGACAGCTCCTGACGCCGGATGATCCACCGGCGGATCTGGATGCCCCAGACCGCGTCGGCCGAGGTGTTGTAGTGGAGCTGGGACAGCGGGATCTCGACCTCGGCGGTCCAGCCGAGGCTGTCCATGGACGTGTGCGCGTGCCACACCGGATCCCACGAAAAGTCCTGGTTGCCATTGGCCGCGATGGTGGCGTCGTTGATCGAGCCGGACGGGCTCACGCGGAAGAGGACCGCCGTCGAGTGGTCGTGGTACGCGTCGATCAGGATGGCGAGGTAGTCGGACTCGAGATCGTCGTCGCGGCGCACCAGACGGGAGCGGATCTTCTTCGCATCGTGATCGTAGAGGCGCGCTCCGATGAAGAGCGCGTCGTCGCCGATCAGCACGCGCACCTCGGTGCGCTCGGAGCAGGGCTTCCCCTCTTCCGGCTGGCGCTGCGTGAATTGATCGACCGGAGTCGCGTTCTTCCAGGCGTCGTCGTCCAGATGGCCGTCGACGCGAATGGTGCCCACGAGCGGTGCGGCCCGGAGAACCGGCACACCGGCCTCGGAAGCCGAGGCGCTCGGCGCCGCCGGTGGCGGAACGACATTCGGTCCCGGCGCGCTCGAATCGGCGGGCGTGCCGCTATCGGGCAGGGATTGGGCGGCTGACGCGGCGGTGGTGGGAAACAGCAGTATCCCCGTGAGAAGCGGCAAAGCCGCGGCCAGCCAGCGATTCCGTGCGCGCATGACGATCCCTCGAGACGCTCCTTCCCAATCCTCCTTCACCTACGGCGGAACGAGGCGCCGGGTTTCTCCGGCGTCGCCGACGAGGAATGAGACGGGTCTGGCCTGGATTTGGTTGGAAGGCTGGAGCGGCCCGCCGGGAGCCCCGCGCGCGGGAAGCGGTTAGCCCTTCTTGTGGTAGCGCCCGTCGAACACGACGGCCCAGGTCGTGCCGCCGTCCTGGGACTGCTCCCAGAGCTGGCGGACATCGCCTCCATCGAGACGGGACCAGGTGATCTTCTCGCGCGAGGGGGTGGTGGATCCCGCCTTGGGCTTTCCCTCGCCCGTCAGCACCATTGCTCCGTCCTTGAAGTCGCCGTCGAGGAGGAGGAGCGAGCCGCGATCGTCGATCCACGTCTGGTGCCACTGACCCTTCGACGGGATGTACATGTTGAGGCTCGTCCCGGTCATGCCGCGCACGCCGGCCCAGTGCTCCTGGATCGCGCAGCCGCCGAGCACCGCGTCGACCCGGTTCGTTCCGGCCTGCTTTCCGTCGGGCGTCGTGACGTTCCAGTCGCCGATCCAGAAGTCGAACTGGTGCGCTTCGGGAGCGTCGCACGCGCGCTTGGGAGGCGTGGGTACAGGTGTTCCCGTCGTGGAGTTCGTGGCCGCCGAGGGTGAAGCGAAAGCAAATAGAGCCATGGCGAGGAGCGCGGTTCGAATCATGTGCGGGTCACGGAACGGCTCAGGCGGCCGTCTCGTCCTCCACCACCCAGCGGACCGAGCGCGAGCAAGGACACATGCCGCCGACACGCTTCAGCTTCGGCATCTTCCGGATCGCCTGATCCACGGTGGTTCGACCGGCTACGACATCTCGAAGGGTCTCGAGATAGCTCTTCAGATCGCGACTGTGGAGGTAGGGCTCGGGGAGATTCTGCTTCAGATGGCGTAGATACGAGTCCACGTCCGTGTACGACTCGCCGTGCGTCCCCACCATCGTGAACGCCGGCTCGCCCTTCCGACGGAAGAAGGAGGGATGCGGGATCCGGATCAGATCCTCGTGATCGATCCCCTCGTGACGCCCACCGTCCTTCATCAGACGGTCGGCCAGGCGCTCCGCCTCCTCGGGGGAGAGCTTGGGGAGCCGCGCCCGGAGATAGCGCTGGTTGAGATCCGCGATCATCTTGCGGACCTCCTCGTAGTAGAGCGACTGCGCCTCCGCGTTCTTCATGTTCTTGAAGCCGAACCGGATGTTGGAGTCGCCCCCCTTCTCATGGCCGAACATCTCGAGACCACGCGGGAGCCACTTGTTGAAGGAGCGCTGGATGGCCTGGGTCGAGATGAGCTCGTTCCCCTCGGCCGCGCGCTGGACCCACCGCCGAAGCGGGATCACGCCGGCGGCGAGATGGAACGCCTCCTCGCGGAGCATGGGCGGCATGGACTGCGCGAACGGTTTGTACGCGCAGACCTTCTGCATGGAGAGCTGGTACTTGCCCACGCGGTCGATGACCGCGGCGAAGACCACGTTGTCGACGAAGGAGTCGTATTCGAGATTGAAGGCGTCGAGGACGTGCGATCCGGTCTGCATGGAGAGGATCTCCTCGACCATCTCCTCCGCCTTCTGCCCCGAGACCTGGCTCCAGTCCTGCGACACGAGGAGATGGAACATCTGGTAGCCGTGCCGGAGCTCTTCCGCCATCACGCGGAGCACCCAGAACCGGTCCTCGTCGTCCTGCGCGCGCGCGAGCGTACCTTCGTGCTGCTGGATGGAGCCGAACTCGGTCGAGGCCTGCGCGCGGATGATGGCGAGGAGATGCCGCGCCGGCTCTTCCCCCATCTCCGAGGGCTTCGTCATCCGGCGCTCGCCCTTCTTGTCGCCGACCTCGATCGTGTCGCCCATGCCGATCTCCATCTTGGCGCAGAGGCAGAACTCGGGATCGTTGGGGAAATAGGTCTGCCAGTTCTCGGGCAGGAGACCGTAGTCCGGGAAGTTGTGCCGCTGCCAGTGGACGACGGCGCTGTGAAACTTCTTCGGCAGCGTGGTCTGTTCGACGTTCATGGAGTCCTTCTTCTAAGCTGTCGCGCCCACGCGAAGCTCGAGCGCCTGGAGCGATGCGTTGTCGAACCCGACCGCGCGCAGGAACGCGGCGAGGTCGGAATCGTTCTTGTCGACGAGCGTGCGAATGGTGATGACCTCGTTCTGGACCATGTGGGTCTTCACGGCTTCGAAGAGCCGCCGGCCGATGGAGCGTCCCTGGTAATCCGGATCGACGCCGAAGCGCTCGATCCACCCGGTCGTCTCCTCGAGACCGAACTCGCCGCCTCGGACATCGGAGAACATGAAGCCGACCAGCTTGTCCTCGAATTCGGCCACGGGACAGCTCTCGGGATCCCGGCGTAGGTAATACCCCACGCGGCGCTCCCAGACCTCAGGCCGATAGACCCCCGTGAGCCGCTCGTCGATCGAGACGATGCGCGAGATGTCGAGCTCGGACAGGGGGCGGATGCGAATGTCCGAAGCGGTGGAAGTCACGCGTTCAGAATACCATCCGGCCGGGACCCGCGCGAGCGGTTCCGCTACCAGCCGGAGCGGCGCCGGCGGGTGGCCGCGCGCACGCCCAGCACACCCAGGAGACCTCGGACGAGCTCCCTCTGGAGGGTCTTCCCCGCGGGGGAGGAGAGCGCCTTCCCCACGGTGTCGGCGAGAGACGCTTCCTTGGGGGCATCCTTGCCCGCTTTCGCGGCCGGTGCGGCCGCGGCGCCGGGAGCGGCCCCGGCTCGCGCCGCCAGCACCTCGCGCGCGCTCTCCCGGTCCACGGCGTTGGCGTACTCGGATCGGAGCGGCGACGCCTCGACGATTTTCTTCAGCTCGTCGGGGGCGATGGGGCCCATGCGGCTCGACGGCGGACGAAGGAGCGTGGCCGCGACCGGCGTGGGCGTGCCGCGAGGGGAGAGCACGGTCACGAGCGCTTCTCCGATGCCGAGCGACGTCAGGACCTTGGGTATGTCGTAGAACTCGGATCGCGGAAACGTGTTCGCGGTCGCGCGTAGATCCTTCTCGTCGTCAGGTGAGAACGCGCGCAGAGCGTGCTGCACGCGATGTCCGAGCTGCGCCAGGATCTCCTCGGGGACGTCCTTCGGCATGTGCGTGACGAAGAAGACCCCGACCCCCTTCGAGCGGATGAGCCGGACCACCTGCTCGATCTGCTCCCGCAGCGCCTTGGGCGCATTCTCGAAGAGGAGATGCGCCTCGTCGAAGAAGAAGACGAGCTTCGGCTTGGGCGCGTCGCCGATCTCGGGAAGCTCGCGGTACAGCGAGGCGAGCATCCACATCATGAACGTGGAGAAGAGCGCGGGATGATCTTGGAGATCGTCCAGCTCGAGCACGCTGACCACGCCGCGTCCGTCCTTGGTGAGGCGGACCAGATCCTCGATCTCGAACTCGGGCTCTCCAAAGAAGGCGCCCGCGCCCTGCTGCTCCAGCTCCGTGATCTCACGCAACAACACCCCCACCGTCGCCTTCGAGAGCGCGCCGTACTGCTGGAGCTCCGCGGATCCTTCCCCGATCAGGTGCTGGAGCACCGAGCGGAGGTCGGGCAGGTCGAGGAGCAGGAGCTTGGAGTCGTCGCAGTACTTGAAGACCATCGCCAGGGCGCTCTCCTGGGTGTCGTTGAGGCCCAGGGTGCGCGCGAGGAGAAGCGGTCCGAAGGAGGAGACGGTGGCGCGCACGGGAATGCCGCGCGTGCCGGTCAGGCTCAGGAACTCGACCGGGGATGCCGCGGGCGTGAAGGGCGTCCCGATCGCCTTCACGCGCTCGAGCACGCGCGCATCGGACTCGCCCGGCGCGGCGAGTCCGCTCAGGTCTCCCTTCAGGTCGGCGAGGAAGACGGGAACGCCGGCCGCGCTCAGCTGCTCGGCGAGGCCCTGGAGCGTCTTCGTCTTTCCGGTGCCGGTCGCGCCCGCGATGAGACCGTGGCGATTCATCATGGCGAGCGGCACGCGGACGCGCGCCGCCGCGGCGACCTTGCCGTCGAGAAGCGGCGCTCCGAGCAGGAGCGTCTCCCCGTCGAACGAGTATCCCGACTCCATGACCGACGCGAAATCGCTTGCCATTGCGCTTCGAATCTAGAAGCAGCGCGACTCCGCGTCAACGTGGCGTTGTTTCGGGTTGAAGGCGCGGCTGCGTTTCGATACATTGCGCGCCGTCGAGTCCCACTCCTCTTCTCCGTCGATCCGGCCACGCGTTTCGCAGCTCCTGGGAGGGCAACGTGAGCACGAGGCTGTACCGATCCGGACTCATCGCCGCTGCACTCTTCCTCTTCGCCACCACAGCGCTCGCCCAGCCTCTCGAGGGGCCCGCATTCTGGGTGGTTCCCGGCGGCGGCGCCTACTGGCCCCCCGCCGAATGGGGCGTGAAGGATCCCGTTCCCTCGTTCGGCGGCATCCTGGGGCTCCGGCTCAGTCCGCCGGTCGCGTTCGAGCTCCGCGGCCACTACTCCAAGGCCGACAGCACGAAGCCGTACGCCGGAGGGCCCGACCTCAAGCTCCTCCACGGCGAAGGAAACATCACCTGGTTCCTGAGCCCAGGCGTTCCGGTGAGCCCCTACCTCACGCTCGGTGCGGGCGTGGTGAATGGAGACACGGGGGGCGACACCCAGTCCAAGTTCGCGTGGAACGCCGGACTCGGCGTCCGAATCAAGGTCTCCGACCAGATGGCGGTGCGGCTCGACGGCCGCGACATCAGCTACAAGCTCGCCGTCGCGACGAATCCCGACAATGAGGGCCAGCGCCACTCGGTCGAAGTCTTCGGTGGCCTGTCGTTCGGATTCGGCGGCGGCCCCTCCGACGAGGACGGGGACGGCGTGACCAACAAGGTGGACAAGTGCCCCGGCACGCCGCCGGGCGCGCGCGTGGACGCCAACGGATGCCCGCTCGACGGCGACGGCGACGGCGTGTTCGACGGCCTCGACAAGTGCGACGGAACGCCGCCGGGCGCGATCGTCGACGCGACGGGATGCCCCAAGGATTCGGACGGCGACGGTGTATTCGACGGCATCGACAAGTGCGAGAACACTCCGGCCGGCGCGCGCGTGGACGCGAGCGGTTGCGAGACCGACTCCGACGGCGACAGCGTGCCGGACGGACTCGATCAGTGCGAAGCCACGCCGCGCGGCTGCACGGTCAATCCGAACGGATGCCCGACCGACGCGGACCAGGACGGCGTGTGCGATGGACTCGACCAGTGCCCCGACACGCAGGCGAACGTGCGCGTGGACGCGAAGGGGTGCCCTCTACAGGTCAGCGTGCACGAGACCGAGATGATGGAGACGGGAATGATCCGGCTCCAGGACGTCAACTTCGACACCGGCAAGGCGACCATCAAGCCCGAGTCGTTCAGCGTTCTCGACGACATCGGGCAGATTCTCGGCCACTGGCCGCAGCTCCGCATCGAGATCGGCGGCCACACGGACAGCCGCGGCACGGACGCGAAGAATCAGCAGCTCAGCGAAGCGCGCGCCAAGGCGGTGCGCGACTATCTCACCAACAAGTTCCCCGAGCTGAACGCCGAGCAGTTCACGGCCGTCGGATACGGGGAGAGGCAGCCCATCGCCACCAACACGACGGTGCTGGGCCGGGCCAAGAACCGAAGGGTCGAGTTCAAGGTGCTCAACAAGGAAGCGCTGAAGCACGAGACCACGAAGCAGCAGTTCGTTCCCAAGGAGTAGGTTCCGCCGGGTCGGGTTCGGGGTTGGCGGGGAGGGACCTGTTCCTGGCCGATGTGGGGTTGGTCGAGCCCGTGTCACTACGGGTCGACCTTCCCCCATCGGAGCAGGGCCGGACGCCAAGCTCAAGATCCCTCAACAGGGAGTCGATCGGTACCATCAGGCGACTCCGCGTCCTGTGAGACGTGGAGGGCTGCCCCGTCACGGATGACGGGGATCGTGTGCAGGGGCCGCAGCGATGCGGCCCCGATTCTTTTGTGGCGGCTTGGCCGGCGGGGGGAGCGTGTGAGGGGTCCTGGACCTCACATGCCGGCGCTCGCTATTGGACCCCTATGGACATTGGGTGGGCGCCGGCTGCGGTGGTCCTGGACCCCTCACACGCTCCCCCCGCCTACCTAGACGATGAAAGAATCGGGGCTTTTTGCTGCATGGGCCGACCTGCTTCGCGGTCCTTGTTGGGGAGGGCGCCAGCGGACCTGCTTCGCGGTCCTCGTTGGGAGGGCGGTCGCGGACCTGCTTCGCGGTCCTAGTTGGGGAGGGGCCAGTGGAAGTCGCGGCGGTAGGATTGGACGCGATGCTCCATGTTGGTGATGAAGGGGGCCCATCTTGGGTCGGCGTGGAGCGGGGTGTAGAAGGGTTGGCGGAACTTCGTGAGTGTGTCGTTGCCCAGGGCTACGGCGCGGTTCAGGTAGTGGAACGCCTTTTCGGTCTCGCCTAGCTGCGCCAGCAAGCCGGCGTAATCCCCCGCGGCATCCATGTCCACGTTTGCGTACGCTTCCGCCTCCTGTTTCGACGCTCGCGCGCCATCCAGGTCGCCGAGCGCCTGGAGCGCGAACGCTCGTCCCGCAAACGCGGGGCCCTGTTCGGAGCCGAGGCGATCCATGAGCGCGAGCGCCTCGGCTGCGCGACCCTCGGTGAGGAGAAGTCCGCATTCGATCCCGAGGAGACGTGGGTGCTGGGGAAAACGGGCGAGCCCCTTCTCCAGCCATTCGCGGGCTCCGCGAAGATCGCCGAGGAGCTCATAGATCCGCGTCAGGTGCGCGTAGGGCCAGATGACCGAGGGATCGAGTTCGATCGACAAGGTGACCGACTGCTTCGCCTCCTCCAGCATGTCGCAGAGTCGGAACAGGTAGCCGATGTAGTGATAATTGTGCGCGAAGTTCGGGGCGCTCCGCCTCGTGGCGAGAAAGCAGCGATACGCCTCGCGCTTCCGGCCGAAGACCAGATGCAGACAGCCCAGGCCGAAATTCACGGTCGGACCCTGAGGATCGAGCGACTGGGCGCGAGCGAGAGACTCGGCCGACTTCTCGTACCACCGTGGATCGGAGTCGAAGCCGCCGTCCACCATGGAAGCCTGGGCCTTGCCGAGGCGTCCCCACCCCTCGCCCCATCGAGGCTCGAGCGTCGTCACGCGCTCGAGGTCGCCGATCGCTCGTAGCATGCCGTCGCGCGTCCCTTCCTCGGAGGCACGCGACGCACGGAGGAAGACCTCGTACGCCTCCGCCGACGGGCCTCTTGCCGCGCTGCTGGCCGAAGACACCGCGTCGCGCGAGATCAGCCGCACCGTGAGCGCCTCCGCGATCCCCTGCGCCACCTGGTCCTGTACCTCGAAGATGTCGGCGAAGCGCAGGTCCACCTTCCCCGCCCAGAGCCCGCGGCCGCTCGGCGTCTCCACGAGACGAGCCGTCGCGCGGAATCGATCGCCAATGCACTGGAACGACGCGTCGAGCACGGCGGAGACGTCGAGCTCCTGTCCCACGCGGCGCGGCTCGACCGGCTGGTTCTCGTAGACCGCGATGGAGCCCGTCGAACGCACGACGAGATCCGGCGACTCCATGAGGCGCGTGATCACCGCGTCTGCGAGCCCCACGCCGAGGTAGTTGAGATCCTGGCTGCCCCCGATGTTCTTGAACGGCAACACCGCGATCGCGCGAGGCCCCGAAGCCTTCTCGGCTTCCCCAGTTCCCGAAACGCATCCGCACTCGACCGTCTCGAGATCGATGTCGAGGTCGTGCGCGGAGGAATGTCGTCGTCCTGGATCCTTGGTCAACGCCTTCGCGAACACGAAGTCGAACTCCGGCGTGAGCGCGGGATTCACGCGCGACGGCGGCTCGGGCGCGTCGTGGAGAATGCGATGCATCGTCTCCACGGCCGAATCGGCCGCGAAGGGATGGCGCCCTGTGAGCAGCTCGTAGGCCACCGTTCCCAGCGAGAAGAGATCGCTCGCCGGTCCGGCCGGCTGTCCGAGGACCTGCTCCGGGGACATGTACGGAGCCGTTCCGAGAATCGTTCCGGGCTGAGTGGCGGTGCGCCCCTCTCCCGGCGTGATGCTCCGGGCCAGTCCGAAGTCGAGGATCTTGAGGAGTCCGTCCTTCCGGACGAGCATGTTCTCCGGCTTGAGATCGCGATGGACGAGTCCGGCGCCGTGCGCGACATGGAGTGCCGCCGTCGCCTGGCGTAGGAGACGCACGACCTCGAGGGGCGAGCGCTTCTTCTCCTCGGCCCATCGACGCACGGTCACGCCGTCGATCAGCTCCATCGCGAGATAGAGGATGCCGTCGGACTCACCCAGATCGTGCACGACGACGATGTTCGGATGATTGAGCGCGCTCGCGGCTCGCGCTTCGTGGAGGAGGCGCTGGCGCCGGTCCGGGTCGTGCATGACCTCGGGCGGGAGCACCTTGACGGCGAGCTTCCGACCGAGGAGCGGATCCTCGGCGAGATAGACCCGGCCCATTCCCCCTGAGCCGATCGGCTCATGGATGCGGAAACGTCCCAATGTGGTTCCGATCATGATTTCGTGAGAATACCATCAAGAATTGCGGCATCGAGCGTCGGTTCTCGATTGATCGTGATGCGCACTGATGGTACATTCCCGCCCGTTCCGCGACGATTCATAGCCTCGATGGCGCGTACGAGAGCCGCGCGATCGAAGAGAACTCCTCCTCAGCGAATTCCCCCCGACCGCTAGGAGCAGACAGCTCGCACGTGCTTCGTGCCGCGAGTGTTCTCAGCCTCACGAAATTCGCGGCCATCTCGGCCGATTCCCACCCGTACGTCATCCGCTCCTCGTCATCGAACGGCGACATGTGCACGCCGCGCGGACCTCCGTGAACCTCCTTGCTTCGCCTGAACGAGTCCCCGTGAATTCAGGACTGAGGAGGCATTCATGACCAAGCGACAGATCGCAGCTCTCGCCCTTGGGGCGCTCGTCATTGCGGCCCCGGCCCTCGCTCGACCCATCGAACGCTGGGCCACGCCCGAGAACGAGCGCAAGAGCGATGCGGGTGAAGCCCTGTACCGCTGCGGCACCGATGACCGTGGACCCAAGGTCGACCTCGAGAAGCAGATCGACCGCATGATCCAGGAAGGCCGCATCCAGGCCGGTGGGCAGATCCCGGTCTACTTCCACGTCATCTACAACGGCAGCGAAGGCAATGTCAGCGATGCGGATCTCGACGCGCAAATCCTAGTGATGAACCGCAACTACGCGGGCCAGGACTACAACGGAAACACCGTCTCCGGCGCCGCCAACACGGGCTACACGTTCGTGAAGGTCGGGACCTCCCGCACCAACAGCCGGCAGTGGTTCAAGATGACTCCGGGCACGCGCGCGGAGCAGCAGGCCAAGGCGGCGCTCGCGGTGTCGCCGGGCAACACCCTCAACATCTACACGTGCAAGCCGGGGCAGAATCTCCTCGGCTGGTCGGTCTTCCCGTGGGACGCGGCGGCCGGGACGAGCCAGGACGGCGTCGTGATCCACTACGGATCGCTGCCGAACGGGTATCTCTCGCCGTACAACCTCGGCGGAAGCGCCACGCACGAAGTCGGGCACTACCTCGGCCTGTACCACACGTTCCAGGGGGGATGTGACACGGGCTCCTGCTCGACCACGGGCGACATGGTTTGCGACACGCCTGCCGAAGGGAGCGCGACGTCGGGCTGCCCGTCGGGCAAGGACACGTGCCCGGCCACCGGAGTCGATCCGATCCACAACTACATGGATTACTCCACGGACATTTGCTACACGAACTTCACCGCGGGACAGGACACGCGGATGAACGCCGCGGTGAACACGTATCGCTCGTGG
>Ga0207703_10000630_pt1 | contig 35501 bp, 24 predicted proteins | sample KBSSwiS12_FD_184304 | JGI IMG/M metagenome (GOLD analysis project Ga0207703, IMG submission 184304) | Switchgrass rhizosphere microbial communities from Kellogg Biological Station, Michigan, USA - KBS Switchgrass S1-2 (SPAdes) (version 2) | ecosystem: Host-associated > Plants > Roots >... | reverse complement strand
GTGTGCCACTGGTCGCGGTAGCGGCCGGTGTTGAGCGTCATCGGCCAGTCGGCGAGCGGGCCGGCGAGCGGCGCCTGGGCGACCGGCACGATCCGCGCCTTGCCGTCCGGCGTCGAAAAGCGGCCATCGGCAAAGGCGCGACCGCCCCAGACGAACGGCTCCATCGCGTCATAGGCCTGGTTGCCGATCGCAGCGTGCGCGCGCAGGTTGAACAGGCGCGTTCCGTCATTCTGATAGGCCGAGAGGCGGGCATGTTCGCGCCAGATATCGGCCGGGCCGGAATAGGCGAAGGGCTGGGCCCAGCCCATCCGGCGCGCGACTTCGCTGATGATCCACCAGTCCGGCTTCGCTTCGCCGGGCCGCGGCAGGAAGGCGCGCTGGCGGCTGATGCGGCGATCCGAATTGGTCACCGTGCCGTCCTTCTCGCCCCAGCCGGCAGCGGGCAGGCGGACATGGGCGAGGCGGCTCGTGTCGGTATCGGCGATCACGTCCGAGACGACGACGAAGGGGCAGGCGGCCAGCGCAGCGCGCACATTGCCGGCATCGGGCATGCTGACGGCGGGGTTGGTCGCCATGATCCAGATCGCCTTGATCCGCCCCTCGCTGACCGCACGGAACATATCGACAGCCTTGAGGCCCGGCCGCGTCGCCATATTGGGCGCGGCCCAGAAGCGCCCGACCCGGGCGACATCCTCGGGCGCGAAGTTCATATGCGCGGCGAGCGTCGAGGCGAGCCCGCCGACCTCGCGGCCGCCCATCGCATTGGGCTGGCCGGTGATCGAGAAGGGCGCAGCGCCCGGCTTGCCGATCCGCCCGGTCGCGAGATGGACGTTGACGATCGCATTGACCTGGTCGGTGCCACGCAGCGACTGGTTGATGCCCTGGCTGAACAGGGTGATGGTGCGCGGCCGCGCCGCGAACAGATCATAGAAGCGCTGCAGATCGGCGGGCGGCACATCGCAGGCTTTGGCGACAGACCAGAGATCATTGCCTTCCTCGATCGTCTCCCAAAAGCCTTCGGGCACCGAGACGCTGGCGGTGAGATAGGCCTGGTCGACCAGCCCTTCGCGGGCGCAATGGGCGAGCAGGCCGTTCATCAGCGCGACGTCGCTGCCCGGGCGGAGCGCGAGGTGGAGATCGGCATCGGCGCAGGTCTCGGTGCGGCGCGGATCGATCACGACCAGCTTCGCGCCCCGGCTCGCCCGCGCGGCCTGGATGCGCTGATAGACAATCGGATGGCACCAGGCGGTGTTCGATCCGACCAGCACGAACAGATCGGCGATATCGAGATCGTCATAGCTGGCGGGAACGACATCCTCGCCGAACGCGCGGACATGGCCCGCGACGGCGCTCGACATGCAGAGGCGGGAATTGGTGTCGATATTGGAGGTGCCGATGAACCCCTTCATCAGCTTGTTCGCGACGTAATAATCCTCGGTCAGCAACTGGCCCGAGACGTAGAAGGCGACGCTGCCCGGGCCGTGGGTCGCGATGGTATCGGCGAAGCGTTTGGCGACGAGCGCGGTCGCCTTGTCCCAGCTGACGCGGCGCTTGCCGATCATCGGGTGGAGGAGGCGGCCTTCGAGGCCGACCGTCTCGCCGAGATGCGTGCCCTTGGAGCAGAGCTTGCCGTGATTGGCGGGGTGATCGGGATCGCCCTTGATCTCGACCGCGCGCCCGCCGAGCGGGGTCGCGGAGATGCCGCAGCCGACGCCGCAATAGGCGCAGGTGGTGCGGATCGCCGTCATTCTCCCTCTCCCAGCGGGAGAGGGAAGGGGCCCGCGCCGAAGGCGTGGGAAGGGTGAGGGCGATCCTTTCGGCCAACCACAAGGTTCGCCCTCACCCTTCCGCGCTTCGCGCTCCCTCCCTCTCCCGCTGGGAGAGGGATAGTCACGCCGCCGCTCTCAAGGTTGAGGCCCGGCACAGCAGCACGCGGCCGGCATCAACCTTCACCGGGATCGTCGGCGTGCAGCCCTTGTCGCCACCTTGCGCCTCGCCTGTCGTCAGCGCGATGTTCCAGTTATGCAGCGGGCAGGCGACGCTGTGCCCATGCACGATCCCCTGGCTCAGCGGGCCGCCCTTGTGCGGGCAGCGATTGGCCAGCGCGAAGACGCGGTTGTCGCTGGTGCGGAACACGGCGATCTCCTCGCCACCCTCGACCGGGATGGTGCGCGATCCGCGCAGCGGGATCTGGTGCAGCCAGCCGATATCGAGCCATTCTCCAATCATGCCAGTACCTCCACGGCGAGCGGTTTGAATTCGGCCATATGCGCATGCTGCTCGCGCTCGGCGCCGGCGGCGCGGGCCGCCCAGGGATCGTCCTGGCAGAAGCTCTGCGAGAACAGGAAGCGCGACCGGAGCGCCTCGCGCCCGACCTCGTCCTCGACCACCTTCGCGATGATATGCTCGAGCCCGACCCGCTCGATCCACGGCGCGGTGCGCTCGAGATAGCGCGCTTCCTCGCGGTAGAGCTGGATGAAGGCGGCACAATAATCCATCGCCTCCTGCTCGGTCGACACCTTGCAGAGCAGATCGGTGGCGCGGACCTTGATCCCGCCATTGCCGCCGACATGGAGCTCATAGCCGCTGTCGACGCAGACGATCCCGAAATCCTTGATCGTCGCCTCGGCACAGTTGCGCGGACAGCCCGACACCGCGATCTTGAACTTGTGGGGCATCCACGAGCCCCAGGTCATCCGCTCGATCTTGATGCCGAGGCCGGTCGAATCCTGGGTGCCGAAGCGGCACCATTCGGAGCCGACACAGGTCTTCACCGTGCGCAGCGCCTTGCCGTACGCGTGGCCCGAGACCATCCCGGCCGCGTTGAGATCGGCCCAGACCGCGGGCAGATCCTCCTTCTTGATCCCGAAGATATCGAGCCGCTGCCCGCCCGTCACCTTGACCAAAGGCGCATCATATTTCTCGACGACATCGGCGATCGCGCGCAATTCCTTCGGCGAGGTGACGCCGCCCCACATCCGCGGCACGACCGAATAGGTACCGTCCTTCTGGATATTGGCGTGCATCCGCTCATTGACGAAGCGGCTCTGCTGATCGTCGACATATTCGCCGGGCAGGGCGCAGAGCAGATAGTAATTCAGTGCTGAACGGCACGAGGCGCAGCCATCGGGCGTCGACCAATGCAGCTTCTGCATCACTTCGGGGATCGAGCGCATCGCCTGGGCGACGATCTCGCGGCGGACATCGTCATGGCCGAAGCTGGTGCATTTGCACATCGTCCGGACGGTACGCTCGCCGGCATAATCGTCGCCGAGCGTGACCGCGAGCAGGCTTTCGACCAGCCCGGTGCACGATCCGCACGAGGCCGAGGCCTTACACCCGGCGCGGACAGCGTCGAGGTTCGTCGCGCCGCCGTTGATGCAGGCGACGACCTTGCCCTTGGAGACGCCGTTGCAACCACAGATCTCGGCATCGTCCGAGAGCGCCGCAACGGCAGACTTAGGGTCCGCAAGCCCACCTCCCTGGGCGAATGCCTGGCCGAAGATCAGCAGGTCGCGAAGCGGCCCCACATCCTCGCCGCGTTTCATCAGGTCGAAATACCAGCCGCCATCGCCGGTATCGCCGTAGAGCACGGCGCCGACGATCCGGCCGTCCTTGATGACGATGCGCTTGTAGACGCCGCGCGCCGCGTCGCGGAGCACGATATCCTCGGCATCCTCGCCGGCGGTGAAGTCGCCGGCCGAGAAGACGTCGATGCCGGAAACCTTGAGCTTGGTTGAGGTGACCGAGCCCTGATAGCCGCTTGGCTTCTCCGCCAGCCCGTCGGCGAGCGCGCGGCACATTTCCCACAAGGGGGCGACCAGGCCGTAAACCTGACCGCGATGCTCGACGCATTCGCCGACCGCAAGCACCGAGGCGTCGCTCGTCACCATATGGTCATCGACCTGGATACCGCGCCCGACCGCGAGGCCGGCCGCGCGGGCCAGCGCCACGTTGGGCCGGATGCCGACTGCCATCACCACCAGGCTCGCCGGGATCAGCCGGCCGTCCTTCAATCGCACGCCTTCGACATGCGTATCGCCGACGATCTCGGCGGTGTCCGCCTCGGTGAGAATGGTCTGGCCCCGCGCTTCGAGCGCGGTGCGGAGCAGCCAGGCCGCCGCCTCGTCGAGCTGACGCTCCATCAGGGTCGGCATCAGGTGGATGACGGTCACCTTCATGCCGCGCAGCGACAGGCCGTGCGCCGCCTCGAGCCCGAGCAGCCCGCCGCCGATCACAACCGCGTCGCCACCCTTTTCAGCCGCCGCGACCATATGGTCGACATCTGCCATGTCGCGGAAGCTGATCACGCCGGGCAGATCCTTGCCGGGCACCGGGATGATGAAGGGGTCGGAGCCGGTCGCGATCAGCAGCCGGTCATAGCTGGTGGTGCGGCCCGACCGCGCCGTTACCGTCTTTGCGGCGCGATCGATGGCGATAACCGGATCGTCGACAATCAGCTCGATCCGGTTGTCGGCATACCAGGCCCGGTCGTTGATCACGATCTCGTCGAAGCTCTTTTCCCCGGCGAGGACGGGGGAGAGCATGATGCGGTTATAATTCACATGCGGCTCGGCCCCGAAGATCGTGACGCGGTAGCGGTTGGGATCGCGCTCGAGCAGCTCCTCGATCGCCCGGCATCCTGCCATGCCGTTGCCGATAACGACGAGATGCGCACGCGAGCTGGCGCCGAAGTCCTCGTTCGTGACCCCCTCGTCGATCGTCTCGTGCCCCTGAAAATCCATCACAATCACTCCGCAAACACTATGGGAAGCCGGGTCGTCGTCGTCAGATCCGGGCGTCGGCAGCCGCACCCCAGGTCGCGCGCCAGCGGGCCTTGACCATCATCAGGCCGCCCAGCGCGACCAGGCACAGGCCGGCGAAGATCAGGAAGCCCGACTGGTAGCTGCCGGTGAACTGCTTCGCGACGCCGAGCGAGGAGGCGAGGTAGAAGCCGCCAATGCCGCCGGCCATGCCGACCAGGCCGGTCATCACGCCGATCTCGGCGCGGAAGCGCTGCGGCACGAGCTGGAACACAGCGCCATTGCCGCTGCCAAGCGCGAGCATTGCGACGACGAACAGGCCGAGCGCCGCGGTCAGCGACGGAGCCGCGCTGACCCCGGCAAGGGCGAGCGCCGCGACGATATAGACAGCGGTCAGCGTCTTCACCCCGCCGATCGCATCAGCGAGCGCGCCGCCCATTGGACGCACGAGCGACCCGGCGAACACGCAGCCCGCGGTTGAATAGCCCGCCATCACCGTGGTCAGTCCGAACTGGTCGTGGAAATAGATGGTCAGCGAGGCGGCGAGCCCGACGAACCCGCCGAACGTGACGCCGTAGAACAGCATGAACCACCAGGCGTCGGCGGTCTTCAGCGGCTCGAGATAGGCAGTGATGCTCTTCGGCGCAGGCGCGTTGGGGGCGTCCTTGGCCATGATCATATAGGCGACGAACACGATGCTGAGCGGGATGCAGGCAAGCCCGAGCACCGCGTTCCAGCCGAACATCTTGGCGAGCGTCGGCGCGAACAGGGCGGCGAAGACAGTGCCCGAATTGCCCATGCCGGCAATGCCCATCGCCTTGCCCTGATGCTCGGCCGGATACCAGCGGCTCGCGAGCGGCAGCGCGATGGCGAAGCTAGCGCCCGCGAACCCGAGGATGACGCCGAGCGCCAGCGTGCCGCCAAAGCTGCTCACGCCCATCAGCCAGGCCGAAAGCAGGCCGACAATCACGATGATCTGGCTGATCGCGCCCGAGCGCTTCGGCCCGATACGATCGACCAGCAGGCCGTTGACCACGCGCAGGACAGCGCCGGCGAGGGTGGGCGTCGCCACCATCAGGCCCTTTTCGGCGGGCGTCAGCGCCAGGGCCTTGGCGATATCGGGTGCGAGTGGCCCGAGCAGGACCCACACCATGAAAGCGAGGTCGAAATAGAGGAAAGCCGCGATCAGCGTGGGCCTGTGGCCAACGCTCCAGAAGCTGCTCTTCTGCTCGCTCCCCTCATTCTGCCAAATCATCGTTGCCATGATAATCCTCGATCCGATCTGTTCGAAACACGAAAAAAAGCCGCTTTCCGGCCCTCCTCGCGATCGCGAATGAAGACCGGACAGCGGCTTTGCTGTCTGTGGTGGAACCAGCCCCGCCATTGGGGCCGAATCCTCTGATCGCACGTCACCGTGCGGCAGGACCAATCTCACTCAAATCGATTCTCTTCGCAAGTGCAAAAATACCGCGACGCATCATTTTCATCGCAAAGGGGCCTGCGGATTCGCGATTGCCACAAGGCTGTGCACGCAGGGCAAATTTGCCTAAAAATGCGGCGCAGCACCATCAAGATACTGAAACTTATGCAGTTTCAAGAAAAATTCCGCGTTGCACAAAAAACACTTGCGCAGCTTCCGAATCGATGACAGCTTTATCGGGTCAGCACGATGCCGTGCCGACCTTTATAAGCGATCCGGTCCAGCGAGGGGCGGGATCGTCGTGCCATCCCATGGGGTGCGCACTGGCAACGACGCCGCCCGAACCGGTCCAGAAGACCGCCGTTCGAGGCGGTTTTTTTTCGTCTCAAGCATTCGGGGGAATTTGCGATGGACAAGCAAGATCAAGATAAGGGCGTGACGCTCGAGCGGCGCGGATTTCTGAAGCTGGGCGGCATGGCAGCTGCCACCGCGACACTCTCTTCGGTCAGCGCCTTGTTCCCATCCGGCGCCTTTGCCGCGGCGGCGGGCCCCGAGGTCAAGGGCGCGAAGCTCGGCTTCATCGCGCTGACTGATGCGGCGCCGCTGATCGTCGCGAAGGAAATGGGGCTGTTCGCCAAATATGGCATGCCCGACGTCACCGTCGCCAAGCAGGCGAGCTGGGGCGCGACCCGCGACAATCTCGTCCTCGGCTCGGGCGGCGGCGGGATCGACGGCGCCCATATCCTGTCGCCAATGCCCTATCTGCTGACCCTCGGCGTCGCCGGCAAGGTGCCGATGAACATCCTCGCCCGGCTGAACGTCAACGGCCAGGCGATCTCGGTCGAAAAGGCCTATCTCGCCGCCAAGGCCGATCTCAATGCGGCCAAGATGAAAGCCATCATCGCCCAGCGCAAGGCGAGCGGTAACAAGATCAACATGGCGATGACCTTCCCGGGCGGCACCCATGACATGTGGATCCGCTACTGGCTGGCGGCTGCCGGCATCGACCCCGACAAGGATGTCGATCTCATCACCATCCCGCCGCCCCAGATGGTCGCCAATATGAAGGCGAACACGATGGAAGCCTTCTGCGTCGGCGAGCCCTGGAACGACCAGCTGGTCGCGCAAGGAATCGGCTATACCGCGGTGTCGACCGGCCAGATGTGGATGAACCATCCCGAAAAGGCGTTCGGCATGCGCGCCGACTGGGTCGCGGCGCATCCCAATGCCGCGATCGCGCTGACCGCGGCGATCATCGAGGCGCAGCGCATCTGCGACAATCCGGCGAACAACATGAAGCTCGCCACGATGATCGGCGGCCGCGACTGGTTGAAGGTGCCTGTCACCGACATCCAGGATCGTCTCGCCGGCAATTTCACCATGGGCGATGGCCGGGTGTTCAAGAACGCGCCGTTCAAGATGAAGTTCTGGGCGGCGAACGCCTCCTTCCCGTACAAGAGCCATGATCTCTGGTTCCTCACCGAGGAACAGCGCTGGGGCAAGCTGCCCAAGACGCTCAACAAGGCGGCGGTGATCGGCCAGGTCAACCGTTCGGACATCTGGCGCAAGGCGGCGGCGCTGGCCAAGGTTCCGGCAGGGCAGATTCCGTCAGGCGACAGCCGCGGCCCGGAGAAATTCTTCGACGGCAAGGTCTTCAATCCCGCCAATCCGGCGGCCTATCTCGCCAGCCTCGCCATCAAGCGCTGAACAGGAAAGGGCAGGGGGCACTCGATGAACACGCAACCCATATCGTCGGACCCCTTGCCCGTCCCGGCAAGTGCAGCCGGCACCAGCGCCGCCAAAAGTCCGGCGGAAATCATCCCGCATCCAAACCCGCCCTCGGCAGCGCGATTGAGCGAGATGGCGAGCCCGGCGTCTCCGCCGGCCTCGCGCCTGTCCGGCTATCTCGCGGCGCTGCCGGATCGGCTGCGGTCGGTGGCGACGACGGTCCTGCCGACGATCGTCACCCTGTGCGTCCTGCTCATTGTCTGGCAGTTCATCTGCGGCGGGGAAGGATCGTCGCTGCCGAGCCCGCTCAAGATCTGGACCGAGAGCCATGACCTGATCGTCCACCCCTTCAAGGGCGTGTCGCTCGATTTTGGCGGGCTGCACATCGCCGAGGGCGGCGATGTCGGGATCGCCGGGCATATCATCGCCAGCCTCAAGCGGGTCGCGATGGGCTATGGCCTCGCCGCGATCGCCGGCATCGCGCTCGGCATCCTGATCGGCCAGAGCGTGATCGCCTACCGCGCGCTGGACCCCTTGTTCCAGGTGTTGCGGACGATCCCGCCGCTCGCCTGGCTGCCGATCAGCCTCGCCATCTTCCAGCAGGCCGGGCCGTCGACCGTCTTCCTGATCTTTATCACCGCGATCTGGCCGGTGATCCTGAACACCGCCGCCGGCGTCCAGGCAATGCCGCCGACCTATCGCAATGTCGCCCGCGTGCTGGCGCTGCGCCCGACCACCTATTTCTTCCGGATCATGCTGCCCGCGACGGTGCCCTATATGTTCACCGGCCTCAGGATCAGCGTCGGCATGAGCTGGCTGGCGATCGTTGCCGCCGAGATGGTCCAGGGCGGCACCGGCATCGGCTTCTTCATCTGGGACAGCTATAATAGCTCGCTCCTCACCGACACGATCGTGGCGCTCGTCTGGATCGGCATGGTCGGTTTCACGCTGGACCGGCTCGTCGCCTGGATCGGCCGCCGCATAGCCCATCAATCTTGAGGGAGGATCGCTGACATGAAGCACCGCGCTTATCTCGCCCTTGAGGGCATCACCGTTTCCTTCCCGACCCGGCGCGGCACCTTCGTCGCCGTGAAGGACATCGACCTGTCGATCGAGAAAGGCCAGTTCGTCGCGCTCATCGGCCATTCGGGCTGCGGCAAATCGACCCTGCTCAACGCAATCGCCGGGCTGGTGAAGCCGGCGCGCGGCGTCGTCTTTCTCGATGGCGATGTGGTCGATGCGCCGGGGCCTGACCGGGCGGTGATCTTCCAGGATCACTCGCTGCTGCCCTGGATGACCGTCGAGGAGAATGTGCGCCTCGCGGTCGATCAGACCACGCCGGGCAAGAGCAAGGCCGAGCGCCGCGACTGGGTGTTCCACAATCTCGAGCTGGTCCAGATGGCGCACGCCGCGGGCAAGCGGCCGGGCGAGCTGTCGGGCGGCATGAAGCAGCGCGTCGGCATTGCCCGCGCCATCGCGATGAACCCGCGCGTGCTGCTGATGGACGAGCCGTTCGGGGCGCTCGACGCACTCACCCGTGCGAGCCTGCAGGATGCGGTGATGGCGATCCAGGCGAAGCTCAACAGCACGGTGGTGATGATCACCCATGATGTCGACGAGGCCGTATTGCTCGCCGACCGGGTGGTGATGATGACCAATGGGCCGGAGGCGACGATCGGCGAGGACCTCGCGATCGACCTGCCGCGCCCGCGCAACCGGATCGAGGCAGCCGACATGCCTGCGTACAACCACGCCCGGCACGAGGTGCTCCACTTCCTGCACCAGCGTTTCTCGAACCCGGTCGACCGGGCGGCCTGAGCCGGAAGCGGGTCGCGGGCCAGAGCTGAATTCAGCCGGGCCGCCGGGATGATTGCCACGAACAAGAGGAAGGGCCGCGCAGACGGCCGTCCAGGAGAGGGCATTCAACCAAAAAAAGGGGAAAATTCGATGCGTAACTCTCTGTTGATCGCAACCGCGCTGACCGCAGTCGCCGGGGCGACGCCGGCCATGGCGGATGATATCAAGATCAAGCCGCTGATCGACGCGCGATTGCGCTACGAGCATGTCGAGCAGGCGCCGCTCGCCAAGGATGCCGATGCCATCACCGCCCGGATCAGGGCGGGATTCGAGGCCAAGCTCAGCGATTTCAGTTTCCTGGCCGAGGCCGAGGGCACGCTCGCCATCTCCGAGCAATATAATAGCGGCCTTAACGGCAAGACGACCTATCCGCTCGTCGGCGACCCGGAGAATATCGAGCTCAACCGGCTCCAGCTGCAATATCGCGGCATTCCCAAGACGGTCGTCACGGTCGGCCGGCAGTTGATCAACCTCGACGACCAGCGCTTTGTCGGCGCCGCAGCCTGGCGCGACAATGAGCAGACCTTCGATGCCGCGCGGGTCGAGTGGAGCGGCGTCAAGAACCTCAAGGCGGATATCACCTATGCCTGGTCCGATCGCACCATCTGGGGCGTGGACGGCGGCAACAAGTTCGGCCCTGCGCGGCTTGGGGTGATCAGCGGCGACAATGTCTTCGCCAACCTCGCCTTCACCACCAAGATCGGCACGCTGACCGGCTTCGCTTATCTGGTCGACCAGGACGAGACACCGGTGCTCGGCAACAGCAGCCAGACCTATGGCGGCCGCTTCGCCGGCGCACACCCGTTCAGCAAGACGGTGAAGGTGACCTATGCCGCGAGCTTTGCGGTCCAGAGCGACTATCACCGCAACCCGAACAATTATTCCTCCAACTATTATGCGGGCGAAGTCGGGCTCGGCGTGAAGGCGTTCACCGTCGCTGCCGGCCTCGAAATTCTCGGTGCCGACAAGGGCGTCGCGCTTACCAGCTTCCAGACGCCGCTGGCGACGCTGCACAAGTTCAACGGCTGGGCCGACAAGTTCCTCGTGACCCCGCCCAACGGCCTGCGCGATGCCTATGGCTCGGTCGGCTATGGCTGGAAAAAGGCGCTCGGCTTCGACGCGATCGGCGTGACGGCGATCTATCACCGCTTCGGCAGCGACCGGCTCGGCCTGCGCTATGGTTCGGAAATCGATACGCAGCTGAGCGTGAAGAAGGGCAAATACACCGCTCTCCTCAAATATGCCCAATATGACGCACACAGCTTCGCAACCGATACGAAGAAGCTGTGGGCCTCGCTGGAGTGGGCGTTTTAAGGGCTGGCGCCTGATCGGCGGCATGCCGGCGCTATGGGCTGATTTTCCCGTGGGTTGAATCGGAGGAGATATGCAACACCGGGTGTTGCATATCTCCCGTATCGGCGTGGGCGCCGGACGAAACCGCTGTTTCGTTGCTCTTCGGTTTGCAGAATGACACCAGAGGGCGTGAACGGCTTGGTCTGGCGGGTCCCGGACAGTCCGGTTTTAGACTTCACAGCATCATCCAAAGCCAACGGATCGCGAAAGGGATCAGCCACGTTGCGGGGATGAGAGCCATCACGACCAGAAACAGGACCTCCGCGGAAATCGGTTCATCACTCGCGTGGTCACGGGCGACAGGCCAGCCGTGATGCCAGCCGCTGAAGCCGCGGCGCTCGTCGTAGGGGATGGAGTAGTTTACAGACAGACGTTCGCGCACTTCCCTCGCGGGATCCTTGCGAAGGATATCGATCGATCTTGCATCGATCCCGAGGTTCGATGCCAGTTCACGACGAACCTCGACGTCGCCATCGCGCGCGAGCAAAGCCATCATGAGCCGGTCGAGTGTCCGATGGCCCGCGATCAATCGCCTCGCCCTCGCATCGCCGTGCACCGCGAACAGGCGCGCCACCTCGGGCGAAACGTCGCTGGAGTGAAACAGGCGGACGAAGCGGCTGGCGTCATACTTCTCCATGGCCGTCACAAGACGTTGCACGCTCGCCTCGTCCACGGCTTCGCAGGCGCGTTCGATCAGCGACAGGATCTCGCCCTTCGCCTGCTCGTGGAGCATTCCCAATCGCCGCCTCTCCAAGATCCTTGCGAGAACGGGGTCCTCAGCGCCGGAAATCTCAGCAAGAACCGAAGCCGGAGTCTGGCGATTTCGCGCCACGGCGCGGCGAACTTCGACGGTGTGGTCGCCGGCCAGCGCGATCAAGGTGGAGACCGGGGATTTCGGCGACTTCGCGATGGCCGCTCGGATGCGCCAGTCGGCGTCCTTGGCCATGTCCTCCAGGACGGCCGGTAAGGCATGCCGATGTCCGGCGAGGCGCATCCTGATCTCGTGGTCCGGATCTTTGGCAAGCCGGTGCAGGCCTTGCAAACTCACGTGCGAATTGCGGACTATCGCCCTGCGGACCAACGGATGCGGATGATCGAGCAACTCGTCCAATACCGCCATGCTGTCCGTAGTCTGCGCAAGAAGAACGGATTGCTTCAGGCTCAGGCCGTTGAAATCCCGGGACCGCGACATGCCGCTTCATTGGCACGAAAAATTTAACGAAGGCAGAAGTTGATTGATTTCGTTGGTCGATGATTTGCGCGAACGGCGTCTTTCGCAACCTATCCATCATCGAAGCGTGGAGACTGTGGACCGGCGGATCCCGGAACCCCCGTCCGCGCGAGGGCAGGCAAGTCCGGGATGACGGTAGGATATTGAAAACGGGGACAGGTCCCGCCGACGAGGCCCGGCTTTACATCTTCCGAAACGCCGCCAGATACCCCTCGACATCATGCGGATCGAACACCCGATCGTCGAAGAAGCGATCCGGCCCGAGCGTCAGCGAGCGGCGATGCGAGCCGACGGCGAGCGGGGACCCCAGCGAGCCCTCCAGCTTCATGCTCGCGCCAGGCATCGGCAGCCCCGATCCGGCCAGTGCGCGCCGATAGATGTCGGAACGGAATACGTCGGCCGACAGCCGCTCGGTTTCCGGACTCGCCTTGACCATGCCCCAGCGCACGAGTTGGGAATAGATCCACAGCGCCTGGCTGCGCCACGGAAAGCCCGCGGCCTCGCGGTGGAACATCAGGAAATCGGGCACGTCGATCGCGGGCATATCGCGCCGCAACACGATCCTGCCATCAAGCGCCGGCAGGATCGCGCTCGCCGGCTGGCCGACATAATTGGGCTGTTCGAGCAGGCCGGCAAGCTCGACATGATTGGCCGGATCGTCGCACCAGGCGGCCGCGTTCGACAATATCATCAACAGGCGATCGACCAGTTCCGGGTTTGCTTCCAGCCAGTCGGTCCGGAACCCCAACACCTTCTCGACACCACGCTGCCAGATCCGCGCGCCGATCGCGACGATCTCCCCCAGCCCCTCGGCAACCGCCACGCTGCTCCAGGGCTCGCCTGCGATAAACCCGTCAATCTCGCCCGCGCGCAACGCCTCGACCATCAGCGAGGGCGGCAGCACGCGCATCGTCAGGTCGCGGTCGGGATCGACGCCAGCCGAGCCGAGCCAGTAGCGCAGCATCAGCGCATGGCTCGAGAAACGATGGACGATGCCGATAATCGGCTTGCGGCGATGCAGCCCGATCGCAGCGGCGAAATCATGCGCCGCCGCGACCGGATCGGCGACGCGCTGCGCGGGATCGGGCTCGAGCGCGGCGACAAAGTCGCTCGCCATGGTCAGCGCGTTGCCGTTGAGGCCAAGCTTGAACGGCGCGGAGATCGCCGCCGGATGCTGGCTGAGCCCGAGCGTCACCGCGATCGCCAGCGGCGCGAGCATATGCGCTGCCTGCACCTGGCCATAGACAAGCCGGTCACGCAGCGTCGCCCAGGAGGTGGTGCGCAGCAGGGTGAGGTCGATCCGCTCGGCGGCGGCAAAGCCTTTCTCACGCGCGGCGACGAGCACGGCGCTGTCGGTCAGCGGCAGGAAGGCGATCGAGATCGCGGTCATGAGTGGCCCCCCAACAGGCTGCTTGCGGTGATCAACGCCTCGGCGACTTCGACGATGCGGCGGCCCTGGTTCATCGCCGTGGTGCGGAGCAGGGCATAGGCCTCCGCCTCGGGCAGGTTTCGGCTGCTCATCAGGATCGCCTTGGCGCGGTCGATCGTCTTGCGCTCGGACAGGGCCGTTCGCGCCTCGTCGAGCTCGGTCTGCATCCGGGCAAAGGCGTTGAAGCGGCGGATCGCGAGATCGAGGATCGGTTTGACCCGCTCCTTGCGCAGCCCGTCCACCACATAGGCCGAGACGCCGGCATCGATCGCGGCGCCGATCATCGCATCATCGGACTGATCGACGAACATCGCGATCGGCCGGGCAAGCGCGCGGCTGACCGCGAGCATTTCCTCCAGCGTGTCGCGGCTCGGGCTGCCCAGATCCATCAGGACGACATCGGGCGCCATGCGTTCGATCCGCGCGACAAAGCCGCCGCGCGGCGGGACGACCTGAATGTCGTCATAGCCGGCCTCGCGCAGGCCCTCTTCGAGGACGGTTGCGCGCAGGCCGCTATCGTCTACGATAACGATTCGCAATTGGCAGGCCCCTGACAGCCGATCGGCACCCCCTGCGGGCGGCAGGCGCGAAGGTCAACCGCGCGAACGATCAAGACAGGGCTGTAACATTACTTTTCCCCAATCTTCGTTCTGTCACGGCGCCGCAACGAAACTGTCATGAAGGGCACCTAGCGCGACCATGCGCCGATCGTGGCGGATGGGGAACTTCTGAAATGACGAAATCGACCGGTGCACGGCTGCGCCTTTTCGGCGTGAGCGCCGCCGCGCTTGCTGCTTCCATCGCGTCCGGCGCTGCCCTGGCGGAGACCGCGCCCACTGCCACGACCGCGCCTGCGGAGACCGGCGAGCCGAAAACAGCAAACAGCCCGACCGATGCCGACGCCCAGAAGATCGCCGAAGGCTCCGACATCATCGTCACCGCCACCAAGGCGAACGAGATCGCCCCGGTCACGGCCTCGCTCCAGACCACACAGCCGCAATCGATCATCTCGCGCTCGTTCATCGAGGATTCGCTGCCCGCGACCTCCGATTTCAATCAGATCGCGCTGATCAGCCCAAGCGTCTCGAACTCCGGCAACGCCAATGGCTCCGGCCTGTCCGAATCCAAGGCCCAGATCCGCGGCTTTCAGGACGGCGAATATAACGTCACCTATGATGGCGTGCCGTTCGGCGACACCAACGATCCCACGCACCATTCGAACACGTTCTTCCCGTCCAATACGGTCGAAACGCTGATCGTCGATCGCGGGCCGGGCAACGCAAGCAATCTCGGCCAGGCGACCTTTGGCGGCAGCATCAACATGTTCTCGCGCGCCACCCGCGAGGAAGCGAGCGTCGAGGCCAAGGGCACCTATGGCAGCTACAATACCTGGCTGCTGCGCGGCCTGGTGCAGAGCGGCGCGATCAAGGCGCTCGGCGGTACCGAGGTCGTCGTCAGCGGGCAGCATATCCAATCCGACGGTCTGCGCACCTTCAGCCCGTTCAAGTCGAACAACGTATTCGGCAAGGCTGTGATTCCGATCGGCACCGCGAAGCTGACGCTGCTGGCGACCTACAACGAGAATGACTTCAACCAGCCGGACAATGACGGCCCGACCATCACCCAGGTCAACGAGTTCGGCAAATATTTCAGCCTGAACAATGATCCGAACACCCAGACCTATTACAAGTACAACCACACCCACAAAACGACCGACTTCGAGCTCGCGAAGCTCGAGGTGGATGTCACGCCCTATGCGCACCTCGACACGCGCGGCTACACCTACAGCTATGACAATGAGACGCTGAGCGGCAGCGACGTCACGCTTTATGGCAACACTGCTGCCGATATGGCTGCGGTCACCGCTGCCAACAAGGTCATCCTGACCCAGGGCGGTACCAAGGTGTTCGGTGTTCCCGGCTATACCAAGCCCAACAAATATCGCGTGATCGGCGACATCACGAAACTCCATCTGGATCTCGCGAGCTGGGTGAATACGACAGTCGGCTTCTGGTACGAGCATTCGAACACCTATCGCCAGCAGCGCGACGTCAACCTGCTGACGATGGATCCGAACTTCGCCGAGAAGACCGTGACCGACCCCTCGACCGGGCTCGTCACGCCGTCGAACATCAAGTTCGACCAGGATTCGCATATCAACCATCTCGAGGAATTCATCGAGGTCGAGCTGCGTCCGTTTGAGGGCCTGAAGATCACGCCGGGCTTCAAGCATGCGGAGTTCACCCGCATCGACATCGCCGCCTATAACCAGACGACCCGCATTCCGGCGAATTTCAAGAAGACCTATACGGCCGATCTGCCGTTCCTGACGATCAACTATCAGCCGATCGACAGCCTGTCCTTCTATGCGCAATACGCCAAGGGCTTCCTGATGCCACCGCTCAGCCAGCTCTACGTCGCGAACCCGTCACTCTCGACGGTCGATCCGCAGAAATCGACCAATTATCAGGTCGGCGCGGTCTATCATGGCGGCCATCTGAGCGTCGACGTCGACGGCTATTATATCGACTTCAAGAACAAGTTCAGCCCGACCGGTTCGGGCGCGAACGCCGGCTTCACCAATATCGGCGGCGCAATCTACAAAGGCATTGAAGGCCAGGCGACCTACGCGTTCAATGGCGGGTTCGCGGTCTTTGCCAACGGCTCGGTGAACTATGCCAAAACCAATAATCCCGGCGAGGCGCATCTTCAGGTGAAGCTCGCGCCGACATTTACCGCGGCCGGCGGCATCATCTACAAGCACGGTCCGATCCGTTTCTCGCTGATCGACAAATATACCGGCAAGGAATGGTTTGCGGCGGGCGAACCCTCGCTGCCGATCGGTGGCGCTGATCCAAGCACAAGCGGCTACAACAGCGCTATCGTGTCGGCCCGCTATGAGATCGGGCCGGTCCGGCTCGGGGTCGAGATCAACAATCTGTTCAACTCGCAGCGCCTGATCAACAACAGCGGCGGCCAGCTCTTCTACCAACCCCCGCGCGCCTATACCGGCGATATCACGCTGACCTTCTGATGCTGAAACTGGGCCTTCTCGTCACCACGGCGGCGCTTGCCGCCGCGGCTCCCGGTGGGAAGGCCCCGCTGCTTGGCCCCGCCGATCTCGATCCGGCGTTGGTGCTGCCGCCGCCACCGGCTGCCGGCAGCGCGCAGGCAAAGGCCGAGCTGGTTGAACTTCACGCAATCGAGACGGAGCGCTCGGCCGCTGATGAGGCTGATGCCCGGCTCGATGGCGACACCAAGAACGCCACGATCTTCGCCGTGGTGCTTGGGCCGCGTTTCGACCTTTCAAAGCTCCCCGCTACCCAGGCGCTGCTGGCTGAAGTCCGCGCCAGCGAGAAGGCGACGGTCGATCGCGGCAAGGACGAGTTCAAGCGGCCGCGGCCTTATGCTATCGACACCACGCTGAAGAGCTGCAAGCGCAACGACGACCCGCTGTCGAGCTATCCGAGCGGGCATACCTCAATGGCCTTCTCGATGGGCGAGACGCTGGCGCGGCTTGTGCCCGAGAAAGCGCCGCTGCTCCTCGCTCGCGCCGCCCGTTACGGCCAGAGCCGCATCGTCTGCGGCCAGCATTTCCGCAGCGATGTGAGCGCCGGCCAGATGCTCGGCCTGCTGATCGCCGAGCGGCTGATGGCGAAACCGGGGTTCCAGGTGGCATTTGTCGCAGCTCGGGCTGAGCTGGTTGGGGCAGGGGTGGCCGCCCGCTGACCCACTCCGCTCCCCGGCGGAGGCCGGGGCCCAGTTGGGCGAACCTCTCGATTGACCGCTAAACCTATCCCAACTGGGCCCCGGCCTCCGCCGGGGAACCGGAAGGGGGCAACCACCGCTCCCGCAATCCGCCGAGCGCCACAATCGCCGCCGGCAGGAACAGCAGCACCAGCGGCACCGCTGCAACCAGCCCGAAGATGATCGCGGTCGCCAGCGGCTGCTGCAGGCCGGCGCCCCGGCTCAGGCCAAGCGCGAGTGGGCTGAGGGTCAGGATCGCGATCAGCGCCGACATCAGGATCGGGCGCAGCCGCTTCGATCCCGCATCGCGCAAGGCGGCGAGATCGACATGGCCCTCGCTATCGAGCTCGGCGAGGAAGAAGATGACGAGTTCGGTCACCATGCCGACCACCATGGTCAGCCCCATCAGTGCCGAAATGTCGAGCTCGATCCCGGTCAGCCACAGACCGCACAGCACCGCCGCCGCCGACAGCAACACGGTGGCGAGTGCAGCCAATGTCCAGACGATGCGCTCGTAGAGGAAGGTCAGCAACAAAGCCGTCAGCAACAGGGCTGCGGCAAATACCATGGTCAGGTCCGAGAAGCTTTGCTGCTGCTGCGCGTAGAGCCCGCCATAATCGACCCGCACCGAGGCCGGCAGCGCGAGGCCCGCAACCGCAGCGCGAACATCCTTCATCGCCGAGCCGAGATCGCGCCCCTCGAGCCGCGCCGTCACCGCGACGAAGGGGGCGAGATCCTCGCGGGTCAGCTGCTTCTGCCCCGCCGCCACCGAGACTTTCGCGATCTGGCTGACGCGGACGGCATGGCCGTCCGGCGCGGTGAGGACGAGGTTGGCGATATCGGCGGCACGCGAGCGCAGATCGGCCGGCGTGCGCACCCGCACCGTGACGAGCTGCTCGCCGACGCGTACCTCAGTGGCCGCGGTGCCGCCGACCATGGCCTCGAGCTGGTTGGCGACATTGCCGGGATCGAGACCCTGCTGGGTCGCGGCGCCGCGATCGACCGCCACCGCGATCGCATCGCCCGCCACGCGCAGGCCGTCGACCACCTCGACCACGCCATCGATCTTGCCGATCCTGGCCGCGACCCGCTTTGCCGAGGCTTCAAGCTCCGGCTCATTATCGCCGAACAATTTGACCTCGATCGGCTGCGGCACCGCCGTCAGATCGCCGATCAGATCCTCCATCAGCTGCGCGGTCTCGATTTCGACGCCGGGCACCTTCTCTTCGATCTGGCCGCGAATATCCGCCATCACCGCTTCGATCGGCCGGCGCGAACCACCCTTCAGCCGAATGAAATAATCGCCCTCGTCAGCCTCGGTCAGCCCGCCGCCGAGCTGAAAGCCGGTCCGCCTGGAATAGCTCGCCACTTCGGGCGTGGCGGTGATGATCTGCTCGACCTGGCGCAGCAGCCGGTCTGTGTCCGCCAGCGCCGCGCCTGGCTGCGCCTTGTAATCGAGGATGAAGCCGCCCTCGTCCATCTGCGGCATGAAGCCCGACGGAACATGGGACCAGGCCGCATAGCCGAGCACCGCCAGCCCGATCCCGAGCACACCCGCGAACAGGGCAGGGCGTGCCAGCAACCGGTCGGCGGCGCGGTCATGGAAGCGGACCAGCCCGCCCATGAACCCGTCGGCACGCTCAGCCGCTTCTGCATCGCTCTCGCGCAGCCAATGCGCCGAGACGAGCGGGATGACGAAGCGGGCATAAAGCAAGGACAGGGTCAGCGCTGCGACCATGGTCAGCGCCAGCGCCTTGAAGAAGCCGCCGGTCACCCCGCTGATAAAGGCGAGCGGCAGGAAGACGATGATCGTCGCCGCGGTCGATCCGAACAACGGCACGCCCATCTCGGCCGCTGCAGCGAGCAGGCCGGATACGCCCTTGGCGGCGCCCTCCTGCATGCGGCGCATGATATGTTCGAGCATCACCACCGCATCGTCGACGATCAGCCCGACCGCGGCGGCCATGCCGCCCAGGGTCATCATATTGAAGCTCATGCCGAGCGCCGACAGGATCAGGCAGGTGCCGGCGAGCACGGCGGGGAGCATCAGCCCGGTGATCAGCATCAGCCGGCCCGAGCGCAGGAACAGGAACAGCACGATCCCGGCAAGCAACGCGCCGAGCAGAATCGCATCGCGGACTGCATTCGCCGCGCCGGTGACGAGCTCGGACTGATCGTAGAATGGCGTGACCGTGACGGTGACGGGGAGCCCAAGCTGCTTCAGCCGGGCCGACACCTCATGGACGATCCGCACGCTGTCGCCGGCCGGGGTCTGGCGGATATTGATCAGCACCGCATCGCGCCCGTTCGAAGTGACGCGGGTCCAGGAGGGTTCGGCGGAAGGGTGGATGGTCGCGATCTGGTCTAGCGTCACAAGCCCCGCGCCTGCGCTGGTGCCGGCCTTTACGGGGGTGGTGCCGAGATCGGCGATTGAAACCGTCGGGCTCTGCGCCAGGACGAGATAGAGCCGGTGCCGGTCCTCGATCTTGCCGACACCGCGCACATCATTGGCCTTGCCGAGCGCAGCGGCAACATCGGGCAGGCTGATCCCGAGCGCCTGAGCCCGCGCGGGATCGACATCGACGGCGAATTCGCGCGGGGACCCGCCGAGAATATCCACCGCCGCGACGCCATTGACCGCGATCAGCGCGGGCCGGACCTTGAGCTCGGCGATCTGGCGGAGTGCCTGCTGGTCGAGCGAGGTTGAAGTGAGCGCGATGCCGAGCACCGGGAACAGCGTCGGGTCGGACTGCCTGACCTCGAACTTGGTGCCGGGCGGAAGATCGGGGATCTGCGCCGCCAGCGCCGCCTGGGTCGCGAGGGTCGCCGCGACCATGTCGTGCCCCCAGGCGAAGTTGAGCGCGACTTCGGCCGACCCACGGCTGGTGGTCGAGCGAATGCGGGTGACGCCGGGCACCGAGCGCAAAGCGACCTCGATCGGGCGGGTGATCCCCGCCGCCATCTGCGAGGCATCGCGGTCGCCCGCGTCGATCGCGACGACGACGCGGGGATAGCTGATAAAGGGAAACAGGCTGACCGGCAGCTTCGTCGCCGCCACCACGCCGCCCAGCGTCAGCAGCAAGGCCGCGAGCCACAGCGCGCGGGCATGGTTCGCCAGCGCTTTGGTCATTTGGTGCGGACCTTCATGCCGTCCTCGAGCGCGGTGCCGCCCTCGGTCACGACCTGATCGCCCGTGCCCAGTCCCCTGGTGATCGCGACCCGATCGCCCGCCACCGGCCCGATCACGACGTCGCGCCGGTGCGCTGTGCCGCCGGTCACGACGAACACATAGGATTGCCCGCCATCATCGAGCAAAGCGGCATAGGGGATGGTCAGCGTGTCACCCTGACCGCTGAGCGATACCTCGCCCTTCAACGTCTCGCCGACACCGATGCCGGAGCCGGCGGGGATGGCCGCGAACAGCGAGGCGAGGCGGGTCTGCGGATCGACCACGGTCGCAACCGACAGCACCGGCACGTCCACGGTACCGCCGCCGGGCCGTGCGATTCGCAATCCGTCGCCGGGGTGGATCGCGGTGGCGAGCCCCGGATCGACACCGAAGCGGGCCCGCGCATCGTCGGGCTCGGCGATCGTCGCGACCGTCGCGCCTGCCTGCACCGCGTCGCCCGGATTGGCGGTGATGCTGTCGACAAAGCCGCCGACCGGCGCGCGCAGCACGAGCCCGGCGGCGCGGCCGGACAGGCTTGCCCGGGTCGCATCGGCGCTGCGAGCGGCGGCGCGGGCTGTCTCGACATCGGCGTTGCTCACCAGCCCGTCGGCACGCAGCCGCTCGGCGCGCGCGAGCGCTGCGTCGGCGGCGCGCGCCTCGCCCGACGCCTTGGCGAGTTCGAGCGAGGTATCCGCGGCGGGCGTGAGGATCGCGACGACCTGCCCGCGCGCGACCCGCGTGCCGGCCGGCGCGACGATCCGAGCGACGATCGCCGCGGCGGGCGAGGTCAGCACGCGCTTGCTCGCGCTGCCGCCCTCGGCCGCGCCGTAGAGTGTCACGCGGCGGTTGACGGCACCCTGCTCGACCCGGGCGAGCTTGACGAGGGCGGTTGGCGCCGGCGCCTTCTCTTCATCCGAGCCGCCCGAACAGGCGGCGAGCAGCAGCAGGGCCGCAAAGGGCATAGTGTATTTCATGACGGCCATGTCTCTTTCGGTGCCCCGGTGAGGAGTTCGAGCGCGATGGTCTGCTCGGCGATATCCTGCTCGCTCTGCGCCAGCAGCTGCCGCTTGTCGCGAAGCGCCTGTTCGGCGGTTTCGGCGGTCGCCAGCGACAGGTCGCCGCGATCGGCTGCCCGCCTGCTCGCTTCGGCGAAATGGCGCGCCGCGGGCAAGTCGCGCAGCAACGCCTCGCGCTGGCGCCGCGCGACGGTGATGCCGCCCACGGCAGCCGCGATCTCGGCGCGGGTCTGGAACAGCCGCGCGTCATATTCGGCCTTGAGCGCGGCGCGGGTCGCGCGCTCGATGGCGATGCCGCCACGGTTGCGGTTCCAGAGCGGCACGGTGAAGCTGATTGCAGGCCCGACCAATGTGTTGCCGGCAGAATCGCGGTTGCCGTTGACCGTCAGGCCGAGCGTCGGGAACTGGTCGAGCACTGCCTTGCGCAGCGTCGCTTCCTCCGATGCATAGCCTGCCTCGAGCGCCTTGAGATCGGTGCGCCGCTGGCGGGCGAGGGCGAACAAGGCCTCGGCATCGAGCGCGGGCGCGGGCAGGGTAGCTGGAGCAAGCCGGAGGGTCGTTGCGGGCGGCAGGCCGAGCTGTTTGGCCAGTTCGAGCCGCGCCGTCGCGAGATCGCGGTCGAGGACGCGCTGGCGGTCCTGCGCGTCGAAGTCGGCGGCACGGGCGCTATTGCTCTGGTCAGCCGCCAGATCGCCGCGCCCGGCCGCGCGGAGCGTGCGCGCGAGCATCGAATCCGCAGCGGTACGGGTGATGGCGGCAAGCGCCGCGCTTCGCTCAAGTCCGAGAATGCGGGCTGCCTGGAGGCGTGCCTGGCCGGCGGTCTGCCACTCGGCCCAGGCGAGGTCGAGATGGACCTGATCGGCCGCGCCGCGCGCCGCCGCGATCGTCACGCCGCGCGTCCTCAGCGCATTCAGATCGAGCGCGAGCGAGCTCGCGATATCGACAAAGGGATCTGGCCCCGACAGCACCGGGTTCCCGCCGATGCTGAAGACCGGGTCGGGCAGCAGCCTGGCGGCGAAGAGCTGCGCGTCGGACACGCCGGCACGCTCGCGCCGGGCCTTGAGATCGGGATTGGCGATCACCGCGATGACTGCGACGGCATCGGGATCGAGCGGCTGGGCCAGATCGATTGCGACCGGCTTCAGATACGGCCGGTCGATCGCTCCCGCTGCCTGCGAGAGCGCCGCCATGTCCGGTGCATTGAGCGTGGAGGTGCCGTCCTTGAGCGGAAGCGGCGCATAGGTGGCGCAGCCGGCCAGCAGCAGGAGGGGCAGGGCTGAAACCAACCCTAAACCCAACCCCAAATCCCTTTCTCGGCGAAGGCCGGGAAGCAACCCAAAACACCTTCCCCAGCGAAGGCTGGGGCCCAGTTGGGAAACAGAAGGGAACGGACGCTGCGGATCGTTACCGGCGTCCCCCAACTGGGCCCCAGCCTTCGCTGGGGAAGGGGGAAGATACGGCAACGGAAGGGATATATGGCGAAGCAAACTCATGCGGATGCCCTCGGCAAGACCATGGTGACGCGCAGACCCGGCTTGTTGTCGTCGATCGACAGCGTGCCGCCATGGGCCTGGGCGATCACCTCGACCAGGTTGAGGCCGAGGCCGTGCCCGGGCGTCGTCCGGCTCGAATCGAGCCGCGCGAAACGGCGGGTGATACGAGGCCGATCCTCGGCTGAGACGCCGGGGCCATTGTCGGCGACCGAGAGGCGGATCCGGTCCTCGCTCGCATCGGCGGCGACGGTGATGCGGGTGCCGGGCGGCGTGTGGTGCTGGGCGTTGTCGAGCAGGTTGATCACTGCCTGGGCGATCAGCTCGCGGTCACCGTGCAGGCCGAGGTTCGGCACGATCTCGCAGGTCAGGCTGCGCTCGCCATCGCTGATCGCGGGTGCGTAGCTGTCGCACAGATCCCCCACCAATTCGCTCAGATCGACGCGCGCGAAGGTCTTCGAGAGCGCGCCGCCCTCCACCTCGGAGATGCGCAGGATCGCCGCGAACAGGGCGAGCAGGTCGTCACTCTGCCCGATCGCGCGCTTGAGCGCATTGCGGGTCGCCGCCGCATCGCCGCCGCTGTCGAGCGTCTCGGTGAGCTGGTTGCGAAGCCGGGCGAGCGGCGTGCGCAGATCATGCGCCACATCGCTCGACACCTGGCGGAGATTGTCGAGCAGATGCGCGATCCGGTCGAGCATCGTGTTGAGCGCGAGGGCGAGCTGGTCGAACTCGTCGCCACGCGCGCTCACCGGGATACGGCGCTCGAGATCGCCGGAGACGATCGCCCGCGCCGTGCCGCTGATCCGGTCGAGCCGGCGGCGCAGATAGCCGCCAAGGATCAGCGCGCCGACGACGCCCAGCAGGACGACGAGCACGAACGCGCCCGAGAACAGTGCCAGGATCGTGGCGTCGATCCGCTCGACCGCCTCGCTGTCGGTCGCGACAACGAGCCGCATGCCGCCCGGCAGGTCGCGCGCATAGGCCCGGGCCGGATCGGGGCCTTCATGCGGGTCGATGAAGGTGATGTCGTGCCAGCCGGGGGGTGGGCGCGGCGTATTCAGCGCGCCGGCAAGGCGCTGGCCGCGCGCGTCGAACAGGGCATAGCCGAACGCGTTGCTCGCGCCGCCCGCCTCGCGCGCGGCGATCTCGGTGCGCAGCTCGCCCAGGCCCTCATCGGTGAAATCGCGGACCAGCCCGGCGCTTTCTTCGACGATGGCGCCGTCCTGCTGACCGCGAAAGCTCGCATCGGCGGCGAAATAGACCGCGCAGCCGAGCGCGATGATCGCGAGCGCGAGCGCCAGCGAATAGGTGAAGGCGATGCGATAGGCGGCGCTCGCCACCAGCCTATGCATCGATGCGCATCCGATAGCCGATGCCGCGCAGCGTCTCGATCGGGTCCACCGCGAAGCCTTCGTTGAGCTTCGAGCGCAGCCGGCTCATATGGCTCTCGACGATGTTGGTCTGCGGATCGAAGTGGAAGCCCCAGACCGATTCAAGGAACATGGTGCGCGTCACCACCTTGCCGGCGTGGCGGACAAGCTGTTCGAGCAGCGCGAACTCGCGCGGCTGGAGGTGGATCTCGCGGCCCTGGCGCCGGACCTCGCGGCGCAGCAGATCGAGGCTGATCGGGCCGTTCTCGAGCCGGGTCGGGGTGTCGCTGATCGGCGGGCGGCGGAGCAGCGCGGCGAGCCGCGCGGCGAGTTCGGCAAAGGCGAAGGGCTTGACCAGATAATCGTCCGCCCCCGCCTCGAGCCCGCCAACCCGGTCGACGATGCCGCCGAGCGCGGTGAGCATCAGCACCGGGGTCTTTACCCCGGCCGAGCGCCAACGTCGCAGGATCTCGATCCCGTCAATCTGCGGCAGCATGCGATCCAGCACGATCACATCGAAGCTTTCAACCGTGCCGAGATGGAGCGCATCCTCGCCCTCGGCGGCGCGGGTGACGGCATGGCCGAGTTCGGCGAGCCCACGCTCGACGAACCCGGCCGTTTCGGCATCGTCCTCGCAGATCAGGACGCGCATGTCGAAGCCTTGCCCTGCACCAGTCAGTCCTTGTCTTTAAGGCCTTCGAACTTGTCCTCGACGATCCGCCCGCTATTCGCGTCGACGCCGATTTCATGGATACGCCTGCCCTGGCGGATATCGAACGAGTAGCGCCAGCCGCCGCCCTCCTTCTCATATTCAGCGTCGGCGATCTTGCCCGGCGCGCGCTTGAGCGCGATGGCGCGCGCCTGCGCCATGGTCAGCTTCGCGTGCGGCGCGGGCGCGGCGCCGGCGGTCGCGGCAAGGCCGAGCGACGCGATGCCCAGCGCTGCGATAGTGATGATCTTCATCGATACTCTCCTGATACAGACCCGATTTTCGGGCGGTGCATCATTCCTAGTCGCTCCTACATTGGCGCAGCGTGGCTGGCCGCTTCTTTCATCCCAATGTAGATGAACGGGCGCTAGACCAGCAGCAACATCAGCGGCAGTACCGTCCCCGCGATCAGCATGACGATCGAGGTACGCCGCATCGCGCGGTTGGTGAGGGCGATGGTGATGCCGAGCAGGGTCGAGGTGATCAGGCCCAGTGCGAGGATCACGACGAAGATCTTGAGCGGGAGCGGGGAGGGGCCGTGTCCGCCTTCGTGATGATGATCGCCGTCATGGTCGCCGTCATGGTCGCCATCATGGTCATCGCCATGTGCCGCCGGCTTTGCCGCATCCGGCTTCGGCGCCGCTTTCTCGGGTTTCGCATGAGGAAGCGCCTGATCCTTGTGGACGCTCGTCATCCAGACCAGCACCGCGGGCGGCGGGCCGCCCCAGCCACCGGCTTCGCCCAATCGGAAGGTCTGCACCGCGCCGCTGAGCGCGAAGAACAGGATGGCAGGCGCGAGGAAAACGCCGACATAATGGTGGAGCTGGCGCAGCTGGCGCATGGTCTGGGGTCTCATGCGCCGGGTGATGCCGCAGCGCCCGCACCGACGCAATCGCGATCGCCGCCAAGGACCGCATCGGTTCTATATTGTTTCCCAACCTTGGGTTTCGGGCTCGGTTGCGCCTCGCCTTGCCGGGCCCGGGATGGCAAAAGGTGTCGTCCGGTTTCTCCCTTTTCATCACGAGGTTGCTCATGCTCTCCACCCTGATGCCGCGCTTCCTGCTGCTCGCCTCCGCCGCGGCGATCGTCGCCGCCGCGCCCGCGCCAAGCTACAAGGTCGCCCGTTCGATCCCGGTGCCCGATGGCGGCTGGGACTATGCGAAGGTCGATACCGAGGCGGGCAAGCTCTATGTCGCGCGGACCGACAGCGTGACGGTGGTCGACCTGAAGACCGATGCGGTCTCCTCGATCGGCACGATCGTGCGCGGCCATGCGGTGGTGCCGATCGCGGGCACCACATTGCTGCTCGTCAGCAGCGGCCGCGACGACAGCGTACGGATCCTCGATACCGCGACCGGTACCGAAAAGGCGAAGATCGCGGTCGGCAGCGATCCCGATGCCGCCTATTACAATGCCCTGACCAAGCATGCGCTGGTGATGAACGCCAAGGCCGGCACGGTCTCGATCATCGATCCGGTCGCAGCGAGCGTGGTCGGTACGATCACACTCAAGCCTGGCCTTGAATTCGCGACCGAGGTCGGCGGTACGCTCTATGTCAACAATGAGGACGAGAACGAGATCGAGACCGCCGATATCGCCAGCGGCAAGGCGGGCGCCGCCATTCCGCTGACCGGCTGCACCGGCCCGACCGGGCTTGGCTACGACAAGCAGCGCAACCGGCTGATCAGCGCCTGCGCCAATGGCAAGGCGGCGGTGGTCGATCTTGCGACGAAGCAGGTCAGCCTGCTCTCGATCGGCCTCGGCCCCGATGCGGTGATCATCGATCGCCCGCGCGGCGTTGCGCTGATCCCGTGCGGCAAGGACGGCACGCTCAGCGTGATCGACATCGCGAGCCCCGGCGCCGCCACGGTGATCGCGACCGTGCCGACCGAGCCCGGCGCCCGCACCGGCGCGGTCGATCGCCGCGACGGCAATGTCTATCTGCCGACCGCCCGCTTCGGCCCGCCCGCCACCGCCGGTGGCCGCCCGGCCATGATTCCCGGATCGGCGCATATTTTGGTGCTCAGCCCCAAATAGTCCGGATTGCCAGCGGGGCATGATCGGGCGCATGTTGCCTTCATGGGCAAGGGGATTGGCAAGCAGATGAACACCGCGCTCCGGCGGGCCGCGATCGCCGTCATCATGGTTATGACGGCAGGAGGGACGGCGGGGGTCGCGGCGGCGCAGTCGCCACCCCTCACCGCGCATCTCCAGGCGGCCGACGAGGTGCTCGCGCAGGACGCCGGCGAATATGCCCGGCTCTATGACGTGCCCGTCGACGAGGCGATGCACCGGCTCCGCGCGCAGGAGGAGACGGTCGCGACCACCGATCGCCTCCAGGAAGTCTATGGCGACCGGCTGGCCGGCCTCTATATCGAGCACCGCCCGGCCTATCGGATCGTTGTGGTGCTGACCGGATCCGATCCGGTGCCCGACCAGTCCGTCTACGCGGGCGGCATGAACGTGCCGATCGTCTTCAAGACGGGCGCGCCGGTTTCCCGCACGCACATCCTCGCGGCGATCACCCAGCACCAGGCCGAGATCCGCGCCGCCGTGCCGCATCCGCCGAGCATGGGCGTCGATGTCAGGACCGGGCAGCTGATCCTGATGGTTGATGGGGCTGATGTCGACAAGATAGGCAAGGACACGCTGAGGGCCCGGATCGAGAAGATCGCCGGGGTGCCGGTGCGGATCCGGGTGCAGGACCGGCCCGAGGTCAATCTGAGGGACGTGAACCTGGTCGGCGGGGGCGGGCGCGTCGAGGGGATGAACCCGGCCGACGGCAAGCGCTATTCCTGCACCAGCGGTTTCGTCGTGACCGACGGCACCAGCGACGGCGTGGTGACGGCGGCGCATTGCCCCGATACGCTTGCCTATTACGGCCCAGATCGCAGCCAGTTGCCGCTCAAATTCCTCGGCCAATGGGGCTGGGGCTATCAGGATGTGCAGCTTCACGTCAGCGACCAGGTGCTGCAGCCGCTATTCTATGCCGACACCAAAAAGACCCTGGCGCGGGCGGTGACGGGCGCGCGCAACCGTACCAGCACCAGGGTGGGCGATGTGGTGTGCCACCGCGGCGAGCGGACCGGCTATAGCTGCGCCGAAGTCGAGCTCGTCGATTTCGCGCCCTCGGGCGATCTGTGCGGCGGCGCTTGCCTCGCGACCTGGGTGGCGGTGGCCGGGCCCACCTGCAAGGGCGGCGACAGCGGCGCGCCGGTGTTCAACGGCACCACCGCCTTCGGCCTCGTCAAGGGCGCCAGCTATCGCGGCGATGGGAGCTGCATCTTCTATTTCTACATGTCGACGGATTATCTGCCGGCGGGGTGGTCTTTGCTCCAGGCCCCAGCCTCGCCTGCGATCATGGCGGTTCGAGGTATGGCTGGGAAGTAACGGTGATGGGACGCGCCGGCGGGTGAAGTATGGCGCTGCCGTTGCTATCTTGTCGGAGGCGGAGCTGAAGTAATCCTGCCGACGGTGCCTAATGAACGCTGAAGACGTGACGGACTTTTGCGAGTCGACGTTCAGATAAAAATATATAATATTCGCCGCCATGGCTCGCAGATTATGCTTGGCATGGGCGTTCGGAATAAGGCCATCCTTGATATATATGCATGGAGGTGGGAGGACAGTGCTACAAACACGGTAGTATAGAATCGAAAAGTTTTGCGAGGCGATCATGGCGTTTTCCCGGATTTTGGCGACCCATTGGTTCGCCTTGTCTCTCGACGCATTGACCGTGACGGTCCGCGCCCGGGGGCCATAATAGCCGGCGGCCGTGGCAGTTGAATCGCGAAGGGCGGCCCTGAGGGAATTCCGATCGCGGGTTGACCTCTTCTGGCTGGATGATTGACCTGGCTCCCTATGGCACGCGTGCTCAGGTCTATCGGACCGTTGAGCGGCGGGACCGCGATCGGTCATGTGAGCTGCGAGCCCTGTCACTGACCCCTCGCGGCGGAGATGACCTCGGCAGTAAATGTTGCAATTCAAAGTCGACATCGCCCGGTTTCGGACCGGAGTTCGGAGGTTATTGCACGTACCGCGGGGATTGCTGGCAGCTAATTCCTACAATATCAATGACGTAATACCAATATCACGTGCCATATAGATATGAATGGTTCACATTACCTTTATCATCTATTAAATACACAAGTGATACATCCGATAGTCCTTTTACAGTGAATCGGACATAATATTGTCCGCCTCCTTTGCTATGAGTGTCTATGTAATTAACTACTGCGGGACCTCCAAGTATAGGATGAGGAGGTTTGCATTTGTATATCCTGTCAATCGATTGTTTAATAGTATCATTCATCGGAGTAGTATGTAATGATGCGATGTTAATCCTCAGCACATCATTTTTATCTGGAGGCAATGGGCACTTTTCAATAGAATTAGAGCACCCACCGATGGCAAATGCGAAATATATTAGGTAAACACAGGCTTTACGGCTCGCCATTATATGAATATTCCTTGACAAAATCAATGATTACGTCAGCAAGGGTCATTACCGTCTTGGCCGCATTTTTTACGCGGTTGGGGAAGGGGCCGAGTCGCTCCCGAGGGGGTCACGTCTTTCCCATCATAAGTTGATCTGATCGGCTGATTGGTTGACCGTCTATATTCGTCCTCCGTGCGTACAGCGCGCTCCTCGGAGACGGGAACTCCGGTTCTGGGATCCGTTCGATCGTCCAGCACCCCATTCATTGTATCCCAGCCATGCCCAAACAGGTCGTGCGCCGCTTGGACGGCAGCATCAGCGAACATGCCGTCACCTTTCCTACTGCCGCCCAGGTCCAAGCCCACTTGCGTATCGGAGCCTTTACCGTTTGACGAGTTTTCGGAGATAGGAGGAGGAGGCTTCGGTGTATTGTACGGCATCTGCCCATGCGGAATAGGGTATATTTCCGCGACGCGACGGGATGAGACCATTTGATTGTATTTTTCGAGCATCGCAGGCGAAGACCTGGCGGCTGCTAAAATGGCAGTTCTCTCTGCTGCTTTCTCTTGCCGGGTTCCGTTAAGGTGTATTCGCGTTCCACTCGGATCACTACCATCGATGGGATCATTTCCGACATAGGCATAGAGGTCCATCTGGTCCTTGTACCCGATCGGGTCGGTCTGCAGGAACCGTCCGAGCTTGGCCGAGTAGATGCGGGCCTTGTAATAATACATGCCGAGCTCCGGCAGCCAGGTCTGCCCGGTATATTGGAACCGCCCCTTGTTGGCGTAGTTGGTCGCGCCAGGCACGCCATATTCGTCATAGGTATAGGTCTCGAACGGCGCGCCTGTAGCGGTGGCGGTCGCGATGATCGAGCCCTGATGGTCGGGATGATAGAAGCGCAGGTCGGTCAGGCCGGCGCCTTCTGCCCACATCACCGGCTCGTCGACACCGGGGCCGTGGACATAGCGGCGCAGCAGATTGCCCGCGCCATCATATTCCCCGATCAGTTCGTCTCCATCGTATACGAACTGCGTGGTCGAGTTGCTGACGGTCGGATCTGACGTCTGGAACAGCCGCCCCATCGGATCATAGACCAGGCTCGCATTCAGCGTGCCGACTGCGCTGACCAGCCGGTTCTCGACATCATAGGTGAGGGTTGTGCCGCCCGTGGTCGTCAAATTGCCATTCGGATCATAGCCGAGCGCGCCTGTATCGACGCGCTCGCACCTTCCTGTGGCTCAGTTCAGCTGCCCTTGGATGCTCAGCGTAAAGCTCGGCGGAGTCCCGGTCGATCCCGCCATGGTGCCTTTCGGGTTGAGGCACACGAACTTCACCGCCGGGTCATAGGCCGACACCGGGCTGTAGGTGCAGTTGGCAAAACTGGTCGGCGCGGTTCCCGAGTTGGAATATTTGATGTCGGTGCCCGCGGTGAAGCTCAGCCCGCTGGTCGGCGAGCCTTGCGTGAAGACCGGCGAGGAGGAGGTGCCGACCCGCAGCTGGGTGGGCAGGGTGTCGATCAGCCAGACCGAGTTGTTGGTCACTGACGAAGGCCCGGTATTGGTGACGGTGAAAGTGTATCGGACGATCGCGCCGGGGATATATTTCGGGTTGGTGGCGCCGTTCACCGGATCCGACACCAAAGCCGAGGTCTTGGAGATGGTCAGCTGCGCATTGGCCGCGACCTTGGTGTTGGTGATGGTGCAGGTCACCAGGTCGCCAAGCGCCGGCGTGATCGTGCCGCCCGCGGTGGTCGGCAGCGTCGTCGCCGATCCGCCATTGCTGTTGGTGCAGGCCATGTTCGCGGTATATTGCGAAAGGACCGTTCCTCCCGCGCCAACCTCATTGAACGCATAGACGGTGCCGGCGGTCACCTGGGTCTGCGCGGTCGAGCCGTTGGTGACGGTCGAACCGGTGCCGGTGGTGGTGGTGGTCGCGACGTTCGTCGCGCCCTGATCGATATTCATCGTGAACTGATCGGTCGTGAACTGGCGGCCCCCGGCGCCCAGCAGCTTTTTCAGCGTCAGATGCGGAAAGGCTATCTCGGTATAGGTGCATTGCACGACATCGCCATAAGCCAGCGGACCGAAGCTGTAGGAAGACGTGATGACAGCGCTCGGCAGTGGTGTCGACGAACTGACGCCGTTGGTGCAGGTGAGCGACGATCGATAATGTGAAAGGGCGGTGACGCTGCCGCTCGCCATTGACTGGACCAGGGTGACGGGCACGGCGGACGCGGTCGACAGCGCGGCGGCGGTGAACGGGCCGTTGCCGGCGCCGGTGGTCGCGCCGGCGGCGAGCGCGGTGCCGAGGGTCGTCGAGTTGATCGAGAAAGCGAACTGGTCGGCCGCGTTTATGCGCGTGCCGGAGATCACCGTGTTGAGCCGGATGGAGGCATAGCGCACCGCGAACATCGCGCCTTCGAGGCCGCCGCCGACGAGCGTGGTGGTCACGGTGGTGGGGGTGGCGCTGCCGACGATATAGGCGCCGACCGTGCCGGTCACGCCCGTTTCAGTGAAGGTGTTGGTTCCCGTTCCCGACTGGGTGGGATAGGTCGAGCCGCTGATCGGGCCGACCTGATCGAGCATGCTCCAACTGCCGCCATTGGTCACGAATTTCAGCGTTTCAGCGTCGTTGGTGGACTCGCCGTCCGCCGCGACGATCATATACTGGGTGCCGCCCGTCGCGCCCGGCGGCGGGGTCAGCACGATGTTCGACATGGTGACGGTCGATGTGCCGGCGGCGGTCTGGTAGATCACCGGCTGGCCGGCGATGCCGAGAAAGGCGGTGTTGCCGATCGCGGCGCCTGACCAGGAGGGGGCGGCCAAGGTGTCCAGCGCCGAGCCGGACGTGACCTTCAGGTTGAAGCTCACCACCGTGCCGTCCTGCAGCGTCAGGCTCATATTCTGGCCCGAGCCCGAGCGCGCGGTGGTGTCGTTGTAGGTGGAGAAGTCGATCCAGCAATAAGTCTGCCAGCTGGTCGGCCCGGTCGAGCCTTGCGAAGTCGCGATCGAGCAACTGGCGGCCATCGCCGCGGGCGCGAAGAACAGCGAACCCAGGACGACGAGCAGTGTGGCTGCAAATGCTTTCAAACGCGTACGTGTCATTGGTGCGGATCGGTTCCGGTTTATCCCTTTTCAGGGGGACATCCGTAACGGGAAAGGGTTAATCGACCTTTCGCGAATAGCCGCCGATTCCGCTCCGTTCCCTCATCAATTCGGGTGATTCCGGGCCATAAAAGTTAATCCCGGCCCTGTCCGGGAGGCCGAAACACCGCGCTCGGGCCGAACTCGGAGTGCCGGGCTAGCGCCGCCGAATCCAGCCGACGAAACCGCCACGGGGCGCCAGATCGAGCCGGACATGGTCGGCGCCGGTCACGCGGATTTCCTTGCGGTCCCACGCATCCTTTCTGCCGGGCACGTCGAAGAACTGACTGGACCTCCATTGGCCCTTGCCGAGAAACGCCAATGGGACATCGAGCTTCGTCGCCTCACCACCGTTCATCACCGCAAGGAACCACTGGTCGCCCCGGCGGCGCGCTTCGATGACGACCTTGCCGGGCTCGCTGCCTTTGAGGATCCGGGTTTCATCCCAGATGGGCGGAAGCGCCATCAGCAGGTCGCGTGCCGGATTATCGACGAAATCGCGCGGATGCCCGCCGAAGCACAGGAAGGGAGAGGTGAAGCTGATCGCCTGGGCGACCTCGTGCGGCCATGAAATCCCCTGCAATTCCTTCGCCTCGAACACGGTCGGCGTATAATCGCCAGGGCCGGCGAGATAGCGCGTGAAGGGCAGGATCGTATCATGTTGCGGTTCCTGGACCCGGGCGTACCGCGTCATGTGCCATTCATGCCCACGCACGCCCTCGCGCGTCAGCACGTTCGGCCAGGTGCGTTCCATGCCGGTGGGTTTGGCGGCACCGTGATAATCGACCATCAGCCTGGACGCGGCGGCGTCGCGCGCGACGTCGGTATACCAGGTGGCCCATTCGCGGTTCGCTGCCTGTGGAAAATCGATCTTGACGCCGACCACACCCGCCTCGACCGCCTTGCGGAAATAGGCCTGGCGCGCCTCGGGCGTGAACACCTGGTTGCTGTGCACCCAGAGCCAGATTTTCACATTCTTCGTCCTGGCATAGGCAACGACCTTTGCCAGCGAGGGCCAGGGATCAGTCCAATGCTCCCAGCCCTCATCGACGAGATAATATTCGTAACCGAGCTGCTTCGTCCAATCGACCCATTGCGCCTGATCGTCCTGCTTCGGGTCGCCGATCGCCATCCATTGCCAGCTCGAGCGGCCGGGCTTGATCCAGTCTGCCTTGAGCAGCCGCGGATCGGCCGGGGGGTTCAGATTCTGCACGAGCGTGGTGTTGACGAGGGCGGTGAGGGTGCGCGCGACGATGGTGACGCGCCAGGGCTGGGTCACCGCCTTGTCGGTTACCCAGCCCTTGGGATCGGCGTAGAGATCGCCGTCCAGCGCGCCGTCCGCACCTTTCTTCAGCGCGAGATCGCCATAATCGGTGACCGCGGCCTCGGTGAGGGCGACATAGGCGCCGCCGAGCCGCATCGTCAGCGGCATGCCGTACGCGCCGCTGACGAGCTCGGCCAGCGTCTTTGTCTGATATCGGCTTTCATAAGAGCCATCGAGCGTATCGGCCCAGATCGTCGGGTTGCCCTGGATCATCCAGGAAGAGCGGTCAGCCTCGATCTTCCGACCCGCTTTGGCGGGGAGGCGGAGGCGGACGCCAACACCGTCATTGGCGACATGCACATCGATCCAATAGGGCTGGCCGTGCGACATGGCGGAGACGCTCGCCTCGCGCGCGTCGTTCACCGCCAACGCGTGCGCGCCCCAGAAGCGATAGGTCTCATGGACCAGCTTTGTTTTGGATGTGCCGAGCGTAGCATCCATGCCGAGCTCGACGCCATCGGTCCTGATGCCGAGCCGGGACGGGGCGAGCAGCTGCTTGCCGTCGAGCAGGATGCGATAGCGTAAAGTGCCGCCGGTAGTGCTGAGCTCAGCCCGCAGCTTGCCGTCGGGGCTTTGCACGGTGACGGGCTGGGCCGCCGCTAGCGCCGGAGCCTGGGCCACAAAGGCCAGGCAGGCTGCGAGCAGGGTAGGGGCCAGTCTCGCTGGGATGAATCGCATCGGCTCTCCTTCATACTGAGTGGCGCGCGCGACGGAGGCGCGCGCCAAGCGGATGACGGTGGTGCGTCATCAGCGTGGCACCATAGCGGATAAACTCAGATATGAAATCCAGATCGTGGATATAAAAACGAATCGAGGGCGCGCTGGGTCGAGTGGCGTGGGCACATTTTTTGCCCGGCGAAATCGCTTTCCACCATCAGAATCGTGCGACCCGCGAAGGGCGCCCAATCTATCGAACCGGTCTGTAGAAGCGTTGAGCCGGTACTCGGTAAAGTGAACCGGTATTAGGTAAATCCTATACCATGTTTTTCATTAGAGAATATAATTTTACTTGTGAATATTGCACGCAATCGCTATTTCAAGCGGAATGCTGCGTTCGCCCGTTCTTTTATACGGAGCCGGGACGCCGTCACTTATAAAGCATAAGGCGAGAGGGTACGCATATGAAGATGGGAAGGCGTCAATTCGTGGCGTCGACAATGGTTCTGGCGGCAACGGGCTGCAGCGGCGGCGGTACGTCCTCTTCTACACCCGCTCCCACGCCCGCACCGTCGCCCTCTCCGTCGCCGAGCCCAAGCCCGACGCCCACGCCCACTCCAACCCCGTCGGGCCTTTATCCGAGCTACAATGTCA
>Ga0207703_10000629_pt1 | contig 35516 bp, 28 predicted proteins | sample KBSSwiS12_FD_184304 | JGI IMG/M metagenome (GOLD analysis project Ga0207703, IMG submission 184304) | Switchgrass rhizosphere microbial communities from Kellogg Biological Station, Michigan, USA - KBS Switchgrass S1-2 (SPAdes) (version 2) | ecosystem: Host-associated > Plants > Roots >... | reverse complement strand
GGACGGCTACGGCCGCTTCGTCCAGGGCCGCTTTCTGCAGACCCTGGAATACCGTTCGGACCGGTTTCCCGAACAGCCTCGCGCCGGGCCTTTCTTCGCCAACATTGGCGGCTTCCTCGCGGGCCTTCTGTTCGGCTTCACCGGACTAAGGCCCGGAAATGGTGATCTGTCGGAGTGGACCGTACGGCCGACGGTTCTGCCTGCCGGTTGGAAGGCCATCGAAGTTGAGCGACTGTGGTTGCAGGGAGAGCCATGGTCGCTGCGTGCGCGCCACGGCGCGACGGCCACATTCCAACATTGTTGAATAGCGCCGGCGCGCGCACGCGACGACGCGACCCGTCAGCTCGTTGAAGGCCCTGGATGCGCCGCAGGCGGTTTCGGACCGCTATTCAGGATCGTTGTCCGCCTCACGGAGAGTCGCCTCGGCAGCGGCGGCGTCGAGAAGCGCGAGCCGATCGCGCCGCTGCATCGGGCGCGTCGAGCTGCTGGCGGAAGGCACCGTACATCGCATTGTCGACCGCTCCCGACAGGAGGATGCCCGGCGCCTTGAAGTCTGCGGGTCGAAGTTGCGTCACATCCATGAGAGTCCTCGACCCGTTTCGCCGCCCTTTACGTGCGCGACGCGGGGCGGTTCCCCGGTTACGGCTGGCGCGTCTAATCGCGCGCCGGCGCGATCAATTCTGCGGGCCCTTCGGCGCGCCCCCGCCTCGGCGCTGCTAACCAGAGCCCATCGTAACTTCCGGCCAAGCGTGCGGACGCCGAGCCGCGCGGCCGCGTCGCGGGCAGGGGAGAGGTGGAGGCCGTGCAGCTTGACGGAGCGGGGACGGCATTGATGCTTCGACACGCGCCCGGCGATCCGCGGATCGGCGGATCGGCGGATCGGCGGATTATCGGGCGCGCTGTCCTTAAGCGAAACTAGCTCACTGCGTCCAAGTCCACGTTGAGTTCCCGCGGCCAATAGCGGAGCTGGCCGCAGGCCCCGATGAAGTCCTTGGCGTCCTTCCCCCCGACCAAGGCGAAGCAGCCTTCGTCCAAGTCTGAAAGCAGGCCGGCCTTCTCGAACAGAGTCGCCGCTTCGGCGCTGTAGGCGATGAACTTGCAATGGCCAAAGGCGTCATTGACGAAGTCCTTGGCCGTCCCATCGCGAGCCAGCAGGGCGGCGCCCTCGGCGGACGCCAACACCGCCACGGCGTCGAAGAGCACGGAGGGGCCGCCGTCGATCTTCTGCCTCGCCGGGACGAGCGTTCCGTCAGACAGAACTGCGCCGGAGATCTTCGGTGCGATCACCTCCACGATCGCGCCGGCCTTCGCGGCCGCCTTGCTGACGGCGTCGTAGAGGCCCGCGTCGGCGCCGTCCGTCAGAAGCACGCCGAGTTTGCGCCCCGCGAAGCTGGAGGGGCCGCGCTCGACGATGCTGAGCGCGGGGGAAGGCGCTAGGTCGTCGCGGGTGGGGCGCGCGGCCTGAGCCGGCGCTGGCAATTCGAGAAGGCCGAGCCCATTGGCCACAAGGCCGGCCAGGGTCGCGTCGATATTCCTCAGGTGCGAGACGATGCGGGCGCGGATGTCCGCTCGCTCAACCTTGCTGAGCTCGAACGTCAGAGCGTCGGTTATGTGCTTCTGCTCGATCGGCGTCTGGCTGACGTAGAACTGCCGGGCCTGGCTGTAGTGGTCGGCGAAGCTTTCCGGCCGCAGTCGTACCTTGGGGCCATCGGCTGCGGCCGCGAAGCTGCGGAAGCCGCGCTCGGGGCTTTCGCGCGGACCTCCTTCCGCCCCCCAGCTGTTGGGTTCGTAGTTGACGCGTCCCTTGGGGTTGAAGAAGGCCATGTGGCCGTCCTGCTGGAAGTTCGCGAATGGACAGCGCGGCGCATTGATCGGTAGGTGCGTGAAGTTGGGTCCGCCAAGCCGCTTCAACTGAGTGTCGAGGTAGGATAAGTTGCGTCCCTGCAACAGCGGGTCGTCACTGAAGTCCAGGCCAGGCGGTACGTTCTGGGTGCAGAAAGCGACCTGCTCTGTCTCGGCGAAAAAGTTGTCGACCACGCGGTTCAGCACCAGCCGGCCGACGACGCGCACCGGCAGGATCTCCTCGGGGATGATCTTGGTCGGGTCGAGAATGTCGAAATCGAAGCTGTCGGCGAAGTCCTGATCAAACAACTGCAGGCCAAGATCCCACTCGGGGAATGCGCCCATGTTGATCGCGTCCCAGAGATCGCGGCGGTGGAAGTCAGGATCCGCGCCGTTGATCTTCACCGCCTCGTTCCAAACCACCGACTGCAAGCCAAGCCGCGGCTTCCAGTGGAACTTCACAAAGGTCGAGCGGTCGTTCTGGTCGAGCAGGCGGAAGGTGTGAACGCCGAAGCCTTCCATGAAGCGGAAGGACCGCGGGATCGTGCGGTCGGACATGATCCACATGACCATGTGCATGCTCTCGGGGGTGAGCGAGATGAAATCCCAGAAGTTGTCATGCGCCGTCTGGGCCTGCGGAAATTCCCGATCCGGCTCCGGCTTGGCCGCGTGAACGACGTCGGGAAACTTGATGGCGTCCTGGATGAAGAAGACCGGGATGTTGTTTCCGACCAGGTCCCAGTTTCCTTCACGCGTGTAGAGCTTGACGGCGAAGCCTCGAACGTCGCGCGCTAGGTCGCAGGATCCTTTGTTCCCGGCCACCGTCGAGAACCGCACGAAAGCCTCGGTCCTCTCGCCGACCCGCTGGAAGACGTCCGCCCGCGTGATGTCGGCGAGCGAATCCGTCAGCTCGAAGAAGCCGTGGGCGCCGTAGCCGCGTGCGTGGACGACCCGCTCCGGTATGCGCTCATGGTCGAAGTGAAAGATCTTCTCTCGGAAATGGAAATCTTCGAGCAGTGCGGGACCACGGGCGCCGTAGCGAAGGGTGTTCTGGTCGTCGGCGACGGGCGCGCCCTGGCTCGTCGTGAGAACAGGCGTCGCGCTGTCGGCGACCTGGTGAGTTTCGCCGCCAGATGCCTGAGGCTCGGCGTAGGTTTCTGAAATCGCCGGGCCTTTTGGTATTTTCGAGGGCGGATCCGCCGCACGACCTTTTGCGCTCGACGACATCTTCGGTGGTGTCTTTGCCATCCACTCGCTCCCTTGCCTGGAATTCGGGGGGCGCAACGAGCGATGGGACGCGATGTTCCTGATCGTGCCGCAATTGCGGCCCAAAAGGCGAGGCGTCAGCGGAGCCGGCTGAGGACCGCGCCGATGGCGGCGAACCGTCGAAGATCGGCGGTGGCTGCTCGATGTATCACGCCCGTCTAGCCTGGCTCCCGCTCCTTAGGCGACGAGGTAAAGCGGTGACGTTCAAAATGGCTGGGGAGGGGGGTAGCGCTGCCGCTCACAAATTGTGCGCGTCAAGCGAGCGCCAAGGGCCCACGGCGCGGCAGACCTTTTCGACGGTCCCTTCAGGGTCGGGAGCACGCGTCGCCCCGCCTATGGGCGGCTTGCCAAGCATCTCAGCAGCCAGGGGGATTGTGGTCCGCAAATCCACGCTGGACCGCCTCGACTGAAAACGTTTGAGAGACCAGGGTGGCTCGGCCGAATACGGTCATGAAGGCGATGTCCGCTGCGTCGAGTCCCATCGCCACCCGGACTAGCCCGTTGGTCGCACATTTTCGCGTTGCATCGATCAGCCGCCAGCGGCCTCCCAGATAGACCTCGGCGACCGCGTGCATGTCTGGAGGGTCGAGCTTCCACGCGTGCGCGCTGACCGCCCGGGCTGGAATGTCCGAGGCTCGGCAGAAGGTGATCGCGAGGTGTGCGAAATCGCGGCAAACGCCAGCTCGATCAACGAAGGTGTCTAGAGCCGTCGTGGCGGCATCGCTGACACCCGCTTCATAGGTCAGGTGGCCGTGGATCCAATCGAGGATGGCCTCGACCCTGTCGCCGCCCCGCAGATCTCCGAACTCGCGTCGGCAGAAACTCTCGAACCGATCGGATGGGCAATAGCGGCTGGCGCGCAGGTACCGCAGGGCTTCCCCCGGCAGGTCGCGCACCGGCGCCTGCTCGACCCTGGCTAACGTGTCGTCCCGGGGTAACACCTCAACGTTCGCGGCATACGCGATCACCACCTCCCCTTCTGCGGAGAAAACTGCGCGACGCTCGCCCGAAACGGAGTCGTCCAAGCGCGCGATCTCAACGGAGGGCGTGATCGTCAGACGCTCGTTTTGGATCGCCTGATCCGAGCTACGTGCAGCTTCCAGGAGTAAAAGCACCTCCGCCGAACCTGGGAACTCATAAATCAGCTCCGCTTCGACGTGCAGCATGTGCGGGTGTCCTCCGCTATGACGCCACGCAAACGCACGCAGGTGCGCGGCTTGCAGGATCCGCCGTCACTAGCAATCTGTTTTTGGCGAGCGCTTGCCGCCCTCGGCCCCCAGCTCATCCGCCGGATGCCGCATCGTCCTCAAGGGTGTAGCCTAGCTTAAGCTCGACCTGAAAATGCCCGACTTCTCCGTTCACTATGTGCCCGCTGATCTTCTGGATTTCGAACCAGCGCATATGGCGGCGGTTCTCCCCCGCCTTGTTGATCGCATTTCGAACAGCGTCGTCGATCGACGTTCGCGACGATCCCAGGATGCCGCTGATCCCGTAAACGTTGTCTTCGGCCATGGCTGATCTCCGGTGGGGGTCGCGTATCAAAGGCTGCGCCGCAGACTGGTTCCGTCACCACAGATCAAAGTCGAGGCGTACGCGTTCGGGTGGCAATGGACGTTGAACAGCTAAAGCGTGCGCTCGCGAGCTTGCGTCACGCATATAGCCACATGGCCGCCGAGGGGTTTCGTCCCGCAACGCAAGTTTGCGGATCGACTGATTGCGCCGGCGATCGTCGCGCTTTAGGCGCAGGTTGAAGCCAGTGCCGAGGAGCGCGGCGGCGTGTCTCATTAGCTCAGCAGACGCTTGAGGAAGAGTTGCGGCGTGCGGCAAGCGTCGCAGTACCCCAGCGTATGAGTGCTGAGCCATACGAAGCGCTTATGGCGTCTGACCCACGTCGCGTGGGCAGAACGATGAGCACAGCGCCCCGGGGAGGCAAGCCTCCGGGGGGCGCCGGTCGATCGAGACTAGTTCGGCTTTGTTTCGCCCAACTCGGCCATCAGCTCTGCCTTTCGAGCCTGAAGGCGCTGACCCATCGCCTCGAGATCCTCGTCGCCCCGCTTCGCCTGGGCGAAGATGCCGCCAGGCTGCTCTTCTTCTTTGACATGATGCTTGATGTACTCACCGAGCACCTTGACCTTGGCGTCGTAGAGGTCGTCGCCGGGCTGCATCGCCTCGATATCGGCGATCAGCTTCTTGGCTCCATCGTGTTCGACGTAGGCTTCGTCGATCATATCCTCTTCGACGTCGCCGCGCTCCTCCGGATAGAAGATCTCCTCTTCGATCGAGGTGTGCACCTTCAGGGCGAGGGCAATTTGTTGAAACAGCTCTAGCTTCTCGGCGCCCGCTTCGAGCTGTTCATATTCGTCGAACATCTTCTCGACCTCGCGGTGGTCCTGCTTGAGCAGTTGAACAGCAAGCGGATCACGTCGGCCCGACCGGCGGCGGCGGCCCGACGCCTTGCGCGCGGCAGCTGATTGTGTGGACACGGGCTTTTGCGTAGCGGCCATGAGAGTCTCCCTAATTGCCTGTTGAGCGGTATGTTCAAAAGTGCGTTTGCATAGGAGCTTCCACAAACCCCGGTGATTACAGTCGGTTCCAGTGTCTGATCGCCGACCGATCGGCTTTTGATCTTGCGCGCGGTCGGCAGTTCGGCGCGTCGTTTTACGGGCGCCCCAGCGGCCTGAGGCTCGCAGCAGCAATTGGATGTGGGGTTTCAGGTAAATGACCTTCCGGCCCCGGCCGAGCGGCAACCCGAGTAGAAGCCCAGCCGAAACCGCCAAGCCTATCGCTGCGTATGGGCGTTGGTGGATCAGCGGATCCACTTGACCCTTCACGTCGCGAGCTTTCGTGCGGGCCCGCTCGTAGACTGCGGAGGCTCGACTTTGTAGTTTCGGAGCAGCGGCCGAGGCTCGATCGGCGCTATCGCTCTCTACGTCTGCCAGCCTGGAGATTTGGCCTTTGCCGAACTGGCCCTGCCGGGCGCGGTCAAGGCCACCGTCGGCCCCTCGACGTAGGGAGCCTCAGGCGGAAGGCGGGCTTCTTGGTGGGGCGCTACCTCAGCGCTTTCAACTCCTGCGGCGGCTTCATTCGTGGCGGGGATATCGGGCATGACTCTCTCCAGTCTTGGTCTGGCTGGGTAACCGCTCACGCCCGAGCGACCACGTTCCAGTCTGGGTGACGCTTCGGTGCTAAGACGGCGGCAGCGGCGCTCTAACGATCACGTCGGCTGGCTTCCGCCGCAGTCGCGAAATCGAGCACCATGATCACGAGGACTGCTGTCGTCGCGAAAGCGAGGGCGCTGCGTTTCGCGCCTGATTCCCTGAACGCCTTCGCAAGGCCGATAAGATCGAGCGCGTCGCCGGCCACGCGAGTCCATAGGAATGGGCTAGGTTTCACTGGCGCCAGCAGAGCTGCTCCTGCGCCGATTTCCCGCGCGCCAAACGCCGCCACCCTCTCAGGCGATTGCGCCAAACCCACCTTTCCCGCAAACCGCCTGGTGGTGGCGGCGCGGCCGAGACCGACGCTCAGATGCCGAGCGCTTGTATTGCAGCCGTGAGTCTATCCATGCGGGCCTCCGCGATGTGAAGGCTTTCGCGTGATCTTGTCAGTTCCACAGCACGATAGCGCCGCATCCGGAGATGCGGCGCTCACGGAAGCGCGGTCTAGAAATGATAGCGGACTTCCACCCCGTACATGGCCGGCGCACCATAGGTGACCACGTTGTAGCCGATGCTGTTGTAGAAGCCGGGAGTTGAAGTCCGGTATTCCTTGTCCAGCACGTTGTTGGCGAACGCCGCCAGATCAACCTTGGCGCCCATCACACCTTTCCAATCGGCGCGCAGGTTCAGGAGGCTGTAGCCCGGCACGGTCGAAGGCCCGGTCACGCTGTAGGACACCGAGCTCTGGTAGGAGTAGGTCGCCGACAGGCTCGGGCGGCCGCCGTGGGAGTCCTGCGGCAGGCTGAGCACCGCAGTGGCCCCAACCTGGGTCTTGGGCGTGTAGGCGAAGCTGGGGGTGAGGCCCAAAAGTGGGGAGAGCGTGCCGCGGTATTCCGGCTCGGTGTAGTTGTAGAAGGCGGAGAGATCGAGCGCCGCGAAGGGCCGGATCTCCGCCTCCAGCTCGAGGCCGTAGACGCGCGCGTCGGCGGCGTTGAAGAAGGCGGTGGTGACCACCCCGTTCGAGACGATCACGGTCGCCCGCTGCAGCTTTTTGTAGTCGCCGCGGAACACATCGAGGTTCACCCGGGCCGGCGCGTCGCCGATGTGGAACTGGCTCTTCACGCCCGCTTCCACGTCGGTCACCGTCTCGGGCGCGTACTGCACGAACTGCGGCACCTGGATGAAGCCGTTGAGGCCGCCGCTGCGGTAGCCGTTGCGCACCACCACATAGGCCATGGTGTCGGGCGTGATCTGGTAGTCGGCGCCCGCCAGCCAGCTCACATGGCTGAAGTTGGTCTTACGGCGAACGATGCAGTCGGCCGGCGCGGCCGGCACCTGGCAGCCGGTGGGTGGGGGCGCGAACTGCCCGGCCGGGCCGAAGATCGAGGCGAAGTTCTGCTGGGTGTCCTTGTTGTAGCGGATGCCGCCGGTCAGATGCAGTCCGGGCGCCACCTCATAGTTCGCCTGCAGATAGACCGAGTGGCTTTTGGTTTTGAATGTGCTCACGCGGTAGGCGGGCGCGCCGAGGCTGACGGTGTAGATCGCCGAGGATCCATAGGGCTCGGACCAGATCCCGAAGTAGCCTGCCACGACCTTCAGGCGATCGTCCTTGCTGTTGTACCGGGCCTGCAACTCGTTGGAGTAGGTCTGCTGACTGTCGTCGGGGTAGCCCTGTGCGTTCCAGTCGAGAATGGTCAGCCGGGTGCCGTCCTCGTCGAGCGCGATCTTGTCGATCTGGCGCGTCCAGCCGAAGATGTTCCTGAAGCTGAAATTGTCGGTGACGTCCCAGGTCAGCTCATCGATGACCGCGTAGTTGTGGTCCTTGCGGAAGTGGTCCGAGCTGGTCGCGACATCGCGCACGCCCAGCTGCTGCTGTCTCGCGAACGCCGGGAAGATCCCGGGGAAGAACAGGCCGGCGATCCCGGCGGGATTGACCGAGTCCAGCACGTGGCCGGTGCCGTTGGTGCTGGAGTTGTAGAGGCTGACCATCAGATAGTTCTTGATGCTGTCGGTCGGTGCATAGGTCAGCCCCAACCGCAAGCCGGCGTAATTTTCGTTGTCGAGATCCTTGCCACTGGTGATGTCGTGCGTGAAGCCGTCGCGCTTGCCCAGGTTGAACGCCACTCGCGCCATCAGCTTGTCTTGAATGATGGGGACGTTGATATACCCATCAGTCTGCTTCATGCTGTAGTTGCCGAGCCGGCCCGCGATTTCCCCCTCGAAGCTGTTGGTCGGCTTGTTGGCGCTGAAAAGCACCGCGCCGCCGGTGGTGTTCTTGCCGAACAGCGTGCCCTGCGGCCCTTTCAGCACCTGCACGCCAGCCAAGTCGTACATCACCGACTGGGCGTAAACCTGCGCAGGAACTTCTTCCATGTAGGTGATGACGGCGGCGTTGGGCTGCTGGAACAGCAGCGACTGGCCGCGGATCGAGAAGGCCAGCATCTGGCGGTCGCCGCTGCCGCTCGAGCCGATGTTCAGGCCAGGCGCCACCTGCTGCAACTGCGTGATTTCGGTGATGCCGCGCTGCTGCAGCTGTTCGCCACTCACCGCCGAGACCGAGACCGGAACCTTCTGCAGGTTTTCCGCCGTCCGCCGGGCGGTCACGACGACTTCATCCAGCGTCTGGCCCGAGGCCGGCGCCGATTGCGCGTAGGCGAGCTGTCCGCTCGCGCCGCACGTCACCAAGCTGGCCGCAGTGAGATATAGAATTCGTTTGGCGATCATTCATTCCTCCCAGATCGTTATTCTATCGCGGCCACTCTCATGAAATCGCCGATAGTCAGCCGACGCTTGGCCTCCCACGACCATCGCAGTCGAGCATGATGGTTCGCGGCCACCCACGGATGTTTGCCCCCTCCAGCGTGCTCTGGGGGCTTCGTGGCCCCTCGGCCTCTGCACGCCGCCCTTGAACGCGTTCGCCGGCCCTCTACACGACTGAATTAGTATATTGGGAGCTTGAAGCGACTTGGTTGAATTCCTTATCAGCAATCTGGTGGAATCGGTTTTGAACGCAAGTCCAAATATCGACTGGCGAAAGCGACAAGTCGCAATTCGCGGAGACTGTGGATTTTCCGTCACTAGTCCGTTTCGTCGCACTTGCGCCGCGCGGCGCCGGTGGCGCCGATTGAGCTACCGTCGGATTGACGTCGCGGCGAACGAGGCCCAGTCCTCACTGATGGTTCACGACCTCAACACCATGGTCGAAAGAATGTCCGTGCAGGCTTTGCAGGAGATGCACGACACCCTCTGGCCTCTCATGGTCGCGAGCGCGGATGACGCGGAAGAAAGTCGCGAGCTACGATCCTGCGCCAGCGCGATCGAGGCCGAGCTGATCAGCCGGAGCCAAGCTGTCGCGCGCTATCAATTCTGAGGGCCGAGAGTTTCGTCGTAGCGTTTAGGAGATGTCGCGGTTCCGCGCTTTAGCAGGGACGGCCTACCAACTGTGGGGGCGCTAGTTTTCCGCCTCGACGGGCAGGAGCGCCAGCGCCGATAGCGCGGTGAAGCTGGCTACGTTGTCCAGCTCTTTGATACAGACCCGGATCGCGTGCGGGGCATCTTTTACCCGGCAATGATGCAGGCGCTCGCCCGCCGCGTCCGGCCGGCAGGGGGCGCAGGCCCAGAGGCGGTGCGGCCGCCAGCTGTGTTCGAGCTCGAAGTCGGAAAGCTCCGACATGAGATAGCCGGCGATGCGCCAATCCGTTGGTCTCAAGCGCACCCAGACCATTGGGTCATCGGGGAGCATGGGGCGCGTCTGCGCGCGAGACAGATCGTTCATTTCCCTCGTCCTGAGATGTGCTTCGAGATCGACCTTAGGACGCAGCAGAGGTCCTTCGATCCGGTGAAACCCTTAAGAGTGCGCGGCGCCGCCTCAATGTGGGTAGGCCGCCCGGCGCGACGGCATGGCGCCCCAGGCAGCGGGGTTTGACCTAATGGCCAGAGGAGATGGGCGCGGGGAACCTGAGCACCGGCCGGCTGAGCGCGCTTCATATTGCACGCGATCTGAGGGCCGGACTTGATCGTGCCGCACCGGATAGCTTCGCGGCCGACTTCGACACCGCGCGCGGTCATCAGCTCCTCCACGTCACGGAGGCTCAAAGTGAATCGAAAATAGAGCCAGACCGCCTGGCGAATGACCTCGGCCGGGAACCGGTGACGCTTGAACGGGACCGGTGCAACTGACGCCTCCGCAGACTGGAGACTAGTTAGCGTTAGACTGCGGCACCTTCGCCACCAACCGACGCAATCCGCGGATGCTTGAATATATATACGGCGGTGTATATCTGGGCGTCATCGGCTACGCCCCAATAAAGCTCTTTGATGGGGTGAGCTGACAAGGAAACGCTTCGGGGGGGCGGCGCCGCGTTGGACGTGAGCTTGTCCCCTGGTCTCGGGCCGAAACACGAACAATGAGCGGGGACATGTCCAATAGAAGTCTAAAGCGCACGGCGTCTGCCGTGACGCTGGGCGTCATCGGCGCCATCACGGCTGCCGCAGGCGGCGCGTCCGCTCAACAAGCCGCTCCGGCGGAACCCGCCGCTGCGGCGTTGGACGAAGTTGTCGTCACGGCGCGTCGTCGCGAGGAGAAGCTGCAGGACGTACCCGTCGCAGTGACCGCGCTCAGCGGCGAGGCGCTGACGGCCCGCGGAGTGCAGACGATCGCGGATCTCACCAAGTTCTCACCGAGCGTCTATGTCGCGCCAAGCAGCCGCAGCGCCACTGGCGTCCGCTTCATCATGCGCGGGCAGACGCCAGTCGACTCGCTGCTGACCTCGGACCCATCGGCCGCGATCTATGTGAACGAAGTCTATGTTCCGCGTGACTATGGCCTGCGAACGGCCCTGTTCGACATCGAGCGGGTCGAGGTGCTGAAGGGGCCGCAAGGAACGCTGTACGGCCGCAACTCGACCGGCGGGGCCATCGGCATCATCACCCGCCGGCCGCAGCTTAACGGCCACAGCGGCTACGCCACGGTGGGCTACGGCTCGCGCAACACCTGGACAGCCGAGGCCGCGACCGACGTGCCGCTGATTCGGGATGTGGCCGCTGCGCGCTTCGGCGCCTACTACAGCCGCACGGACGGATACGTCCGCAATACTCAGGGTGGGCGCCCGGACGCGGGCAAGCAGCTCTCTCTACGGGGCTCGATACTCGCTCGGCCGACCTCAAATCTGGAAGTCGCCGGCGCGGTATCCTATACGCGAACTGCAGGGCAATCTCTGTTCTTCCGCTTGCTCGAAGCGGTCCCCGGAGTTCAGCCGGGCGACATCGAGGCCGGTCTCCGGCTCGGGAACCCGATCGCCAGCGCCGGGCCCGCCGGGGACGCTTACCTGAGATCTCAGGTCGGAGCGTATGGCCGCTTCACCAACGGCGCGGCGCAGCAACGGGCGGATCACTTTGAAGGAACGCGCGGCTCGCTGGTGGTGCGTTGGGACGCCGCGGACTTTCTGACAGTGAAGTCGATCACTGGCTATGAGACCTTCCAGCGGTCCAGCCTTCCGGATCTCGACACCACGCCTCTCCCAATCGGCCAGACGCTCACCACGACCCACGACAAGTTTTTCAGCCAAGAACTGCAGGCCTCGGGCGGCGTCGGCGAGCGCGTCACCTATGTCGCGGGTCTCTACTACGGTCGCGAGAAGGGCACGGAGATCGCGAAAACGAGTACGCTGCCTCTTGTGGGCGGCTCACGACTGGTGGTGCAGGACGGAACGCTGACGAACACCAACGTCGGCGTATACGCTCAGGGCGACTACAAGCTAACCGACCACATAAGCTTGACCGCCGGCGTGCGCAGGACCAAGGACACCCGCGACCTCACGCTTCGTCACCGGGATCTACTGCCCACGTCGGCGACGGCCGTGTGCACGATCCAGCCGGTTCTGTTGGATGTTCCAGGCGTGTGCTCGGCTAACCTCGATGCACTGAAGTTCAAGAACACGTCCTACAACTTCAGTGTCCGCTACACTCCGGTCGAGACCGTGAACCTGTACGCGACGGCGCGGAAGTCCTACCGCAGCGGCGGATGGAACCTTTTTGCGTCGGCGGCGAACGGCGTGGCTTCGTTCGAACCGGAAACGGTGAAGGATATCGAGGTCGGGGCCAAAACTGAATGGCTTGACCGTCGGCTTCAGGCGAACCTGGCCCTCTACCATTCCAAGTACACCGACATCCAGAAGCAGCGCCTCACGTTCCTGCCGAACGGAACGGGGGTGCGCATGATCAGCAACGCCGCTGCCGCAGCGATCAACGGCGCGGAACTCGAGATTCGAGCCAAGCCAACCCAGGGCCTGACCCTGGACTTCCAGACCACCTACACCGATCCCCACTACAAGAACTTTGTCACCCGGAACCCGACGACCGGCGCTATTGCGGACGATCGGACGGCAGAGCCCTGGGAGGTGCCGAAGTGGACCTTCACGGTGGGGGCCGAGCAGCGTTGGAAGGTTGCGCCGGGCGAGCTGATCGCCAGGCTTGACTACAGCTGGCGGGGCGACGTCATCTTCGCCGGCACCAATCAGCTGACCTCCACCGAGCAGGTCCTGCGACAAGGTTCCTATGGGCTGCTGAGCGGGCGGCTCGAGCTGGCGCTCGACCATCCTGACATCAGCATCGCGCTCATCGGTCGGAACCTGACCGACAAGGATTTCCAAGCCGGCGGCATCGACCTGCGCAGCCTCGGCTGGTCGGTTGGCATTCCCGGCGAGCCGCGCTACGTCGGCCTGCAAATTACGAGCCGGTGGCGTTGATGGAGGGAGCGCTGACGGAGCTCGAACAGACGGTCGGCGCCCATCTGCCGGTGCGCGGCGACCGCCTGCGCGGACGCGTCGCCCTGGTGTCAGGGGCGGGCAGCGCGGGCGATCTGCTCGGCACCGGCGCGGCGACGGCTCTGCTGTTCGCCGGGCAGGGGGCAGACGTCGCCATCCTCGACTTGGACCGGATGCGCGGCGAGAACACGCTGAGGCTTATCGAACAACTGGGCGGTCGCGGGCTTGTCGTCACGGCAGACATCCGCGACGGCGCAGCCTGCGCGGCAGCGGTCGATGTCACCGTAAAGGCTTTCGGCGGTATCGACGTGCTGATGAACAACACCGGCGTCGGACGTTCGGGCAAGCTCGGCGAGGTGAGTGAGGCGGATTGGGACTTCGTCGTCGACGTCAACCTCAAGGGGACGATGCTGCTCAGCCAGGCGGCGTTACCCCACCTCGCGGCCCGAAAGGGGGCGGTCATCAACGTTTCGTCGGTCGCCGCCCAGCGGGCGCACGGCTCTCTCGCCTACGCCGCCGCAAAGGGCGGGCTGTTTTCGATGACCCGGGACATGGCCTACGCCTGCGGGCCGGCCGGCGTGCGGGTGAACTGCCTGGTTCCGGGCTATCTGACGACCCCGATGGGTGGGGGGGGCGACGCCAAGATGCGCGACGAACGGCGCAAGGCGACCTTCCTCGGAACCGAAGGCAGCGGGTGGGACATCGCCTGGGCGGCTCTGTTCCTGGCAGGACCCGAGGCGCGCTGGATCACGGCGCAGGTGCTGAACGTCGACGCCGGTAGCACTGCGGCCAGCAACCTGCCGCGGCTTGCGCTGTTCAAGGACTGACTCGAACTCGCCGAGAGCCGCCAGCGCAGGGGCCGTCAAAAGATGACAGCACCCTTGCATCTTTCTCCCGCCGACCCTCCTGGCCGGCGTTTCCACACAGCCTCCGCGCACCTCAGACTTCCGGACGGCCAGCTCTGCGGCCCGACGCAAACCACGGCCAGGCTCAGTTTAGGCGCCTGACGAATTCATCAACTGCAGTGAACATCTAGCGATCAACCGGAGCATATTGCGGATCGTCCTGCGCAAAGAGCCGCCCGGATTTCAGTTGAGCGTTTGCGGGAAGACCGGCCGGTAATCCGCTTCCAGGAACGCCACCTCCTCGCTGGTCAATTGCAGGCCGAGTGCCGTGACGCTTCCGTCGATCTGTTCGGGCCGGCTGACGCCGATCAGGGCGGAAACGACATAGGGCTTTGACAGCGCCCAGGCGGTCGCGACCTCGGCCATGGTGGCGCCGCGTCGTTCTGCGACCCGCCGAACCTTGTCCTGGATATCGAAATCCTGGTCGGTCGTGGCGACGCGGCCGGCCTTCCCGCGTAGCAGGTCGGTTTCGGCTCGAGCCGTCAACCGTTCGCCCGAACGCGTCATGGTGCCGGCCAGAAGGCCTGCGCAGAGTATCCCCCAGGGGGTCATGCCGATGCTGCGCGCGACGCAAAGCGGAACCATCTCCCGCTCTTCCTCTCGGTAGTTCAGGCTGTACTGGTTCTGCATGGCCACGAAGCGTGACCAGCCATGTCGCTCCTGCAACGACAGCATGTGCTCGAACTGCCAGGCGTACATGCTGGACGCCCCCAGGTATCGCACCTTGCCGGCCTTGACGACGTCGTGCAGCGCCTCCAGCGTCTCTTCTACCGGCGTGTTCCGGTCGAAACGGTGAATGCTGTAGAGATCGACATAGTCGAGCTGCAGTCGCACCAGGGACTCGTCGATCGCGTTCAGGATATGCTTGCGCGACAATCCAGAGCGGTTGCGTTTCTCTTTATGAGCGCCGCCGCTGACCTTGGTCGAAATGACCAGGTCTTCCCGGGAGGGGCCAAGCTTCTTCAGCGCGTATCCGAGCGCCTCTTCGCTCGATCCGAGTTCGTAGCTCTCCGAGGAGTCGAAGAAGTTGATGCCGACCCGCAACGCATAGCCGATCGCCTCCGTCGCTTCGTCGTTGGTGAGGGCAAACTCCTTCCCTCCCCCTCGCCCGTAATTCGAAGTCCCGAGGCAGAGCCGGGAGACCTGCAGACCAGTGTTCGGCAGATAGCGGTAGTCCATTTTACATCCCCGTGCGTGACGCCGACTGCAAAGTTCCGCGGAAGTCAGCCTGCCTTGAGCCTCGCGAAGGCGGTGCTCATCTCGTTGGAGCGGGCGACGACCCGCTCCTCGGCGCTCGGGTGAGTGAAGATGTAGAAGTCGCCTCGCCCCAGAGCGGCCAAGGTCAGCGTCGCCACGTCGTCGGGCGACATGGCGCCCCCCGATGCCGACTTCGACGCGGCCACCGCGGACTCCGCGGCCGCCCCGCCGAGCCCGACCGTTCCGGCCAGACGCTCAGGAAGGTCGCGTTGGGTGTTCTGCGTCAGGCCTGTCTGCACGGCGGCCGGGCACAGAACCGAGACCTCGACACCAGTGCCGGCGAGCTCCTGACGAAGACTCTCGGCGATGGCGATGAGAGAGTGCTTGGACGCGCAATAGTCGGAAAGCAGGCGGGCTACGCTGACACCTCCCATGGAGGAGGTTATGAGGATCCGACCCTTGCCGCGGGCCACCATCCGAGGGCCCACCGCCTGAACGCCGAGCACGCTGCCCATCAGGTTCACGTCCATGACCCAGCGGAAGTAGTCGGGCGAAAGCTCGAGCAGCGGCTTCATCGCCCCCACCACCCCCGCATTGCTGCAAAGCATGCCGATTGGCCCGACGTCGCGCTCGACTTGCTCCACGAGGGCGCCCCATCCGGCCTCACTGGTCACATCCACTTGCGCCGCCGTTGCTTGCCCGCCGGAAGCCTTGATCTGCTCGGCGACTTTGGCGGCGCTGTCGAGATTGATGTCGGCGACAACGACCGCCGCCCCCCTGGCCGCCAGCGCCGTAGCGAGGGATGCGCCAATTCCGCTGCCGCCACCGGTGATAAGCGCGACCCCTTCGACAATGGGCTGCATCGTACGAGTTCCTCCCCTCAGAAACGGTAGTCTATTTATTGACCTGCCGGCGCGGCCCGTGGCGCGCAGCCCCCAGCGCGCCATCTCTACACACGGACCCGCCCGTCAGTATTTTGGCGCGCGGATCATCTGAACCAGACCATTCTCGACGGTCAGCATGACCTCCGACCCGACCGGAAATTGCCTGACAAGTTCGGCTGGCGGCAGATGTCTGCGCCGGATCTTGGCCTCGGCGAGGCCGTAGGTCTCGAGGGCGCCTTCTTCGGTCCGCACGGCGATTTCGACCTCGTCGATCGCCTCGACATGTCCGACAACCGGCGGGGGGTCGCCCGGCAGATTGCAACGCACGTCGAAGGAAACCCGGAACAGGCCCTCGCCGCGGTTGCGCAGCCCGACGTGAGGCAATTTGCGATCGAACAGCACAACGTCGCCAGGCGCGTAGTCGCTGGTTCGCCAGGTCCCCTCAGGGATGGCTGATCGCGGGATCGGATCGCCGTTCGCAGGATCATGCAGGAAACCTTGATGGTGCATGCCCTCGGCCACGGCCAGCCCGCCGGCGCTGCGCGGCGCCGCCCATAGCGGGATCCAGACGGTGAGACAGCGATATCCTTCGTTGTAGTAGCCGTCCTGGTGTGGGTAGCCGAACACCTCGCCCGTATCGTCGCCAGGCGGCACGGCGCGGGTCTCGGCCACCGGAACCCAGGCCGGCTTGGCGCCCAGGATGCGCTCGAAAGTGGCCTCGATTTTCGGGTCCCTCAGGAAGGCGCGCCAGTAGGGCAGGTGCAGAAGTTCCGGGACGGGCAAGGCGGAGCGCATCAGGTCAGGGAAAACCGCGGGAGCGCGCTCCGAGACCCTCAGCAGGTCTCCATCCTCCTCCACCATGTCGAGCGGCTTCAGGGCGTTCAGAATGTGCCCGCGGAAGGTGTCGAGGGCTTCGCGGTCGAGCACGCCTTTGAAGTACCAGTAGCCGCGACGCTCCCACTCGGCGTCCAACGCCTCGCGATCGTCGAGCAGCGCGTTCGAGATGGCGAGCCCCGGGAAAGCCGCGGGATCCACGTCCCACCCGGCGCCGCTGAGAACGAGCGGCGGAGGAAGCTCAGCGACGACCTCTGGCGCCTTTACAACATCCGTCATCTTTCGTCCTCCTCTCAGCGCCCGGTCGGCAAGCGCGCCACCCGGAGCATATCGAGCGGCCCGCAAAAGCCGATAGTGTTATCTACTGACGGGCGCTAAATGCACCGGCCACGCCGACGAGCGCCGCGCTTTTCTGACCCCGAGCCGCTGCAACCGGCTCGGCGGACCGCCGCGAGGCGAGACGACGCCCGCCCCTATGACATTACCTATTTGCAGCTGTCCTCGCATCCGCATAATCCTGCATCGCAGCGGCGTTCGGCCGAATGATTTGATCGATCTCGCGAGACAGCGAGCGGCCAGGGCGGAAGCATGAACGAATTCGACTACATTATCGTCGGCGCAGGCTCGGCGGGATGCGTGCTCGCGAACAGGCTTTCGGCCAACCCGCGACATCGCGTCCTGCTCATCGAAGCCGGCGGAGAGGACAAGAACCTCTTTTTCCGCATCCCGCGCGGCTACGCCAAGCTGATGGGCCACCCGACCTATTCCCACGCCTACGCGGTGACCAAGACGGGCGGCTACAACGGCCAGGAATTCTATGTGCGCGGGCGCGCGCTGGGCGGCTCCAGCTCCATCAACGGCATGGTCTACATGCGCGGCCTGCCTTCGGACTTCGACGCCTGGAACACCACCGGCTGGGGCTGGCCGGAAATGCTCGCCGCCTTCCGCGCAATCGAGGATCACGAGCTGGGCGCCTCGGAGTGGCGCGGCGCCGGGGGCCCGCTCAAGGTCACCAACCACCCCTACCGGCTGCCGATTCTGGACGCCATGATCGACTCCGCGGTGGCGATGGGAGTGCCGCGCAAGGACGACCTCAACGAGGGCGATGGCCCGGGCGTCGGCTATCAGCAGCGCACAATCTACAAGGGGCGCCGCCAGAGCGCGGCGCGAGCCTTCCTGGCGCCGATCCGCGGGCGCGGGAACCTGCGGATCATTACCGACGCCAAGGTGCTGCGAGTCGTGTTCGAGGGACGCCGGGCCGTCGGCATCGAGGCGGTCGTCGGCGGCGACACGACGCTGCTCCGCGGCGCGGAAACGATCCTCAGCGCGGGAGCGCTGGAGAGCCCCAAAATCCTCCAGCTCTCCGGGATCGGACCCGCCGCGCTTCTCAAGAGCCTCGGGGTCGAGGTGACCGTCGACTCTCCCGGCGTGGGCGCGAACGTGCGCGAGCACCGCGTGCTGTTCCAGCAGTTCGAGGTCTCGCACGGTAGCCAGAACCGCGAGTTCCACGGCTGGCGGCTCGGGTTGAACGTCGCGCGCTGGCTGGCGACCCGAGGCGGCGTGCTCAGCCACGCCGCCTTCGAGCTCGGTGGATTTATCAAGTCCAGTCCCGACGAAGTCAAACCGGACGCCCAGATCATGGCCGGCCCGTTCACCTTCGACCGGGAGGCGGCGGGGCTGGCGATCGGCCGCAGCAGCGGCGTCTGCTGGGGCGGCTACGTCATGAGGCCGCGCAGCACGGGCGTGCTGCGCATCACCTCCGCCAACGCCGCCGACCCGGTGAGCATCGAGCCGAACTATCTGGCTGCGCCTGAGGACCAACGCACCAGCGTCAACACCTTCCGTTTCATCCGCAGAATGATGGAACAGAGCTCCATGGCCCAATATGAGCCGCGGGAGACTTTCCCGGGCCCCACCGTGCAGACGGACGACGAGATCATCGACGCCTTCCATCGGCTCGGTGGTGCGAGCCAGCACCTCGCGGGAACCTGCCGCATGGGCGAGGATGCGGGATCGGTCGTTGACCCGCGCCTGCGCGTCAGGGGCGTCGAGGGCCTCCGCGTCGTCGACATCTCCATCATGCCCGAGCTCAGCTCTGGCAACACCAACGCGCCGGCCATGGCGATCGGACAGCGGGCTTCGGAGCTCATTCTCGAAGACGCTGCGGCCAGGCCGACAAGCGCCCGCGCGGGGCCACCATCGTCGCCTTCGCCGGCGCTGGCAGGCAAACGATAAGAAACCGACCTCATTCAAGCGCCACCGGTTTCCGCCGGACGTGATCCGCCACGCGGTGTGGTTGTATTTCCGCGTCATGCTCAGCATCCGCGACGTTGAGAACTGCTCGCCCAGCGTGGGATCGAGGCGAACCGTGAAGCCGTGCGCTGCTGGGTCAGCAAGTTTGGGCCGCTGATCGCCGCAACCTGAGGCGTCGGCGATCGCCGCCGACGGACAGGTGGCATCTGGACGAGTTGGGGTCCGGATCCGCGGCAGGCGATGTACCTGTGGCGCGCGGTAGACGACGAGGGCCAAGTCTTGGACGTGCTGGTCCAGAAGCGGCGGCGGTTGCTGCAGAACCAGGGTGTCCACCCTGGCTGATTCAGTGGCGACCCGCTTTTCGCTAACGGTCCAGCGCGCTTTTGCACGTCAGAGGCCGCAAGAGTGGCCGGGGTCAGCAACTTCAACGGCATCGTATTTGCACCGAACGGCCGAGTGCGCTTCGCGGGCGCTCGGGAGGAGGGGCCGTTGATGAAGGCCATCGCCTTGCCGAAAGTGAGCCCCCGGCTGTCGAAAGCTTGACCGCGGCTGCGCGCGTCGATCCGTCAGCGCTGACTCGGCCCCTTGAAACGATTTCTCCGCAAACTAACTTCGCGCAAGGCGCTCCTTTGAAGGGCCTGCTGGCGAAAGGATGTAAGATTTGGAGGCATCGCGATGGACACGTCGCATGAAGGAAAGAGTACCCACCCGCTGCACGAGATGCTGGGCCGCTGGCTCCGTCCGGGCGTTGGGTTCAATCGGCCCTGTGATGTCCTTAAGGACGAAGATCTGAGCTGGAGTGAGAAGCGATCTGTATTGGCCTCATGGGCCTCAGATGCGTCGGCTGTTGCAGATCACCCGTACCTACGATGGATGATCGGCACTCCTGCGCCTGTCCCGCTTGGTGAAGTCCAGGACGCGCTGGATCGTTTGAGCTGGTGTGAGGCTTGGCTGCAACCGCAGTCGGCACACGCAACCCACTGATTTTCCCCGGCCGGGCTGAAACCCCCCGGTCATGATCTGAATATTGCGGTCAGCTGGGTTTTCGGGGCGCTGCGCCCGCAAGTCGCCAAGCGTCGCCGAGCGACCAAGAATCCATCGAGGAGGCTTATGATGGCTCGCAACACGCTGTCCCCATTTGGAGGATACCGCTCTTCCGATCCGTTCCTCTTGCTTCACCGGGATATGAACCGCCTGTTCGATGATGTCCTGCGAGGCAGAGGCGCCGGCCAAGGTCAGTCCCCCGGAGGGGGCGATCTGGTCGATCCGCGCATGAACGTGTCAGAGACGGAGAAGGAGCTGCGCGTCACGGCTGAACTACCCGGCGTTCGGGACGGCGACGTCGAGATTACCTTGCACGATGATCTGCTCACCATACGCGGGGAGAAGAAGTTCGAGCAGGAACGGGGCGGCGAGAAGGAAAACTTCCATTTCGTCGAGCGCTCCTATGGCGCGTTCCAGCGCTCGCTTCGGCTGCCTTATTCCATCAACCCCGACGAGGTTCGCGCCGACTTCCGCGACGGCGTGTTAACGATCACGGTTCCAAAGACGGCGCAGCAGCAGCGCTCCCATAAGATACCGATTGCTCAAGGCGGCCAGCGCACTCAAGCGCTCGGCTCGCTGGAAGAGGGCAATGGTCGCGGTGACTCTAGGCCGGCGCCGGAAGGTTCATCTGAGCCCGGAGATCAGCAAATCGCGCACTGACATCCAACGTAGCGCTTCGAGGCCTTCGCTTGTGCGGGGGCCTTGAGGTGTGTGTGTGTCCGCACGCCGAGTCGCTGACCCACACCTAGCTGCGTTAGGCCGGTGCCTGTCCACGGGGTGGTTGAAATGGCCGAGATCGACCTTGCTAACATTAGTTTCGAACGCAACGCCAGCGGCGGGTCGTCGGCGGTTATAACGTTTGCGGTTCGGCCCATCCCGTCCACACCGTGCTCTCTCGACGATTTCGAGATCACTATTCGGGTACCCGGCGCGTCTGATCCGACAAGCGCTGTGAACGAAGCTAAAGTTGAGCTTCACAAACTGATTTTGCGCTTGGCGGACGATACCAAGCATTGGGCGACTTAGCCCGCCATTGAGGGAGCATAACAGCGCTCGGTGAAAAGTCCGCTGAGGGTCGTTCAGCCCCGTTCGGCCGCAGGCCCGAACGTCCAGATTTCGGAGCGGCGCCAACTTCTGGAATTGGCGCACATCGGGCGCCGATGGACGGTAAAGCCGCACCACCACGTCACGCCTGGGGCCCGGCGCCGTAGGCCTGAGGGCCTCCGCCGTCATTGGGCTGCTGCAACGCACGACGCCTCAACCGCCGGCGTCCACTGCAATCCTTCTTGTTGCAGCGCAGCGCGGACGGCCGAACCCGCCCGTGGCGCAGCCCAGATGCAGCCAGGTTGGAGGACTGGTTGCGCGCTCGGTTCTCCTCCTGAACTGAAATGATCCGAACTGATTATTAGACGGAACCCTCCGGCCCCGCGCAGAATGCAGGCGGCGGATGATCGGAGCGATCGTTGCGGCGCTTATCTCTAGGCTGCGGCCAGCGCTTGAGGATCAAAGAAGACCTGGGAGAACGACGTGTCGGGAGCCATCGCAACTGAAATTCCGGACCACGTGCCGGCCGAGCTGGTGAGCGATTACGCGTTCGAGACGCAGCCGGGCGTCAACCGTTGCCCGTTCGCCGCCAACCAGAAGATCCACGAGCTCCCCGACATCTTCTACGCGACGAATGCGTACCGCGGCAGCACCTGGGTGATCACGTCGGCGGAGTTCGTCCGGGAGGCCTACACGCGACCCGACCTGTTCACGAGCAACAATGCGACGGGCTTCCTGCGTCTGCTTGGCCGCGACGTGGACCTGATCCCCGTCGAGGTCGATCCGCCGAAGCACGGCCTTTACAGGCAGATTCTGAATCCGCACTTCACGCCGGCGGCGCTCAACCCGATGGAGGAGTCGCTTCGCCGCCGGGCAGAGTCGATGATCGACGAACTGCTCAAGCGCGACGAGTTCGAGTTCGAGACCCAGTACGGCCGGCCATATCCGGTTCGGATCTTCCTCGATCTGATGGGGCTGCCGAGCGATCGGCTCGAGGAATTCGTAAGCTGGGAGGAGCAGTTGCTGCACGGCGCCACGCTCGAGGATGTCGCGCACGGGGCGGCCAACATCATGGGCTATCTGGAGGGCGTGATCCCCGAGCGCCGCAAGCAGCTCGGCGATGACCTGCTGAGCACCATCATCGGCGGGCAGGTTGAAGGCCAGCCGCTGAGCGACGAAGAAATCCTTGCGACGAGCTTTCTGCTCTTCTTCGGTGGGTTGGATACGGTCGCGGCGACGCTCGCCTTCATTTTCAAGCATCTCGCAGAGCATCCGGAAGACCAGAAACTGTTGCGTGACGAGCCGCAGCTCATCACCGGCGCCGTCGAAGAGTTTCTGCGGGCCTACTCCGTGGTGAATTCGCCCCGGCGCGTCGCCGAGGACACGGTCTTCCATGGCGTGGCCATGAAGAAGGGCGACCGCGTGATGCTCGCGGCGACGCTGGCGGGGCGCGATCCAGAGTCCCTTCCCAACGCCGACAAGGTCGACCTGCGGCGAATCAAAGTTCGCCATTTGGCGTTCGCGTCTGGGCCGCACCTGTGCCTGGGTGCGCCGCTTGCGCGTCGTGAACTGCGCATCTCGCTGGAAGCCTGGCTCACGCGTGCGCCCATGTTCGAGGTTTCGCCGAACGAGCAGCCGATCACTCGGGCGCGCGGCGTGTTCGATGTTCAGCGCCTGCCGCTCAGGTGGGTTCGCTAGGCCTCCGGCCCCCGCCGGTACGCCGGTCTAGCTGGCGATCGGCAGTCGAACCTGGAACGTGCTTCCCTGGTTCAGCGCGCGCGCCTTCAGCGAAACGGCGCCCCCGTGGAGCTCGACCAATTGCTTGACGAGGGCGAGGCCGATCCCCAGGCTCTCCTGGGCCCGTTCGACCGGGCTCTTCACCTGGGCGAACAGCTCGAAGATCTCCGTCTGCATGTGCTCGGGGATGCCCATGCCGTTGTCGCTGACCTCGATATCCACATAGCCGTCCGCAGGTCTCGAACCGGCGCGATCCGACCGAGAAGGGCGAGGACCTCTATCCGGTCGTGGTGGCGCTGATGCAGTGGGGGGACCGCTGGCTCGTGCCCGACGGAAAGCCGCCGGTGGCGCTCGTCGAGGACGCGACCGGCGCGGCGGTCGAGGCGATCGTGGTTCGCCCCAAGGATGGTCCGCCGTTGTCGGTCAGAGACGTGAGGTTTGCGCCCGGTCCAGGCGCTCAGTGATCGAAGGGCGCACCCGCAAGATCCTCGGACACCCGTGACGGCGGGCCGCCGCCCACGTGGTGTTGCGGTGACGCCTGGGCGTGGGCGCTGCTGGATCCGGCGACAGCAAGCCGCGCGCAGCTCAGGATGGGGAGCCGTGCGCGGCCGGAGTTGGTCGCGCCTCAGGCTGCTCCCTGGCGGAAGGCCATCAGCTTGTTGCCGTCGAGGTCGCGGAAGTAGGCCGCGTAGAAGCCGTTCTCTTCCGGCCCGCGCAGGCCGGGCGGGCCTTCGCATTTTCCGCCGAGCTCCAGGGCCTTGGCGTGAATGGCGTCCACGGCGGCGCGGCTGGGCGCGATGAAGCTGAATTGGACGCCGTTGCCCGCCGTGGCTTCGTTTTCGAATGGCAGACCGACCAGGAAGGTGGCGCCTTCGGCCCCCTTGTAGCCGATGACGTTGGGATATTCGAACACGCGCGTGGCGCCGAGCAGTGCGGCCACTTCGTCGTAGAAACCCTTGGCGCGATCGAGGTTGCGCACGCCGCAGCGAGCTAGGTTCAGCATTCTCTTTCCCTCCCTGGAAAGCCTATTGTCGTCTCGCTCCGTAGCACCCCGCCGGGGATCTATGCAGCCTCAAAAGGGCGCGCCGCTTGGCGAGGACGGCGAGAGCTGCTCTCGGACGCGCGCTCGAGAGCAGCAGCCGCTCTGGGGGCGCAGGCTAGCGCGCGCGCGGCAGGCCCAGGACCCGGTCGGCGATGACGTCGCGCTGGATTTCGTTGGATCCGCCGGCGACAGTTTCCACCCAGCTCCAGAAGTATTCGTAGGCGTTCGGGTTGCTGTGCTCGCTCGACGCGTAGTCCAGGAATTGGTTCCCCATGATGTCGCGCGCGATGCGGCTCAACTCCTGCAGCGTCGTGCTGATGATGACTTTGACGATCGACCCCTCGGCGCCGGGCTCTCCCCGCCGCTCGATCTGAGCCAGACCGCTGAGGATCATCGCCTTCAGGCCGATGCACTCGGCCTTCACCTTGGCCAGTCGCTGGACGATGCTATCATCCGTCGAGGCGAGCTTGCCCGAGGGAAGGTAGGTCGTCTCCGCCAACTCGATCACCTGCTGAACGCGCTTCGTCAGCTTGAAATACTGCGGGATGAAGCCGATCCCGCGCTCGAAGGCGAAGGTCGCCATGGCGGTGGACCAGCCGTTGCCGACGCCGCCGACGACGTTCGCCACGGGGACGCGGACATTGTCGTAGAAGGTGTCGTTGGTCTCCGACTCCCCGCCCATGGTCTTGATCGGCCGAACCGTGACACCGTCGGCGTGCATCGGGACGATCAGCCACGTCAGGCCCTTGTGGCGCTGCGAGCCGGCCTCGGTGCGGACCACCGCTTCCTGGTAGTCGGCGAGGTGGCCGTTCGTGGTCCAGGTCTTGTGCCCGTTGATGACGATGTGGTCGCCGTCGAGCTCACCACGGCAGCGCATGTTGGCGAGGTCGGTGCCCGCGCCCGGCTCCGAGAAGCCCTGGCACCAGGTATGGGTGCCATCGAGGATCTTCGGCAGCCACTGCTGCTTCTGCTCTTCGGTCCCGCGCGCCATGATGGTCGGGCCCGCATGGTAGAGGCCGGTGTAGCACGCGCCTGACGAGAGCGGCGCGCCGGAGCGGGCGCACTCTTCCATCCAGATCAGATAGCGCCAGCCGGAAAGGCCGAGGCCGCCGTATTCCTGCGGCCAGTTGACGCCCGCCCAGCCGTCTTCGAACAGCTTCCGCTGCCACGCCTTGGAGAATTCCGCCGAGGCGATGTCGCCGCGATCGGGCGGCGTGCCTGGCGAATTGGCGCTGAGGTAGTCGCGGGCCTTCTGCCTGAATTCCCGATCTTCGGCGGATTCTTTGAGATCCATCTTGTCCTCGTCAGTCCTGGGCCGAACGCGTCTTGGCGAGCATCATGATCTCGTTCGCCCGACCCTCCGCCGTGAACCATGTCCGCATAAGGTTGGCGCGCTTCAGGAAGAAGTGCGCGTCGAATTCGTCGGTCACGCCGATGCCGCCGTGCAGCTGGATGTTCTCCTGCGTGTTCTTGATCGCCGCATCGGCCGCGGTCAGGCGCGCCGCCGAGGTTTGCGCCTCGGCGTCTCCGTAACCCTCGGAGAGCGTCAGCGACGCATATAGCATCTGCGCTTCGGCCAGCGCGCAGCGCGCGGCCATCTCGGCGATGGGATGGCGCACCGCCTGGTAGGCGCCGATCGGACGGCCAAAGGTCTGGCGGATCTTGGCGTACTCGTTGATCGCGTCCTTGACCGCCTCGGCCAGGCCCAGCTCCATCGCGCCGACCAGCAGGTTGGCGTTGCAGCGCAGCTCGGGCGAGCTGACGTCGGCGAGGGCGGGCGCCGCCGAGAGATCCGCCTTGCCCATCGTGACCGATGGATCGATGCAGGGCGCGGGCGTCACCGTCACGCCCGCCAGGTCCAGCAGGCGGAAGCGGTCGCCCTGCTCGACGATGGCGACGGCGGCGCCGGCGTAGTCGAACAGGCGCATGGTCGCGAGCGACTGGCGATCGCGGTAGTTGTCGGAGATGGCGTAGGCGACCTGGACCTCGCCGCTTGCGATCCGCTGGGCGAGGGCGTCGTCGCCGGCGGCTGCGGCCACCTTCGCCCCGATGATGCTGAACAGGAACCGTGCCGGGCCGACAGTGCGACCGATCTCGCGGCTGACCAGAGCTTCCTCAGGCGGGCCAAAGCCAACGCCGCCCGCCGCTTCGGGCAAGCCCATCGAGAATAGGCCGAGCTCGGCCGCCTCGCGTGCGATCTCTGCGGGGGTCTGGTCCGCCGGGCCCTGGCGACCATGGAGCCGGGTGACGGGGAGACGATCGGCCATGAACTGGCGAACCGTATCGACGACCTGTTCCTGGTCGCTAGAAAGTATCAAATCCATGCGCAGCCAGCTCCCTAGGCTCAACTTGCCCATGAGCGCTCGGAGGATTTCGCGCAATGGGTCGTGCGATCAATTCACGGCTTCGACCGCGTGCCCCGCACGCCGCCGTCAAATGTCGGTCTCATTGAGATATCTCTGTGACCCTGACCCTGCAAGCGGTTCAGAGCAAGGGGGCTTCTTTTGACGCGATGGGAGGCTCCGCCGGCGTCTGCCCGAGCTCGCTAAGCCAGCGTCTGTGCTGACTAAGCCGAACATTCCACTATCTCAATTCGTGGCGCCCGCGAACAGATCGCGCTACGCCCAGCGTCCGGCCCTGCTGACGGGCGCGGCGGCCCGGGGCAATCCGGCTCAACGCCCGAGTTCGCGCACCACGATGAGCACCATCACTGGCCCGAAGAAGAAGGCGTAAGCGCCCAGCGCCAGCAGTCCGTGATCCATGTGCGCGGGTCTAGCCTGATCCGCCAAGGCGGCTGAGCCGAGCAATCATATAAGAGGGGCATAGTTAGCTTGCTTTCCGCGCCGCGATTCGGGCGTCGCCGGCCTCGACAATCGGCGCGCACTTCTAATGGTGAAGCCGCTATGCCGCGCTTATAAGCGGGCCGCGCCTGCAACGGACGTCCAGCTGTGCTCACCTGCGGCGATGGCGTTTGGATTGGACAGGCGGACCCGCGTCCCTGCGCATCCCGTGCGCCTCGCGTTTATCCTGGCCGGGCTTAAGGAGGCGCGTGACAGACTTATACGCGACTGCCGAGGTTCATCTACGACCGAATACGCGATCATCGCCGCCGTCGTCGGCGCCGGGATCGTTCTGGCAATGGCTAATCTGAAGAGCCACTAGCGTGGAGCTTGTCGTAAGCTCAAGCCGCGCGCCTCTGTCTCGATTGACTGCGACCCCCGCACCGCGAAGTATCTCGGCGGGCGGATTGATGCAATTGTGGGGGGCTTTAGGTGGAGGCTGATAGTTTTATCAACTTCTACGAGATTTTGGGCGTGCAACCGAGTGCGAGCCAAGAGGCCATCGCGCTGAAGTTTCGCTCGCTTGCTCGACGCTATCACCCCGACAACGCCCGCACGGGGGATCGCGCCAAGTTCGATTTAATTCTCAAAGCCAACGATATTCTACGGGACAACAACAGCCGCGCTCAGTACCACGACGACAATTCGCATAAATTGCCGCCATTCTCTTTGGAGGGTGACGAGGACGACGGCCAGGGTTCGGCGCACTCGGCGCCCGAGGATAGGGAATTTGTCGATGGCCTGGGCATCGATAGAGACGTCTCCATCCAGAACAACCTGTTGACGATGCTCTATCTGCAGCGCCGCCGAAACTGGAGGGAGCCGGGGATCGGCAACGCCGAGCTGGAGCGGTTGTCGGGGTGTCCCCACGAGCACCTCGAGTTCCACATCTGGTACCTGAGAGAGAAAGGTTGGATCGCCAGGGGGGAAGACGGGCTGCTCGCCATCACCGTGGATGGCGTGGACCGCGCGGCGCACATCTATCAGACCGAGCAACGCCTGATCACGGACCAAAGCGCCGGCGACTTGGGCGGCCCCGAAGGCAAGGCCAGCAGAAAAGGCTAGGCGCCACGTCGCCTGTTGCGCGACGTTCACGTCGCTCTTGATCATTGATCATTTGTTCAAGCGCGCGGGCGGCCTAATTTGCCCAAAAGCCCCGGCCTTTGTTCGGACGGGAGTGTGAAGCGGAGGAGACGCGCATGGCCGGTCACGACATTAATTTCCCGGGCATGGCGGAGGCTGAAAGGCCCGGTCACGTGCCAGCGGACAGGGTGATCAACTGGGACGTCTACGGCCTGCCCGCCAAGGGCGCGATCGACTACGCCATGGCCTACAAGGACCTGCAGGACGCAGGCCGTTTGCCGGATATCTTCTGGACGCCGCTGAACGGCGGCCATTGGGTGGCCGCGCGCGCCGACATCATCAGCCAGGTGCTCGAAGACCACGAGACCTTCTCGTCGCGGCACTCGACGGTGCCGGTGCAGCGCAACGCAGGCCCGCGCCTGCTGCCGGTTCAGGCCGACCCGCCGGAATCTCAGAAGTACCGGATTTTCTTCAACCGGGCGCTGTCGCCCAAGCAGGTGCAGACGCTGGCCGGAACCGCCCGCGCCACCGCGATCGAGCTGATCGACGGGTTCAAGGACCGCGGCCATTGCGAGTTCGTCAGCGAGTTCGCCTATCACCTGCCGGTACGGATCTTCATGCAGATCGCCGGCCTGCCCGGCGACGACCGGCTCATGCTGCTCGACCTTGTGCACCGGATCATGCGCGGCCGCGACGATACGGAGCTGGCGCAGGCGCGGGGCGAACTGGGCGGCTACGCGCTGGCGATGATCCGCGAGCGGCGGGCCAACCCAGGGCCCGATGCGATCAGCGAGATGGCGGCGGCGACGGTGGACGGCGAGCTGATCCCCGAACAGACGCTGGTGGGCATGACCGTGTTGATGCTGCTGGCCGGCCTCGACACGGTGGCCGGCATGATGGGCTTCTTCATGTGGCACCTGGCGCGCAACCCTGAGCAGCGGCGGAGCTTGCGCGAGCACCCTGAAAAAGTCCCCGGCGCGGTCGACGAGCTGCTGCGGCGCTATGCGATCGTCACCCAGACCCGGACCCTGGTGAAGGACCTGGAATACGACGGGGTTTTGTTGAGGGCGGGCGATCTCATCTGCGCGCCGACCGCGCTGCACAGTCTCGACGAACGCATCTTCGCCAACCCGCGCGAGGTCGATTTCGACCGCAAGGGGCTCAACGTGGCGTTTGGTGGGGGCGTGCATCGCTGCGCCGGCGCAAATCTGGCCAGGACCGAACTTCGCATCCTGCTCGAGGAATGGCTGCCGCGAATTCCCGACTTCGAGCTCGATCCGGCCGGTAAGCCGGTGATAGCCGGAGCCGCCGTGGCCGTTCTGGCCGAGCTCCCGCTGATCTGGCAGCGCCGATCCTGACCTTCGAGGGCTGCGGCCCGCCGCAGAGCGCGGGCGGCGGCTACGCCGTTTGACGTATTCCGATTTCCGACCCCGGAACGAGACTGATCGCGAGGCGTGAAATTGCGCCGCGGTTGCGCCTAGACGCGCAATGTCTCTCGCAGGGGGTATCAATGAAGAAACGAAATAGCCGGCCAAGCGGCCGGCTGCGCGGAATTTTGCTAGCCGCGGCGGCGGGCGCCTGTTTCGCCCCACTGAGCGCGGCCCATGCTTCCGCCAAGATCCCGATCAGCGACGACAGTTGGGTCAGCGTCGGGCTGGGCATCCGCGCCAGCGGCAGCTGGGACGAGCACGGCGCCCCGGACGGCTCCTCCGACTACGACACCAGCCTCGACAGCGTGCGCCTGTACGTGAACGGCCAGCTGAACAAGACGATCGGCGCCACCTTCAACACCGAGCGCGACGGCGACGGCGACATCAAGGTGCTCGACGGCTACGTGCGCTTCGAATTCATGGACGAGTTCAACGTCTGGGCGGGCCGGCTGCTTCCTCCCAGCGACCGTTCGAACCTGGATGGCCCCTACTACCTCTCGAGCTACAACTTCCCGGGCCTGGTCTCGCTCTATCCGGCGCGCTTCGCCGGCCGCGACGACGGCGTCGTGGTCTGGGGCAAGGTGTTCGACAAGAAGCTGGTCTATTCCGCCGGCGTCTTCCGCGGCCACAACAAGATCGCCGGCGCCTCCAACCAGGGCGGTGACCCACTGTTCGCCGGCCGCGTCGCCTTCAACTTCTGGGACGCTGAGGACGACCCCGGCTACTACACCTCCTCCACCTACTACGGCTCGCAGGACATCCTGACCGTCGCGGTGGCCGGCCAGATCCAGAAGAACGGCGTCGGCACGGCCGCGGTGAGGGGGGACTACAAGGCCTTCAACGTCGACGCGCTGATGGAGAAGAAGCTGCCCGGCGACGGCGTGGTGACGCTGGAAGGCGCCTTCTACAACTATGATACCGATGGCGTGATCGACGTCGGCGGCGGCTTCGGCGGCGCGGGCTCGACGGACAACGTCGGCGGCATCGTCGATGGCAAGGCCTGGCTGGCCTCGGCCGGCTACCTGTTCCCGCAGGAGATCGGCATCGGCAAGATCCAGCCGGTGGTGCGCTACCAGCAGTTCAAAGCCGACGATTTCGGCTTCAAGCTGAAGCAGTGGGACGCCAGCCTGAACTACATCATCAAGGGCCATAACGCCCGGGTGTCGCTCGACTATTCGCACTTCGACGTCAGTGGATCGGGCGGCGGCAACGACGCCCTGGCGCTGGGGGTGCAGCTACAGTTCTAAGAGATCGATCCCCTCCGCCCGCCCCGGTGAGGAGCCGGGGCGCGGGCTGCAGCGGGGACTAAGCTTTGGCGCAGGTGTCAGCACGCCGAGGCCGGTTCCTCGCCGCAAAGCCCGGGTTCCGTCTCCCCTTCGGAACCGGCGGGGGCGGCGGTCAGGACAGTGGTCAGGATCGGGCGGAGACGATGCGCGTCGCGATCGCCGCCGCCGCCGCCCGGTTCTCCACCCCGAGCTTCGCGAACACCTGTTCGAGATGCTTGTTCACCGTGCGGGGGCTGATGTTGAGGATCTCGCTGATGTCGCGGTTCGGCTTGCCGTGGGCGATCCAGAGGAGCACCTCGGCCTCGCGCTGCGTGAGCTGGAGGGCCGACTTCAGGATGTCGGCCTCGCGCCCTTGGACCGACTCGTTCAGTCGGAAATAGACTTCCTTGCCGGTGCTCCCGAGATAGGCGACCTCCAGGCGCCGGTCCTCCAGCATCACGATCACCGGCGCGGCGCCCGCCTCCGGCGGTTGCGTCGTCATCGTCGCGAGGAGCGCGGCGAGCGGGCCGGCCAGGGCGCCCGATCCCTCGTCCGCGCCGGCCAGCAGGTCGGCCGCCTGGGGCGTTCGCCAGAGCAGGCCACCGCTCGCCGCGTCGACCGCCAGCAGCGACCGGCCCGCCACGTCCAGCGCGGTGCGCGCGCTCTCGGCGAAGCGGGCGTTGGCCAGGTGCACGTTCACCCGCGCGACCAGTTCCTCCAGCACCAGCGGCTTGGTGACGTAGTCCACGCCGCCGGCGCGCAGCCCCTCGATCACGTGCTCGGTCTCGGAAAGGCCGGTCATGAAGATCACCGGCAGATGGGCGGTGTCGGCTTGCGCCTTCAGCCGCCGGCAGGTCTCGAAGCCGGAGAGGTCGTCCATCACCGCGTCGAGCACCACGAGGCTCGGCCTGGCCTCGGCGACCAGCGCCAGCGCGGCGTGGCCGCCGCCGGCCGAGATGGCGGCGAGGCCCGCCGCCTCCAGCGCCGTCACCACGATGGCGCGCGCCTCCGGGTCGTCGTCGACCACCAGGATCAGGTTCTCAGCCGGCATCGGCGGCGCGTCCCGAAGGGCGCTCCTGGCGCCAGGAAAGATCGAGCAGGACGCGGAGGCGCTCATGCAGGTCATCAACCTCGTAGGGCTTGATCAGGAAGTCGTCGTGCGGGTCGTCTTCGCGGCGGGTGCGCGAGAAGTCGTGGCCGTTGGCCGAGACCATCAAGATCGCCAGCTCGTCGCCGAAGCGCTGGCGCAGTTCGCGCGCGGCGGTCCAGCCGTCCATCCCCGGCATGGAGACGTCCATCATCGCCAGGTCCGGCTTGAACTGCGCGGCGAGTTCCAGGCCAACGGCGCCGTCGCGGGCGAAGGCCAGCTCGAAGCCCAGCGGCTCCAGGAGATCGCGCATCAGGTCTTGCTGCACCGGGTCGTCGTCGGTCACCAGGATGCGTTTACGCGGCCCGAGGTAGCCGCTTACCGGCTCGGCGGGCGCCGCCGGCTCGATCGATAGCTGCCGTTCGGCCAGGTGCAGCTTGACGAAAAAGGCGCTGCCCTTGTCGGGTTCGCTCTCGACCCGGATGTCGCCGCCCAGCACCGTCACCAGCACCTTGGTGATGGTGAGCCCCAAGCCGACACCGGGCGCTGCGGCGGTCCCAGGCAACCGTTCGAACGGTTCGAAGATCCGCTCCACGTCCTGGGCGGCGATCCCGCGGCCGGTGTCGGCGATGACGAACTCCGCGGTTTGCCCGCTCCAGCGCACGCTAAGCGAGGTCTCGCCCGTGTCGGTGTATTTGATGGCGTTGGAGAGCAGGTTGATCAGGATCTGCCGCAGCCGTTTCTCGTCGCCATAGATGTAGGCCGGCAAGGTCTCGGGCCAGGCGTGGCGGAAGGCGAGCCCTTTGGCCTCGGCTTGCAGGCGGAACATGTCGACCACCTGGTTCAAGAGCTCGTGCAGGTTCACCCGCGCGCTCTCCAGCCGCAGCGTGCCGTTCTCGATGCGCGAGATATCCAGGAGGCCGTTGACCAGATCGGCGAGGTGCGTGGCGCTGCGGCGGATCACCCGCACGGCCTGGGCGATATTGACCTTGGGATTGCGCTCGAGGAGCTGAGCGTAGCCGGAGATCGCGTTCAGCGGCGCGCGGATCTCGTGGCTGACGCTGACGATGTAGCGGCTCTTGGCGAGGTTCGCGGTCTCGGCGGCTTCCTTGGCGCTTTGCAGGGCAGCGTCGGTGCGCTCGTGCGCAGCGATCTCCTCTAGCAGCATGGCGGTTTGGCGGTCCGTCTCAATCTCGGCGGCGCGCTGATTCTCGCGCGCGAGGATGAAGAACCAGACGGCGAAGGCGGCGAGCGTCATCAGGCCGGCGAAGGCGATGGCGAACGCCTCGCCCAGCGGCCCGGCGTAGTTCGTGCCGGCCGCCATTCGCGCATAGACCATCCATAGCACGCCGCCGATGACCAGGGCGCAGGCCAGCAAGGTGGCGAGGAACCGCCGCACCGAGCCGTAGCCGCCGTCGGCCAGCAGCTTCGGCCAGCGGGCCAGCAGCGAGGCGCGGCTGGGCGCCTGAGGCTTGCAGGCGTCATGGCAGCGGGCCTCTAGCGTGCAGCAGAGCGAACAGATCGCGCCCTCGTAGACTGGGCAGAAGGCCATGTCCGGGCCTTCGAAGGCGTTCTCGCAGACCGTGCAGATCAGCTTGCCCGCGCTCTCGCCGACGCTTGGCGGGCGCGCCAGATAGTAGCGACCGCGGGTCAGTTTGGCGATCGCGGGCGCGGCGACGAAGGCGGCGGCCAAGCCCGCGAGGGGCGAGAACGCCTTCGCCGTCTCGCCGAACAGGCCGCAGAACAGCAGGGTCGAGACAACCAGCGAAAACGCCATGGCGCCGACGCCGACCGGATTGATGTCGTAGAGGTGGGCGCGCTTGAACTCGACACCCTTCGGCGACAGGCCGAGGGGCTTGTTGATCAGGAGGTCGGCGGTGACCGCGCCAATCCAGGCGACGGCGAAGTTGGCGTACAGCGCCAGGATCCCCGCCACGACATTCATGATGCCCACCGCCATCAGCTGCAGGGCGATGAAAATGTTGAACACCAGCCAGACGACCCGGCCGGGGTGTCGGTGCGTCAGGCGGGAGAAGAAGTTCGAGGCGGCGATCGAGCCGGCGTAGGCGTTGGTGACGTTGATCTTCAGCTGGCAGACCGCGACGAACACGCCGGTCAGGAGCAGCGAGGCGGCCGGGCTGTTGGTCAGGTCCCGGAACACCAGTTGGTAGAGCCGGGCGGGCGAAGTGGCGTCCACAGGCGACCAGGCGAGGCCCAGCGCCATGCAGGCCAAGGCGGCGCCGATCAGGATCTTTACCGCGCCCAGCAGGATCCAACCGGGCCCGGCCACGGTCAGCGCCGACCACCAGCCCAGGTCCTTTGGCGAGCGTCGCGGCGGCAGGAAGCGCAGGTAGTCGACCTGTTCGCCGATCTGCGGCAGCAGCGACAGCAGAACCGCCAGCGCCGCGCCGGCCATCGGCCAGCTCCAGCCGGTGCTGGCCACGTTGCGGGTGAGCGCCGCGCCGGCGGCTTCGTGGTGCAGGGCCAGATAGATCAGCGGCGCGAGCTGCAACACCAGCCACACCGGCTGGGTCCAGTTCTGCATCCAGCTGATCCGCTTCACGCCATAGGCGGCGATCGGGATGACCACCAGTGCGCTGATCAAGTGCCCGACCGCCAGCGGGATCCCGAAGCAGAGCTCCAGCGCCCCTGACAGGATCACCGCTTCGATGGCGAACAGGATGAAGGTGAAGCAGGCGTAGATCGCCGAGGTGATGGTCGAGCCGATGTAGCCGAAGCCGGAACCGCGGGTCAGCAAGTCCATGTCGACGCCGTAGCGCGCGGCGTAGAAGCAGATCGGAAAGCCGGTGACCACCACCACCACCGCCACCACGGCGAGCGCCGCCAGCGCGTTCTGAAAGCCATAGTCGAGGGCGATCTGTGCGCCCACCGCCTCGCAGGCCAGGAAGGCGATTGATCCCAGCGCCGTGTGGGCGATGCGGCGGATCGGCCAGCGGCGCGCGCCCACCGCGGTGAAGCGCAGGGCGTAGTCTTCGAGCGTCTGGTTCGCCGCCCACTGATTGTATTGCCGGCGGGTGCGCACGACGCGCTGGCGCCGCGCGGAGCCCTCGGCGGGCACGGGGTCGGCCTGGCGTGTCTCCACGCTCATCTGGGCTGGTCCGCCATCACCGGCCAAGCGTCGCCGCAGGCGCCGGCGCGGGGAACCCGGCGCGCGCCGGGCCTGCGGCGCGGCGCCCGTTCTGCTTGTCATTTGAGCAGCCGAGGTTCGGTCGCGCGCAACCCCAGCGGGCTACTGGACCTACGTCAAACGCCCCATGTGGCCGCGCTGGAGCATCGCCCATAGTCGCCCACGTCGCAGGGCGACTGGCGCATTCCGCATTGAACTCGAAGGCCAGCGATCCGCCCGCGAAAATCAATCGAGACACGGGGGCTAGATGATGGACATCAGGGGCAAGACCAGGCGGTTCGCCGTCATTCTCATGGCGAGCGCGGCGATCGTCGCCTGCTCGAAAGGCGGCGGGAACACCGAGGCCGCGGGCAACGCCGCGGCGGCCGGCGAGGGCGTGAAGGTCGGGGTGCTGCACTCGCTGAGCGGCACCATGGCGATCAGCGAAGTCACCGTGAAGAACGCCACCATGATGGCCATCGACGAGATCAACGCCTCCGGCGGCGTCATGGGCAAGCAGATCGCGGCGGTGGTCGAGGACGGCGCGTCCGACCCCACCACCTTCGCGCAGAAGGCCGGCAAGCTGCTCGAAAGCGACAAGGTGTCGACGGTGTTCGGCGGTTGGACCTCGGCGAGCCGCAAGGCGATGCTGCCGGTGTTCGAGAAGGACAAGGGCCTGCTCTGGTACCCGGTGCAGTTCGAGGGCAACGAGTGCTC